>SXGU01541976.1_pt1 | contig 53772 bp, 24 predicted proteins | sample 3174531 | NCBI WGS metagenome assembly SXGU01 (sample SAMN11356863, study PRJNA531348) | freshwater metagenome | isolation source: freshwater sample F1-140 | place: China: Fuxian Lake, Yuxi | collected 2017-12-25 | reverse complement strand
GGTCGAAAAATCATTGTTTCCGCTATCCGGGGGTGTCGCTACGCTCAACCCCCGGCTAACAGCTTGAACCCCGCTGGGGTTCCATAAGCTCACACAATGACTTGTGTATAAAGATGAGCGCCGGAGCGTGGGAACGATAGCGAATAATGAGTAAGCGCGAACATGAAGCAAATGAGTCCTTTCGTTTGGAAAAATAACGACATAACGCAATTAACTTGCCGGTAATGGTAAGCGCTTGTTAAAGCAAGTCCTTAGCTTGTATTTGAGCTGGAAAAAACAGCCCTATCAAGAAAAAAATACGGCATATCACACACATCGATAGGTGATATGCCGTATTTTTTTATGAGCTTAAAAAATCCTCCGAGCCCGCGAAAAAACAGCTGTGAGGCAAAAGTTATCACCAATCGTCTACTCTGCGTTGGGACGTCCAATTCGGCCTTTGCATTTTCCATCTAAAAATTTACAGGAAATGATTTATGAATGAAGCACAGCTGATTGAAGCCGCGAAAGTGGGGGATATTCATCGTATGCAAGTTTTGATTGCAAGCGGCGAAGATTTGGAACAAAAGGACGATTACGGTTGGACCGCATTGAATTGGGCGGCCGGTCGCGGCGATTTGGCTATTGTTCAGTTTTTGCTCGAAGTCGGAGTCAATCCGGTCAACAGCGGCCGCGACCGCAGAACGCCTTATCAAATCGCCTTGGCGGCCGCCCACGTGGACGTTGCGAATCTGCTGCAACTGGCGGAGCAAAACAGCGGCGTCATCTCGGCAGGACTTGGCCGGACCTATTGCAAAGCCTATCCGGCCGAGGCATTCGAGCAATTTTCCGGCTGGAAACCGGCGCCGACGGATAACCCTGTGGTCTATCTGCATCAGGACTTTAGCGTTACCGCGTCGATGTGGCATGGCGAGGATGTGCTGTTCGACCAAGTTTCGGAAAACTGGCGGAATTATTGCCGGGACCGGCTGAATTTTCATGTTCCGACCGATTTGGAACTGGCGGCCGATTACAGGCAACATAGACCGGAATAAGCCTCTGAGCGGCAGCGAAAACAAATTATCCCGGCTTCCGCAACGGTAATCCAAGCAACGATTCATTTCATCAAGAGCAAGGCAGATATGTTAAACAATCATCACAGTTTTGACCGCGTGGATGAGGACGCATCGCTCAATAACGCCGCATCCCTGATTGCCGTATTGCGATTTCGGGCGCAACGGCAGGCGCATCGCATCGCCTATACCTTCCTGGAAAACGGCGAACGGCCCCTTAAGTCGTTGACTTACGGCGAACTGGATGAGCAAGCCAGACAACTGGCCGTACACTTGCAGGCGCTGGGTTTGCAGGGCGAACGCGCTGTGTTGCTGTATCCGCCGGACCTGGATTATATCGTCGCGTTCTTCGCCTGCCTTTACGCCGGCGCCATTGCGGTGCCGGCGTATCCGCCGAGCAACGGACGGCATATGCCGCGCTTGCAGGCGATAGTCGATGACAGCCGCGCGGCGGTAATACTCAGCTCCCAAAGCGTCGCCGATACGCTGCGCCAATTTAGAGGCGACAGTTTTAATTTGTTAGATAAAAATTGGCTGGCGACCGACCATCTTGCCGCCGTCGATGCCGAGCTCCGGCGCTTGCCGGTGTTGCGCGATGACGATCCGGCTTTTTTGCAATACACCTCGGGTTCTACCGGCGAGGCCAAAGGCGTGATCGTCAGCCACGGCAATCTGATGGCGAACCAACGGCTGATCAAGCGACGCTTCGGCCACACTGCCGATTCAACGGTGGTCGGCTGGTTGCCGCTTTACCATGACATGGGCTTGATCGGCAATGTCATGCAACCCTTGTATTGCGGAGCCGGCGCTATTTTAATGTCGCCGCTGGCGTTTTTGGAAAAGCCCGTCCGCTGGCTGCAAGCGATCAGCGATTATCGCGCTCATACCAGCGGCGGGCCGAATTTTGCTTACGAACTGTGCGCCCGAAAAATAACCGCCGAAGACAAAGCGAAACTTGACCTTAGCGCTTGGCGGCTGGCTTTCAACGGCGCGGAACCGGTTAACCCGAACACTCTGGAACGCTTTAGCCAAGCTTTTTCAGGTTGCGGATTCAATCGTAAAGCGTTCTACCCCTGTTACGGCTTGGCCGAAGCCACTTTGCTGGCGACCGGCGGCGATAAAAACACCGAGCCCACGCTGGCGGCTTTTGACAAGTCCGCTCTGGAGCAAGGCCAAGTACGCCCGGCTACCGGCGACGATGCAGCCGGTCGGCAACTGGTCGGCTGCGGCGGCATCGATGCCGAGACCGGACAACGGATACGCATAGTCAACCCCGACTCCGGCGAGCTGTGCGGCGATGACGAAATCGGCGAAATCCAACTCGGCGGCCCCAGCATCAGTCTCGGCTATTGGCAAAACCAAGCCGCCACCACGCAGACATTTACCATCGATGCCGACGGCCAAAACCGCTGGCTGCGCACCGGCGATTTGGGCTTTATCGAAAACGGCGAGTTGTTCGTTTCGGGACGGCTGAAAGACTTAATCATTATCCGGGGCCGCAACTATTATCCTCATGATCTGGAATATGCGGTCGAAGCGGCAAGCGATGCCTTAAACCCCGGCTGCACCGCCGCCTTTGCGGCGGCCGGAAACGACGCTGAAAAACTGGTTGTACTGGCCGAACTGAAACGCAATCGGCTAAGGCAGCCCGATTACCGCGCCGAATTTGCCGCGATACGCGCCCGCTTGGTTGAGGAATGCGGCCTACAAGCCGAGACCGTGATGTTGTTAAAACCCGGAGCGATCTTAAAAACCAGCAGCGGCAAAATCAGGCGTTCGGCTTGCCGTCAGGCCTTCGAACAGCGGCAACTTAACGTTGTCGCCATTAACGAGCTGAGCGGCGAAAGCGATATAGCCGCCGGTTCCCAAGCTCAAACCTGCGAATCCGCTCCGGCTTCCCGTGTCGAGGCTCGGGAACTTCACCCTCACGATGCGCAAACTCTCACGGCCGGGCCTTCGACGAATTTAGAACGCAGTTTATTGCGGCAAGCCTTGCTGTCGCTTGCCGATGATGCCGGCGCTGCTCTGCTGACTCGGTATTTGATCGAGAAAGTGGCGATGCTGGGCGGCTTGGCCGCCGAAACTATCGATAGTTCGCAATCGTTGCCGAGTCTGGGCCTGGATTCGCTGAAAGCGGTGGAACTGAAATACTTCATCGACGACTGGCTGATGATCGACTTGCCGGTAGTGCAATTGCTTGGCAATCATTCTCTGGCGGAGTGCTCGGAGCAGGCGCTAAAGCTGGCGAAAACCGGTCAAACGCCAACCGCGCCGGTAACGGCAAGCCATGACGACGGCGAGCTGCCGCTATCCTTCGGGCAACAAGCGCTGTGGACCGCGAATCGGATAGCGGCGGACAGCGCTTTGTACAATATGGCGGTTGCGTTGCGTCTGCGTTCCACGCTCGATAAAACAGCCTTGCACACCGCATTGCTTAAACTGTTCGAGCGCCACCCGCAATTAGGTAGCGGCTTTCGGCTCAACCGGCAAGCACAAACGGTATGCATCCCGATGCAAGCCTCGCCCCAGTTGATCGGCGTGGCTTGCGCGGACGAAGCGCAACGCCGGGAAAATATCGCCGTATTCATGCGCGAAGCGTTTGCTTTAGAGCACGGACCCTTACTCAGAGCCGCCTTGTTCAGCTGCGCCGACGACGATCATGTGCTGGCATTTTGCGCACATCACCTCGTCGTCGATTTTCGTTCGTTGTCGATTCTACTGGAAGAGTTCAAGGCCTTTTATCGTCGGCCTGACGCCGATTTGCCCAAGCCCGTGGCGAGCTATGCCGATTATGTGGCCTGGCAGTCGGCCTATTTAACCGGCAGCCAAGCCGAACAGGATTGGCACTATTGGCAACGCCAGCTATCCGGCGAGTTACCGCAACCGGTTCTACCCGCCGACCCCCAAAAAACCGCTTCGCCGTCATGCCGGGGCCGCGCGGAAACGTTGAATATCGCGGCGGATACCCTGCACAACCTCAAACAATTGGCCGCCGACCGGCACACCAGCTTGTATACGCTGTTGCTGACCGTATTCAAAACCCTGCTTTACCGCTACAGCGGCCAACAGGACATCATCGTCGGCTCGCCGACGCTGGGTAGGCCGAAGCGGGAGTTTGCCGATACTGTCGGTTATTTCGTCAACCCGGTCGCGCTACGCTCGCACCCGGCCGCCGAGCAACGCTTCAGCGATTATTTGGCCGAGGTCAATGCAACCGTGCTGGACGCGCTGGCGCATCAGCATTATCCGTTTTCGTTGTTGGTGGAAAAATTGCAACCCGAACGCGAGCACCGGGCCTCGGCTTTTTACCGGACCTGGTTCGTGCTGCAAAGCGGAGGCGCCTCGGACGCTGCCGAGCTGGCTTTGGGCATCGCCGGGGAGTCACTGGATTGGGCGGGCCTGGCGGCCGAAAGCTATGCGCCGGAGGACGTCGGCGCGCAATTCGATATAGCCTTGCTGATGGCGGAGACCCGGCAAGGCTTGGCCGCTTCGTTCCACTATCGCAGCGATAGCGTGTCCGAAGCCGCCGTGCAGAGACTGATCGGTCATTTTCAATGCCTGTTGCACGGCATCCTTGCCGATCCCGACACGCGCTTGTCGGAACTGCCGTTACTGACGCCGGCGGAGCACCAACAACTGGCGGAATGGAATGCAAGCGCGGCCTCTTTTCCGCGCAACGCTAGCGTACACAGCGTTTTTGAAGCTGTTGCTCGCGAACAGCCGCAAGCCGTCGCGCTGGTTTACCGGGAACGCAGTCTGAGCTATGCCGAGCTTAATGCGCAAGCCAACCGGCTGGCGCATTGGCTGCTGGCGCACGGCGCGGGACCGGAAAAACGCATCGCTTTGTGCATCCGGCGCTGTCCGGAATTAGTCGTGGGCATCTTGGCGATAGTCAAAGCCGGTGCGGTGTATGTGCCGATCGATCCGGCTTATCCGAAAGACCGTCAAGCCTATTTGATGCAGGATGCCGGTTGCGAGTGGCTGTTGACCGAAGCCGCGTTGTTGCCCGACCTGGATTGCGGCGGCAAGATCAGCCTGTGCATAGACGCTATCGACGCCTACGCCGATTACAGCGGCGATAATCCGGAACCAGCGTTGCATGCAGACCATGCGGCCTATGTTATTTACACTTCGGGTTCGACCGGCAAGCCCAAAGGCGTGATCGTCAGCCACAGCAACCTGATGCATTCCACTTGGGCCCGGAGCGCTTATTATCGGGAGCCGGTCGGCTGTTTTTTACTGTTGTCGTCGTTTGCGTTCGACAGTTCGGTGGCGGGTATTTTCTGGACGCTGAGCCAAGGCGGCTGCTTGTGTTTGCCGGAGGACAGCCAAATTAAAGAACCTTCCGCATTGGGCGCATTGATCGAACGCCGACGGGTGAGCCATTTGCTGGCGCTGCCGCCGCTTTATGAATTACTGCTGGAGCAGGTGCCGACGGTCGCGCTGAAAACCTTGAATACGGTTATCGTGGCCGGAGAAGCCTGCACCCACCGGCTCACCGAACTGCATTGCCAGCGTCTGCCGGATACCGCGTTGTTTAACGAATACGGCCCTACCGAAGCGACGGTGTGGACTAGCGTTTATGCCATTACCCGCAAGTACGGCGAAGCCACAGTGCCGATAGGCAAAGCCATAGCCAATATGCGTATTTATATCGCGGACGATGCGCTGCAACCGGTGCCGGTCGGCGTTGCCGGAGAAGTGCTGATCGGCGGTTCGGGTATCAGTCGCGGTTATCTCGATCAAGCCGGGCTGACCGCGGAAAAGTTTATCCCCGATCCGTTCGGCGGCACCGGCGACAGGTTGTACAAAACCGGCGACCGGGCGCGCTATCTGGCCGACGGCAATATCGAGTTTTTAGGCCGTGTCGATCAGCAAGTCAAAATCAGAGGCTACCGGATAGAGTTGGGCGAAATCGAAGCATGCCTGCTGCGCCATCCGTCGATAAAAACGGCGGCGGTGATTGTTCATGAGGACCTGCCGGGCAATAAACGCTTAGCCGCTTATCTGGTTGCGGAACACGGCAATACCGCCGATACCGAGGCTTTAAAAACCCATCTCAAACAGCACTTGCCGGAATACATGCTGCCGTCGGCATGGCTATGGCTGGACGCAATGCCGCTGAACGCCAACGGCAAACTGGACCGCAACGCATTGCCTGCGTCGGCTGCGTCATGCAACGACGCGCCGGCGTATGTGGCGCCGCGCGATGAAGCCGAACAAGCGGTGGCCGATATTTGGCGGGAAGTGCTCGGCGTCCGCCAAGTCAGCATTCACGACGACTTTTTCGAACTGGGCGGACATTCGTTGTCCGGCGTGCAAGTGACGGCGAAAGTGCAGGAATTGTTCAATATCGAAATGCCGGTGAATATTTTGTTCGAAGCCGCGACCGTCGCGCAGTATGTCGAGCGCTTGGCGGAGTATCAAGAGATATAAGCGCCCTTATCGCAAGCATGGCTGTTCCTTGCCGCGCGGCAAGCAGATAAACATACGGTTTTCTTAACTAATAATTGCAACGATTGGAGCCCAACATCATGAACGATAAAACCCTGTACCGTCTCGCCGATTCGACTGCGGTGGAGGCGCTGGTCGACAATTGGGTGGCTTGGCCGCATACCTTTTCGCCGGTGCCTTACAGTCTGCACATGCTGAACTATCAAAAGAAAAACTTGGGTTCGTATCTGCAAAATCCCGAGATCCATATCAAATCCAGCGCCAACCCCAAGTTATTGGGCGGTGCGTTTGTCAATATCCCGGTCGAGCGAAAAGCGGAAGTCGCGAAGATGCTGGAGCGGATGGACAGCGAGCACGGCGGCAACCTGCAAATGGCGCAGGATTTGATCGATTTCCAAAACCTGTTGGATAAAGAAGCCGCAGGACAAAGCCTGGAGCCGTATTACTCAATGCTGCCCGAGTCCTTGCGCGGTTACGTCGAGTTACTGTACGACTACAACAACCGGCCTATCGTGCGCTGCATCGAAAGCCTGTTTTACCGAAGCCCGCATTATAAAAACCGGCTGCAATCGCTGCGTTTGTTTACCCAGACGCATGACCGCGCCCGAGCGTATTACATGAGTACGCCGCGGCTGCCGGAACACGACAGCATCGACTGGAGCATCCCGTTCGCCGAAGCCCAAATCGACGAGTTGTTTAAACTGGACAGCCAAGCGCAACCCTTATCTTACATCCGCGAGGTGTTGGGACTGGATGCCGACGATGACAAAAAACTGATCAAGCTGCTGACCGAACAAGCGTCGCGCACAACCGAAACATGGCAAGGCGACAGCGTGCGGATTCGCTATCTCGGCCATGCCGGGGTGCTGATCGAATACCACGGCGTGGCGATTTTGATCGACCCGTTCATTGCCGTGCAGCCCAGCCAGGGCGGCATCGACCGTTACAGCTTTCAGGACTTGCCGGCGCATATCGATTATGTGCTGATCACCCACGTCCATCACGATCACTACGTGTTTGAAACGCTGCTGCGGCTGCGCCATAAAATCGCTTGTCTGGTGGTGCCGAAAAGCTCGGGCCTGTTCTACGGCGACATTTCGATGAAACTGCTGGCCCGAGAACTGGGTTTTAGCAATGTGCTCGAAGTCGATCCGCTGGATACCATTGCGTTTCCCGGCGGTTCCATCGTCGCCGCGCCGTTTCTCGGCGAACATAACGATCTGCCTTTCGCCAAAAGCGCTTATCTGATCGAGGCCGGTCGGCAGCGCATATTGTTTGCGGCCGATTCCAACTGTCTGGACCGGCGCATGTACGAAAACCTGTGCGCAAGCCACGGCCCCATTCAAACCGTGTTTTTGGGCATGGAATGCATCGGCGCGCCGCTGTCCTGGGTCTACGGGCCGCTGCTGCCGAAACTGCCAGAGCACAAACATTGCCAAAGCCGCCGTTCCAAGGGCAGCGATGCCGATGCGGCGTTGACTCTGCTGGACGCGGTTAAAACCGAACGGGTTTATATCTACGCCATCGGCCGCGAACCGTGGCTGCAATATTTCATGGCCTTGGAGCCGGAAGACGACGACGCTTATATCAAAGAAATCGCCAAAGTGCTGGAAGCGTGTCGGAGCCGTGGCTTTAGCGATGCGCGCAGGTTGTATGGCCGCGACGAGATTCATTTGGATGCTTGCCGATAGCCCGCGCCCTATGTCGGCGGTCAATACTGATGAATTAAGTAGTGCAAAGCCCTCTCCAGAGGGAGAGGGTTGGGTGAGGGGAAATTAGATCAAGGAAAAAAGCTTATTTGAATCCCCTCATCTTTCTCCCTCTGGAGAAGGAGGTCCCCCTTAAATCAAACAGTATTGACGGCGGCTGTCCGGTATCACCCCGGCATGACGGCTCTTGAACAGAAGTAGGCCGGAATAAGGCCGTCCAAGCGCGTAGCGCGAAGGTGGCGTTTCCGGCATTACCAGCCCGAAATGCCGGAAACACCCACCCTGGCTATCGCCGGGCGGGCTTATTCCGGCCTACATCTACGCCTGCTTTGAACAGACTTGTGTATAACGACGAGCGCGGCGCGGAGGACTGAGGTGCAGTTAAGCAAACGAGAAGGCGCTACGAAAGCGCAAAGCTAAATCTTTGGAAGACATCATGACCGACACAACACTACCCGGCAGTCAAGCCAAGCGCGCGCAGCTGCTTGCCAGACTCAAAAAAACCGGCCACCCAAGCGACGCCGTTATCGGCAAACGCAACGACGGCCAAGCGATACCGTTATCGTATTCGCAGGAGCGCTTGTGGATCATGTCCCAACTGGAACCGGGCAACCCGATCTACAATGTCGCCGGAGCCGTGCAATTCGACGGCCGCTTGAACACGCAAGCCTTGCAGCAAAGTCTGGACGAAGTGGTCAGACGCCACGAGATCCTGCGCAGCCGCTTCACTGCCGAGCGTCGGCAACAGGTTTTGCCCGGCGGCGGACTAGCCTTGGCCTGCCTGGATCTTGCCGAATACTGTCAGGCTCAGGCCATGCAGCAATTCCAACATTGCGCCGACGCTTTTATCGGTCATCCGTTCCGGCTTGCCGAGCAACCGCCGCTACGGGCATTGTTGGTTATGATAAATAAGCGGCGGCATATTCTACTGTTGACGCTGCATCACATCGTCTCCGATCGCTGGTCGGTCGGCGTGTTGATGCAGGAGGTTTCGGCCTTGTATGACGCCTACAGCCAAGGCAAAGCGTCGGCCTTGCCGGAGTTGCCGATTCAATACGGCGATTATTGCGTTTGGCAACGCGAACGGCAGGCAACAACAGCCAAGCATCTGGATTATTGGCGGCAAAAATTGAGCGGCGCGCCGCCGTTGCTGGACTTGCCGAGCGACAGGCCGAGGCCGCCGACGCCCGGCTACCGGGGCGACACGCATAGTTTCGAAATTTCCGCCGAGTTAAGCCGCGCGCTGAAAGACCTGGGCAAACACTACAAGGCCACGCTGTTCATGCTGATGGCCGCCGCGTTCAACACTTTGCTGTACCGCTATACCGGCAGCAAAGATCTGTGCGTCGGTTATCCGGTGGCCGGACGCAACCAAACTCAAACCGCGGCTTTAATCGGCTTTTTTGTCAATACCCAGGTTTTGCGTTGCCGCTTAAATCCGGCCATGCCGTTTTCGGAACTGCTGCTGCAACTCTGCGAGCAAGCCTTGCAAGACCAGAATCATCACCAAGTGTGCTTCGGTCAATTACTGGAGGCGCTGAATCCGGTCCGCAACATCAGCCATCCGCCTTTATTCCAAGTGATGCTGGCCGTGCAGAATGTGCCGATGCCGGAGTTTCGGATGCACGACGTAGCGGCCTCGGCGTTAACGCTAAAGACCCGCGTGGCCCAATTCGACCTGACTTTGTTTATCGATGAACGCGGCGGCAAACTGCTGGGCAGCTTCGAATACAACACTGATTTATTCGACAGCGCGACCATTGCAAGAATGGCCGAACATCTGCAAATACTGCTGGCAGGGATTGTTAATCAGCCCGAACAGCCGCTGAACCGATTGCCTTTGTTGTCTGAAACGGAAACCAGGCTGTTAGTTGATGACTGGAGTGGCGTAGACCGCGCCTTGGCTGCGAAGGCGAGCCCTACGGCGGATGCCCTGTTAATTCACCGGCTTTTTGCGGCGCAGGCGCACATGACGCCGGATAAAACCGCGCTGGTCTTCGCCGGTCAAGCTATCGCTTACGGCGAGCTTAACCGTCGCGCCGAACTATGGGCCGAACGCTTAGCGGATTTGGGCATCGGCCCCGAATGCCGGGTTGGCGTCTGTGCCGAGCGTTCGGTCGAACTGATTGTCGGTTTGCTGGCCGTGCTCAAAGCCGGAGCCGCCTACGTGCCGCTGGACCCGAGCTATCCCCAAGAACGGCTGGATTATATGATTGACGATGCCGGTATCGAGTTATTGCTGAGCCAAAGCGCGTTGGCCGATAAATTTAAGCATCGCGCGATCAACAGGCTTTATTTGGATGAAGACGGCGTCGAGGTCAGGGCAAAGCCCGCATCGCCACGGCCGCTGCTGTCGCCGGACAATACCGCCTACATCATTTATACCTCGGGTTCCACCGGGCAGCCTAAAGGCGTCGCGGTCAGCCATCGCAACTTGCTGCATTCAACCTTAGTCCGGGCCGATTATTACCGCGAACCGATGGGCTGCTTTTTGCTGCTGTCCTCGTTTGCGTTCGACAGTTCCGTTGCCGGCATATTTTGGAGCTTAAGCCAAGGCGGCTGCTTATGCCTGCCGCAGCAGCAAGCGTTAACCGATCCCGCCGCCCTCGCCGAACTGATCAACCGGCACCGCGTCACTCACTTGCTGGCCCTGCCTTCGTTTTATACGGCCATTATCAACGACCGAAATCTGCCGAAGTTGAATACCCTGCAAGCGGTTATCGTCGCAGGCGAGGCCTGTTCCGGCGACATCGCCGCGGAGCATCGGCGCAAGCTGCCTGAGGTGGCGTTTTACAACGAATACGGGCCGACCGAAGCCACGGTTTGGAGCAGCGTTTATCGCAGCGGCAAGAACGACTTCGGCGCTATGCTGCCGATAGGCCGGGCCATCGATAAGGTGCGTATTTATATTCTGGACGAGCAACAGCAAGCGGTGCCGATAGGCGTTAGCGGCGAGCTGTGCATAAGCGGAGCCGGGTTGGCGCAAGGCTATTTGAATCATCCCGTGCTGACCGCGGAAAAGTTTAGGCCCAACCCGTTTGCCGCAAATGGCGCCCGGCTGTATAAAACCGGCGATTTGGCGCGCTTTCGCGCCGACGGCGAGATTGAGTTCCTCGGCCGTATCGACAATCAGGTCAAAATTCGTGGCTATCGGATCGAATTGGACGAAATCGAAGCCCGCTTGTTGCAGTATCCCGACATTCAAGACGCCGCCGTTGCGATAACGGAGACAACGCCCGGCAATAAAAGACTGCTGGCCTATCTGGTTGCCCGGCCTTACGCCGATATACCGCCCTCCTCTGTACTACAGGCCCACCTTAGGCAAACGCTGCCCGATTATATGCTGCCGTCGAACTATATCGGTTTGGATGCTGTGCCGTTAATGCCGAACGGCAAACGGGACCGCTTGGCCTTACTGAAAATCAGGGAACCGGCTTTGCAAGCGCAACCATTAAAACCGCCGTCGAATTGGCTGGAGGCCGAACTGGCGGCTATTTGGCGCGAAGTATTAGGCCTTGAAGCCATCGGCGTCGATGCGAATTTTTTCGAATTAGGCGGACATTCGTTGGCGGCGATTCAGGTTAAATCGCGCATTCACTGCGTTTTCAATGCCGATGTTCCGGCCAAGCTGCTGTTCGAAGCGCCGACCGTCGAATTACAGGCTGCCGAGATAGCCCGCTTGCAGATTGAACAGCACGACGACGATTCTTTGCATGCGTTGTTGCAAGAACTTGAACAGCTTTCAGATGAGGAAGCCGGTCATTTGCTTAGAGACGCGCATGAAATAAATTGAACGGTTTGTGCCGGTTGTCTGCAACGCCATTACGCTGGTTCCCAAGCTGAAGAGACTGTGAAAGTATTATCAAAATCAGTTTAAAAAACTCTTCACCACGAAGGCACGAAGAGCACGAAGCAAAAATAATTATTTAAATTCAGTGTATTGAAAACTTCGTGTCCTTCGTGCCTTCGTGGTGCATGCTTTTTATAGTTCCCACGCTCCGGCGTGGGAATTCAGTCTGCAACGCTCCAGCGTTGCGGGACGCTGGAGCGTCTACCACTGCATTCCCACGCCGGAGCGCGGGAACGATGCATTTGTGCCGTATGTCTGCAACAGGAGTGCAAGCTTCGCTTGCGTTTGCAGGCTGAGCCTGTACTCCGGCTACCGGCAACAGTGTGTTTGAGCTGTTTTAAACGGCTAACGTAATCAATAAACTTTACTTCAGGATTTTAAAATATGCCCAGCCATACCGCCCGAATCGCCGATCTGTCTCCGGAAAAACAAGCCTTGCTGTTGCGGCGCATAAAAGAAAAATCGGTTTTTGTGAATCAGGACATCGCTAAGCGAACGGAATTTTCACCTTGCCCCTTATCGTTTGCGCAGGAAAGGCTATGGTTCCTGGCGCAAATGGAACCCGACAACCCGTTCTATAACATGGCCGGCGCGGTGCAATTACAAGGCAGGCTGAACAGTCCGGCGTTGGCGCAGGCGCTGAACGAAGTCGTCCGTCGCCACGAAGCGTTAAGAACGTCGTTTCGGCTCATCGACAACGAAGCCCGGCAAGTCATCGACGCCTCGGCGGCAATAAGCGTTAACGCCGTCGATTTAACCGCGCTGAACCGACGGCAACAGGAAAGTATCGTGACAAGCCTTGAACGCCAGGAAGCGCGGCGCGTTTTCGACCTGGAGCAAACGCCGCTGTTAAGAGCCGCGTTGCTGAAGCTGGATGACCAGCGTTATGTGTTGCTGATGACCTTGCATCATATCGTTGCCGATGAATGGTCGCTCAGGCTGCTGATCAAGGAAATCGGAACCTATTACCCGACTTTCAACAGCGGCGCGCCCTCATTGGAACCGGAGTTGCCGATTCAATATGCCGATTTTGCCGTGTGGCAACGCAAGCGTCTGCAAGGCGAATGGTACGACCGGCAAATGGCTTACTGGAAACAACAGCTGGAGACTGCGCCGAAAGCGCTGACGCTGCCGTCCGACCGGCCCAGACCGGCGTTGCCGTCCTATCGCGGCGCCAATCATGAGTTCGTATTGAACCAACAAACTTCAAGCGCGCTGATCCGCTTGAGCCGCCAGACCGATACCACCGTGTTCGCGGTGATGATGGCCGCGTTTACGCTGTTGTTGTCGCGCTATGCCGGGCAAAACGATATTTGCGTCGGCTATCCGATAGCAAACCGCAACCGCCGGGACATTGAAAACCTGATCGGCTTTTTTGTGAATAGCCAAGTCTTGCGCAGCGATTTATCCGGTAATCCGTCGTTTATCGAGTTGTTGGGACGCGTCAGCAACAACCTTCTGGATGCGCAAAACCATCAGGACTTGCCGTTCGAGCGCGTGGTCGAGGCATTGAAGCCGGACCGGGAGTTAAACCTTACGCCGTTGTTCCAAGCGATGCTGGTTTACCAAAACGCGCCGATGGCCATGCCCACGGTTTCCGAGCTGCATTTTAATATAGCCGACGCGGCCATGAATTCCGCCAAGTTCGATGTGACGCTGACGGTATCGAGATCGGAACACAGCCTGCACTGCGGCTTTAATTACAGCAGCGATTTATTCGACGCCGCAACGATTGCGCGCATGGCCGCACACTTGCAACAGTTGCTGGCAGGCATAGGCGAGCGCCCGGATAGCCCTGTTTCCGAGCTGCCGCTACTGACGCCGGAGGAAACGCGGCAAATTCTGCTCGACTGGAATGCAAGCGCAATCGATTATCCGAAGGGCCGGGCTCTTCATCACTACGTCGAAATGCAGGCGGAACAAACGCCGGATGCCGTTGCCGCGGTTTTTGCACGGCACACCTTAACCTACGCGGAACTGAACGGCAGGGCCAACCGTCTGGCCCATTATCTGCGAGCCCAAGGCGTAGGACCGGAGCTGCCGGTCGGTATCTGCGTCGAGCGTTCGCTGGACATGGTGGTCGGCTTGTTGGGGATTTTAAAAGCCGGTGCCGCTTACCTGCCGCTGGACCCGAGTTATCCGCAACAGCGCCTGGATTTCATGCTCGGCGATGCCGCTCCGCCGCTTGTATTGACCCAGGCGGCGATGCTGGAAAAATATCGCTTCGGCACGGCAATCGTGCTGTGTCTGGATAGCGACCGGGCGAAATGGGCGCATGAAAAAACCGCCAACCCCGATGTCAAACTGCTGCCGGACAATTTAGCCTATTGCATCTATACCTCCGGTTCCACCGGGCAACCGAAAGGCGCGGCCGTGCCGCATCAAGGCATCGTCAACCGGCTGCAATGGATGCAGCAACACTACCGGCTGGATCACACAGATTGCGTATTGCAAAAGACCCCGTACAGTTTCGATGTGTCGGTTTGGGAGTTTTTCTGGCCGTTGATGACCGGCGCGAAATTGCTTATTGCCCCGCCCGATCAGCACAAAGACAGTCTGGCGCTGATCGAAACCATTATAGGTGAGCAAGTCAGCACGATTCATTTTGTGCCGTCGATGCTGCAAGCCTTTATCGACACGCCGGGCGTGGAAAACTGCACTTCGTTAAAGCGCGTGATCTGTAGCGGCGAAGCCTTACCGGCCGACTTGGTCGCACGTTTCCGGCAAAAATTAGCGGCCGAACTGCACAACCTTTACGGCCCGACCGAAGCCTCGGTGGACGTCAGTTATTGGGTCTGCTTGCCGGACAGCGCGGAAACCGCGATTCCGATAGGCAAACCGATAGCCAATATTACGCTTTATATTCTGGACCGGCAGCTTAACCCGGTACCGGCCGGTCATCCGGGCGAACTGCATATCGGCGGCATCGGCTTGGGCCGGGGCTATGTTAATCGTCCCGGCTTGACTGCGGAAAAATTCATCCCGAATCCTTTCGGCCCAGACGGCAGCCGTCTTTATAAAACCGGCGATTTGGCGCGTTACCGTGCCGACGGCAACATCGACTACCTGGGCCGTATCGACCATCAGGTCAAAATTCGCGGCTTCAGGATAGAGCTGGGCGAAATCGAGGCGCGGTTGCTGGAATACCCGGCGGTCAAAGAAGCCGTCGTGCTTGCCCGCGAAGACCGGCCCGGCGACAAACGGCTGGTCGCGTATCTGGTTGCCGCGATCGACATTGACGGGCTCAAAGCCCATCTTAAAAAAACGCTGCCCGACTACATGCTGCCCTCGGCTTTCGTGCTGCTGGACAATATGCCGCTCAGCGCCAACGGCAAACTGGAGCGAAAGTGCTTGCCGCAACCGGATAGGCCTGAACCGGCGGAACTCCGCTATGAAGAGCCGCAAACGCCGATTGAAAAGATTTTGGCCGCTATTTGGCGCGACTTGCTGGGGCTTAAGCGGATCGGACGGCACGACAATTTCTTCGAAGCGGGCGGCGACTCGATTATCAGTATTCAGGCGGTAAGCCGCGCGCGGCAAGCCGGTGTGGTGATTACGCCGAAACTGCTGTTCCAGCATCCGACGGTAGCCGCACTGGCGATGGCGGCCGGGCACAGCCGCTGCATTGTAGCCGAACAAGGAACAGTGTCCGGCAAGGTGCCGTTGACGCCGGTCCAGCACTGGTTTTTCGAACAAAACCCGAGCAATCCCGAGCATTGGAACCAAGCCTTGTGGTTGCGGATAAAGCCCGGCTTGAACCCCGATCTATTCGATTATGCAATCAAGCGATTGCTGATGCATCATGACGCCTTAAGGCTGCGCTTTAATCGGCAAAACGGCGGCTGGGAACAACGCATCGTTAAGGCCGAAACCCAGGCCGTGTTCGAGCGCATCGATTTATCCGGCGTCCCGGCCGCACAACAACCAGCAAGGCTCGAAGCGGCGGCGTCGATTTTGCAAGCCCGCTTGCATTTAAGCGAAGGGCCGTTATTGCGCGCGGCGTGGTTCGATTTAGGCGAGGAGCAAAACAGCCGGGTATTGCTGGCGATTCACCATTTAGCCGTCGACGGCGTGTCCTGGCGGATTTTGCTGGAAGATTTGGCGCTCGTTTGTCGCCAATCGATGTCGGGGCAAAGCGTGGCCTTACCGGCAAAAACCACCTCGTTCAAACAGTGGTCGGAACACATCGTTCAGCACGCCAATTCCGGCCATTTACCGCTCGATCAAGCCTATTGGCTGGATCAGCGGCGCCATCGGATCACCGCCTTGCCGGTAGACAGGCCCGAAGGCGGCAACAGCTTTGCCATGGAAGACGAAGTCACGGTTACGCTGACAGCCGCCGAAACCCTCGCCTTGTTGCAAGACGTTCCGGGCGCTTATCGCAGTCAAGTGGATGAGCTGTTGCTGACCGCGCTGACCTTGACGCTGTGCGAGTGGCAACAGAGCACAGCGGTATTGATCGATTTGGAAGGCCATGGCCGCGAGGAACTGATCGGCGATTTGGACGTTTCCCGCACGGTGGGCTGGTTTACCTCGATTTATCCGGCGCTGTTGAGCCTGGACGGCGATGCTTCGGAATATGTACGCAATAACTCGGGCATTTTATCCCCTCACCCCAACCCTCTCCCGAAGGGAGAGGGAGCAAGTTGTCGAAGTTATTCCGTGGGCGACGCATTGAAATCGATAAAAGAACAATTACGGGCGATTCCGCTGCACGGCGTCGGTTACGGCTTGTTACGCTACCTTTCAGAGGCGGCATCGCGCATCGCGCAACAGCCTAAAGCGCAGATTATGTTCAACTATCTCGGCCGTCTTGACGCCGCTATCGACGGCGATGCGCCGTTCGTACCCAGCCGTGCAGCGACCGGCGCAAACTGCGCTCCGGGAGCGCTCCGGACTCATGAATGGGCTATCGTCGGCGGCGTTGCCGACGGCTGTATGCAGCTAAGCTGGCGGTACAGCCGTGAACGGTACCGTAAAGACACGATTGAAACCCTGGCCGGTCATTACCTGCGCCGACTTAAAGCCTTAATAGCGCATTGCCTGTTGCCCGATTCCGGCGCTTATACGCCGTCGGATTTTCCGTTAACCGCGTTAAGCCAAGCCGGTCTCGATGCAATGGCTTTAAAACCCAGGCAGATTGAGGATATTTACCCGTTAACGCCGTTGCAATCGGGCCTGATATTGCATGGTTTTTACGCGCCCGAACCCGGCGCTTACTGCATTCAACTGGGCTGCCGCTTGCTCGGCGAACTGAATGTCCCGGCCTTCAAACAAGCCTGGCAGTTGCTGGCCGCGCATCATCCGGTGCTGCGGACGCGGTTTTTGCTTGAGCATCAGGACCAACCCTTGCAAATCGTGCAAAAGCAGGCGCAACTGCCGATTACGGAATACGACTGGCGTGACGAGTCAACACAACAGCAAGCGCTACATTGGCAACAGTTGCTGGCAGAAGATCGGGCCAAGGCTTTCGATTTCAGCCAAGCGCCGTTGATGCGTATAGGCTTGGCGCACTGCTCGGAGCGGGAGCATTATTTTTTATGGAGCTATCACCATCTGTTATTGGATGGCTGGAGCGGGCCGTTATTGTTAAAACACCTGTTTACCGCCTACGAGGCGTTACGGCGCGGGGACGCCCCGGTATTACCGGCCGTGCGGCCTTATCGCGACTATATCGCCTGGCTGCAACACCGCGATGAGGCCGCCGCCGAAGCGTACTGGCGCACGGCGCTGAGCGGCTTTACCGCGCCGACGCCGTTAATCGTCGATGCGTCGGCGGAGAGCGCGGTTCAACACGGCTACGGCAAAATCGACCTGCTGTTGTCCGCAGCGGACAGTGTGGCCTTACAGCATTTCGTAAAACACCGGCAACTGACCTTGAATACGCTGGTGCAAGGCGCATGGGCAATATTGCTCAGCCGCTACAGCGGCGAAAGCGATATTGCCTTCGGCGTTACCGTGTCGGGACGGCCCGCGGATTTAACCGGCGTCGAGAATATGGTCGGCCTGTTCATCAATACCTTGCCGCTACGCCTTAACGTAGCGCCGGACAGTACCGTGCTGGACTGGTTGCAAGCCCTACTGGCGCAAAACCGGGACATGCGCGCTTATGAATGTACGCCGTTGACGCAAATTCAAAGCTGGTCCGAGCTGCCGCCCGGTACGGCTTTATTCGAAAGTTTGCTGGTGTTCGAAAACTACCCTATCGATCAGGCCTTAACCGAGAATTTCTGCGGTTTGGCTATCGACGCGGTAACGCTTGTCGATCAAACCCATTATCCGCTGGCCCTGTCCGCGTATCCGGGGGCAAAGCTGCGTCTGGAAATAAGCTATGCCGCAGACCGCTTCGAAGCCGAAACGGTTAAACGGATGTTAGGGCATTTGCACAGCCTGCTTAAAGCCTTTGCCGAGCGGCCGCAACAGCGTTTAGCCGAATTGCCGCTGCTCAGCTTAGCCGAGCAACGGCAAATTCTGTTCGATTGGAACGCGACGGCGCGCGATTATCCGCAGCACCGCTTTATTCACCAGCTGTTCGAAACGCAGGCGGAAAAAACCCCGGATGCGGTCGCACTGGTATTCAAAACCCAAGCTTTAAGTTATGCCGAGCTCAACAGCAAGGCCAATCGCTTGGCCCATTATTTGCGCGCTCATGGCGTCGGGCCGGATGTATTGGTCGGCATTTGCGTTGAACGTTCGCTGGAAATGGTGATCGGTTTAATGGCCATCCTGAAAGCCGGAGGCGCTTACGTACCGCTGGATCCCGGCTATCCGCAAGACCGGCTGGACTTCATGCTGCATGATCTCGATGCGCCGATAGTGCTTAGCCAAGCCTCTTGCAAAACGAAACTTGCGGCCGCTGCGGCGGCTGTTTTATGCCTGGATAGCGATTGGGGCCTTGTCGCCGACGCCGACGATAACAACCCGGACATCCCGCTGATGCCGGAAAACCTAGCTTACTGCATCTACACCTCGGGTTCCACCGGAGTTCCGAAAGGCGCGGGCGTACCGCATCGCGGCATACTCAACCGGCTGCAATGGATGCAGGAGTACTACGCGCTAAACTCAAGCGACCGGGTGCTGCAAAAAACGCCGTACAGCTTCGACGTTTCGGTTTGGGAATTCTTCTGGCCGTTGATGACCGGCGCGCGGCTGATCGTGGCCGAACCGGAACTGCACCAAGACGCCGCGGCGCTGATCGATATCATCAAGCGCCAACACATCACCACTGTGCATTTCGTGCCGTCGATGCTGTACGCCTTTGTCGACGCGCCGGGCGTTGCAAGCTGCGTCTCGCTAAAACGCGTGATCTGTAGCGGCGAGGCCTTGGCGACCGATTTGGTGGCGCGCTTCCGGCAAAAATCAGCCTGCGAATTGCATAATCTTTACGGCCCCACCGAAGCCTCGGTCGATGTCAGTCATTGGGCCTGCTTGCCGGACAGCGCCGAAACCGCGATTCCGATAGGCCGCCCGATAGCCAATATCAGCCTCTATATCCTCGACCGGCAGCTTAACCCGGTAGCGCTCGGCGTTGCCGGCGAACTGCATATCGGCGGCATCGGTTTGGGCCGGGGCTATCTCAAGCGGCCCGGACTGACCGCGGAAAAATTCATTCCCAATCCTTTCGGTCAAGACGGCAGCCGTCTTTATAAAACCGGCGACTTGGCGCGTTACCGGGCCGACGGCGCTATCGATTACCTGGGCCGCATCGATCATCAAGTCAAAATTCGTGGTTTCAGGATCGAGTTGGGAGAAATAGAAGCCCAGCTTCTCAATTGCCCCGGAGTACGCGAAGCCGTGGTGATCGCGCGAGAAGATAAACCTAACGACAAACGGCTGGCGGCTTATTTGCTGAGCCAAGATAACGTCGAATTATCGGCCGCCGAATTACGCGGCCGACTTGCCGAGGTGCTGGCCGATTACATGATACCCGGCGCTTTTGTCTGTCTGCCCGAATTTCCGTTGACGCCCAACGGCAAACTTAACCGTAAAGCCTTGCCCGCGCCGGGCATCGCCGCGCTGATCAGCCATCCCTACGAAGCCCCGCAAGGCGATACCGAAATCGCCGTGGCGGCTATTTGGCAAGACCTGCTGGGGCTGCAACAGATCAGCCGCCATGATCATTTTTTCGAATTGGGCGGGCATTCGCTGTTGCTCATCGGCTTGATCGAGCGCCTGCGTCGGCAAGGATTATCGGCGGACCTGCGCGCCTTGCTTAATGCGCCGACGCTTGCGGCAATGGCGAAGGCGATAGCCGATAGCAAACCGGCTGTTGTGTTCGAAGCGCCGCCTAATTCTATACCCGATCATTTCGACCCATCCTTAACCCATACCCTTACCGAGGAGTTCCGGCTATGACTATGCAAGCGGTATTTGCTTATCTTCAGGAAAAAAACATCAGCCTTGCTGTCGATAACGGCGAATTAGTGGTCCGCGCCGCTCAGGGCATTATCGATGCGGACATCATGGCCTTATTAAAACGGCACAAACATGAATTGCTGCTTGCAGTCCGGCAGGGCCAGGCGCCGACGGCGCATAAAATCACCCCGGCCATGCTGCCGCTGGTCAGTCTCAGCCAGGAACACATCGACCGGATTAGCGGCAGCGTCGCCCTGGGCGCCGCCAATATCCAGGATATTTACCCGTTGGCGCCGTTGCAAGAGGGTATTTTGTTCCATCATCTGCTCGAAACCCAGGGCGACCCTTATTTATTGCGCTCTGTCGTCGCTTTCGGCCAACGCAGCGGCTTGGACCGTTTTTTGGCCGCCTTGCAGAACGTCATTAACCGTCACGATATATTGCGCAGCGCGGTGTATTGGCAGGATCTGCCGCAGCCGGTGCAGGTCGTGCATAGGCAAGCGCCGTTGCCGATTGAACAGTTTAAACCGGCCAAGGACGCTGATGTCTTACAGCAATTGCTCGACTATACCGACCCGCGCCATTTGCGTTTAGACCTGCAACGCGCGCCTTTGCTGGCGGCTTATATCGCCGCCGACCCGCATTCGGGAGAATGGCTGCTGACCTTGCTCAGCCATCATATCGTCTGCGACCATATCAGCTTGGAGCGGGTTATCGCCGAAATTCAGCTATTACTTCAAGGCCGGGCCGATGACTTGCCCGCCTCCTTACCCTACCGTAACTTTATCGCTCAAGCGCGCTCGGTTTCCGAGGCCGAACACGAAGCTTATTTTCGTCGGCAACTCGGCGACATAACGGAACCCACCGCTCCGTTCGACCGGTTTAACGTTCAAGGCAGCGGTGAACGGGTCGCCGAAGCCGACTTCAGGCTGAGCGAGGCTTTGGCTGAAGGCATCAAGGCTGCCGCGCGGCGGCAAGGCGTCACCGCCGCCGTGCTGTTTCATGTCGCCTGGGCGCAAGTTTTGGCGCAATGCACCGGCCATACCGATGTGGTTTTCGGCACGGTCTTGTCCGGACGACTGCACAGCTCGGCCGGGGCGGATCGGGCTTTAGGCTTGTTCATCAACACCTTGCCGATACGCGTAGCCCTGGCCGAAGGCAGCGTGGAGCAGATTACCGGCGACCTCTACCGGCGTTTGAGCGAGTTGCTGAGCCATGAACAAGCCTCGCTGGCTCTGGCCCAGCGCTGTAGCGGAGTTGCCGCCGCTATGCCGTTGTTTACGACATTGCTCAACTATCGGCATAGCCGGAAAATAGATACCCCGGACGAGAACGGCATGCGTATTATCCGTAGCGGCGAAGAGCGCACCAATTATCCTATTACCGTTTCGGTCGACGATTTCGGTCAAGGTTTCAGCATAAGCGCGCAATGCATTCAAGGCATCGATCCCGAACGCATCGCCGCTTACCTGGGCAACGCCGTCGCGGCGCTGGTTAACGCGCTGGATCGAAATCCTCAAGCATTGCTGAGAACGCTGAATATTCTTCCCGCCGCCGAGCGTCGGCAGTTATTAGGCGGTGGCAATGCCGGCGGTGTCGATTGTCCGCATCATCCAGGCATTGCCATCGTTCCCACGCTCCGGCGTGGGAACGCAGTGAGGGACGCTCCAGCGTCCCGTACCGCTGGAGCGGTATTCCGGCATTCCCACGCCGGAGCGTGGGAACGATGTCGCTTTACTTGCTTCGGCTACACTATTCATCAATTATTCGAACACCAAGTGGAAAAATCGCCGGATGCGGTTGCATTGGTTTTCGAGGATAGCGCATTGACCTATCGGGAACTTAATATTAAAGCCAACCGCTTGGCGCATCGCCTGCTCGAACTCGGCATCCGGCCCGACGACCGGGTCGCGATTTGCGTGGAACGCGGCCTGGACATGGTAGTAGGCTTGTTAGGCATTTTGAAAGCAGGCGGCGCCTATGTGCCGTTGGACCCCGGCTATCCGCACGAACGCTTGGCGTATATGCTCGAAGACAGCGCTCCGGCGGCGCTGCTGAGCCAAGCTGCGTTGCAACACTGTTTGCCGCATCCGGACCTGCCGATAGTATGGCTGGACGCGGAGATGACGGGATATTCGGAACATAATCCCGATCCCGCCACGCTCGGTTTGACTTCCCGGCACCTTGCCTATGTGATCTATACCTCGGGTTCGACCGGCTTGCCCAAAGGCGTGATGATCGAACATGCCAACGTGACGCGGCTTTTTGCGGCAACCGATGAGTTGTTTCATTTCGGCGCTAACGATGTTTGGACCTTGTTCCATTCGTTTGCTTTTGATTTTTCCGTGTGGGAACTGTGGGGCGCATTACTGTACGGCGGCCGTTTAGTCATCGTGCCCTATCATATTTCGCGTGCGCCGGACGATTTTTACGCATTGCTGTGCCGCGAACGCGTTACCGTGCTGAATCAAACCCCAAGCGCCTTCCGGCAATTGATTGCGGCCCAGGCTCTGAGCACAGAGCCGCATGTGTTGCGCAGCATTATCTTCGGCGGCGAGGCCCTGACGTTTTCGATGCTCGCGCCGTGGCTGGACAATAACGACCTGGAGCGGACGCAACTGATTAATATGTACGGCATCACTGAAATCACCGTGCATGCGACTTATTACAAGATTAAACAGTCGGACCTGCACGCCGCCGCAGGCAGCTTGATCGGCAACCCCCTCCCCGATTTACGCTTTTATATCCTGGACGCCGGTTTGCAACCCGCGCCTTTAGGCGTAGCGGGCGAGATTTACATCGGCGGCGCCGGGCTTGCCCGAGCATATCTGAACCGGCCCGAGCTTAGCGCACAGCGTTTTATCCGCAATCCGTTCGTTGCGGATAGCGATGACCGTCTGTACAAAACCGGCGATTTAGGCCGTTGGCGGCCGGACGGCGCGATTGAGTATCTGGGCCGCAACGACTTCCAAGTCAAAATACGTGGTTTCCGTATCGAATTGGGCGAAATCGAAGCCTTGCTAAGCACCTGTCCCGGCGTCCGCGAAGCCGCCGTTATCGCCCGTGAGGACAAAACCGGGGATAAGCGGCTGGTCGCTTATCTGAGCGCGCAAGACGGCGCTATATTAAGCGCCGCCGAACTGCGCGGCCGCTTGGCCGAGCGTTTGCCCGACTACATGCTGCCCGGCGCTTTTGTGATATTGCCGGTGTTTCCGCTGACCGCCAACGGCAAGTTGGATAGGCAAGCGCTGCCGGAAGCGGAGGGCGATATGTGCCGGGCCGCTGCCTATGAAGCGCCGCAAGGTCCGGTGGAAACAGCGCTTGCCCGCATTTGGCAAGAGCTGTTGGGGCTTAGGCAAGTGGGCCGCGAAGATGATTTTTTCGAAGTGGGCGGGCATTCCCTGCTCGCCGTGCAACTGCTGGCGCGTCTGCGCCAACAATTTAATGTCGAACTGGCCTTGCGCGAAGTCTTCGCCGAATCGACACTGAAGGCTTTAGCCCAGGCTGTCGGCACTGCCGGTCTGGCGCGTCTACCGCCCCTTGCGCGCGCCGACCGCAGCCGTCCGCTGCCGTTGTCTTGGCCGCAACAGCGGCTGTGGTTTCTGGATCAGCTCGATCATGCCGCAGGCGCGGCTTACCACATTTCCGCCGGCGTGCGTTTACAGGGCGATTTGGACCGGAACGCTCTGCAAGCGGCGCTGGACCGCATTGTCGCGCGCCATGAAAGCTTGCGTACCTGTTTTGTCGGTATCGACGGCCAGCCTATTCAAGTCGTCGTGCCTGAGAATGCCGGGTTTAACCTGCAACAACACGATCTACGCGGCATGACCGAGCGCGAACAAGCCGCCGGGGTTAATCGAATCGGCGCCGATGAAGCCACCCTGCCTTTCGATTTGTCGATCGGCCCGCTGATCCGGGGCCGACTTTTGCAGTTGGCCGACGACGACTGTATCTTGCTGATTACCCAACATCACATCATTTCCGACGGCTGGTCGACGGGTTTGCTGGTGCGGGAACTCAGCGCCCTTTACGCCGCCTTTAGCCAAGACTTACCGGATACGCTGCCTGAACCGGCCCTTCAGTATGCCGATTATGCCGTTTGGCAGCGGCAATGGCTGCAAGGCTTAGCCTTGGCAACGCAAATCGGGTTTTGGCGGCAGCATCTTGACGGCGCCCCCGAGCTGCTGGAATTGCCCTCCGACCGGCCCAGACCGCCGCAGCAAAGCTATGCCGGAGGCGCTATCGGCTTCGAACTTTCGGCCGAACTCACGGCGGGCCTGCGCCAATTAAGCCGACGCCACGGCTGCACGTTGTTCATGACGCTGCTGTGCGGCTGGTCGATACTGATGGCGCGCCTGAGCGGGCAACGGGATGTGGTGATAGGCACGCCGGTCGCCAATCGCCAACATGCCGAGATCGAAGCGCTGATCGGCTTTTTCGTCAATACCTTGGCCTTGCGCGTTGTTATGGACGACGATCCCAGTGTAGCGCAACTGCTAGAGCAAATTAAAATGGCGGCGTTAAACGCCTATGCGCATCAGGACCTGCCTTTCGAACAAGTGGTGGAAGCCGTCAAGCCGCCGCGCAGCATGAGCCATAGCCCGATCTTCCAGGTTATGTTGGCTTTGAACAATACCCCGAAAACCGAAGCGCTGACGCTGCCGGGACTTTGTTTAACGCCGCTGCTTCGGCCAAGCACGACCACGCAATTCGATCTTGCTTTGTCGTTAACCGAAGTGGACGACGTAATCGTGGCTAGCCTTGACTATGCGAGCGACTTGTTCGATGCGGCAACCGTGGAACGCTGGGCCGGGCATTGGCAAGTGTTGTTGAGCGGCATGGTCGCCGACGATCAACAACGTATCAATCAATTGCCGCTACTGACGCAGGCGGAAATCAAACATATCGTCGTCGACTGGAACGATACCGACGCCGATTACGCCCAAAACAACAGCCTTCATCACTTATTTGAGCAACAAGCCGAACAAACCCCCGACGCCGTTGCCGTCGCGTTCGAAGGGCAATGTTTAAGCTATGCCGAAGTCAACGCCAAGGCAAACCGGCTGGCGCATTATCTGCGCGAACAAGGCGCGGGACCGGAGGTGTTGATAGGGCTTTGCGTGGATCGTTCGCCGGACATGATTATCGGCTTGTTGGGCATATTGAAGGCGGGCAGCGCCTATGTGCCGCTCGACCCCGATTATCCGGAACAGCGTATCGCTTATATGATCAATGATGCCGGAATGCCATTACTGCTTACCCGGCGGCTGTTGCTGGAAAAGTTGGCGGCATGTCCGTCCGATATTATCTGTCTGGACCGCGATTGGCCGGAGATTGAGCGGTTTGATGCTGAAAATCCCGTTAACTGCAATCATCCGCTGGATACGGCTTATCTGATTTATACCTCGGGCTCTACCGGTCAGGCCAAAGCCGTTATGGTTTCGCACCGCAATGCGCTGCATTCGACCTGCGCCAGGTTTTTCCATTACCGGGAACCGGTGCAAGCTTTTTTGCTGCTGTCTTCTTTTGCTTTCGACAGCTCGGTAGCCGGAATATTTTGGACCTTGGCTCAGGGCGGTTGCTTATGTTTGCCGACGCATGACGATGCGCGAGACCCGGTCGCGTTGGCCAAATTAATCGAACGGCACACCGTTTCGCATTTACTGGCGCTGCCTACACTGTATTCATTATTGCTAAAGCAGGATTTCCAGAGACTGCAATCCGTTACCACCGTTATCGTGGCCGGCGAAGCCTGCCCGAACGAAGTGGTCAAACAGCATTTCGCCGCATTGCCCAAGGTCGGTTTATATAACGAATACGGGCCTACCGAAGGCACGGTCTGGAGCAGCGTTTATGGCGCCGCGATTGAAGACGTGGGGCGAACCTTACCGATAGGCAAAGCTATCGCGAATGTCCGGATTTATCTGCTGGATCGCACACTAAGCCCGGTGCCTGTCGGCGTTCCGGGCGAGTTGTATATCGGCGGCGAGGGCGTGGCGAGAGGCTATTTAAAGCGCCCTGCCCTGACTGCGGAAAAGTTTGTGCCCGATCCGTTCGGGCGCAGCGGCGGCCGCTTATATAAAACCGGCGACTTGGCGCGGTATCGGGCCGACGGCACTATCGAATTTCTGGGACGTATCGATCATCAGGTCAAAATCAGGGGCTTCAGGATCGAATTGGGCGAGATCGAAGCGAGGCTTTTGCAACATTGCGATGTGCGGGAAGCCGTTGCACTGGCGCTCGAAGACAGCTCGGGCAATCGGCAGTTAATCGCCTATGTCGTCGGCAACTCCGGCGCTTCGCCGGAGCCGGGTGCCTTGCGCGAGCATCTCAAGGCAAGGTTGCCGGATTATATGTTGCCGAATGCGTTCGTTTTTGTTGACCGGATGCCGCTAAGCGCGAACGGCAAGCTGGAACGCAAGGCTTTGCCCGCGCCCGATTTTTGCGGGCAATTGCAACAACACTATGTCGAACCGCGCACGGAAACCGAGCACATCCTGGCCGACATTTGGGCCGAAGTATTGGGTTTGGAACGCGTCGGCATAAGGGATAATTTTTTCGAGTTAGGCGGACACTCGTTACTGGCGACTCAGCTGGTTTCCAGACTGTGCCGGCAATTTAATATCGAACTGCCGCTCAAGGCCGTCTTTGAACAAGGCACTGTCGAAAAAACAGCCCAAAAAATCGAGCTGGCGGTATGGGCTAAAAACAATGAAGCCGTGTTGTCGGCAGACGATGAAGTCGATTATGAGGAAATAGAATTATGATGTTAACTGAATTGCTGGCTACGTTACGCGATTTGAATGTCCATCTTTATGCCGAAGGCGATGCGTTAAAATGCAAAGCCCCTAAAAACGCATTATCCGATAAGGTTAAAGCGCAACTCAAAGCCCAAAAAAAGGAATTGATAGCACTGCTTGCGCTGACCGGAAAGCACCAGCGCACGCCGATAATCCCGGTCCTGCGCACTCGGCCTATTCCCCTGTCTTATGCCCAGCAACGCTTGTGGTTTCTGGATCAACTGGAACCGGGCAATGCTTTTTACAATATACCGGTGCTGGTGCGTTTAAGCGGCGAGTTGAATGATGCGGCTTTAGAGCAAAGTCTTAACGAAATCGTGCGCCGGCACGAAAATTTACGCACGACTTTTATCACGACCAACGGACAAGCGGAGCAATTCATTGCCGCCCGGCTTTGGCTGCCGATGGCGCGCGTGGATTTAACCGCTTTAGCCGAAACTTCGCGTCAAACCGCCGTAGCGGATTTATGCCGTCGGGAAGCTTCGCGGCCGTTTGAATTAGCAACCGGGCCGTTAATACGGGTGAGCTTGCTTAGCTTAGCCAATGAAACCGATAAACAGGAATACGTCCTGGTGGTCATCTTGCATCACATTATTTCCGACGGTTGGTCGTCAGCGCTGCTGATTCGTGAATTCGGTTCGATTTATACCGCCTTCAGTCAGGGCAACGCTTCGCCATTAAAGGATCCGGCGATTCAGTATGCCGATTTTGTTTATTGGCAACGCCGGTGGTTAGTCGGCGATGTTTTGCAAAGGCAAACCGATTATTGGCGCAAGCAACTGGAGGGCGCGCCGAAACTGCATGAGTTACCGACCGACCGTATCAGGCCGGGCATAATGAGTTATTGCGGCGCCCATTATCGGTTTACGCTGCCGCTTGCGCTGGCCGAAAAACTCCGGACCTTAAGCAGAAGCTGTGACGCCACCTTGTTCATGACTTTGCTGGCTTCGTTTAAGGTGCTGTTGTTCCGTTACAGCCATCAACAGGATGTGTCGGTCGGCACGCCGATTGCCAATCGTAATCGTCTGGAAATTGAAGACTTGATCGGCTTTTTTGTGAATACCCTGGTGTTACGTTCCGACTTGTCGGGCGACCCGCAATTTACTGTTTTACTCGGCCAAGTCAGGCAAACGGTTCTGGACGCCCAGAGCCATCAGGACTTGCCTTTTGAGCAAGTGGTCGAGGCCTTGCAACCCGAACGCAATATGAGTTTTAACCCCTTATTCCAGATATTGTTCGTGTTGCAGAACACGCCGCAAAGTTCGTTGAAGCTATCGGGCCTGCACATCAAGTCAATGGATGAAGAAAACACCACCACCAAGTTCGATCTAACGCTTTTTATCACTGAAAGAGCGGAAGCGTTGGAGTGTTCCTTTGAATATAACGTTGATTTATTCGATCACGCTACGATCAGCCGATTGGCCGAGCACTATTTGGTTTTATTGCAAGGCATCGTAAACCGGCCGCAAGCGCGTCTGTCCGAGTTGCCGTTGTTGACGCAAAAAGAACAGCAACACATCCTGATTGACTGGAACGATACGGCGGTCAATTACCCGAAGGCTAAATGCATCCCCCAACTTTTTGAAGACCGTGCGGCGCAAATGCCGAATGCGGCGGCGGTAGTTTTTGAGGGGCAGTCGCTAACTTCGGCTTATGGTTCCCACGCTCTGCGTGGGAACCCAGTCAGGGACGCTCCAGCGTCCCGAACCGCAGAGCGGTTCGGGCTGCATTCCCACGCAGAGCGTGGGAACGATGAGTTTGTGTTTCGGGACGTTATTACCGGCCCTGTCCTAAGCTATTCCGAACTTAACGCCAGAGCTAACCAACTAGCGCATTATCTACGCACTAAAGGCGTTGGACCGGATGTTTTGGTGGGGCTTTGCGTCGAGCGCTCATTGGAAATGATCGTTGGCCTGATGGGCATTCTCAAGGCGGGCGGGGCTTATGTGCCGTTGGACCCCGGCTATCCTCAGGATCGGCTGGATTTTATGATAACCGACGTCAATGCGCCGATAGTTCTGACGCAAGCGGCTTTGCTCAATAAACTCGCGGTCTGTTCGACCAAGATTCTGTGCCTGGATACGCAATGGCATGAAGTCGCCGTTGAACCGGCAACAAACCCTGTGGTAGCGATCATGCCGGAGCATCTGGCTTATTGTATTTATACTTCGGGTTCAACAGGGCAACCCAAAGGCGTAGGCGTACCGCATCAGGGCATTTTGAACCGCTTGCAGTGGATGCAGGAACAGTATGGCCTGAATGAAACGGATAGGGTTTTGCAAAAAACCCCGTTCAGTTTCGATGTTTCGGTCTGGGAGTTTTTCTGGCCGTTAATGACAGGGGCTTGTCTGTACGTAGCCGAACCGGAACAGCACAAGGACAGCATCGCGATGCTGAACATGATTGTTCAGCATCGGATCAGTACTGTTCATTTTGTGCCGTCAATGTTGCAAACGTTTGTCGACACGCCCGGCCTAGAGCGCTGCACCTCATTAAAGCGGGTCATCTGTAGCGGAGAAGCGCTACCGGCGGATGTCGTCCGGCGGTTTTATGAAAAATCAGCCGCGCAACTCCATAATCTTTACGGGCCGACCGAAGCGTCGGTGGATGTGAGCTCATGGTTTTGCGCGCCTGATAAAACCGATGATTCGATCCCTATCGGGCGGCCTATCGCCAATATCTCGCTGTATATCCTGGACCGGCAATTAAACCCGGTTCCGGTTGGCGCATTAGGGGAACTGCATATCGGCGGGATCGGCTTGGCTCGCGGTTATCTTAACCGGCCCGATTTAACCGCGGAAAAATTCATTCCGAATCCGTTCGGCGCACCGGGAAGCCGCTTATACAAAACCGGCGACCTGACCCGTTACCTGAGCAACGGCGACATAGCCTATGCGGGCCGTATCGATCATCAAGTTAAAATTCGGGGGGTCAGGATCGAGTTGGGCGAAATCGAGTCGTTGCTGATGCAAAGCCCGGACGTGAAAGACGTTGTCGTACTGGCGCGCGAGGACATTCCCGGCGATAAACGCTTAGTGACTTATGTGGTGCCCGAGCGGATAACCCCAAACCCGGATGCCGAAGGCTTCCGGAGCACTATTTCGGGAGAGCAGATATCTCAATGGCAAATGCTGTGGGAACTGACTTACGATAAGGCAAGCGTGCGGGACGCAGGAGCCAATTTTGCCGGCTGGAACAGCAGTTACACCGGCTTGTCGATACCGGAAGATGAAATGTATGAATGGCTGGATAATACCGTCCGGCGGATCAACCGTTATCAGCCGCGTAGCGTTTTAGAAATCGGCTGCGGGGGCGGGCTGTTATTGTTTCGTGTCGCTCCCCATTGCGTTCGATATGTCTGCACCGATTTTTCTCCGGGGGCTTTAAGTTATATACAATCCCAACTGGATAGTTTCGGCCAAGACCTGGCCCATGTCCGAACGTTAAATCAAGCGGCCAATGACTTTACGGCGATTGCCGAAAAATCATTCGATACGGTGCTTATTAATTCCGTGGTGCAGTATTTTCCTAGCGCCGACTATCTGACCGAGGTGTTGCAGGGCGCCATACGCTCGATAATGCCGGGCGGTCGGCTGTTTATCGGCGACGTCCGTAATCTGGCCTTGCTTTACCCGTTTTATGTCGCCGTTGAATTGCAACAGGCACCGGCGGCAATGGCTATTGCGGAACTGAAACAGCGTATCTACGGATACCAGGCTAAAGAGGAAGAGTTGGTTATCGATCCTCATTTTTTCTTGATGCTTAAAACCCGGATTCCGGAAATCAGTTATGTGGAAATACTGCCGAAACGGGGCCGCTTCCGCAATGAGATGGCACAGTTTCGTTACGATGTTGTGTTGCATATCGATACGCAAACCGACGACTTGGGCGATTTAAACGGGATAGACTGGACAGCGGAAAAATTAACTCTGTTAAAGCTGCGCCAAATACTGACGGAGCGGATGCCGGAAATTTTAGCCGTAAAAAACATTCCCAATGCGCGGGTAATGCATGAAGTTTATGCTTTTGAATTGCTTGACGGCATGAAATCTTCCCAGACTGTTAAGGACTTGCGAAAAAGCTTGGCCGCTTGTCAATCTACAGGCGTGGATCCTGAAGATTTATGGGATTTGAGCCGGGAGCTTCCTTATACCATTGACATCAGTTGGGCGAATGGCTCAGCAAACGGCAGTTTCGATCTGCTATGTCTGCGCAATCATTCGTCAACGGCAAAACCCTTGAAATGGCGTGTTGATGAAAACGACGCTTACAAGCGCCGGGATGTCTATGCGAACAACCCGCTTCAAGGCAGAATGCATCAAGATATAAAAGCTAGATTGCAGGGACTGCTGCGAGAAAAACTGCCCGGCTACATGGTGCCGTCGCATTTTGCCTTTTTGGACGCTTTGCCGTTGACCGCCAGCGGTAAAGTTGACCGCAAGGCCTTGCCGGCGCTTGATTTAAATGTGCAGCTGCAAAAACACTATGTCGCCCCGCGCACCCAAACAGAAGAAATTTTGACCGGTATCTGGGCTGAGATATTGAATGTTAATCGAATCGGCATTCACGATAATTTTTTTGAATTAGGCGGCAATTCCTTATTGGCGGTGACCTTGGCTCACACCATCCAGTCGGTGCTCGGCGGCAACCTGGACTTGATCGCTTTGTTTCAGGCGCCGACCATTGAGGAATTTGCCGGGTTATTGGCCGATGACACCGCCGCCGTCTCGTCGCCGCTGGTCACGCTGAAAAGCGCCGGGACGCGCGCGCCGCTTTACTGCATCGATCCGGGCGGTTATGTCTTTGACTATAAGATCTTGGCCCAGGCAATGAGCCATGACCAACCGGTTTACGGCATAGATTCGCGCAGTTTATTGCTTAATCCGACCCGGCAGTACGCGTCGTTTATTGATGCCGCCGAGTATTATGTTCAGGCCATTCTAAAGCATCAGCCGGAAGGTCCGTATTATCTGCTGGGTTGGTCGATGGGCGGCACACTCGCGCTGATTATTACGCAACTGTTAGAGAGCCGGGGCCATGAAGTGGCCATGGTCGGACTCCTGGATACCCGGATTACTTCATTAGCTCAAGCGGACGCAGATACAGATTTGCTGACGCGTTATGCCCGTTATCTCAATCCTGCCGAGCTTAAGGCGTTCGAGCAAATAGAGGCCGATAAACGGGAGACGTTTCAGGCTTTTTTGTCAACGCTCCCGGTTGATGAACACTTGGAGCAAGTGATTTTATGGGCGACCAAGCAGGGCTGCCTGCATCGTAATTTGCCCATCGCGTTGATGAAGCTGCAATTTATCGTGGCCGAAAACTCACTCAGGTTGATGAACGCGCATCAATGGGGCGTTATCAAAGCGCCGCTTTATGCATGGTGGGCCGGCGATACCTTAAAAACGCATGGTCGGATACCTGAAGATTGGCGTTTATATACTACCGGCAGCGTTGTTAACCGGGAAATTGAAGGCAACCATATGGATATTATCAAGAATCCACACCTTCATAGCAGTGTGTCCGAAGTATTGAAAAATAGTCGGACATCATCATGAATTAAGATTGAGTATTGATGTAATACGAACTCTGTTGGGTTGGCGTCTTTTCGGCAACCCAACATCTTCTGTGCTTAGGGATAATGCGTTTTTAAAAATACCATTATGATGTGTTTTGTAACTATTCAGCGTATGCTGGAAATGATTAATGGAACTCGGCAATTGCTCCTGCATTGCCCTACCTCCTGCATAAACCACAGGGATGTGGCGAATGCAGATATTGCAGGAGCAAATATCTGTCCTTGCAGTCGACGGATGACGCGGATGGAACTGATTTACACGGATTTTTTAAACTATATCCATGCTCTTAAATATGAAGTAAGAGCTAAATCTTATAGTTAAAAATCAAATACTTACCTACAATCAATGGCTAAAATTAAAAGTATCTTGTTTGTAACGTATTGAAATTACATGCCTGGACATTTTTGGCTCTTAATTCACATTTAATCAGTGAGTATCAGTTTAATCCGTGTTCCATTTCTTTTTTCGCTGAATCGTTATGTGATTTTTAGGTTTGCGGCATCCCTTAGTGTACGCGCCACTGTTTTTGTTGTAACGGCACAAGCTGGCTGATAGTAATAAAATCGCGGTCATCGTGTATCAGCAATAAACGATTCTCCAGAGCAATTTGGGCTATGCAACAATCAATCGGACTGCGTACAGTAAAACCTTGTCTGCGTAGATCAAAATAAAGTCTCGCCGCTGCCTGCCAGGTAGTGGTTTGCGCTTCAATGTAATCTTGCCCCTCAAGATACTGACTGAGCAAATCCCATTCACGCTCATCTTTGCAACCTTGTAATAATTCCAATTGTTGAAATCGGGTCAGAACAATAGCTTGCTCACCAATCTCATCATGCAAACGTTGGGCATAATGCTGTGTTTTATCCCGAAACACATGAATCCAAATCGACGTATCAATCAGAATCATGCCGCAATTCGCGCAGGGCCTTGTGATCGTAATCGTCAGTGAGCTGAATTTTACCGGCAAGATCAAATAAGTTCTTCTTGCGGCGGGAACGAATTAATTCACGCAAGGCTAAATCGATTAATTCGCGTTTGCTGCGCGCGCCTGTTAGCGTGGTAGCTTCCAGGACTAGCGTTTCATCAAGGACAATATTGGTTCGCATGGCAGTCTCTATACACATCGGGAGGTGTATTGTACCCTAAACTTGGTGAATTGCCGCTCCACATCGGCTCAAAAATAGAACACCCAATCGCAATAGTCACCAACAATCAACGCTAGCCACTTACTCATCATCGGCTTAAATGCGGAGGGAATAGCGTTTTGCGAGTGGCGATAGCTACCCTGCTCGGCGGTGTGATGATTGGCGAGCCGCTATTCGCCGACGATGCAACCCGGCATTATAAGATTCCGGCGCAGTCGCTGAACAATGCGCTGATGAAATTTGCCGCCGATTCGAACCTGGAACTGATTTTCAGCGCCGACACGGTACGCAGCCTCAACGCCAAAAGCCTGGACGGCACGATGACGCCTGAGCAGGCGCTGGGACAATTACTGCAAGGCGGCTGTTACACGTATCGGTTTATCGATAAGCATACAGTTACGTTGGAGGAAGCGCCGGAGCAACTTAATAAGGCTAATCCGACTACATTAAAAGCGCTGACAGTGACCGCAAATGCCATTAAAGGCGACGCCCCAACGTCTTATAAAGCCACTAATTCCAGCACCGCCACCAAAACCGACACGCCCATTCTGGAAACGCCTATGTCGATCCAAGCGATACCCAAACAGGTATTGAAAGTTTTCCGGCATTTACATGGTGCTGCCACATCAGGTGGTGCCGGTTCTGGAACTGTTCTCGCCGGTGACTTACCGCTATTGGTTTCAGTCCACGCTACCGACCGGTAATGCCCAAGCCATCGGCATGGATCAGGCTGTTGCCCTAGCCCTGCAACGCTACCCGAACGGCCGCCCGCATTTTATTTATGGAGCCCCCGGAGCAACCAAAACCTATACTGTATGCCAGAATGGCGTCGATGCGCCCGGTAGCTTGTTGCAGCGACGTTGCGTGGTAATAGATCGCTATAGCGGCAAAATACTGGACGTGGACGATCCGACCGGCGACACCGCAGGCGAAGTGTTCACGCAATGGCAATGGCCGCTGCATTCCGGACAGGCATTCGGCATGACGGGGCGTATTCTGGTATGTTTATCCGGCCTGGCTTGCCCGGTTTTGTATGTGACAGGCGTAATTCGCTGGATACAAAAGAGACGAGCTAAAAATCATATTAAAGCGATACATTAAAACTGCGTGGTCAGGGCTCTGTAGGATTTGCTGAAAGCCATTATCGGCATAGTATTGAAAAAAACGATCATAACAATGCTGTTTCTCGTGCAAAGTCATCAACGGTATCTTTCCAAAAGCCAAACGCAAGAAATCAACCCTGCCGATACCTAACCAAGCGGCGGCAGTACCGGATGAAAGCTTGCCTTCTTTAAATAGGTTAATGGCGGCTTGTTTTTTAAATAGTCGGCAAAACCTTCTGCATTCAAATGAAGGACCCAGTAAGATTTCTGGCGGAAAATCAATTGTGACGGTATGTTACATGGCGGTCTCCCAATAAATTAACAACATTTCTAATATGCCGGGCAGAATTTACTCGGGCAATAAAATATAAATCTAACCCCAGCCTCACAGTGTCAGCTAAAACTGTGTCATCTCACATAGCCAATACGGCATATGCCGCACTTTAGAAACTGACGAGCAATATGTTGTTTTAAATATCAATACTATAATTATTGGCTCGGTTATTGCTGAACAGATTGAAGCCTATCGAAAAGGCATGCGTCAATCAGCTCAGCAAACCTATCTCCATGAACAGCCTTACCCTCTCTATCAACGATCTATTTTTGAATCATCGGCAATCGTTAATTCAAACCATCTATCGCATCGTCGGCTGTCCGCAAACGGCGGAAGATTTGGCGCATGAGACTTACTTAAAAATGCTGCATGCTTCTAAGACCCAGGAAATCAGCTATCCGCATCCTTTTCTTTATCAAATTGCCCGTAATCTGGCGCTGGATCATCTTCGCAAGGAAAAAATACGCCAACGTAGAGATAATGACCCTAAAGACGATGATGAAGCCGATGATCCGCTGGAATGCATTCCTTCAACTTCACCCACGCCTGAGCAGCAAACTGATGATCGACAACAGGTCGCACTCATGCTTGACGCGCTGAACGGTTTATCGGAACGACGTCGCCAAATTTTGGTGTTGCATAAATTCCATCACTGGACTTATGAACGTATTGCCCAACATTTCGACATTTCCCGTAGCGCGGTGGAAAAGAACGTTCATGTTGCGCTTGCCCACTTGCTGTCCGCACAAGACAAATCGTCGTTTTAAACAGGTGTGGATTTGCGTTTTACGCATGTCTAATAATGATAGAATTTTGCAAAATTATCTAAGTTGTATGTCTTATGTCTTTATACGCCGAGCCGAAACCGAACCGTACTCCGGATAAATTGCAAGATCAGGCATTAGCTTGGTTCGCCCGCTTGCAGGACAGCAAAATCGGGCAACGCGACCGGGCCGAGTTTGCCGAGTGGCTGGCCTCCAGCCCGGCACACCAAGCCGCTTACGATAAAGTCGCTCAGTTGTGGCAATCAGAGGCGCTGAATGTTGCGTTGAGCCAATACGCGGCGATTCCGCTGCCGCAAAGGCAGCAAAAATCACGTCCGCAACGCTGGGCCGCGGCAGCCTGCATCGTGTTGGCGAGCGCTTGGCTGGTACTTGGCTCAGGCTTGATCGAGCGCTGGCAAGCCGATGCAGTGACCGCTACCGGGGAACAACGCCGCATCGTGCTGGCCGACGGTTCGGCGGTCACGTTGAACACCGATACTGCGCTGGCGTTTAATTACGCAGGCGAACGGCGCGGCGTAAAAATACTCAGCGGTGAAGCTTATTTTGAAGTGCAGCCGGATAAAACCCGGCCGTTTATCGTCGAAACAGAGCAGGGCACGGTGCGGGTAGTCGGCACCCGTTTTAGCGTCAAAACCGGCAATGCCACCCAGGTCGATGTCGAAAGCGGCATTGTCGTTTGCGCCGGACAACAGGGCGACAGCCGCCAACTCATCGCAGGACAGCATACCAGCATCGCCGGCCAAGGCGTTGCCGCCGTTACCGGCATCGACACCGACCGAGCCTTCGCCTGGCTTAACGGCCGCCTGATCTTTCAGGATCAACCGTTGGCCGAGGTGATCGCCGAGCTCGACCGCTACCATCCCGGCGCTATCGTTATTACCAATGCCAAACTCGGCCAAATTCGCGTCACCGGCAATTACAAGCTGGAAGATACCGCCGCCATTGTTCGCGCCTTGGCCGGTATTGCCGGAGTACGGGTGATCAATCTGTCGCCGTATTTGACTGTGTTGAAAAGCTGATTTTCATTGTTATTACCGCATCGTTAAAGCGATTGCATATAGCATTGGACACTGGGTTTTTAATTCGACCGTTACCCGGAAAACCTCATTCAAAAAACGACTGTCTCAATCAGTTCGAAAAAAATTCTTCTCGCAAGTGTGTGTTAGTCCTGCCGATACGTCTCGTTACTTGTGCGCATTGCAAACGCGCTAACTAACGACACTATATCAAGTAGGAGTATTCATGCCTCAGGTTCACCCTAACGCGCCATGCACATTGCGCAAACTGACTATCGCCATTGCCTTGGCATTACCCGCATTCGGCTTGCCTCTGTCGGCTCCGGCAGCCGACGCGGCGACGTCAAACACCGCGAGTCAGCAAAGCGCGCCGCTTGACTTTAACATTCCAGCCCAGCCGTTGACGGGGGCCCTCAATGCGTTCATCGCCGCCAGCGACTGGCAAGTCGGTTTTCCTGCCGGCTTGGCGAAAGATGTACGCTCCAGCGCGGTCAGCGGCAATTATACTCCGCAGCAGGCTTTGCAGCAGTTGTTGGTAGGTAGCGGGCTAAGTTATCGAATAACCGGAAACAATACCGTCACGCTGGAGAAAGCGCCCCAATCGAAAACGGATACGACAACCCTGGCTGCAATGACGGTAAAAGGCAAAAGGACTGATACTAACGATCCTTACAGTAAGGATTATGCGGTACGTAATGCCGCCACCGGCACCAAGACAGATACGCCGATCTTTGATACACCGGTAACTGTTCAGGTTGTATCGAAAGCGGTCATAAACGATCAGCAGGCGATAGGTTTAGGTGATGTGCTGAATAATGTCAGCGGCGTTTCCAAAGGCTGGGGTTTTGGCGCTCAGGCTAATGAAGCGATTCAAATCAGGGGGTTTGCCAACAATGCAATATACAGAGACGGTGTTTTAACGCCGAACAGTATCAATATGTCACTGGCCAACGCGCAACGCGTCGAAGTATTGAAAGGCCCTGCCGGTATGCTGTTTGGCCGCACCCAGCCTGGTGGTTTAGTGAATGTCGTCACTAAGCGGCCGCAAAAAGAGTCGTACTATTCCTTGCAGCAGCAATTCGGTTCCTACGACACCTACCGTACGTTAGCTGATGCGACCGGCTCGGTTAACAAGGACGGTTCTTTATTGTACCGGGTGAATTATGAACACCTGGACAGCAATTCGTTTCGGGATCATGTATTTGATGATAGGGATTTTATCGCTCCGTCGCTGACTTGGCTGATCAGCAACGACACTCAGCTCGATCTGGATTTTATGTATCAAAACAGGAGAACCATTAACGATTCCGGTATTCCCTACGATCTTCAGCTTTCCGGAGCTATTCCGGGGAAAATCCCCCTCAATTTTTTCAGGAACGAACCAACCGACTACAATAATTCGCAGTTTTATGAAGGCGATGCGACCTTGACCCACCGCTTTAATGAGGATTGGAAGATTCGAGGAAAGTTCTCAATCATAAAGAATAACGCTGCTACAGCGCAAACAAGCGCTAACGCTAATACCAATCTGTTGGGCGATATAGGTAGAGGATTTTTAAAAACCAATAACGATTTTGGAAGTGAATATGGCACGGTCGATTTAACCGGCCACTTTTCAACGTTGGCGTTGAATCATACCTTGGTAGTAGGGGCGGATTATTATCATTCTAATGATGCCGGCAGTACCAGCCCCTATAGAACCAGTGTTCCGACTATCAATGTTTTTAATCCCGTCTATGGTTTTAGCCAATATCTGAACGACCCGCTTGGCCCCGTTACCCACAATAAAAATGAGTGGTACGGCATTTATGTCCAGGATCAGATTGCGCTGTGGGATAAATGGCAATTGTTGTTCGGCAGCCGGTTTGATCATGCCGAATTCGGAACGTCCAACCCGACATCCAGTAGAACAAAACAGGCGGATGAATTCAGTCCAAGGGCCGGCCTGATGTATCATCCGGTGTCCTGGCTGGGCATTTATGCCGATTATGTGAAAACCTTTAATGCCGTTAATCAGGGCACGACGATTGACGGCGGCTTACCCGATCCCGAAAAATCCAGGGAATATGAAGCGGGCTTAAAAGGCGAATGGCTGGACGGCAAATTATCGGCTAATCTTGCGTTCTATGAATTGACCAAAAACAACATTCAAACACCCTTGCCTGCGCCTTTCGCAAACAGGGTCGCTGTAACCGGGGAACAGCGCAGTCGCGGCATCGAACTGGATTTGCGCGGACAACTGACCGATTACTGGAATCTGATAGCAACCTATGCTTATACCGATACCGAAGTGACCAAGGATTCGGGGGCATTTGACGCCGTTCTCGGTTCCAGCGGCCCAGGCAACAAAGGCCACCGTTTTGCCAATGTGCCTAGAAATTCGGGTAGTCTTTGGTCAACGTATGATTTTTCAGGATTGGGGGCGCAAGGTTTTAGTGCAGGCGCCGGCGTTTACCTCGCCGGCGACCGCGCAGGCAATCTTGATAATACTTTTAACATGCCCGGTTATGCACGCGTCGATTCGATGCTGAAATATCAACGTAAAGTCGGCCCGTCAAATGTAACCTTGCAATTTAATATACAGAATCTGCTGGATAAGGACTACATCGCTTCCAGTAACGGCGGATTTGCGTTTATACACCAAACCCTGCCCGGCGCGCCGCGCACTTTCCTGGGCTCGGTTAAGGTGGAGTTTTAATCTCTTATGTTGAGCCGGGGTTCCAACCCTGTTCGTAACATTTCGCATAATCTCAACTTTAAATGTGCCGGACGGGATGTACCTTCGTCCGGCACCGTTGGGTGCCGGACGTAATAATGATCTCAAAAACAAGCCGCAATTTCTTACCCGACTCCAAAACCCGCCGCAAGCTTTGGTTGAAGGTGCATCTTTATATCGGTTTGTTTGCCGGTGCAGTATTTGTGCTGATTGGCCTGGCCGGCAGCTTGTCGGTATTCAAGCCGGAAATCGACTCGGTACTGAATCCGGCGCTTAAAAAAATACAAGGCTATTCTTCTCAACCGCCTTACCGTTCTTTGGATGAGATTGCAGCGGCGGCGAAGACTGTTATTCCGAAGCAGGGCAAACCCTATGCTTTTGTTTTTCCAAGCCAGCCGGATGAGGCATTTTCTGTTACCTATAGTTTGCCCGCACCGGTTCCTGGGCAAAGCGAATGGCATCTGGTATCCGTTAATCCCTACAATGCCCGTATCATGGGGCAACGGCTGATGTTCGATACCGGCAATCCCTGGCGAGGCAGTTTGATGAATTTTTTTGTGCGATTTCATTACACACTGGCTTTGGGCGAAGGGGGCAAAACATTTGTCGGCATTGTCTCGCTGTTTCTGCTGTTTTCAATATTGACCGGCCTAATAGTCTGGTGGCCGAGTCCGGGTAAGCTTAGCCGGGCTTTAACCATTAAAGCTAGGGCCAGTACCGAGCGCCTCAACTTTGATTTACATAAAACCTTCGGCTTTTATTTTTCCATTATGCTGATAGTTATAGTGTTTTCCGGTATTTATTTGGTGTTTCCTTCTTATGTGTCTGGACTGGTTAACTTATTTTCGTCTTTAAAGTCCGACTCTGTGAATTTGATTTCAGAACCCAACGAGAGGCAATTAGCTATTGGCTTGGATCAAGTTGCTGCTATCACCAATAAGCATTTTCCAAATGGCGAATATAAAATGATTGTTCTTCCGCAAGACCAGCATGGCTTCTATCGTGTTGTTAAGCGGGCGCCGCAGGAAATTAACCGGACGCGTTCGAGACGAATGCTGTGGATAGATCAATATAGCGGCAAGATAATGCAGGAACGCGATCCGAAGGACGATTCTGTCGGGGATGTTTTTTTACAGTGGCTTTATCCTTTGCATAGCGGTGAAGCATTCGGGCTCACCGGACGGATTATTATTGCGGTCACCGGATTAGTGCCGCTGCTGTTATATGTGACCGGAGTTATCCGTTGGCTACAGAAACGCAAGGTGGCGAAACATCATATTGAAAGGCGATGCTATCCACACAAGGTCCAACCTAATCACGACTAATCTTGCAAAGTAAAAATAATCGGCACGATGACCGAGCCGGCTATAGGCGTTTCACCGCGTTTGGCCGGTGTGAACAGCCATTGTTTGATGGCTTCAACGGCCGACTCGTCAAGTATTTCATAGCCGCTGCTATGTTCAATTTCTACAGCGGCACTTAACCCCTCTTCGGAGACGAGTACTCTTAGCATCACTTTTCCTTGCCAACCCATACTTTTTGCCAGGGAAGGATAATCGGGCTTGGGATTTTCTTCGTAGTCGGCGCTGATAGCGGCCTCGATAAACGGCTCGATTTTAGCCGGCGGCGCTATGTCAGGCGTTGCTGTCACGTTCGTGTTTTGTGCAACGGGTTGCGTTTCAAAAACTTGTTGTTTGGGTGCAAAGTCGGCCGATTCCTGTACGACAGGTCTTTTTTTAAGCGTCGGCTTGGGTTGCGTTTTTTTCGGGGACGGCTTTATTTTGGCCGCCGGTTGCGGTGTCGGAGGTGGCGGTGCAGCGATCTTGGGTTTGGGGGCCGAAACAGGAATTATCGTAACTTCCATCGCTACAGGACGGGCGGGCGTTGCCTGTTCGGCAAGGAGCCGTAGCCATAGCAGCCCCAATCCATGCAGCAGCACTACTATTATTGAAATTAAGATCAGCATTTTGATCGTTCTTTGTTTGGTAAACAGCTTGCCAAACATTTCACTCACCCTTCGGCTAATGGTTTCCTTTAAGTTGTGGTCTGCCGATGATACTGAAGCGTTATCGTACGCAACATCTCCAATCGGCGGTAAATGACTTTGCGGGTTTTGCAGGTTGCTTTGGGCGGTGAGGCCCGATCCATGAAAATAGGTTTGTCGAAGCAACCCTTGTTGACTGGTAAACTGAAATTTTATCTGTTGGAAAAAGCGCATAATAATGCTGTCGTTAAAGAAAAATTGCTATGTATTTGAAAGCTGAATAACCAGCCAAAGGCCTAAGCGTGTAGAACGAACCAACAGGTCAAGCCTTCGACCGTACTCAGATAAAGCGCGGTTCGACAGTCTACCGGCAATGCCTCCAGCGTCGACTGCACCGGTTCAAGATATTGCCAAACTGACGCCAAGAAGTCTTCTGAGTCAGGTCGACGAGTTAGCGGAAAAACTCAACCGCCGTAGAAAAAAGGGCGTCGAATCGCCCCTGATTCCCAGAAAAAATAACCGAATGTTGCGATGGCAAAAATCATATTAATGTATTTAGGCAGGAACAGCTGTTAGACGGCATGAACTCAATAACGCTCTCATCTGAGAAAGCAATTCCAGTGCCATAAAAAAGATTATCTAAAACAATGCGATAAAAAACACGAGCATCCGAATAGGTCATATAACCTATTCGGATATGTGATATGACCCATTTCCAAGAGCGGCTTGCGGACAACTAACTGATTCTTGATGATTATTAATTTGGCATAGGATTTGCTGAAATACTTCGTTTTAACTCGGTCAATCTCTTCCTGCCCACCATGAGCCTGGACATTAACGCGCTGTATGAACAGCATTGCAAGGAACTGCTGCATCACTTGCTGCGTTTCGTCAAATGCCCGGAAACCGCGCGGGACTTGGTTCAGGAAAGCTACCTGATTCTGGTACGCACCTCCGCCGATACCGTCATCGACCATCCTCGCGGCTTTTTGTACCGTACCGCCGGCAATCTTGCACTGGATCATTTGCGTCATAACAAGATCGTCGAACGGCATCAGGAAGCCGCGCAAGCTGCCGAACAACCGCAACAAGCCGACGCGGAAAAAGAAATAGCCGATCGGCAATGGCGGGCGATGCTCCATCAAACCATCGATGAATTGCCGCCGCGCTGCCGCGATATTTTCATTCTGCACAAATTTCGCGGCCTCAGTTATCGGGAAATTGCGCAGTTACTGGATATTTCCGAAAGTGCGGTGGAAAAGCACATCATCAAAGGCTTACAGCATTGCCGCAACCACCTGGGTAAACATTACAATCGTCCTTACCATTCCAACTGAGACTTTTGCGCCGTTAATCGTCTAATCAGTATTCCCCTCTGTATAATGCCGCCATGACCGATCAGTCACCTTATCAATCGCCCGAAGACCAAGATGCCGTTACCGAACAGGCGATGACTTGGTTTGTCAGGATGCGCGCCGAATCGGTCAGCCCGGCGGAGCGCATGCAATTCCAGGCGTGGTATCAGGCCGATCCGCGTCATCGTCAAGCCTATGCCGAAACCGCCGCATTCTGGGATGACGCCGATTTTAACGACCTGCTCGGCAAAGCTGCGTTGTCGCCACAGACGCAGCGTCCGGTATCGCCACCGAGTCCCCGCACTTTCCGGCTCCCTGCACCGCTATGGGCCTTAGCCGCCGGCATTGCGCTGGCGGCAATCATTTACCGGCCGACACTGAGTTGTTGGCAGGCGGATTACTGTACCGCCGTCGGCGAGATTAAAACGGTGCAGCTGGCCGACGGCAGCCAAGTGACGCTGAATTCCGCCAGCGCGATTAGCGTTGATTTCCATAGCGATTTACGGCATGTCCGGCTTAAGCAAGGTACAGCGTTTTTCGACGTGCAGCGCGATACCCGGCACCCGTTTCTGGTAGACGCCCATTACAGCAGCACGCGGGTATTAGGCACCCGTTTTGTGGTTAGGGAAGACAGCCGGAACGACAGCGTGACCGTAATCAGCGGCGTGGTGGAAGTCAGCCGCGACCGGCAAAACCCGGCGATATTGCAAGCTAACGACAGCATCACGGTCGACGCCGAACGTAGCGGCGCGATTCAACAGGTTGCGGCGACTGCCGCTAGCGCTTGGCTGAAAGGCGGTGTCACGTTCGACAATGCGCCGCTAGCCGAAGTTATCGCGGAAATCGGCCGCTATCGGCACGGTAGCGTGTTGATCAACAATGCCGCGTTAAAAAACCTGAAAGTCAGCGGCCGCTTCGATATTACCGATACCGATAAGGCGCTGAATTCCCTGCAACAAACCTTGCCGATCCGGATTTACCGGGTCACACCCTGGCTGGTGGTGATAGGCTGATTTTTTAGAATTAAGCTAAACCGTCATATCGGCAGGAATTCGCTACGCGCCCTAACGGGTCTCACTCCGGGCTATCCTGACCGGCCCCCTTTGGGTCAAGGCAAATCCGTTCCAAACGGGTTTGTGCCGGTATCCGGATCACATGGATGGGCTTGGGCTCGCCATCCAAAGCCCCCCCTGCCCGTCCTCAAAAAAATCGAAAATAAAAACTGAGGGAAACTCCCAACCGCCCGTCTCCATTACAACCCCCAAAATTTAGGGTTACTTTTTCGTCTCATCAATGGAGAAATTAATGGCAAACCATTCATTCAGCAAAGCTCAGACCGGCGTTAAGCGGCAAATGTCGCTCAGTCTGTGTCTTTTGTTTCCAGCTATCGCAACGACTGCATTCATTACGCCGACCGTTATGGCGGCCGAGCAAGAAATTACTTTCAATATCCAGCCGCAAGCCTTGGGCAGCGCGCTTAATGCTTATGCCGATGCCGCCAATGTACAGCTCAGCTATCCCGGCGAACTGACCGCCGGACTGAAATCGCCGGGCGTTTCCGGCCGGCACATGGCCCGGCAAGCCTTGCAAAAACTGCTGAACGGCACCGGCGTGGTTTCACGCGCTACTGAAAACGGCACGATTACGCTGGTGAAAGCGCCGGAGCCGGAATCGAAAGCGGATACGCCCACGTTGAAAGCGATGACGGTGACCGGTAAAGCAAAATACGACCCTACCGATCCGTATGACAAGCATTACGCCGCGACCAACTCCAGCTTTGCCACAAAAACCGACACGCCGATCATGGAAACACCGCTGAATATTCAAGTGCTTCCTAAAGCGGTGCTCGACGACCAGCAGGCTATCAAACTCGATAAGGCGGTGAAATTAGTCAGCGGCGTCACGACCGGCCAGGGTACCGGCGGGCTTTCCGACCAAATTACCATACGCGGTTTTTTCAATTACAACTACTTCCGTAACGGCATGCGCATCGACACTGACGGCGGCGCGGACGGAACACGCGCCATGGCCAATGTGCAGAGTATTGAAGTCCTCAAAGGGCCGGCGGCGATGCTGTACGGGCAGGTCGAACCCGGCGGCATGGTCAATGTCGTGACCAAAAAACCGTTGGCGACCGCGTATTACTCGGTGCAACAACAATTCGCTTCGTTTGATTTCTATCGCACCAGTATCGATGCAACCGGGCCGGTCGCCGATAACAAGGACTTGCTGTACCGGATGAATGTCTCCTACGAAAACAGCGGTTCTTTTCGCGAGCTGGTGGATTACGAAAAAGTGTTCGTCGCGCCGGTCTTGCAATGGAATATCAGTCCACAAACGCAAGTGATGCTGGAGATGGAATACCGGCATGAAAACAACGATTACGACCTGCATTCCAGGCCGTTAATCATCGACGGCACTAGAGCGGACGGCAGCTGGATCAACCCGCGCCTGGCGGATATTCCGCGAGAAAGAAATTTAATGGAGCGTAATCCCAATCCGGTCGAGGATAAATTTATCGGTTTAAATGTGAGCCATAAATTCAATGACGACTGGTCAATAACCGAACAACTCGGCATTGACCTGCTGGACCGGGAAAGAACGGCCATGATACCCGGAGCACTGGCCGCCGACCAACGCACACTGAGTAGGCAATTGCTGACCAGCGATTTTTTCACCAGAAACAATTATTATACGATGACCAATTTGACCGGCCATTTCGACACCTGGGGACTGAAACACACCCTGTTGATCGGCGGCGATTTTTACCGCCAAGATAGAAATAGCGTCGGCTACAGCAGCACCGTTCCTAGCCCTATCGATATTTACAACCCCATCCATACCGGCCTTCCGCCGACCAACCCGGCAACGCGCGCCAGTCAATCGTTTAGAAATACCACGGATTTTTATGGCGTTTATGCACAGGATCAAATCAAGCTGCCTTATAACGTTCATGTGCTGGGAGGATTACGTTACCAGAATGTCGAACAATACGATGAGATAGCCAAGCAGGTAGGGCAAAAAGCCGATGACGTGACGCCGCAGGTAGGCGTGCTATGGCAGCCGATGCATTGGTTAAGTCTTTACGGCAACTATGTGGAGAATTTCGGCGCCACCAACGGCATCGGACAAGGCGGGACTTTTTTGCCTCCGCAAACCGCGCAACAATGGGAAGTGGGTTTTAAAAGCGCATTCTTCGATGAGCGCTTAAGCAGCACCATTGCTTATTTCAACTTGACCAAGCAGAACATTTCCACCTCCGACCCGGCTAATCCGCTGTTCAGTATTGCCGCCGGCGAGGCGCAAAGCCGCGGCGTGGAACTGGATATTAAAGGCGAAATTCTACCGGGCTGGAACGCTATCGCCACTTATGCCTATACCGAAACCGAGGTGCTCAAGGAAAATAACCCAAGACTAATACCTGTCGGCGATCGTTTACGCGGCATTCCCGATCATACCTCCACGGTCTGGACTACCTATGACTTTCAACAAGACTATTTGAGAGGCTTTAAAGTCGGCGCAGGCGTCGAGTTGTACAGCTCAAGAAAAGCAACCTTCAATTACCAAAATTTCGATTTTGCCGGATATGGCGTTGTCGACCTGCTGGCGAGTTATACCAGGAAAGTCGCTAAAACCAACGTAACGTTGCAGTTGAATGTCAACAACCTGCTGGATAAGGAATATGTTCACGATGGCTTTGTCCTGTCCAGCGCCCCTACAAATCAAACCCGAGCGACCTGGGGTACGCCAAGGACGTTGATGGGATCGGTGAAGGTCGAGTTTTAACCGGTATAGCGGGTATTTTTTTAAGGCAATGCCGGGAAGATTACTCTCGGCATTGCCTGCATACTGCATTATCAGCAGTCACCTTAAAAAAATAAGTCACGCAACAACCTCTTGAGGATTTTCTATGCTTAGCTCAATGACGATACCGAAAGTCGATAGTCGTCTGGCCAGACTCAAAGCCAGACGTAAACTGTGGCTGGATGTGCATTTGTATCTAGGCCTGATTGCCGGTGCAGTATTGGCCGTAGTTGGACTGACCGGCAGCTTTGCTGTTTTCTTTGTCGAATTACAGGAACTTTTAAACCCGGAGCTGGCTGTTGTTTCCACTCCGCCGGAACATCAAAAACAAATGCACGGCTTGGACGATATCGCGGCAGCGGCGGAAACGGCCAAACCGCAAGGCAGCCGTTTTGTTAAAGTTTTTTATCCCCGCAAGCCCGATATTGCCTATAAGTTTGTATATTTTGTCAGGGACGAAAGCCAGGCGAATAACGGCGACGGCTATTACATTTTCGTCGATCCTTACACGGCTAAGGTCAATGGCATACAGCTTTATTATCCCAAGGACAGATATTGGGGGCGGCCTTTAGTCGGTTTTATCATGCAACTGCACTGGTGTTTATTGCTGGGCAAAACCGGCGCCATTCTTAACGGTATTTTGGCGACGTTTTCGATTATTTCTGTGTTGACCGGCCTGATCGTTTGGTGGCCGTTGACCGGGAAATTCAAACAGGCTTTAACTTTCAAAGGCAATACCGGTGCGGTGCGCTTTAACTTCGGCTTGCATAAAACCGTCGGGGTTTATTCGGCCATTGTGTTGCTGCCGGTGTTGTTTTCCGGGGTTTACTTTAATTTGCCGGAGCAGGTCAATGCGCTGGTCAAATTATTTTCGCCGGTTCACCGTCCGACTGCCTTTAACACTATCCCGGCGGAAATTCACAGTAAACCGCCGCAAGCCGGACAGAAGGCCTTAGGTTTGTCAAAAGTGGAAGCCATTGTGCAGGAGCGCTACCCCGCCGGTCGCTTATGGATGCTTGACGGGCCGAAAAGTCCTGAAGGCGTCTATAAGGTAATGAAGAAGGATGTGACCGAGTTAAGCCGGTTTATCGGTTATCGCGATGTTGCCATCGACCAATACAGCGGCGAGATAGTCCTTGTCTACGATAAGGGTGTAGGCAGTCGCGGCGATACGTTTCTTGACTGGCAATGGCCGTTGCATAGCGGCTATGCTTTCGGGTGGACAGGACGGATTCTGGTATTTCTGTCCGGACTTGCTTGTCCGGTTTTGTATGTAACGGGGGTGATCCGCTGGCTGCAAAAACGCAAAGCGAAGAAATTATCGGAGAGTCGCAATTTTCACTGAATGCTTGTTGCAGAAGTATCCTATGATCCTAAAGCCCGTCCTGTAATGGGTTTTCACCGCACCCGGCATAAATCTAAAAACGGCGCCATATGCCTTATATAACTGCGGCATATGGCGCATATTTTTTACCTCGATTATCAAACCATTGATATTTATGGGGGGTTAAATTGGCATTGATATTGCCCTAATATCCAAACACCAATTTAATCCTGTTTTGCACAACCGATGCCCAAACCCAATCACAGCTTTCAGCATGATCTTTTGCTGAAACATGCTCATGAGGTCAGCGATTTCATTAGCGGACGCTGGCCGATGGAGCGCGATGTCGACGACATCGTGCAGCAATCGATCTTATGCCTGTCTTCGCAATACCCAAACCTTGAAAACATCCATAATCTGCGCGCCTTACTGTTTAAAACAGCAGCCGATAGGGTCGCAGCTCGCCAGCGTCATCGCAAAATCCAGGCGCACTCCGCGGAAAACATCGAAACCGTACCCCCTCAGAATTCGAGTGAAACGCTCCTTCATGACTCGCTGACGGCAGAATCCTTTGCATTGCCGGAGAATGATGTCCACCGGATTTTTTTGGACGCGAGTTCGCAGCTACACCAATTCCTGACCCGACGCGTGCAATGCCCGGAAACCGCGGCGGATTTGGCTCAGGAAGTTTATCTTCGTCTTCCGCAAATGCAGGCATCCGTAGCAGGCGAAGTGGGCATTCGCGCGTGGTTGTTTCGGGTTGCCTCAAATTTGTCGATTGATCATCTGCGCAGCCAACGCCGACACGCGGAATTGCTGAATCAATTTTGCGGCAATGCAACAGAAATCGACAAAGCGCCAAGTCTCTACCGAGCCGTCGCGGATCGCGACCGGCTCAAACAGGTGCAAAATGCGCTTAAGGAGTTGCCGGACCAATGCGCCGAAGTTCTGTACTTGAGCCGGATCGAAGGCCACAGCCACGCCGAAATTGCCGAACAATTAGGTATTTCCAGAAGCCTGGTGGAAAAACATGTCACGCGAGCGCTGAACCATTGCCGTCAAGTGCTTGATGAGGAAGACGAATAATGTGGCTCACACCTAGCTCATTCGTTATAGTTATAAATACTTCACTTTATTTTGGTAAGCCATGCCGATGAATGATTTCGCAGCGAAAACCCGCGAACGCCTGGAGCAAGAGGCGGTTGCCTGGCATACCCGCTTGACCTCGGGAGACATCAGCGCTGCCGAACAAGCCGATTTTGAGGCGTGGCGCAAACGGAGTCCGGTTCATGACCAAGCCTACCGCAAAATCGAAAACCTCTGGCTGATGTTGGATTCATCGGTGAAGGCAGACCGACATAGACGTAAAAAGACTGCTAAGGCTGCACATGTTCAACGCTGGGGCGCGGGACTGGCTGTCGCCGCATCCCTACTGCTGACGGTCGGTCTGGCCATGTTCCCGGATTATCTGCACCAACCTTGGGCCGATTACAACACCTCTATCGGCGAGCGAACCTCGATTCGTCTTGAGGACGGAAGTGTCGCTTACCTGAATACCGATACCGCTTTCGATGTGACCTGGCGCGATAATGAAAGGCAAGTCGTCCTGTTTCGGGGAGAGGCGGAATTCGAGGTCGCTCACGACAGCAGTCGGCCGTTTAGAGTGCAAGCCGGAAACACCGTCACCGAAGCGCTCGGTACCCGGTTTATTGTCCGTTATGCCGGCTCGGCGGGAGCCGTTACGCTTCTGGAGGGCAAGGTGCGCACCGAGCAGACCAAAAAAAACGGAGCCTTCGTCACCTTGCATGCCGGCGAGCGAGTGGCTTTTGATGCGCAAAGCCTGGGCGAGGTTTCCGCGGCTGATGTATCGGCTGCCGAAGCTTGGCGAAGAGGCCGGTTGGTCATGAATTTCGTCACCCTGAAACAGGTAGTTGCCGAAATCAACCGTTATCATCGGGGGCGAATCACTCTGCTGGGTGATGCCCTGGCCGATAGAGAAATCAACGTCGCTATCGACCTCAATAACATCGATGCCTGGCTAGATACGCTGAAGGATACGCTGCCGATCCGGATTCGGCGAGTAGGGCCTTTTGTGTTTTTGCAGTCCTGATCATCGAGCCTATTTCAGTATTACTATCCAGCTATTTTTCGTAGGGCGTGCCGCGACAATTTGCCGCAGTTATTTTTATGCGGCTCGACCTCTCTCCATTCGTAGTAGTAAATGAACATCTAATAACTACGAGGAATAAAAATGAAGAAAACCGGAGCACGGGCTTTTACGTCAGGGGCAAATGCCGGACGCAAGCACGCCCATATCGCCAGGATTGCCCTACATTTGGGATTGGCTACCTTAACCGCGCCGCTGATGGTTCAAGCCGATCAGGTTGGCTCGTCAACCACGAAAGGAACCCCAAACGCCGAGAGCCGCAATTACAGCATAGCCAAACAACCGCTTTATTCCGCGCTGAGCGCTCTCGCCGAACAGGCCGGAATCCAATTTGTCTACAGTGCCGAGATGGTCAAAAACCTCACCTCGCCGGGAGTGCAAGGACAATATACCACCGAGCAAGCTTTGCAAAAGCTGTTGTCCGGTTCAGGCATTAGTTTTCGCCGCACCGGGCCGGGCACCGTGGCGCTGGAACTGAATAAATCGGCTAAAGAACCGGATACCACTACTTTAAAACCGATGACAGTATCAGGTAAGCGCAATGCAGAAGCGGAACCCCAAGATTATTCGGTGAGCAGCGCCTTTTCCGGTACCAAAACCGACACGCCGATCATGCAAACGCCGATGAATATTCAAGTCGTGCCTAAATCTTTGATGAATGATCAACAAGACATCAATATTACCGATGCAATAACCAAAAATGTCAGCGGTGTTCAAGCCGATCATGGTTCCGGCGATATTTACGAAATGTTTATTGTGCGCGGCTTTAGCAGCACGGATATTTTCCGGAATGGTTTGCTACGGGGTTTCGGTACTTATGATCCGGCCAACATCGAACAAATTGAAGTTATCAAAGGCCCGGCATCGATGCTTTACGGTCGTTCCCAACCGGGTGGCCTGATCAATTATGTAACTAAAAAAGGTTTGGATACCCCCACTTATTCGGTGCAGCAGCAATTCGGCTCCTACGATCAATACCGTACCACTGCCGATGCTACAGGACCTATTGATAAAGACGGTAAATTGCGCTATCGCATCAATTTTTCTTATCAAGATATTGGTTCTTTTAAACAATTTATCAACAATGAACGTTACTTTATTGCGCCTACGTTAAGCTGGCGCCCTAACGACCGTTTTGAAGCGAATCTTGAACTGGAAAATAAACACGAGAGGAAAGTAAATGACTGGGGCATTCCTGCCATCGGCAATCGCCCAGCACCCGTGCCGTTAAATAGTAATTATCAAGATAATGCTAGAAAAGGCACTCTCGATTCGACATTGGTTGCTTATGATTGGACATTTAAATTCAATGACGATTGGAAGCTAAAAAACCGGTTCTTATGGGAAGATTGGGATGTTGGCTATAACGAACTCAAAATCAATGGGCTGGAAGCGGACAACCGCACTCTGGATCGTATGTATTGGAAAGGAGCCGGCACCCAGGAAACACATGCAACCAACTTAGATTTAATCGGGAAGTTCAACCTGCTTGGCGTAAAAAATGAAGTCCTTTTGGGAGGGGATTATTGGCACAATAACTTCGGCAATCTGGGTGTGCGAGCTTTTACCTCACCGGCAGTGGTTTCAACAATTGATATTTTCAACCCCTCGTATAATAACGTGGTTAATGAGGCCGTTGCCGATGCAATGCCTACCAACAGGCACTTCGCTCGCTCAGAAGAAAGGTTCGGCGTTTACTTTCAAGATCAAATCACCTTGCTTGATAAATTGCATATTATGGGCGGCGGTCGCTATGATTGGGTGGCTTACGGCACGGGCTTTAGTCCTACTTCTTTTGCGTCGGCAAAGGCTAATCTCACTGATCAGGAAGACCAAAAATTCAGTCCGCGCGTAGGCGTACTTTACCAACCTTTACAATGGCTTTCTTTGTTCAGTAACTACACGGAATCTTTGGGATTTACAAATCAGGGCACTTCATTTACCGGTCAGGCTTTTAAGCCGGAAAGTGGCGAGCAATATGAAGCGGGCTTCAAGACTGAGTTTTTCGATCAGCGGTTTTCCAGTACGGTGTCTTTTTATAATTTGACTAAAACCAATACGGTAACCAACGATCCTGCTCATCCCGGATTCGTCGTTACCGCCGGAAAAGTCAGAAGCCGTGGTATAGAAGTCGATATTAAAGGGCAAGTGACTGAACAGTTAAGCTTGGTTACGACTTATGCCTTTACCGATATTCGTTATGTTAACGCTGACGCCCCATTGTTAGGGCAGAGGCCTATCAATGTCCCTGAACACCAAGCCAGTCTATGGGGAACTTATCAATTCACCGAGCGTTTTAAAGCCGGACTCGGTGGCGTAGTGGTAGGCAAGCGCCTTGGCGACAACTACGACCCCGTCGAATTACCTGGGTATGTAACGATGGATACTATGGCGGCTTATACGATACCTGTCGGCAAAACGCGCCTGACGACTCAAGTCAATATCAATAATCTGTTGGATAAGGGGTATTACACAGGGGCGGGCGGTGGACGTTTCTCGATTAATACCGGTAACCCGCTTTCTGTGATGGGATCGATAAGATTGCAGTTTTAGTTGCGTGGTTGGGTTGCCTATTTTACAGCAGGCAACCCGACTATGAGTTTTATTCTCGCTACCCTCGCGGCAAAATCATTACTATGGATCTAACTTTAAAATCCCGCCGTAAACTCTGGCTCAAAGTTCACTTATATCTTGGATTGTTTGCCGGAGCGGTATTCGTGTTGATTGGACTCACCGGCAGCTTGTTGGCTTTCGGGTTACCGCTGGATGAGATGCTGAATACCAAAATGATGACGATTCCGGTCGACCAGGAAAATAAAAACTATTTACCCGTGGAGGCTATTGTTGCTTCGGGCTTGAAAGCCTTGCCGGTCAATGGCAAGGCTAACAGCTTGGGTTTTCCAAGACATTCGGGATTAGCTTTTGAGCTGTGGTTTGAGCAACCGTCGGCGCATGCGGACTATTCGGAAAGCCATCAGATATTCATTAATCCCTATACCGCCGAGGTGACCGGGCAACGTTTGTTAATCGATTTTAAAAGGATATGGCGCAACCCGTTTAAGGATTTTATTTTGCGCTTACACTACTCATTAGGGTTAGCCTCAACCGGTATGACTATCGTGGGTTTTATCGGCTTGGGTTTGTTATTTTCGGTTTTAACCGGTTTGATTTTATGGTGGCCTCATCCCGGTAAGCTCAAACAGGCGCTGACCATCAAACGCAACGCCAGTTCTGAACGCT
>SXGU01577182.1_pt1 | contig 53782 bp, 51 predicted proteins | sample 3174531 | NCBI WGS metagenome assembly SXGU01 (sample SAMN11356863, study PRJNA531348) | freshwater metagenome | isolation source: freshwater sample F1-140 | place: China: Fuxian Lake, Yuxi | collected 2017-12-25 | reverse complement strand
TGACCCGGTCCCGCAATCGGCCGGGCGTTGCGACCAGCACATCGACACCGCCTCGCAAGCGCATCATTTGCGGGTTGATTTTGACGCCGCCAAAGACGACTTCGGTTTTTAAACGGGGATGCAGATGCGCCCCGTACTTGCCTACCGACTCGGCGACCTGGGCTGCCAGCTCACGGGTTGGCGTTAATATCAACACCCTAACCGGGCGATTGGCGCCGTAGGATTTTTGTGACAAGCGATGCAAAATCGGCAAAGCAAAACCGGCGGTTTTACCGGTCCCGGTCTGTGCGGCGGCGAGGAGGTCGTGCCCGCCTAAAACGGCAGGAATAGCCTGTAATTGAATAGGAGATGGCGTTGCATAGCCTGCTTCAGCAATAGCACGTAATAGCGGATCTGATAAACCGAGGGTGGAAAATGGCATATTTTTAATAGGTCTCAATGAAAGGCTGCCGACCAACAAGTCGTGCAGCGCTAGATAAATAATGGGGTATCACAATAAAAGCTGCGCTAAAAACCATAGCTTACATTCATCACAAGATGCTGTGGACTATCGGCATTTATTGCTGGTATCGGGGGTTAGTGGATGAATCGCCAAGCGCAGGTTGGCGAACAGGTTAACGGGTTGTTGTGAGCCGATATTCGATGACACTATCGACTGTGAATCTTGTTAGTCAGGTTCCGGCGTTTGTTACATAACGGTCCAATTGTTCCACTTGCATTCTGTCAAACGATTTGCAATTGACCCAATGGATTCATCGAATTATGCGCACAAACAGTAAAAGATGGCGTTATAGTAACATTAAGGCACCCATCTTGCCAGATTAGCCTCTTCTAATACTAAAATTGTCGCATTTCCGACAATTTTCTTCCGACCTGTCGGATTGTTCCGCCATTGTCAGGCCATTCATGCTGCGTAAGGCGCTATTTCCGGGCTTTGGCGAGTTGGCAAGTGTTTTGCTTTATCACTGATAAAGACAACTTGATTTACCTTTTGTAACCACACTTGTCATAAGCCCGAATCATGAAAACCCCAACACGCCCAATCATTATCGACGACACCACGCTCAGGGACGGTGAACAATCCGCCGGCGTTGCATTTTCGCTGGATGAAAAACTGGCGATAGCGACGCAACTGGCCGCCCTGGGCGTGCCGGAACTGGAAATCGGCATTCCGGCGATGGGCGCCGGGGAGCGGGAAGAAATCCAGGCGATTGCCGCGTTGGGCTTGCCGTCAAAACTCCTGGTCTGGTCAAGGATGCGCCGCGATGATTTGCAAAGCTGCGTGGGTTTACAGGTAGACAAGATCGATTTATCCATTTCCGCGTCCGACCAGCATATTCAACACAAGCTGAAACAATCGCGGAGCTGGGTGTTGGCGACGATCAGCGAACTGGTGCAGGAAGCGCGGCATCTGGGTTTTGACGTCTGTGTCGGTATGGAGGACGCCTCCCGTGCCGATGTCGATTTCCTGATCCGTATGGCTGAAGCCGCGCAGCAGGCAGGCGCAACCCGTGTTCGTTTCGCCGATACGGTCGGTATTATGGAACCGTTCGGCGTGTTTGAAGTCATCAAAAAATTGCGCGCCGCCACCGACCTGGAAATTGAAATGCACGCGCATGACGATTTGGGCCTTGCGACCGCCAACACCCTGGCTGCGGCATTGGCGGGCGCAAGCCATGTCAATACCACGGTTAACGGTCTGGGCGAGCGTGCCGGCAACGCCGCACTGGAAGAAGTCGTGGTCGGGCTTGAACAATTGTACGGATTCGAGACCGGTATTACGCTCGAACAATTCCCCGAATTATCGGCGCTGGTCGCCAGTGCTTCCGGCGATGCCATCGGTAGCCGCAAGAGCCTGGTCGGCAAGAACGTGTTCAGCCATGAAGCCGGCATTCATGTCGATGGTTTACTGAAAGACCCGAACAATTACCAGGGTGTCGATCCGGCTGTGGTCGGACGCAGTCACCAACTGGTGCTGGGAAAACACTCGGGTACGCAAGGCGTTATCCATGCCTATCAACAACTGGGCATTATTGTTAATCGAGGTCAGGCGCAGAAACTTTTGCTGGCCGTCAAGCAGTTTGTCACGGCGACCAAGCAAGTGCCGAGCGCATCCGACCTGAATCTTTTTCATCAAAATCTTTAGAGGACGATTCACCATGAACGAACATAACGAAACGCTTTCATGCGAAACTGAAGTTAAAGAAACCGTAGAACTGCCGTTGGATGACGAACGCTATCCCGGTTCGTTTTTCCGGATACCGGCTCCCCCTGTTCCGGGCAAAACCGTCTGGAGTCTCAGCTAGTGGTGATGGTGATGTCGGACAGCCGGTTTGCCGATGCGCCGTTGGGATTTTTTGCGCAATGGCATGAAGATGTGCATTGCGTGTTTGGCCGCGATCCGGCGGCCCATAGCGTACTGGAAATATTGCTGACCTATTCCGGTGTTCACGCGGTGTTGATACACCGGGTTAGTCACCGCTTATGGAAAGCCGACTGGAAACTGTCGGCGCGGGTCTTGTCGGCATTCGCACGATGGATGACCAGCGTCGAAATTCATCCCGGCGCGACTATCGGCAGGCGGCTTTTTATCGACCACGCGCTGGGTGTGGTGATCGGCGAAACCGCCGAGATTGGCAATGATGTCACGTTATATCACGGCGTCACGCTGGGCGGTACCACCTGGAACAAGGAGAAGCGCCATCCGACCTTGGGCAATAACGTACTGGTCGGTTCCGGCGCGAAAATCCTTGGAGCCATTACGCTGGGTAATAATGTTCGGGTCGGGGCCAATTCGGTCGTCGTCAAGGATGTCCCGCATTGCTGTACCGTCGTCGGCATTCCGGGGCGCATTATCCAGAGCAAGGGCGCGAAGATACAGAACCGGCACGGTATCGATCTCGATCATCATTTGATACCGGACCCGGTAGGCAAAGCCATCTCCTGCCTGATCGAACGCATTGATGAACTGGAAGCCGGGCAAGCGCAGTTGCAAAAAGCGAAGGACGAAGAACACTGCCTGAGCTGTGAAGCGGAAAGCCTCTGCACCGGTCACCAGGACGACAGCCCGATAAAAATTGCGGTGGGCTTATAAATGGATCTATTGGATTTTGAAGCCCAGGGCTTGTATTTCGAAGAGCCGGATGTAGCGGGCGTAAAAGAACTGATTGCCGAAGCGGCGGAAAATTACAGCGGCGGCGATGCGGAACTGCCCTTGCTTCGGGCCTATTTCAAAGCGCCCGAATCGCTGAATGTGCTGGTAGCGTTAAACCGCTTTTATTATTACCAGCACCGGCTGGAAGAGGCTTTAGGTGCAACCGTCAAGGCATTGGCGGTTATCAGGCCGTTGGTGTCATTTCCTGAAAACTGGCGCGACTTGCAGCAAAGCCATCTGACCGAAACGCCTGCCGCCTTGTTAACTCAGGTCAGGTTGTATTTATTCACGCTGAAAGCCATCGGTTTTATCAATATGCGCCTGGAAAATCTCGACATCAGCCGAGACATTTTTGAAAAGCTGGTCGAACTCGACAGCAAGGACAGGATCGGCGCACAGGGATTACTGGAATTAGTCATCAAACGTAAAGCAGATAACCAACCAAGCGGAGCCAGCTCATGTTGAAACAAAAAACCGATTCCCTATTAGCCGTCATGGCCCTGATCGCCTTCATTATCCTGGCTGTGTACCTGCTGACCCAGGACACCGCTTTAGTGGGGCCGATTTGATGGCTAATCACAAGAATTATATTGACGTTTATCGTTCCCACGCTCCGGCGTGGGAACGCCGTGACAGACGCTCCAGCGTCGCGAAACATAAAATGGGCTAAATTCTTGTTATCTAATGTTACTCAACGCTGGAGCGTTGGCGTCTGCATTCCCACGCCGGAGCGTGGGAACGATATGAAAATACCCCTCTCCCGGAGGGAGAGGGGACCGAATAACCCACAAACCAAGCGGAGAACACCATGAGTTTTGAAGAAGAAATGGAAGAACTGGAGTCCGCTGAAGACTTCCTGCAATACTTTCAACTGGAATACGAACCGAGCGTTGTGCATGTCAACCGCCTGCATATCCTGCAACGTTTCCATGATTATTTGCAGCAGGGCGACGCCAGTATGCCTGAAGATGAAACGGCAAAGCGGGCGGTATACAGCAAATTGCTGATGCGCGCTTACCAGGATTTTGTCGAATCCGATGCGCAAACCGAGAAAGTATTCAAGGTGTTCAGCATGGGAGAGCCGCAAACCGCATTTGTTTCGTTAAGCGATATAAAAACATGAGACCCGAACGCTTTGATGAAGGCCGCTTTGATTTCGGCGAATCGGTGCGCGTCACCCGTAATGTCCGTAATGACGGCACCTATCCGGGTCTCGATGTCGGCGTGTTGCTGGTGCGGCGGGGCAGTGTCGGGCATGTTATCAATGTCGGCACGTTCTTGCAGGACCAAGTGATATTTACCGTACATTTCCTTAGCCAGGACATCATGGTCGGCTGCCGCCTGGAAGAGCTGATCAGCACCGAAGAGCCGTGGAATCCCAGTCGTTTTGAATTCCGTGACAAGGTCGTTTGCGCGCTGGATTTAGCGGTAAAAGGTCAGATCATTGTCGCCAAAGGCGCTGAAGGCGAAGTACTCAAAGTGATTCGTGACGATGCCCTGATTCAATATCACGTCTCTTTCCACGGGCGAATGCTGCAAGTTCCCGAACCCGCGCTGGCGCCGGCGCATCCCGACACCTTTAACGAGCCGGAGTTTTAACGATGACACCGACTGCCAATGCCAGCCGCCCTGAAGCCTATACGCTGTTACGGGCTGCCCTGGCCTTATTCAAGAAAGCCCCGAGCGAACTCGCCGATGCCGAATTGACGCAAGCCCGGCGGCAGGCTGCCAACGAGTTCGAGATTGAAACGCGGGTGCTCAATTCCCAGGAAGCGTCAGCGGTCATGATTACCGATCGGGAAGTGCAGCTTGCTTATCAGGAAATACGCGAGCGTTACGATGACGAAGCGACTTTCCTCAGCGAGCTGTATAAAAACCAACTTGATGAAGACGCCTTGCGCGCCGCCTTGTACCGGCAATGCAAGGTGAACACGGTACTGGACTTGATCGGCAGCCGTTCGCCCCATATCAGCGATATAGAAATCGGTATTTATTACCATCTGCACCCCGAACAGTTCGTCAAGCCTGAGATGCGGGAAGCCTGGCATATTTTAATCAGCATCAATCCCGATTATCCCGAAAACACCCGTGAAGCGGCCAGGGCGCGGCTTGAAGAAATCAGTGCGAAACTGCAAAAAAAGCCGCATAAATTTGCCGACCTGGCCTTGAAACATTCCGAATGTCCGACCGCTCTGCAAGGCGGCGCGCTGGGCCTGGTGCCACGCGGCAAATTGTATCCCGAACTCGACGCCGTGTTGTTCAAATTGAAGGCCGGTGCGATCAGCGATATTGTCGAATCGGAAATCGGTTTTCACCTGGTTTTGTGCAAGCAGATACAAAAAGCGGAAACGCTGTCGTTACAAAAAGCCACACCGAAAATTCGCCAGTTTATGAAAGAGCGCGCCAAGCGGACTTGTCAGCGCGCGTGGTTGGCCGGTTTAGCGAAGTAATCGTTGAGTAAGTTCCCTCTGCCATTGGGATGCTTACATGGATATAAGTAAGTAAAGCACCAACAGTAGGCGCTTTAGGAGACACAGAAGCAGTTCCCGAGAGGGTTCGCTGGTTCCGAAGCTTTATAGTTTCACCGCCATTAAGGTAAAGAAAGAAAGCTCCCTCTCCCTAGCCCTCTCCCCGGAGGGAGAGGGGACTCAATCGCTTAACTTAATGACAGTGAAGCTAAAGCTTGGGAACGAGCTAATAAGGTTTTTTTATTCTCCTCAGCCCTCTCCATCAGAAGAGGAAGTTAACAGACTCGTAAGGGTTTCCACAGAATTCTTAGGAAAACAGCCATGAGCATTAAAGAAGTCAAACACTGTTCTTTTTGCGGTATCGAACAATCCCCTTCCGTGCCGCTGATAGCCGGGGCCGAAGGTTATATTTGCGGTGCTTGCGTGGCGCTGGCGCATCAGGTGGTCAGCAACTGGAGCAGGAAAAAGGAACTGTCGCAAATGCAGGGTGTTTTGCCCAAGCCTGCCAGGATCAAGGAACACCTCGATCAATATGTAATTGGTCAGCATCTGGCCAAGGAAATTCTCGCGGTTGCCGTCTACAACCATTACAAACGCCTAAAGCATGAAAGCGGTGACGCCGGGCTGGGCGAATTTGACAAGGATGTCGAAATCGGCAAATCCAATATCCTGCTGATCGGCCCGTCCGGTACCGGTAAAACCCTGCTCGCCAGCACACTGGCGAAAATCGTCGGCGTGCCGTTTGTGGTCGCCGATGCGACAACGCTGACGCAGGCCGGTTACGTCGGCGATGACGTGGAAAATATTCTGGTGCGTCTGCTCGATGTCGCCGAAGGCAATATGGCGAATGCCGAATGGGGCATTGTCTACCTGGATGAAATCGACAAAATCGCCCGTAGCCCCGAACAGCAAACCGGCACCCGCGATGTGTCCGGCGAAGGCGTACAACAGGCCTTGTTGCGCCTGGTCGAAGGCTCGCATGTCAAATTACCGAATAAAAGCCGGACCAATAAGGACGGCAGCGATATGTTGATGGATACCCGCAATATCCTGTTTATCGCCGGCGGTTCGTTTCCGGGTCTGGAAAAGCATGTTGAAAAGCGGCTGACGCCAACTAATTCAGCAATCGGTTTTCATGCCGAGGTCAATCAAACCTCCGAAAAGCCCAGCCTTGAAGACATGCTCAACGCCACCCAGCCCAGTGATTTACGCAAGTTCGGCCTGATCCCTGAATTTATCGGTCGCTTCCCGGTATTGGCGCCATTGGAGCCGCTGGATGTCGATGCCTTGATACGCGTGTTGACTGAACCCAAAAATGCGCTGGTCAAACAGTACCAGCAATTGTTTGCCTACGAAGGCGTGCAATTGGTTTTTGAGCAGGAGGCGCTTGCGGAAATCGCCCGCAAAGCCATCGAGCGGGAAACCGGCGCGCGCGGTTTGCGCAGCATCATGGAGCAGATATTGCGAAAAACCATGTTTGATATTCCATCCGCCGAAGACGTGGAACAGTGCATTGTCGATGCCGACGTCGTCAACGGAATCGGCGAAGTCAGGCTGGAGAGAAAAGCAGAGCCGCCGCGCCGGGAGCAGGCGGGTTAGGATTTAACTATTAACCAAGGGTTATTCATGAAAACCGAAGACAAAATCTACAAACAACTGGCGGAAAACCCCATCATCCTGTACATGAAAGGCGTACCGACCAATCCGCAATGCGGTTTTTCCGGCAAAGCTGTCGGCATCCTCAATGAGACTAAAGTCCAGTATGCCTATGTGAATGTCCTGGAAGCCCCGTTCATCCGCGAAAAACTGCCCAGCATTTCGCATTGGCCCACTTACCCGCAATTGTTTGTCAACGGCGAACTGGTCGGCGGCTGCGATATTGTTGAAGAGCTGTACAAAAACGGCAGTTTATTGCCTTTGCTAAAGACCGCCGCAGCGAAGAAGCCGGAACCTGCATCCGACAGCCTGACCGCTGATGAAGTGAAAAAGCTGGTCATAGCGGGTATTCCCGATGCCGAAGTCAGTATTGACGGCGAGGGCTGCGATCTGTTGATCACGGTAATCAGCACACAATTTGCCGATTTGCCGTTGGTGAAAAAACAGCAATCGGTAATGGCGACGCTTAAAGAGCCATTGGCATCCGGAAAACTGCATGCCGTCAGCATAAAGGCTTATACGCCGGAGGAATGGCAGGAAAACCAGGCTGGCCGGGCGAGTGGATTGTTGCAGATAAGTTTGTAGTTACACAGTTCACATGTCGGAGTTTTTATCGTTCCCACGCTCCGGCGTGGGAATGCAGGTGCCAACGCTCCAGCGTTGTGTAACGTTAAGATAACAAGGGCTTATCTCATTTTTATGTTTCGCGACGCTGCAGCGTCTGTCACGGCATTCCCACGCCGGAGCGTGGGAACGATGTGATGCCGAAAATAGCGAAGGTACGATAATGCGCAACAACCAGGAGACCCCCATGACAAAAACAGGTATTTTTTTCGGTACCGACACCGGTAATACCCGGCGTATCGCCAAGGAAATCGCGACTCTTCTCGGTGTCGGCGTGGCGGCAAAACCTGTCAATATCCGCACTGCGGGCGTTGAAGATTTGCTGCAATACGATGTGCTGATTCTGGGTACGCCGACCTATGGCGAAGGCGAATTACCGGGCCTGGCGACCGGTAACCCGACCGAAAGTTGGGCGGAATTCCTGCCTAAACTGGCAGGCCATGATTTCAGCGACAAAACCGTCGCTATTTACGGCCTGGGCAATCAGAAAGGCTACCCCGACGATTTCGTCAGTGCGATGATTTATCTTTACGACAGTTTTAAACAAAGCGGCGCGACCGTCATCGGCGCATGCAGCACCGAGGGTTATAAATTCAAGCGCTCCAAAGCGATAGTCGATGAACGCTTCGTCGGTCTGGCGCTGGATCAGGAAAACCAGAAAGAGCTGACCCCTGAACGGCTCGATACCTGGCTTAAATCCCTGCAATCAGCCTGGAGTTAAGTAACGATGCAAGACGGCAAGCTAAAAGCTATTTGTTCGCTTGAGGATTTGCGTACGGTCAGTTATCTGACGCGCCGAATAACGCTCAAAAATCGGCCGGGCTCCGCGCTTGTCTTCTTGTTTGAAGGTCAACCCTACAGCTATGTCAACCACTGTATGCACATGCACCGACCGTTAAACTGCGAGCGGGATGCGGTGTTTGATGAGACCGGCAAATACCTGCGTTGCTCAATGCACGGCTTTATTTTCGATCCCAAAACAGGCGAATGCCAAAGCCCGGTTTGTCTGGGCCAGCGCCTGCAAGCGCTACGCCTGGAAGAGGTAGACGGCGTATTATTTTTTACCGAAAAGCACCTGACATTGATTGAGGAGACAGGCGATGATTGAAGAATTGGCCGTTGTCGTAAAAATCGACAAGCATCAGGTTTGGGTCGAAAGCGGACAAGCCAGCGCTTGTGGCGGGTGCCTGCAAAAAACCTCGTGTACGACCAACGCGATCGGCAGCGTACTGAAGAAAAAGTCGGTACCGGTTGATTGCGACATGTCCTTGCAAATCGGCGACAAGGTCATGGTCGCGATTGATGAAAACCTGCTGCTAAGCGCCTCGTTATTATTGTATCTATTGCCGTTAATCGCATTATTTGCCGGTGCCGGCATCGCCGAAGCGCTGACGGATAACAGCCCTTACGCCGATTTATGGACAGCCGCAGGCGCGATACTGGGTTTTTTACTGTCCCTGTGGCTGATCAATAAAGCGCAAAAGCTGTTAATCCTAAGCTTGCGCCGACCCATCGTGGTAAAAAAACTGTAGCCTGCGCATCATGAATGTCTGGGCGATCAATAAAGACATGCCGCTTAAGCTGCTGTTACTGGAACTGGTGCATCGTTACGGAGAAAACACGCTGGCGCTGAATACCAGGGAACAGCATTTTCAAGCCATCGAACTGTGCACGCTGAACGACCACAGTCTTTCCGCCTATATCTACACCTTTGCCCAAGGCCCGGAACGTTACGGCATAGACCTGAAATACCCGATTCCGGCCCACAACATCGTCGGTGAAAACGAAAACCTGACCCTGGACCAAACCATCGAAATTATCTCCATTCACCTTCTCTCATGAACACGACCATCACTCGTTATTTCCTCAGTTACAGCAGCGTCAAACTGCCGCTCAAGCTGGTCAATGAAATCACCGAAGCCGATTTGAATTATCGGAATTTTTATTACCTTGGCGTCTTTAACGCCGCCGGACAACTGCTGAATTGTCGGAAAATCGTCTACGGCGAAGTGGAATCGGAACATCATTACCGCTATGACGATAACGGTGTGTTAACGTGGGCGCAGATTATTGAGGATGATGAAGTGCGGGAGATTGATTTGGTTTGAATGGTGTAGCTGTGTAGAGCGGGCAACAGTCTTGTAGGCCGGAATAAGACCACCCAAGCGTAGCGCGGGTGGCGTTTCCGGCAAGTTCGGGCCGCGTGGTTGCCGGAAACACCTATCCTCGCTCTCGCTCGAATAGGCTTATTCCGGCCTACAGATGAACGGCGTTATTCATGCTCCATATCTTCCACATCGGGCGGCGCAACATCTCCCCAATTACTTGGGTAATGTCCCTGGGCAACAAAGCGCTTAAAAGAGCTATGCGGCCAATCGCCCGGCGATGCTGCCAAACCATGTTTGACCGGGTTGTAATGAATGTAATCCAAATGTTTATGCAAGTCGTCTTCGTCACGGATGTAATGATCAAAAAAGCGCGGTTGCCATACGGTTTTTGCACCGTTTTTCCTTATCTTAGCCGGAACATGCCTGGAAAAATCTGCTTTTACCATTTGCCAACGAGTGGAAAAGTCAGCATCGCCTTCCGGTAAACGCCACAGGCAATGCAGATGATCAGGTAACACCACAGCCGCCGTCACATCAAATGGACGAGTAGATTTTACCTCGCGAAAAGCCTGACGGAGTAGTTCCACCCGTCTGTCATCAGAAAAAATCGTTCGTCGGTGGTAAGCCACCAACGTAAAAAAATAGGTTCCGCCGGGAATATAAAAACGTCGATAATCGCTCATAAACATCCTCAAAGTAGTTCAGGATCAGAATAAGCCTTGTAGGCCGGAATAAGACCGTCCAAGCGTAGCGCAGGATGGCGTTTCCGGCAAGTTAGGGCAGCGCGAGGGGGCCGGAAACGCCTGTTCTCGTTCTCGCTCACGCTCGAACAGGCTTATTCCGGCCTACGGTGGTTAAACCCTTGTCCCATTCATTACAACCCCCCAAAAACTTGATCAGCAGTCCACTGACATACCATTTAAACGCCAACCTCACGGCTCAATGCTTCAGTGATCCACTGGTTCAGGCTTTTGCCTTGTGCCGTTGCTGCACTAACAATATCTCTGTGCAGATGGGCCGGAATACGTACATTGAACTTGCCGGAAAAGGCTTTGCGTGACTCTATGCCTTTTTCGCGGCAGACATCCAGAAACACCTTGAGGGATATTTCCCCTTCACGCTTAAGGCCTTCCACATCAGCCGCATAAAAATCCGCACTGCCGTTTAGATCGACAAATTCTCCCCTGAACAGGGCAATATCGGGATCATAGGTAATGACAGCCTTATGATCTTGAATTTTCATTATGTTAATCATGGGTTGACCTCGTTATCATTTAACCACTTGCGAATTGATACTACTGCGCCTTTATCGGTATTGGGTGAGGGGTGTGGACGATGGAACACCCGCACTTCTCCAAACAGCACCACTGCGACCCGCGAACCTTCACGCTCGCTAACGTCAGCACCCAGCTCCAAAAATAATGCCTCAATGTCACGCCATTGGATATTAGCACTAACCGGATGTGCAAAAATTGCTTCAAGTGTTTTTTGGTGTTTGCGCTTCATAAATAGCATGGTACTAAATACAAGTACCAATATAAAGGCATTGTTAAGCAATGAAAATGTGTTGAATCGGCAATTACTATAAAACAATGTGCTGACGTGGGTTTAAAAGCAACACGGCTTAATAATAGTAAGTAGCCCGTAGAAGCATAAGCGGAATACAAAACACCGAAGCCACGAACCCGCGGATTCCGCAAGCTCCATCCGGGTTTGTATCTACTCGCAACGGTGATTAAACCATATTACAAACCTCAAAAACTTGATCCCTTGCGCAAGGCGGGCAACCGCTTTATCGTTACCCGACATTCAAGCATCCAACATCCCCGATCAAATCAAAAAGCCATCGGCATGTCGGGCATAATCAGTATGCGCCCGACCCGTTTTATTCGGCTGCGATGAACTGTCAACAGAGCCCGGTAAATTGTTATACTACTGTTTATAAACCAAGACAAAGTAGATAAGACCATGAGCGATAATACCGACGAAACCAACCGGGGTCTGCTACAACAGGAAGCAAAAACCAATACCCAATGTCTTGGCGCCGAACCCATACCAGAGCAGGCGCCAACCACGGAGCAACTGTTACAAGAGCTGCGGATTCATCAAATTGAATTGGAAATGCAGCGCGAGGAATTACGCCGCACGAGCGCCGCACTGGAGTTATCGCAGTCCCATTATATGGACCTGTACGATTTCTCACCGGTCGGCTATATCACCCTCACCCCGGAAGGGGTAATTCTGGAAATCAATCTTACCGGCGCTAAACTGCTTGGCCTGGAACACGGCAAAGCCATTCATCGACGCTTTGCACAGTTTATCCCCGATGAACACAAGGATCGATGGTATCAGCTTTGCCTATTGGTCAAACAGCAAGGCGGCAAACATAGCTGTGAACTGCCGATACAGAGTGAAGACGGTACGCAACTCTATATCCATATTGATTTGTGTTTACACAAGGAGGCGAGCTACGACTCACAATTACTGTATGTCGTGCTCACTGACATCACCGAGCAAAAGCATGCCCAGGAAGCGCTGCGTCTTGTTACGACCTCTATGGAAATGCAGGACGGCATTATCGTGACCGATGTCCGCCGGGTTATTTTGAGTGTCAATGAGGCCTTCAGCCGTATCACCGGTTATAGCGCCGATGAGGCTATCGGTTTGACGCCATCCTTTCTCCGTTCCGGGCCGGATAATGAAAGCTTCTATCAAGTTCTTTGGACATCTGTAGAGCGCTATGGCTATTGGCAAGGTGAAGTCATAGAGCAACGCAAGAATGGCGAGGAAATACCGGTATGGCTGACCATTACCGCCGTGACCGGAACAGATGGCACGATTACCCATTATGTAAAATCTTTAACGGATATCAGAATCCAAAATCAAGCCGAAAAGATTTTGCTTGATGCTCGTGAACGCTTGGAAAATCAAGTGATAACATCGAAAACCGAGCTGGAAAAAATCAAGCGGGAAACGGAAGAAATTAATACCGTTCTTAATGTTTTGCTCAAGCGCCGGGCAACCGACATATCCGATAGCCGGCTTGCTCTCACACATGCGATAGACTCCAGGGAGGACCTGGAAAAAATCAAGCAGGAAAACGAAGAAATTAATACGGTGCTTAGTGTCCTGCTCAAGCGTCAGGCTGCCGACATATCCGACAGCCAAGCGGCACTCGCACGCGAGGTAGAGGAAACCATCCTGCCTTTCCTGAGAAAATTGAGATCTGCAAATACCGGCAGAACTCAAAACATGCACCTGATCAATATCCTGGAAGCCAATATCAATCAGCTGGTGAAAACATACGGATGCGCAGCTACTCTGCCTGCGGCCTACCAAAAATTAACACCGGTCGAGATGCAGGTGGCGTCAATGATCAGGCAAGGATTACCCACCAAAGTTATCGCCAAGGCTTTAAATGCCGCGCCGGAAACCATCAGCACTCACCGCAAACACATCCGCAAAAAATTAGGCTTGAACAGTAAAGCAAGTAATTTATACAGCTATCTGTTGTCGTTGACTGAATAAGTTCAGGATCAAGCCTATACCTCCAAATCAAAATGGGTATTTTATATACCCATTTTGTACTGATAAATACCCTATTTTAAAGCGTTGTCGTTATTGATTTCATAACACACAATGACTACCCGTTTTATATAGCAGTCTTAAGGAGGTGTTTATGTTTAAAGAACAAAATGAACACATTGTATTAACAGAGCCTAAAACACGGGCTCCCGATGAACGGATATATCTTTATCAGTTTTTAAATGTACTCGACAAACATACGCACAAGCACTTGGGATACTTGAGCGACTTTTCTACAAACGGACTTATGTTTATTACCGGTCTGCCCATCGCTGAAAACAAAGTCATCGATATTTATATCAATGGAAGTAATGCTAAAAATGAACCCGTATTCATTGAAGCACAAATAATAACAATCTCGATAAATCCGAATCTTAATCCTGAATTGAATTGTATAAGATGCCAATTCCTGAATATTGATGCTGAGAACAGGGCGTTTCTTGAAAAGACAGGACAATCCTTAAGCTTTGATTCCAGAGTGGAAATAAATAGAGAGATCTATATGTCAATGTAATACTTAACTTTAGTGCTAATAAAGTCTATGAACTATCAATTGAAAACTAATCTGGTTACGTTAAAACTCTTGGATTTTAGCGACACGGACAAAGCCCGATTTGCATCCATATTGACCCTGGCTGAGCGTGGACTGACACGATCCTGGGCAATAACCAACGATATGTCGGCTGATTTTTTCTTGATCAAGGAAAGACTGCTGCCGCTCATGGATCAACACGAAATACTAAAAAAGCTCCCGCGTCAGCAGTGTATTTTTATCATGCGCTCAAGCAATAACCCCAACACGATGGGTCATCAGCTTTATTGGGGGGAAAGCGAAATACCTTCTCTGCGTCTATTAGTTGATTTTTTTAACCGGCTTGCCATTGAAGAATACCCAAGCAATGCACCCGCTACCCAGCCGGTTTTTACCCCGGAAGCGGATTTTTTTGATCCTGAACAAGGTTTCCTGGGAGCTCTATTGGCTTCAGCCAATACCCCGCGCGTTTTCAAGCTGAATAATGAACATGCCGCCATGGTGCTGTATGTCGACGCTGAACAGAGCCGTTACTATAGCAACACCGCTCTCGAGCAGCTGAAACCGTATTTTTTTGCTACAGATGAATTGCTGATTGAAAATATTACCACGGCAGCATTGTACGCAGAGATTACCGCGCAAACGCTCAAACCTCAGCAATTAAGCCATTTACTATGGTTTACCGCGTTTGCCGGCTCACAGGGCAAGGTGATTAAAAATTATCAAAAAGGCGACATCGTACACTTAAAACGTTGGCCGAATATTAACTTGCCCGGCTGCAAACAACTGATCAAATTGGCGGCTTATATGCAAAGCAACGCCGTTGACCTGGAGACCGTTCATGCCAATACGTCTACACCGATTGCCCAGGTTCACGATTTTTATAACGCCTGTAAAGTGACTGATCTGATTGACCATTGCCAGACCGCCGATATTCATGAAAAAAACCTCAATTCAGAACAGAAACAGTTGCTCGCCAAAATTGGCAAGCGGCTCAATCAGGCAAGTCCATTGACTAATCAGGGCTAAAATGAAGCAAAGGCCAAAATTCAAGTTTGTTTTTACCGGCTGTGTGGGTGCAGGCAAAACCACGGCGATTGCCGCAATTAGCGAAATTTCGCCAATTTCAACAGAGGCGAGGCCCACCGAAGAAAGCGTCATCAAAAGAAAAAACTCAACAACCGTGGCGATGGATTACGGTGAATTGACACTCGATGACGGCAAAAAAGTCAGCCTTGTCGGAACCCCAGGTCAGCGTCGTTTTGACTTTATGTGTTCAATATTGACCAAAGGCGCGTTGGGATTGGTTATTTTAATTGACAATACGCACCAAAGCCCTTTTGACGAGTTGGATTATTTCCTGAATTTGAATGCCGAGTTTTTACAAAACCGTGCCGCGGTCATCGGCGTTACTCATTTTGATGAATGCACCCATCCCACTATTGACGATTATTACCGCATTCTTGAGCAACGCGGTGATCCATGGCCGGTTATACATGTTGATGCGCGTAATACCGAAGATGTCATCATTTTACTGACTACCTTACTGGCCATTCTGGAATACCTGTAAACAAAGCAATGGCCGCCTGTGCTTAGGAATGAGCATGAAATAACTTGGGCAACTTGTTCCCTCGCCTTCCGGGAGAGGGTTAGGGAGAGTATTTTATGCTCATTACTTAATCACCGGCCAAATCACGCGGATCGCCGAGATTGCGCATTTGCCTGAGTATCCATTGTTGTCGTTTGATGACATAGTTTGATGGGTGGGTCGCCTTCAAGCGTATCGGGTTAGGCAGGGTGGCGGCCAGAATAGCCGCCTGGGAACGACTGAGCTGTTTTGCCGGTATGCCGAAATAGCGTCGGCTGGCGGCTTCGATGCCGAATATATGTTCGCCGAACTCGGCAATATTCAGGTAAACCTCCAATATACGTTCTTTGTCCCACAGCAATTCAATCAACAATGTGAACCAGACTTCCAGGCCTTTACGAACAAAGTTTTTCGACGGCGTTAAAAACAGATTCTTGGCTACTTGCTGGGAAATGGTGCTCGCGCCTCTAAGCCGCCCGCCGTCTATATAAACGTCAATCGACGATTGTATCGAATTTACATCAAATCCGAAGTGTTGAAAAAACTGCTGGTCTTCGGCGGCGATGACCGCGGCGGAGGCATTAGGAGAGATTTTTTCCGCACTGACCCAGCGATAGTCAATAGCCTGAAATGTGCCGCTATCGAATAAATCCTCGCAATGCCGATAGATCATAAAAACCGATGTCGGTGGCGGCATCCAGCGCAGCACAATGCACAGCACGACCGATGAAGTCACAAAGGCTATCAGCGTATTGCGCAGTATGACGCGTATTGATAACGACCGGGGCGGATTAGTTTTTAAGTGACGGGATTTTTTTGCCACGTTATAAGGGCTGTCATGGATTAGGGGAAGCGTTCATCACTTGTGCAGAACACAGGCTTGGAATAGGCATTATATAGTAACCACTCAACTCGTTCCCAAGCTCCGGCTTGGGAATGCGGTCTTGGAAGCTCCGGCTTCCAGAATTCTCAAGGAACTTCTCGGATTCGGGTTGCCAAGCAGAGTTTTACTGCCATTATGATAAAGCCTTTGTCTGTGTATTAACACCCACTGCCCGCAGTTAACGGGAGAAGAATCGGAGCCTCGTATGAATAGAGTCGGAAGTTGGTAAAAGGACGTTGAAAATGCCCTCCCCCCTGAGGGAAAGAGCATTTTGCCCGCCCTTATTCATTTCGTTATCTATATGATAAAACACAGGATTGGCTTGTATTTTATCCGCCCTACCCGCGCTAATGATGGCCCAGGCTGGTGCCGCCCATACCGTCAGGCAGCGCGATGCGGATATTTTGCATCATTCCCATATCTTCGTGATCCAGAATATGGCAATGCAGCACAAAATCGCCTATATAGCGCCGGTAGCGGGTGCGAACCACCAGCGTGTATTGGCCTTTGGTTCCATAACTGAGATTCTTCACCCATAAGGTGTCTTTCCATACGCCCTTTAAGCCACGGAACTGCGGGTCGATTGTCCCATCGGCATCGTCCACGGCATTGGGATCGCTCACGTCTTTACCGTTGGGATCAAGAATTTTTACAATCTGGAACGGGTTGACGTGTATATGGAAAGGATGGCCGGCAAGATCGGATTTCAGCGTCCATTCGGCCACGCCGCCCAGATTCAATACGCGGTCGATACGTGCCGGATCGTAAGGGTAGCCGTCTATTTTAAAGGCTGTCGGAATGCCGCTGATGTCGAAAATCAATTGTTGCTCGTCTTCATTTCTCACTTCTTCGTCAGTGATATCCGAGTGCGGAGTAAAACTCGTCAGCTTCAAGTCGTTGCGCAGATCGGTCACCACCCGGCTCCTGACGGTCCGATTGGGGATGTTTACTTTAGCGGCGGCAACCAGTTCCGCACGTAAATAGCCGCTGATGTCGGCAGGCACTTTTCTTCCCTCCGTCACATTGACCACGCCGAGTAACTGCCGCGAAGGAGTCGACTTGCCTACGTTGGCCGATGCCGGAGCGGCGTCATCGATGATGCAATAGGGGCCCGCCTCTGGGAAGACCATCAGGGCATCCCAGCGATAACCGGGTTGAAAGACCGTCACATCGGTCTTCAACGCCGCGCCCATGGTCAAACCGTCCGCCGCAATCAGATGCTGCGGCAAGGGATCGCCTGTGCAATTGGCTTCGATATAGGCATCCTGCTGATCTATGGTCAGCGGCAAAGCCAGCGGGCTGGTCGCGCCTGTTTTCAATTTGCGGAACTGGAGATTGATGGAGTTGCTTATGCCGCCGTGGATAACGCGCCAGCGTTCGATATGGCCGGTGCTGGCGCCCTTGAACGTAGGCAACACATGGCCGTTGATGGATGTATAGCGCCCTGAAACCGGCCATGAAAAGCCCAGTGCGTCGTAGCCTTCGATGCCGCCTATATCGCCGGCATCGCAGCGGTAACTGCCGTCAGGATTGGTTTTAACGGCGCCTCTTGCATTGCGGCAGGCGTATTGAATCTGCTGCAACACCAAAACGCGTTCCTTGAACGGCTGCCTGTCGGTGGGTTTCAGCAGGGTATCGATGTCGCCGTGAGTGTTGATGGTAGGCAGGCGCGCGCCGCGGATGATCAATGCGCCGGACATGCCGCTGGACACCTGTAGCGCCGTCGAACCGTGACGATGCGTGTGATACCAGTACGTACCTGCCGGATGATCGGGAGGAATGTTGTATTCATACTGAAAGCTCACGCCGGGATTTATTGAAATCAGCACATTATCACCATTGCCGTTCGGGTTTATCCACATGCCGTGCGTGTGCAGGTTGGTACCGTTGAAGCAATGCGGGGTGTTGACATCGACACCGTGCTGAGTACAGCTTGGGTCTGTCGGCAGTTTGTTATTCAATGTTATCCGCAAGGTTTGCCCCGGCGATGTCGCAATCATCGGTGAAATAAAAGGCACTTTGGGGTTGGTATCGGTGCCCTGGTAGCTACGCAGGTTCACCTCATCATACTGCTGTGTTGCCGGATTCCAGATAGTGCCTCTGGTATAAACCACATTAAGATCGTAAACATTTCCGGGAGCACCCGCCGATTTATCCGTTGTTTGCACGGCTTTCAGCAAGGGCGGATCTTCAACGATACGTGCTTGTGCCGATAGCCCGGCGTCGGCTTTAGCAATGATCGGCGCAATTCCGAATGCCGCAACGATCAAAGCAAGTGCAGTGGTTAAACAGCGGTGCTGTCCGCCGAATGCTGAAAATAAACCGCTTTGACGGCTAAAATTCATCTTGTGTCCCCCTTCCTGTTATTTTTTAATGGGTTGTAGTCGATCTGATTATGTTGCAGAAATAGTATCAGAATACATCGGCACACATAATGATTACTTGCCTGGATCGCAAATAATCAAAATAATACTTGACTAGGGGATGAAATCTGATGTTTGTCTCGTGGTATTTACACTGACGAAGCCAATGCTGCGAACTGACTTGATGGTGACTTGAACAGAGGAAATGCAGTTTCGGTGCGAAGAGACGATTTTCCGGCAGACGCCATCATCCCGGCACCTTCGGTAACTTGCGCTAAATTAAATGCCCACGAAATAGGTTATTCATTGCGCGTTACCTTGACCGAATGATGCGCCGCCAACGTTCAACACCTTGGACAGATGCACGGCGTTCTCGATCTTTTGATAGTAACCCGGCGTAAGCGCATATTCCTCAAAGCCGCGTGATTGATAAAAGGCCCTTGCGCCTTCGTTGGTTTCCCTGACTTCGGCGAGAATCCTGACAATACCGGCAACCCTCAGTGTCGCTTCCAGCCAGGCCAGCAAGGCGCTGGCAATACCTCTGCGTTGACAGTTCGGCGCTACACCGAGCAACAGCAGATGCGCGTAATCATCGCTGTATTCCATCAGCGCGAAGCCAATCACAATGCCCGAGCTCCTGGCGACCACAACATTAGTCGAGCGATCGAAGTGCCGGGCGAGCACACGCCTGGGCGTCCAGCCCCAAGTCATGCCGTATTCGACAATATCGCGCGACAGGCGGGCAATCGCCGCCGCTTCGCCTGGAACCGCAAGGCCGATGTCATAATCTGCGATCATCAGTGATGTTTTATAGTACGTGAAGGATGTATGAGCGCCGCTCGCCAACATGATCGACTACGGCGAATTGCGCCTATTATAGTGAAAGCGGGAAATAGTGAAGGATTTCCCGCACAGAAAAATCTGTTGCCCCGTGTGATCTAAGGCACAGAAACCAGACCGCCCCGACCCTCTGCCGGGAGTTGCGTCCTGAGCAGGCTCACTAAGGCCTCGTTATCGGAACCGACATAGCGGGGTTCGCTGACTGCGCCTTTAAAGAAAGCTTCCATTTTGTTGATTTTGTCGTGAACGGCGGCAGGATAACCGAGCGGGCGGTCGTGGTTGAGCGCATCCAGCATCATCAACAGGAACATGCGATACATGTTGCCGGTAATCCGCTGATAAAGCGCCAGGTGATCCGGCTGCGTATCGGCAATCTTGTTCGGGCTGATGCCTGCCAAATGGTAATCCTTATACTCCATCTGCTTGTTTTCCGCGAAATTGGTCAACTCGGGAAAAGCCCCGGTCAGTATCCGGTCCTGCGCGGCGGCGCTGTCCTTGCCGATCATGGCGCTATTGTAAGCCGCTATATGCGGATGGGCGTTGCCGTCCGGGTGGATGTAAGGCCATTTATTCGCGTAATGCACCCTCGTATTCATTTCCGCGCTTTGCTTGCTGTTATTCCTGACCGGTAGCGAATAAGCCGGTGCGCCGAGTATTTCGGCATTGCGTTTCGCGACCATGAAAGCGGCGTGAATGGGGTAGCCCTGATTCCTTTTCCAGAGATGTTCGGCAAAATACTCGGCAGACATCGGCGGGAAATCCTGATTGGTAAATTTGAGAGTCCGGTCCAATACCCAGCCCATCCAGAACCAGGGCAGGATGACGTTATCGCTATCGGCTACCAGTTGTTCAAGCTGCGTGGGGCTAAGCTGATTAATATTGGTGAGACCGGCTTTCTGGGCAGGTGTCATGTCGAAAAAGTCAGCCACGGTATCGATGGGAAAGGGCTGTTGCTCAACCACCATCGCAGTCGACAGGGCGTTGTCCCTAAAGTGCGCGGCAAAATCCCAGGGCCCGTTGAAAAACGGGTAAGGATTAATGGCGATGCGGTCCAGTGTTTTCATGTTGGCCGGAACGAATTCCAGGTTCCGAATAGTCGCCGGGGCGTTTTTTAACACCTCCATACGCATGAAGTGAGCACCCAGTTGCACCGCAAGATATTGCGCCTCAATATACTTTTTGCCCCTGCCGGAACCGAAGAAGCGCGCCGACGGCAAGGATTGATAGACATCAATCCCTTGCAATAGAGCGGACAAATTATAATCACTTGTACCCGACCCGGCGGTTTGAGGGATAGTCAAATACCGGTCGTGATAGCCCATCATCGCGCCCTGATTTGAGAAAGTATGCTCTACTTTGGGCAGCCAGGCATTCAGTGTTTTATGCTTCGGGCCGTGAAATTTATCTTCGGACCACAACGGAAAAGGGATACCTATTTTCAAATTGGCGAGGTTGATGTTTTTCAGTTGAGTTCTCATGGCCTTGGCTTTGGCAATGGAACCGGCAATATCGTTGACATCAAAACCCATGCGCTCGCCGGCCAACAGCAGGTGCTTCTGCGTGACGAGATACTGGCCAAAGGCGTAATCCCTGCTTTGAGAAGACGCGGCGATATTGCCCAGCACCCGCCCGCCGGGTTGCATAGGCCGGAACACAAAGGGATTTTTAGGCTTTATTTGATATTTTTTCCGTATCGCGAAAACCGCATCCAGCAGCTTTTCGGTGGTAGCGGGTACAACATGCTGACTGGAACGCCGCAAGAAATTTGCCGCGCCATAATCGAGGTAAGCGAACTCGATCATATCCGGGCCGTGGCATTGCACACAGGCACGATTATCGAATTCCTGCTTGCGCCACGCGGTAATGCCGGTGCGTATGATCTCTTCAAGCTCGGCAGTACCGGTAGTGGAATAATCCTTATGCGCGTAGCGAATCGTGCAATCCGGTTCTCCGGTAATGGGGTCAGTGGCCAGAATATAAGGTAAGGCGTCCGCCAGAGAAGCTATCGCGCATGCGTTGATCGCCGTTTCGACCGGCTGAGCCAAGGCTGTTGCTTTTGCTGCATAACCCGGCAAAGTCAGACAGAAGCAGATGGAAATTAAAAGGCGTAGTTTTATCATCGTCGTTGCCCTGATAGTAAGGGGAGCAAGGAATTTGCTGAAAACTAAAGCATAGTTTCAATCCCGATTTTTGCCCTAGCGTTTTTGCAAAATGCAATATAAGTCCGAAAGATCAGGGTTTGCCGGTTAACTCTCAACGCTCATTAACGCCACAGGTTGCCCCTGAGAAATCAATGGGCTTAGGCTCGATAACTCTATCCAGGGTCACTGCGCGGGGTGAGTCGTAACAATAAAACCGCTCAAACCTCCGCCCACATCCTCAGTAGATTATGGTAACAGCCCGTCAAATTAACAGCCGGTTCAGAGTCACCCTGGATAGTGCGTATTTGTAATATCGCCATGTCCATTTCAAACAATAACCTTCGGCGTTCGGTTTCGCGGGTCATGCTTTCAATCCAGAAAAATGAGGCCAGGCGCGTGCCACGCGTGACGGGCTCGACACGGTGCAGGCTGGAGCCGGGGTACAAGACCATGTCACCGGCAGCCAGCTTGACGGCATGGCGTCCGTAAGTGTCTTCAATCACCAATTCACCTCCGTCGTAACTGTCGGGGTCGCTTAAAAATACGGTCGCGGACAAGTCCGTGCGCACCCGCTGGCCGCTGATCGGGCATTGGCGCACGGCATTGTCGATGTGGTTGCCGAAGGCGTTATGGTCACCCTCGTAGCAGTTAAACAGCGGCGGAAAAATGCGTTTCGGTAAGGCCGCCGATAAAAACAGTGCATTCCGGTTCAATGCGTCGGCAATGAGGTTACGCAATACTTGGCATTGTTTGCTTTGCTCCGGCAATTGCCGGTTATTTTTGACTTGCGCCGATTGCGTACCGGCGGTAATCAAGCCGTCCGCCCACGGCGCGTCGGCGAGCAAGTCGCGACAGTGTTGCAGGGTTTCGCTGGACAGGAGCTCCGGGATTTCAATCAGCATGGCTCATTCTCCAATGGCTTGCAACGCGAACAACACCATCAGGCTCAACGAGCCCAAACCCAAGCCGGCAGCCGCCAAACGCGGTCCATGCAGGCGCGTCCACAGCAACGTGCCGGTCAAGCTCAAGACGATCAGACTGCCCGCCAGCGTATCGGCCAGCAACACCCAGCCAATACCCACTCCGCTGCCTTTGTGCAGATGGGTCAGTATCGCAAAAAAATTGCCTTCACTCTGTTTGACGCTGACAAAGGCGTTGCCTTCCCAGTAATCGGCTTGCAACATACGCTTGGGATTGCGCACGGCGATTTGCCAGAGCGGCGGTTGTTGCAATACGGTGTTGTTCCAGGTCACGATTTTACCGGTTTCCCGGCGAATCCGGGCGGATCGGGTATCAATCTCCAGGGTTTGCCCAAGCCATGTCGCCATTGCTTTGGGGTCGGCCGGACGTGGTTCCGGCAGCGGCAATTGGATTTCGCTCTGCTCCATTTTTGCGGCAGGGATTTTCAGGAGGTCGCGGTGGTTGAGTAGAATACCGGACACCCCGAACAGCAACCCTAAGGCCGCGCCCCACAAGCCCAGCCAGGCGTGGGTGCGGCGCAACCATTTCAGGAATGCGCCGCGCGCCCACTGTTTAGGTAAGAACAAATAGCCACCGTTCGTTTTCGGCGGGCGTGCGGCTGGCTTTGGCAAAACGTCTGTGGATGTATTCATTAATAATTACGCCTCAATATTTGAAGTTGACCGACAATTGCCCTGAAATCGGCATGCCCGGCAAGGCCGATCGGGTTTGCCCGGATTCATAGTAATGCGTGTCGGTCAGGTTGAAGATATTCATCTGGATGTCGTAATGCTTTTGATGATAAGCCACCACCGCATCCAGTCTTGCATAACCCGGCAACGTCACTTCATTGACGTTGTCCGCGTAACGGTCCGTTGCATAAAACACGCCGCCGCCGATTTCCCAATGATCGGTCAGATGGTAGCTGTTCCAGATAACGCCGCTGTGCTCGGGGACATTGGTGGCGTTCATACCCTGAAGCGATTTGGTCAGGCCGCTGACCGTACCGACCGCTGTCGTGTTGGATTTGGTAATTTCGGCATCAAGATACGCGTAGGTCATCGACACATCCCAGCGCGGCAACAGTTCGCCCGCGAGGCCCAATTCAAAGCCGTCGGTACGTTGCTCGCCCGCCAGGATGGTTAAATTAGCGTCATTAGGCGCGGCCGTGCGGGCATTGGTTTTTTCCAGGCGGAACACCGCCGCCGTTGCCGACAAGCGTCCGTCAAACAGGTCGTATTTCGCGCCGATTTCAAAATTGCGGTTATGCTCGGGCGGTAAATTGGCGTTGGCTTCGCTGATCGACAAGCTCTCAGCCGACGGGTTAAACGAGGTGCCGTAACTGAAATAATAAGACTGCGCCTTGTCCGGTTGCCAGACCAATCCGGCGCGCGGGCTCCACTGGCTGTCGCTGCGGCTGAAGTTATCGACACCCAGACGGTCCAGCTGTTGGGCTTCAAACCGGTCATAACGGGTTCCCACCAACAATTTCCATGCCGGGTTCAGTTCGAATTGATCCAGCACATAGCCTGCGTAAGTTTGCGCTTCGGTATAACGGTTGGTCGCCAGAGTCCCGCTGAAATCGCTCGCCAAACCATTGCCGCTGCTAGCTGACAGCACCGGGTTGAAAATGGAGACACTACTGACCCCGGTGGAGTTTTTGGATTTGAAATCGTAATTCTCCCAGCCGAATTCGCTGCCGAACATCAGCGTGTTATTGAAACCAAACAGTGGTTTTTTATAGACGAAATCGGTCTGGTTATAGACGTTGTCCTGCTCATTGCGGCGCAATGCCTGGTTACGCGCCACCGTTGAGGTCGCGCCGCTATCCGTTACCGAACCAAATAAATGAGTCAGGTAATTGCGTTCATAAGTACCGGCCCGCACGGTGTTTTTAACCGAAAACTCGTCATTGAAACGATGGCTCAGGGCAAGCGTGGCGACATTGGTATCCGTATCCATCAGGCGATTATCGGTAAAGCCGTAATAGGTGTTGATCGGCACATCGGCGGGTTTACCGCGAAACATCGGCACACCGTAATCGAATACACCTTGCTCTTCTTGATGCAATAAATTCATCGACACATCGGTGTCATTACTCAGTTTGAGTTTGAAAGACGGCGCAATGCCCCAGCGCATATTGTCGTTATAGTCGCGGAATGATCCGGCATCCTGATAGAGCGCATTAAGACGTGCGGACAGGTCCTTATAGGTGGTCTCGGCATCGATCGTGGTGCGTTTGAAGTCATACAGGCCGTAGGTAAACCCGCCGCTCACCGCGGTTTTGCCGGTCGGTTTTTTGGCGACCTGATTGATGACACCGCCGACTGCGCCTCGTCCAAACAGGATGGAGGATGCGCCTTTCAGCACTTCGGCTTTTTCGATAAAGAAGGTATCGCGGCTGTATTGGCCGTTTTCCTTGACGCCATCCAGGTAATTGTCGGTGTTGGCGGCAAAACCGCGCAAGGTGATGGAATCGCCCGTGCGTGCGCCCTCGCCGGCGGCGATGGTCAGGCCGCTGACGTTTTTCAGGGCGTCACGCAGGTTGAAGGCGTTTTGCGATTGGATCAGCTCTTTTTTCACAACGCTGACCGATTGCGGGATGTCGCGGATCGCCATCTCGGTCTTGCTGCCCGTGCTGGAGGTTTCCGCCTTGAAACGGTTGATTTTTTGCGCTTGCGCGGTTTTGACCTTGACGTCTTCAAGGACCACTTCAGCTTCGTCGGAAGAGGTGCCGGTCACGGACGGCTCAGCGGCCATGACCATGCCGCTGAGCACGGCGCCGAGCGGTAATAAGGCCCCTAAGGGCCATTTGGCTTTAGTTTTCGGTTGGTTGAACATACGATTTCCCTGTTAAGGTGGCTATAGTTTTAAAAAATGGCTGCCTGACGGGGGATCGCTGGGTGGCTGGGTGAGTTCTTGGTAAGGAATGAGCATAAAATAACTTGATCATTTGTATCCCCTCTCCCTAACCCTCTCCCGGAGGGAGAGGGAACAAGTTGCTTAAGTTATTTCATGCTTATTCCTTAGTGCGCCTTTATTTAGCGCTATCCGGCTCGGAAACAAAACCGATACGGGTGACGCCGGCCTGCGCCGCATCGGACAAGGTTTCCGCAATCAGCCGGTAAGGCACGGCCTGATCGGCGCGAACATGGACTTCCGGCTGCGGTGTCTGCGTTGCGATTTGCTGCAAGCGTTGCTGAAGATCCTGGCGTGATACCGGCTTGTCATTCCAGAATAACTGCCGGTCAAGATTGATCGACAAGGCGATGGCGTCATGTTCTTCAGGCTCGGATTGGGCGCCCGCTTTCGGCAAGTCTATTTTCACGGTGTGCGTCATTAACGGCGCGGTGATCATAAAAATAATCAGTAACACCAGCATCACGTCAATCAGCGGCACCATGTTGATTTCCGCTACCGGATGCGGGTTTTTGTTGTGCTCGAAACTGCCGAAAGCCATTATTGTTCTCCCGATTGGGTCGGCACGATCGCACCGGTGGTCAAGAATGCAAACAAATCGTGGGCAAAGGCATCCAGCCTCGCCAGCACCAGACGATTGTTCCGGGAGCAATCGTTGTACGCGAGCACGGCGGGAATAGCGACCGCAAGCCCCAGTCCGGTCATAATCAGGGCTTCACCGACAGGTCCTGCTATCTGGTCGAGCGTGCCTTGACCGTTTTTTCCAATCCCGATCAGCGCGTGATACACCCCCCAAACGGTGCCGAACAAACCCACAAACGGCGCGGTGCTGGCAATGGATGCCAGGGCCGTCAAGCCCCATTCAAGTTTCGTGGTTTCTTCATCGATGACACGGCGTATGGCGCGAGTCAGAAATTCCGTCGCGGTCCCTGCTTCATGCAAGCGGTGCGCGCCGTGGGCGGCATGATGCCGGACAGCGGTGATGGCATGATAGGTTAAATGGGCAAAGGGCTCGTTAGACGGGTGCTGGTGCAAGGATTGCGCAACATCGTCGAGCGATGCGGCGTTCCAAAAGCACTGTAAAAACTGTCCGCTACGATGGCTTGACAGCCTGTTTCGCCATGCTTTGAGGACAATGAAAAACCAGCTTGCCATCGACATTGAGATCAACAGTCCGAACAGCACTTGTCCAACGGTATCACTTTGTACTAAGAAATGTTTTAAGTCCATGAGGTTATCCTTCAATAGAAAATGCAACGGGTACGACGACCCAGGCCGAAACGGGTTGACTGCCGCGCCGGGCGGGCACAAAACGCCAATGCCTGACGCTGTCCAGCGCGGCTTGATCCAGGCGGTTAAAACCGCTGCTTTTGCGTAGCGCGACTTGCCCGACGCGTCCTTCGGCGGTCACCATAGCACGCACCAAGACACGGCCTTGCTCGCCCAGTTCGCGGGAAGCCGGTGGATAATCGGGCGCCGGATTATCCAGATAGTCGGCATTAAGGTGCGGAAGCGTGACGGGTATCGGTTCGGCTACGCCGGGCTTCGTCACGGCAGCGGTCGCTACAGGCCTTGCCTGGGATTCAGCAACGGCGGGTGGTTTCTGCGGGGCTGTCATTACCGGCGTGCTAATCGGGGCCGCCGCTTTGTGTGAGGCGGTAATCAAAGGTTTTGCTGGTTTGGTAGCCACTTTGGCGGGTTTGACCTTGGGCTTTATGATCGGCTTTGCGGGTTTTTTGGGTCGATGAGGTTTTGGCAATGGTAACGGTTTGGCCGGTTCGGCATGAGGTTTCGGTTTGCCGAGCCACTGCACCATAATAGGTTTCGGCGGCTCGATGGCTTCCCGTGTTTCAGCCGTCGGCATGGGAAGAATCCAGAACAGGTGCAAGGCCAACGTCACTGAAAGACCTATCAGGCATTCGCCTCGGCCAAAAAGAATGGGTTGATCTGAACGGCTGTGTTTGACAAGACGCTTGGGGATAATCGCGCCGCTATTGATGTTATTAACAGTGACGACCGTCAGCCGCGTAGAACCGGGTATTTTACAGTCGACCAAAACGGGATTTTGCTGCGCAGGTACCGGAAACTCGACTACTTTAAGGTTTGGTTTTGATATAGCCATATCTCATCTCTAAATGAAAATTGGCTGGCTTCCTGACCTGAACAGGCCGGGTGGCTGGCTATATTTCGTTGGAATGCCGCTAATTCCGGCTTTCCTAAATTACAAAAATACTGTGTCTATTTGCTAACGCCATCATCAGCATCATTACAATTTTAGCGGGCTGCCTGGTACGACGGAACTGGGTGGCTGGCTGGATTAACGTGTCTAGCAGAGTAAATTATTTCGTTAAAATCAGTTTGTCGTTGCTGGTGATTCGAAGGCGATACTCTTCATTATTGTGTTCGATAACGATTTCATTCTGGGTGCCGAACAATTCGTTACTGCCTACCCGGCGCCGCTCGGGAACCGCTTCCTGCTCGACAATTACGACTCTCTGGCGGTTGATCAATAAGTTGTTATTGGTATTTTTCATCGGACCGGGCTCAAATCAGGCAATTCAGTGATAATTCGATGGACTTGCACGAACATTTTGTTGCTCCAGTAAATACCGGGTCATTTTTTGTAACTTTATCAATTCGGTTTTTTCATGAATAGGGACTTTTTCAAGCATTAGACTCACCATAACTCTGTATTGAAAGGATAAAAGGGTTGACGCACTAACATTTATTGTGCGCCAACCGAAAACAGCGAGAGGTCATTCATCGCTTGAGCTAAATGATAATGATTGTTATTTGTAATGACAAGCATTTTTTATCATATTAGTTTGGACAGGCCGAAAACTTTTAGCCGCTGGCTTATTTGATCGTGCCGCTTAAGGTAAGAGTCGCGCTTTATTTGCGTTAGATAATTTAATAACCTCGGCTTTTTTCTATAAACTACGCGGAACGATTAATTTTTCAAATAGTCGGACGCGCTGACATTTATTATTTAAAGAGGGAGTTATGAATAAACGATTACTGTATGCCGTATTGCTGTGTCTGCCGACCTTTACCGGCAATACCGCACCCAAGGTATCAGAGCATATCTTAAGCAACGGCTTGAAGGTCCTCGTTAAAGAGGATCACCGCTCGCCGGTGGTGGTTTCCCAGGTCTGGTACAAGGTCGGCTCAAGCTATGAACCGGGCGGCATTACCGGCATTTCGCACATGCTGGAACACATGATGTTTAAAGGTACCGACAAGCATCCTGCCGGTGAATTCTCGCGCATCATTGCCGAGAACGGCGGTGATGAAAACGCCTTTACCGGACAGGATTACACAGCCTATTTCCAGACTATGGAAGCGTCCAGACTGGCCGTCAGTTTTGAACTGGAAGCCGACAGAATGCGTAACCTGCATCTGTTACCTGAAGAGTTGAAAAAAGAACTGCAAGTGGTGACCGAAGAGCGTCGGATGCGCACCGACGATAATCCGCAAGCGAAAATGGGCGAGCATTTCATGGCGATGGCTTATTCGAACAGCCCTTACAAACACCCTGTGATCGGCTGGCCCGCCGATATTGCCAATTACACGGTTGACGATCTCAAAGCCTGGTACCAGCGCTGGTATGCGCCGAACAACGCAACCGTGGTTGTGGTCGGCGATGTACAAACGCAAGCCGTTTTTGATCTGGCCGAAAAATACTTTGCCGCGCTTAAACCCAGCGACATCAAGCCGATAAAGCCGCAAACCGAAATCGAACAGTTGGGCGTACGGAAGATGACCGTTAAAGTCCCGGCAAAACTGCCGTCCATCGTTATGGGCTATAAAGTCCCATCGTTAAAAACTGCAGAACAGGAATGGGAAGCCTATGCGTTGGAAGTGCTGGCAGGCATCCTGGACGGCGGCAGCAGCGCCCGCTTGAGTTCAAATCTGGTGCGCGGAAAACAGATAGCGGTTGCAGCCGGAGCTGGTTACGGATTGACATCACGGTTATCGGATTTGTTTGAACTGGAAGCTACCCCTGCCGAAGGCAAAACCGTACAGGATCTGGAAGTCGCGTTAAAGGCCGAAGTCGCCAAACTACAGGACAAAGTCGTCGATAGCGAGGAACTGCAACGTATTAAAGCCCAGGTACTCGCCAGCGCGGTCTATGAGCGCGATTCCAATTTTTATCAGGCGATGCAACTCGGTACGCTGGAAACAGCCGGTCTGGGCTGGCAAAAAGCCGATGAGTATGTTGCTAAAGTCAATCAGGTGACTGCCGAGCAGGTACGCGATGTGGCGCGTAAATATCTTGTCGAGGACCATCTGAATATTGCCTATCTTGAACCTCAACCCATCAATGAAAACGCCGTCAAAGGAGCAAAATGATGCGTACTCACTTTAGCAGACGAAAATATCTGTTTTCCATCACCTGTTTTCTAGCCTCTGTTTTCTGTCTTCTATTCTCCGGCCTTAGCCAGGCGGCAGCAAAAATCGAAAATTGGCAAACGCCGCAAGGCAGCCGTGTTTTTTATGTCCGCACCGAAGGCTTGCCCATGGCGGATATCCAGGTGGTTTTCGACGCCGGCAGTGCGCGTGACGGCAAGGCCTACGGCTTGTCGGCATTAACCGCCGCTTTGCTCGATACCGGCGCAGGCAAATGGAATGCCGATCAAATCGCCCAGCGTTTTGAAAGCGTCGGCGCGCAATTCGGGGCGAGCAGTTCTATCGATAACGCCAGCGTATCGCTACGCACCTTGACCGATAAAGCCTTGTTCGACAAAGCCCTGGAAACGATGCAGGTCATCCTGGCGAAACCGAGCTTTAATAAAGCCGATTTTGAACGGGAAAAAAACCGGACCCTGGCAGGCTTGAAACAAATCGACGAATCCCCGTCCGATATTGCCAGCATCGCCTTCTATGATGCGCTATACGGCGATCATCCTTACGCCCATCCAAGTTCGGGTCTGACCAAAACCGTAGCCACTTTGAAAGTTGCCGATTTGCGCGATTTTTATAAAAAATATTACGTGGCCGCCAATGCGATGGTGGTGATTGTCGGCGACTTGACCAAAGAGCAAGCCGAACAAAGCGCGGAAAAATTGCTGTCCGGTTTGCCTGCCGGGCAAAAGCCGGACAGCCTGCCCGATGTCGTGATACCGGCCAAAGCAACGCAACGGCATATCGAGTTTCCTTCGACACAAACCCATGTCCTGGTCGGCTTGCCGGGAACGTACCGTAAAGACCCGGATTATTTCAGCCTGTATGTCGGCAATCATATACTGGGCGGCGGCTCTCTGGTTTCCAAGCTGTTCGATGAAGTGCGCGAAAAACGCGGCCTAGCTTACAGCGCATCGAGCGCATTCGTCCCGATGTTAAAACCCGGTCCGTTCCTGGTCAGCCTGCAAACCCGCAATGACCAGACACAACAAGCGCTGGAAGTACTGAATAAAACCCTGGGCGATTTTATAGCCAAAGGCCCGACGGAAGCCGAGCTGCAAGCTGCCAAGAAAAACATCACCGGCGGATTTGCGATGCGTTTTGACAACAACAAAAAGCTATCCAGCTATGTGGCAATGATCGGTTTTTACGACATGCCGCTTGATTACCTGGATACTTTCCAGCAAAACGTCGAGGCCGTCACCGTGGCGTCGATTACCGATGCGTTCAAGCGCCGCGTTAACCCTACGCTGCTGCAAACCATCACTGTCGGCAACAGTGCAAAATAAGCTCAGGATTATCGGTGGCGAATGGCGCAGTCGGCAAGTCAATGTTGTCGATGCGCCGGGCTTAAGACCGACCCCGGCCAGGGTTCGCGAAACGCTGTTTAACTGGTTGCAGTATGATCTTATCGGCAGCCGCTGCCTGGATTTGTTCGCAGGCAGTGGCGCGTTGGGCTTCGAAGCGGCATCCCGAGGCGCGAAAGCTGTGGTGCAGGTCGAAAATAACCCGCTGGCCTGCCGGGCCTTAAAAGAAAACGCTGTCGCTTTGGGCGCCAGACAAATCAAACTGGTGCAAATGGACGTCTTCCGTTATTTGGCCGGCAACGCCGAACCGTTTGATTTGGTATTCCTCGACCCGCCCTTCGCCCAGGCGCTGGTCGTGCAAACCTGCCAATGGCTGGAAGACAAAGGCTGGCTGAGTAGTGACGCAAAAATCTATGTGGAAGCGGAAAGTGTACTGAAGCTTGAAGGCTTGCCGGAAAACTGGCAATTATTGAAAAGTAAAACGGCTGGTGAGGTTGCTTATCGCTTGTTTCAACGAGTAGACCGATAAGCTTATCATCACGACTGGGTGGATTTACGCCGGAACATAACAAGGCAAATTGATTATTTCAGATTAAAAAGTCTTGTAAGTAACGGAAAATCATCTATTAAAGCAGCTAATTGGCGGACCTAATAAAAAGTCCGTCACCCCATATAAATTATGCCGGAGTGACGGCGTCAATTGCGGCTACAGTTTGTTGGAAAGAGGTTGTTTTGCCGTGCTGATGGTTTATTTTAGCCTGCCGCGCCGGTTGCCCCGGTATCACCTTTCGGCCCGGTTGCTCCGGTATCACCTTTCGCTCCGGTTGCACCGGTATCGCCTTTCGGTCCGGTTGCTCCGGTATCACCTTTCGCTCCGGTTGCTCCGGTATCGCCCTTAGGTCCGGTTGCACCGCTCGCTCCGGTTGCTCCGGTATCCCCTTTCGGCCCTTGCAGGCCAAACGGCACGATAGTCAGGTCGTACTCATCACTTTGGCTTTCACCCCTGCCTTTAGAAACTGATAACAGATAGTCACCTTCCGCACAGGGGATGGTTGGGCAGTTAGCCACTATTGTAGTGGCGTCAGCGCTGATGATGGTAAGGGGAGCTGAATTACCTAGAGTAACCCTCAATGGTTTGGAGCCGAAATTCAGGTCATGGCCGTTAATCGTCAGAGTGCCAAGTTGGTCGTCTACGTGTACTTCGGTAATTTTGAGGGAATTATGGCCGCCATGGTGACCTCCCGACTGCGCCATTGCCAGCTCCGATTGCGTCATCATCGCCAAAGCTGTTGTCAAACAACCTTTAACGACTATTGATGTTATATCTTTCATAATTTTTTCCTCAGCTGATTTGACTTTCTAAATTAAAGCAATTTTTTATTATTTGCCTGAGCCGCGATAGATCAAAAGGATCTATTGCGGCGGCAGTGATTACATTATTAAAATTCCCTTTAGATTACAAGGTTAAAATCAGAACTCAGTCGGCAATAAATGGAAATATTCGTTTTTTGATGAGCCTGAAAAAGGCCGATTATGTTTTGCTGTAAGGCCTCATGGAAAAATGGCCGGGAGATCGTAATACCGCCTTGCCTGACTATTTCACATTCTCATATTAGGCTTCAAGATGCTATGATTAGCGATAAACCGTGTTGCAAGCATCACTGTTTTGCTCAGTATTGACGACTTCATATTACGTAATTTCAAGGAATACCCGATGGCTTTCTTACAAGTGTATTTTAACGGTGAACTGAAATTCACCGCACCCTTGCAACCGGCTGTAACCAGTATCGGGCGCGCCGCCGATAACGATGTTGTGATCGATAACGGCGGCGTATCGGGCCATCATGCAGTCATCGAGCAAGAAGGAGAGTCGTTTTATATCACCGATAATAACAGCACCAACGGCGTGTTTGTAAACGGTCGGCGCATTTCCCGCGAGCAACTGCGCTACGGCGATGAAATTACCGTCTTTAAACATAAACTGAAATTTATCGCGGTCGATATATCCCAGGAAGAGGCTGACGCGGCAAAGTCGAATCCATCTGCGGTCAATCCTAACGCAACCGTACAAATCGATGCCGCGCAATTACAGGCGATATTGCAGCAACAGCGGGCGCTGGTCCCGTATTTATTACAAGCCGGAAGCGGGCGGCAGGACAATAAATGGCTGCTGTCGAAACCACGCTTTGAATTCGGCAAGAACAAGACTTGCGATATCTGCGTAGGCGGCTGGTTTGCCCCTAAGCTGAGCGCGGTCATTAACCGGCAAAGTGACGGTTATTATCTGGTCCCGGAAAAATGGGGCAAAGTCCGTTTGAACGGCGCGCCCGTCAGCGAACGCATCAAACTGCAAAATCTCGATAAACTGCAGGTACGCGACATGACCTTGACCTTTTACCAACCGGCCGTAACACTCCCTGCCGGCGCGTGAATCCGATCGACATGAATATTCCCGGTTATAAGATTGATAAGCTTATAGCCGAAGGCGGCATGGCGTCGGTCTATCTGGCCGAACAGGAATCGCTGGCCCGGCCGGTGGCGTTGAAACTGCTGCGTAAATTCGATAACCCCTCGCAAGCACAGCGTTTTTTCAACGAAGGCAGGATCATCGCTTCACTGGAACATCGCAATATCATCACCATTTTCGATCTCGGCGTTGTCGATGAGCGTCATTATCTCGCCATGGAATATTTGCAAGGCGGCGACTTGAAGCAACGCATCAATCGGGGCATGACGCCGCCGGAGGCGTTCGAAATCCTGGAAACACTCGGTTCATGTCTCAGTTTTGTCCACCAGCAAGGCATTATTCATCGCGACATCAAGCCGGAGAATATTTTGTTCCGTCGGGACGGCACGGTGGTTTTAACCGACTTCGGCATCGCCAAACAAATGGAGTCCGACAACACCTTAACCATGGACGGCACCACACTGGGCAGCCCGCATTATTTGAGCCCGGAACAGGCGTCATGCAAAACGCTGGACGGCAGGGCCGATATTTACAGTCTGGGTATTGTTTTCTATGAAATGTTGACCGGCTTGAAACCTTTTCAAGGCGACTCGGCGCTGGACATTATCATTGCCCATCTCACTTCGGAAATCCCGCTGTTACCGCTGCATCTGCGCTATTGCCAACCGTTGCTGGCGCGCATGATCGCGCAAGAACCTGAGGATCGTTTTGCTTCCGCCGCCGAGCTGGTCGACGCCGCCCGACAATTACGGATGAGCCTGCCGAAACATATTTTCCATACCGCCGGTTCAGAGAGCGCTATGGACAATTCGCCGGACGATCTGACGCAAACGCTGGAACAGCACCTCATACCCAGGCAGAACAAGCTGACGACCGCTATCCGCGGGATGATTAGCCGACTGCATTCCGGCCTTGCCGGTTTCCTGCACCGATGTCAACTGAAGGCATTTCTGTATCAGTTGATTCCGTTCACGAGTCGGCAGGCGCGCAGCCAAAGCGACAAGCCGGTGCAGGTTAATGCTCCAGCAAGCACCGGATTTAACCGGGGCTTTATGGAATCAATGCTCGATAAGCTGGTAGTTTTTATCGTCTTGATCGTTACGGTTCTGTTGACGCTATTGTTTTTGCGTCAACCCTTACCGCAGGATAACAATGACCCGCTCCCGTACCTGCAATCCGCCGAGGAACCTTCCCAAGTAGCTCAAGATTCGCAAACCCTTACCGCTATACCCAGTCCACAAATTGCACCGGCATCGGACATGATAATCCAGCCGGCAGCCGAAACGGATAGCGCTCTCATGCAAGAACAAGCGATTATCGAGCCGCCGCAAACACCCAATCCGCCTTCCGAAGTCAAGAAACCGCTGCTCAGCGCCAAAGCGGCACGCAAGCAAGCGGCGGCTATCCTCAAGGAAAAAAATTTAACCTTGCCGAAATTGAAACAAGCCTACGATTTATATCAAATAACCCTCGACAAAGATCCCCGCAATCCTGAGGCATTACGCGGAATCAATATTATCGCCAATAAAATCACCGCGTTGGAAAGCGGCCAAAAATAGTAGCTGCTTTATCGTTTTGATCAACTTTGAATTATCAGAAACGGAAATAAAGAGAACGCGGAAGATAGAACTTCATTGGTTTCCACTCTTCTCTACCTCCATTAAGTAGAACTGGTTCCCAAGCTCCGGCTTGGGAACCCAGATTCGAGAAGCTCTAGCTTCGAGAATTCTGGAAGCTGGAGCTTCCAAGACCGCATTCCCAAGCTGGAGCTTGGGAACGAGAATCAAAGAAAGCACCCTCTCCCTATGGGAGATGGGGGAACCAAAGCAATTAACGCAATGGCGGTGCCCCTACCCTGCCGAATCCAGCAATGCCCTTGCCGCTTCAATAATCTCCTGTTCATCAATATCGTTGATTGAATAATCACGTTTATTGAGTTTATACGGATTAACCTCTGAGGCCGATTTAACCACTTTGTTGATGTCGGTCTGGTAGACACGGCTGACCGGCGTCGGGCCGAAAATCGTGATGGACGGTTTGTTTAAAGCCCAGGCCATGTGGGTAGGGCCGGTGTCGTTGCCGATCAATAAATCGGCTTTGGCAATCAAGGCCTTCAGGCTGTTCAAGTCCAGTTTGGGCATGACTTTAATGGTGTCGGATTGCCGTGCCATCCATTCCGCTACGTGTTTTTCATGGGCATTACCCCAAATCACCAGGCACTGTTGTTGTAGAGCCTCGGCTATTTTTACAAAGCGGGTCGCCGGGTAATTCCTGCTGGCCCAGGTCGAGCCGATAACGAAAACGATAGTGCGGCGGTCCTTTGCTAAAAAATCGGCCAGTTGCGGGTCTTCGTCGCGGAAAAACAAGAACGGCTTTTTGTTCAGGATTTGCTCCGTGGAGATGCTGATTCCCAACGGACTAGCCAGGACCAGCGCGTTCCTGTCGATGGTGTTGGCGTCGTAAGGACAGGCGACTTTAACATCATAAAACCACGATGCGGCTTTTTCCCGGATGGAATCGGCATCGAATCCGGCAATGCGCTTGCCCAACAGTTTGGCGGTAATGGCGGATTTGAGCAGGCCTTGCGCATCAATCACCAAGTCATAATTGTTCGCGGCGTAGCCATGGACGGCCTTGAGTTGCTGAAAAATCCCGAGCTTGTCGGTTTTTAACGCTTTCAGATTGACTGTTAAAATGTTGGTGATATCCGGGTTGTTTTTTAGTACACCGGCAAAACCCTCTTCAACGATCCAGTCGATTTGAATATCCGGGGAATGAGCTTTGATGAATTGCAGCGCGACCATCGCATGAACAATGTCGCCGAGCGCCGAGAGTTTTACGATGGCGATTTTCACTTCCGGCCTGCCTGCTTTATTGACGATGGGGTCAAAGTGACTAAATCCAGGACCCGGTCGGGCAGGATGTCGGTCAGACATCGGGTATGGCCCAACGGGCAATCACGTTTAAAACAGGGCGAGCAGTCCAGGTTTAACGAGATGATGTTGGCTTTGGCATTCAGGGGTGGTGTAAAACCCGGATCGGATGAGCCGTAAAGCGCGATCAGTTTTTTATCCAAAGCCGCGGCGACATGCATAAGTCCTGAATCATTACTGACCACGGTATTGACCAGCGACATTAAATCCACCGCTTCGGCCAATGACGTTCGCCCGGCAAAATTGGTACAGAACCCGCCTGCCTCTCGGTTTATCGCATCGCAAATCGCTTTATCCTTGTCGGAACCAAACAGCCAAACCTGCCAGCCCTGCTCGATTTTATGCTTGGCAACCTCGGCATAATAGGCGGCAGGCCAACGCTTTGCCGCGCCATATTCGGCGCCCGGACATAAGGCCAGTATTTTTGCCGACAGTACGCCGGTCTTGGTGTAGACGTCAGCTAAATTGAATTTACCGATAACGGTATTTTGTTGCTCCCGGCTGATGGTCAGGCGCGGAACCGGGTATTTAGGCGGCAACGCGGCATCGTCCGGCAAGCCCAACGCAACAAAGCGCTGCACCGTCATGGTCAGGATTTTCTTATCCAGCTTCCTGGCGTCGTTAAGCAAGCCCCAGCGACATTCGCCGATGAAACCGCTACGCACCGGTATATTGGCAAAAAACGGGATGAGCGCGGATTTCCAGGAATTGGGCAGGACGATGCTTTGATCGTAAGCTTCCGAACGCAGAGACCGCCCCAGTTTGATTCTGTCCAGCAAGCCGAACTGGCCATGTGTTAACGGCATCGTCACGGCTTGGGTGACTTCGGGCATTCTATCCAGCAAGGCGAATGTCCAGGCCGGCGCCAGAACGTCAATCCGACAATCCGGCCAGGTGTCTTTTAGTGTTAAAAACAGGCTTTGCGCCATTACCATATCGCCGACCCAGGAAGGGCCGACGATTAGGATTTTCGGTGACTTTTTCAACGGGGGATTTGATTTGAAAGATCAGACGACGTAAGTCAGCCAGTCACGATCGTCCTTGCGACCATGCACATAGTCGAAATACAGCGCTTGCAATTTTGCCGTAACCGGTCCGCGACTGCCCGCACCTATTTTGCGGTTATCCAGTTCCCTGATCGGTGTGACTTCAGCCGCTGAACCGGTAAAAAATGCTTCATCGGCGACATAGATTTCATCGCGGGTAATGCGTTTTTCGATGACTTCAAAGCCCTGATCCCTAGCAATCGTGATAACCGAATCACGGGTAATGCCTTCCAGCGCCGACGTAGTTTCAGGTGTGTAGATTTTGCCGTTGCGCACGATAAACAGATTCTCGGCGCTGCCTTCCGCTGCAAAGCCTTCATGATCCAGCATTAACGCTTCATCGTAGCCTGTCGCCAAGGCTTCCTGCAAGGCCAGAATGGAATTGATGTAATTGCCGTTGGCCTTGGCTTTGCACATGGTGCTATTGTGATGGTTGCGGGTATAAGAAGACGTGCGGATACGGATGCCTTTTTCAATACTGTCTGCACCCAGATACGCGCCCCATGACCATGCCGCCACCATGACATGCACTTTCAGATTATCGGCTCTGAGGCCCATGCCTTCCGACCCCAGGAAGCACATGGTGCGAATATAAGCACTGTCCAGGTTGTTTTTAGCGACTGCATCGCGCTGCACCTGATTGATCTCTTCTTTGCTAAACGGCATCGGCATGTTCATGATATGCGCGGAACGGAACAGTCGATCCGTATGTTCCTGCATCCTGAAAATCGCCGTACCTTTTTCTGCATGATACGCCCTGATGCCCTCGAATACGCCCAAACCATAGTGCAGGGTATGCGTTAACACATGGACTTTAGCTTCGCGCCACTCAACCCACTTTCCATCCAGCCAAATAACGCCGTCTCTATCGTCCATCGTCATCTTTTGTTCTCCAATTATAAGTATTTAATTAATAAATTTTTTATCGTTCCCACGCTCCGGCGTGGGAATGCAGGGACAGACGCTCCAGCGTCATCCCTCACCACCATGAGTCTATATCTATCAAACCCGGCAATCCTACATAATTACTCGCACTCGAATATCGCCAATGCTCAGGTAAGTTCACATAGCCGCGTTTTACAGGATTGAAATGAATGTACTCTAATTTTTCCCGCATCACTGCCTCACTAAATACCAACTCGGCATGAAAACCCTCTTGCCAGAATTGATACTCCCGGTCTACCTTGTGCGCACTTTTGAAAAAACGCAAGTGTGTTAATAACCGCTCAACGCGTCGCGCTTGCAAATGGTCGATAATCTTCCGCGCTGTAAAGGATTTAAAACTACTCACGCATTTATTCAAGTTTTCCGCTTGCGCAATAAAATGTAAATGATTTTCTAAAACAACGTAACCGTAAAGCCGTAAATCTTCGTATTTCCTTTGATAACACCAGCAGTCAAGCACTATTTGCACAGTCTCAGGTCGCGTAAAAACAGGCAACCATTCCAACACCGTGCAAGTCATAAAATGCGGTTTATCTGGTTCGGTTATCGTGTAGCGGCTTCTTCCCATAGTAATTTTTTCGGTTGTGGTTAAAGAATACACGCTGTAGCGTCCCTGCATGATCCTCTAAAAGATACTTATCGTTCCCACGCTCCGGCGTGGGAATGCAGTAACAGACGCTCCAGCGTCGCGAAACATAAAACGGGCTAAGTCCTTGTTATCTTAATGTTACACAACGCTGGAGCGTTGACACCTGCATTCCCACGCCGGAGCGTGGGAACGATAAAATATTTCCTTACCAGCCTATTCCATAAAATCACGCCAGATTTGCTCGACTTGCGTTCTCATATCAACCATTTCAGCAGCATCAATCAATGTGCCGCCGCCTTGTAAAACCAGCTTATGACCGTAATCACGGTAGGCGCAGTAGGCTGCCTTCAGCGTTTCCGCAACCGGTTTGGACATAAAGCCATGCGCCTGTAAACCGTCGATCAATCTGACATTATCGGTATAAGTCGTTAACGCGGCATTTTTTGCCGATTCGGCCAAGATGCCAAATTGTACTATAAACTCAATATCAGCAATACCGCCTTTGCTTTGTTTTAAGTCAAACTTGTTTGATTCTTTGGTTGCCAGCGCATTGCGCATCTTTTCACGCATTTCGCGCACTTCCGTTTTCAATTGCGCCGGGTCTCTCGGCAAACATAAAATCCTGCGCCGAATCGCTTCATACTGCGTCTTTAGGCGCAGATCACCGGCTATAAAGCGACCTCTGACCAAGGCCTGATGCTCCCATGTCCAGGCCTGCTGCCTTAAATAATCCTCATAGCTGTTAATATGGGCCACCAATAAACCGGAATCGCCGCTGGGCCTCAGGCGCATATCAACCTCGTAGAGCACGCCGGACAACATCCGCGTATCCAGTATATGGCGGACTTTTTGCCCCAGGCGCCCGTAAAACTGCGCCGAGGACAGCGGTTTTTCGCCGGACGTCTGCGCGTTGCCGTCCCGGTAATCGCATAAAAACACCATATCCAGGTCGGAGCCGTAACCCAGCTCAATACCGCCCAATTTGCCGAAGCCCAGCACGGCAAAACCGCTCGCCGTGCTGTCGCTATCCGGCGGACAGCCGTGTTTTTCGGTAAGCATCAGCCAGGCCCGGTCAACGACACAGGCGACAATACTTTCAGCGATGTAGGTCAAATAATCGCTGACCACCATAATCGGAATCGCGCCCATAATATCGGCCGCCGCGACGCGCAATACATTCAGTTGTTTAAACTCGCGTAGCGCTATCATCAGGCGTTCAAGATCCTGCACATCAATCGAAGCAACCAGAACCTGCAACTGCCGGTCGAGATCTTCCTTTTTGAGCGGTTCGAATAACGAGCGGGTATCGAGCAATTCATCAAACAGCACCGGATACAGCGACAAATAATCGCAAATCCACGAACTGGCCGATGTCAAACGCAGCAATTGCGCCAAGGCATCGGGATTTTCGGCTAACAGCGACAAATAGACATTACGGCCCGCGACCGCTTCAAATAAACCCAGGATGCGTTTTAAAGTAAGATCGGGATTGTCAACCTGCTGTAAGCCCTCTATGACCGACGGCATCAGGCGCTCAAGAACCGCCGCGCCCTTCGTCGTCAAACGCCTGATCGGGACAGCGTTTTTAAACTGCCTGATGGCCGCCAAAGCTTCCCCGCCTTGCTGAAAGCCGAATTGCCCCAGATTTTCGAGCAGTTCGGCATCGTCAGCGGCAGCCGTCCAGATAAGCCGGCTGGCTTGATGATTGCAGTCTTGCCGGGACAGCGAAAAAACCTGGTCAAATACCGCATGCACCTGCGCTCTAACGCCATCAAGCGCATTTTTAAAACTGTCCCAGTCGGGATAATCCAGAGAAAAGGCGAGGATTTGCCGCACCTTCGGATCGGTCGGCAAATCATGGGTTTGTTTATCGTGGTATTGCTGGATATGGTTTTCGACCCGGCGCAGGAAAATGTATGATTGCGTTAACTGCTCGGCATCGCTTTGGGTCAAGAGTTCCAGCTCGCCGAGAATCCGCAACACATCCAGGATGCCGCGTGTTTGCAAGGCCTTTTCATTGCCGCCGCGTATCAGTTGAAAAGCCTGGCCGATAAACTCGATTTCGCGTATTCCGCCAGGGCCGAGCTTGACGTTCTCCATACGGTCCTTGCGCCGCAACTCCTGGGTAATCTGCGCTTTTAACGAACGCAGCTCTTCAAACGCGCCGTAATCTAGGTAGCGCCGATACACAAAAGACCTCAGCATCGCCATCAATTGCGCACCGGTTTTAAAATCCCCGGCCACCTGGCGCGCCTTAATCATCGCATAGCGTTCCCATTCCCGGGCCTGGGTTTGATAATAGTTTTCCATGCCGTCAAAAGTCATGATGACGGCGCCGCTGTCGCCGAATGGCCTTAAACGGATGTCGGTGCGGAACACAAAACCGTCGACGGTGATCGCATCGAGCACCTTGACCAGCGCTTGGCACAGCTTGGTAAAAAACTCGCCGTAAGTGGTGGCTTTCCTGTCCGGCAACACGCCGTCTTCGGGATAAGCGAAAATCAGGTCGATGTCGGACGAGTAATTCAATTCAAACGCGCCCAGCTTACCCATGCCCAGCACAATAATCTGTTGCGGACTGCCGTCAGGCAACAGCGGCGTACCGCGTTTCTCGCAAGCCTGCTGGTAGAGAAAAGCCAGCGCCGTTTGAATACAGGCATCGGCCAGCCAGGACAATTCCATCAGCGTTTCCGACACCGGCGCCCATCCCGCCAAATCGCGCCAGGCAATCCTGACCATCTCCCGACGCCTGAAGCGGCGCAGTTTGGTCATCAAATCGTCTTCATCATCGATCTGCATCACGGCCAGTTTATCGGCGTAAGCCTGATCGGAATAAGGTATCGATAAATCGCCGGAATTAACCAGATCAATCAACAACTCGGAATTACGCAAACAGCTTTCCGCAATAAATAAGCTGGAGCACCAGACCTTAACCAGGCTTGCGGTAAATTCAGGCGTTTGATTAACGGCTAGATTGGCATCGGCCAGCTGCTCATGCCATTGCATTAAGGAAGCGCTTACCGCGGCGCGTAACGCATCCGGCAGCTTCGCCAATTCGGGTTCGAGATGATTGATTAGAGACATAAACCTAAGTCGCAGACAAAAGGACATGATAACCCAATAGTGCCGGGTTTTATCAAATCGAATTGGCTGCTGCAACCGAACAATAGCAATGAAGTCTTAGCGCTCGTAGCAGTTGCGCTCAGCAAGGAATGAGCATGAAATAACTTGGGCAACACGTTTTCACGTCGGGAGAGGAAAATCAAATGTTCAGGTTATTTCATGCGCATTCCCAAGCAGCAAAACTTAAACAGCGTTTGAGGTCTAAACGCCGCGCAACTTGGTCATCAGCGCTTCGCTTAAGCCATTGATTTCACCATGACTGATAAACACCAGCCTGCCGATACCGTCGTCGGAAAGTCGCGACGGTAATCGCGTCGGCGGATAAAGTTTCCCGGCAGCGCCTTGAACAAGCAAAGGCCGGTTTTGCTCGGGCGTATAAACCAGTCCTTTCACGCGCACCAATTGCTTACCATAATGGGTCGTTAAATAAACCAGAGCCGCCTCTACCCTATCCCAGGCGATGGGCGCTTCAAGCTGTAAGGTGATGCTGCTAAAACCGTGATCGGGCGGATCGGGCAAGCCTTCGTCGCGTAGCCGCCGGAATTTTTCCGATACGTTGAGCAGCACATCCGGATCTACTACACCCTGTACAGCGGTCAGCCGCGTGGCGGTCGGCGCCAGTTGATCAAGGCGCCGATTAATTCGTGCTATTTGCCGGTAATCGGCCAGATCGGTTTGCGTCATTACGACGGTATCGGCCCAGGCGATTTGCGCTTGCGCTTCGGGAAAAAAATCCAGGTGCTCTTCATCCATGATCGCGGACACGGTGCTGATAACGCCTTGCAAGCTATAACGCGCCGCTATCCAGCGCTCCCTTAACAGGCTGTCCAGCACCGGTTCCGGGTTGGCGACGCCGCTGGTTTCAATGATTACGCGCTGGAACGGTTTATTGCCCGCATCCCAGGCCATACGCAGGTTTTTAAGCAGGGGCGTTAACGAGCCCCGCACCTGACAGCACAAACAACCACCCGCCAGGGTTGATAACGGCACTTTATGCTCGCGTAATAATTGCTGGTCGATCGGTGTGACACCGAACTCGTTAATGATCACGGCGGATTGCGGCACATGACTCAATAATCGATTGAGTAAAGTCGTTTTACCGCTGCCAAGAAAGCCGCTGATGATATAGACAGGGATACGTTCGATAATTTTAGGCGGTAACGGCGTTAACATGATCAAATCATTCTACAGTTGTCTAATAACATGTGAAAGGATTCGTCAAGAGAGTTCATCAACAAGCCATGTCGGGAAATGATCCGGGTAAGTCAGCCACACGGATTTGCCTGCCGCTAATTCGTCGTCATTTAACAAACAGCGGTCCAGTTCCTCGCGCGCTTTATCAAAATTGATGTTTTGGCCGATAAAAACCAGCTCTTGTCGGCAATCGCCGAACGGCGCTTGCCATTTGCCGCGAATATCGGCAACAAACTCTTCAGGCCATTCCGATTCCGGTATTGACGCCCACCAGCGTCCCGCGCAATCATGTTGCATCGTGCCTCCGGCCTGCGACCATGTCCCCGCCCAATCAGGCCGCGACGCCAGCCAGAAAAATCCCTTGGAACGCAGCAAGGTGCCGTTATTCCAGTCGCTACGATGCAGATAATCGTAAAAACGGCCGGGATGAAAGGGACGACGGGCGTTATAAACAAAGCTGGCAATGCCGTATTCCTCGGTTTCCGGGCGATGGCTGCCGCGCGCTTCCTGTAACCAGCCTGCTGCTTGTTCGGCTTTGGCGAAATCAAAACGACCGGTATTTAATAATTTGTTTAAAGGCACGTCGCCCATCACCATGGGAATGATTTCCGCCTCCCGATTCAGGCCGGCGAGGATGGCTTGTAGATTGGCTAACTCATCGCGACTGACCAGGTCGGCTTTTGAAATTAAAATGACATCGCTGAATTCAACTTGATCGGCCAATAAATCGGCGATATTGCGTTCGTCATCCTGACCCAACTCGATCAGTTGCTCTTTCAGCGACTGCGCTTCCATAAAATTGCGCATGAAATTGACCGCATCGACCACCGTCACCATCGTATCCAGCCTGGAAATGTCCGCCAGGCTGACACCCTGTTCATCACGAAAAGTAAAGGTTTCGGCAATCGGCATCGGCTCTGCGATACCGGTCGATTCAATGAGCAAATAATCAAATCGGCCCTGTTTCGCCAGTCGAGTGATTTCCACGAGTAAATCTTCGCGCAGGGTGCAGCAAATACAGCCATTGCTCATTTCCACCAGTTTTTCTTCGGTGCGGTTCAGGGTAATCTCGTTTTTGACCAGGGCGGCGTCTATATTGATTTCGCTCATGTCATTGACGATGACGGCAATTTTTAAGTTTTCGCGATTTGCTAAAATAGCGTTGAGCAAGGTCGTTTTGCCGGCCCCTAAAAAACCGGACAAGACAGTAACGGGTAGGCGTTTTTTATTCATAAATCAGTCATCAGCTCGTTGTGCGCTTGATTAATAGCGCCGTCGTGTAGGGAGCGGCACGGGTTTTTTGTTTGTGTGCAGGCATGACGATGCGCTGCCGGATTTTCGACACCTTCATCAGTAACTCACCCTAAAGCCAATTTCCGCGCCGCGTCCCGCTTCCGGGACAAAGTTGCGCAAATACGAGGTTGAATTACGGATGTTTGCATCCAGCAGGTTATTGGCTTTGGCGAACAGCAGCAGTTCCGCATCCTTATACGCGTTGATTTTATATTGCGCGCCGAGATTCAGTAGAAAGTAGCCGGCGGTCGATGTTTCAAAGTCTCCGGCATGGTCTTGGGGATCGGCACGGGTGAAACGCAGATAGCTCGATAATTTGTCGCGGCTATAATCCAGTTGCAGGCCGTAGCGTAACGGCGGCATACGCGGTACGTCGCCACCATTGACAAATTCGCCGCGGGTGTAGTCGCTGAACAAGGTTAAGTCGAGAATGCCGTGACGGTTTTCCATCATCGGAAAAATCAATTTGGCTTCATAGCCTTTAAAAACGGCGTCGTTCTGGGTGGTGGTTAGCAGCGGCACGCAGTCGACAACGCAGGGATTGCCGTCTTCATCAACAAATTCGCCGCTCCGTTGCTGGGCGATATAGTCGACGGCCCAGTTATGGAACAGGTCAAATTCGGTGCGCAGCCAATCTGATTGGAAGCGGTAACCCAGGTCCAGGTTATATGAGGTTTCTTCCTTTAAATTGACATCGCCGACTTCAAAGCTGCGGGTGGCGTCGTGGAAACCGTTGGTCAACAGTTCCTGAACGTTCGGCGCCCGCGAGGAGCGGGTGACGGCCAGGTTCAGGCTGTTACTATTGTCCACTTTCCACACGGCTGATGCCGATGCGCTAACCGGCGTATAACTCAAGCCGGAAAGTCCGTCCGGTTCGATGTCGGTTTGTTCGATGCGGGTGCCGAACTGATAGGTTACTTTGCCGATGTCCAGCGATTCCACTGCAAATACGCCGTAGCTGTTGATCTGTGAATGCGGCACAATGGGGTCGCCGCTGAGTTTTTCGATTGCATTGAAATCACTCGCCTGCGCCTGAAAGCCTACCACGCCGCGTAACGGGCCCAAATCCTCATGAGTGAGTTCCATCCGCCCTTCGTAGGACTTGTTGGTGAAAAAGGCGCCGGGTTCACCGTTGGCGATTTCGGTGTGCTGATAGTCGGTGTAACCGAGACGGGTGCGCAGGCTTTTGGCAAAGCGAAACGGCTTTTTGAGTTCGCTTTTAAAATCGTACTTGTCTTGCCTGAGCGCAATGCGCACCGTTTCTTCGCCGGTACCATCCGGGGCGATGCCGTAATTGTTTTCCAGATGATTGATCGATGCACCGGCAAACCCCGGATCACCGATCCAGGATAGTCCCGCCGAACCGCTGAGCGCCTCCGCGCCGGTGTTGTTTAGCGTACCGTTGGGGTTGTCGATCACATTGAGTGACGGATCGGTGATCGACACCTTAGCCGTGTCAACACCGCGACCGCCGATATCGAGATTGTCGCGGTGCCGGTAAAAACCGTCAATGTGGTAGGCGATATTGCCTTGTCCGCCTTCCAGTTTCATCGTCGTGCCGGTTTCATCGGAGGTCGAGTCGAAGCGTTGTTCCAACGCACCGCCAAGCAGCTTATCCGGCATCAGGTTGGGGATGCGGTTATCGATGACATTGACCACGCCGCCAATGGCTCCGCTGCCGTAAAGTAAAGTGGCCGGACCGCGCAGCACCTCGATGCGTTCAGCGAGCATCGGTTCGACGCTGCTTGCGTGGTCGGGACTGATTGCAGAAACGTCATTACTGCCGATACCGTTGTTTAACACGCGTACTCTTGGGCCTGCCTGACCGCGAATGACCGGTGTGCCGACGCCGGGACCGAAGGATTGACTGCTGATGCCCAGTTCGTTTTTCAAGGTGTCGCCGATGCTGTGCCCGACTTTCATGCGTAACTCCTCATCGCTTAACACGGTGACTGGAACGGCGGACTCTGAGACATTGTCTTGCAACGGCGCGGTGACGATTACATCTTCCAATTCCTGAACGGTAGTGTCGCCCGTATTGTCACCCAGGCAAACGCCGGAGCTTAGCGCGCCTGACGTTAAAAACAAAATTACGAGTTTCTTGTTCATACAGTTTTAAAGAGAGTGGTTGAAAATCCTAAAGTGGCTTGCGCCCGGAATTCTTGCCGGGCCGGTATTTTGAAATAAAAGATATGTTATAACATAACATATTGCAAGCGTTATTTGCTATCCGAAAACAGCCAGTCCGGGAATAAAATCAGCAATGGCGAAGCGTTCAGGCCAATAATTCAGCGTTATCGGCAGAGGATTCCGCACATTTCGCACAGATGCCATGCACTTCGATGGCTTTGCTGTGGACAATAAAGCCGGCTTGTTTGAATTCGTCGGACAAGGCCTGCATGACTTCGGTCGCGGTGCGCTCTTCAACTTCATGACAGTGTTTGCAGATCAGCAATAACTGTTCATGCTGGTGACCCGAACAGCGACAACCGACAAAAGCGTTCAGGCTTTCCACGCGATGAATCAGGCCCTGTTCGATCAAGAAATCCAGCGCCCGGTAAACAGTTGCCGGTTTCGCGGCGCTTTGCAAGGGCTTGATGCGATCCAGCAATTCATAGGCCTTAACGGCCTGATGGCTTGCCCAGATCAATTCCAGCACCTTATGGCGAATCGGCGTTAATTGCACGCCGCGTTCCGCGCATAAGTGTTCGGCGGTTGTTAAGGCGTCACTGATACAGGTGCTGTGGTCGTGTGCTGAAGTGTGCTGATGCTCCGGATTCGGTTCGGCGTGTGTATTCATTATAAATATGGCTTATGCTGGTAAATTGTCGTTACAGTATAACATAACACTTTACCAAGAAAGGTAAGGCCGCGAGCTATACGTTATTGACATTATGCTTCAATTCGCCACTGCGCCTAAATCGACCCGGCTATGACCGAGCACGGTACCGGTGGCGAAAGCAAGGTCGATCATGGAGACCTGGTAATCGCCGATGGCGCGTACTTCGCGTAACTGCGCCTCGCCGAGACGGGTCAGGGTTTCCAGTACTTCGGTCATGGTTCTAAGGCCCTCGCGAAATTGTTTCAGCTCGGCATCGTAGTTGAGACCTGCGAGCAGGACATTCTGCCGCGCTGCGAGAATACGCTGCCAGTTTTGCCCCATCTGGTCCAGCGCATCATAAATTTCCCGGCGTACGCCCAACTCTCTCAATTGCTTGGTGGTCAGGCGCTGCAGGCGTTCCTGAACGGACCGATCCAAGCGGGCGCGGCGTAGCTCATTGCCAAGCGGCATTTCCATACGCACGCCCACCGACCAGTCATTGTAGTCACCGCTGAACGATTGATCGAAAGAGCCACCAAAGGATGATTGATCACGGCCCAGCGAGGCATAGTTATAGTCCAGCATAAACATCGGCAGGGTCTGGTTACTTAAATAATCGATCTTGGTCAAATCGGCGGCCAGCTTTAATTCCAGCTCCAGTATTTCCAGACGACCCTGCAAGGCGCGTTGCGCCAGTTGTTCGCGGTCGAACTTGAACTCAACCAGAACAGGCGGGGTTTCAGGAATCAATACGCTTGGCGAGTCCAGGTCCATACCGGGATCGTTGAGCAGTAACTTGAGTTGGCGTTGCCGGAGTTTGAGCGTGGTTTCGGCGACGATCATGCCTTCCATCCTTTCAGCCACACCGATTTCGGCGCGGTTCAGTTCCACTGCGGCGGTGAGTCCCGCCGCCACGCGCTTTTTTACCATCTCCAGATTGTCCGCCGCATTTTCGTATTGTTGACGACGGACATCCAATTCGCCCCAGGCGACATAAAGCCCCCAATAGGCGCGTTCGACAGCAGCCAATACGCGAATCGCCTGTAAGCGGGTTTTCACGTCCACCACCTGTTGCTCATAGCGGGCGATGCGGATACCGGCGACATTGTTGTCGATTCCCGCATCGCGCAGCAAAGGCTGGCTAATCGAGAAACGTAAGGCATTGAGGTATTGGTCCGAGGCAACGCCGTTGAATTGCCTCTTTTCATCGAAAGGCGCGCTGACTGTAATCTTGGCCCCTGTGCGCAAAGGAATGACGATGCCGGCGTCCATTTCCATGATTTCGGTGCGTTGCGGGACAGCCGTCAACTTGTCCACTTCCCCTTTGAGCGGTGACGAATTTGGATCAGCCGGGGTGAAGGTCACTACGTCAAGGTTTTGCGCGGGGGTGTTCTTGTTTCCATATTTGGCGCGGGCGAAAATCAGGTCGTCGAACTTGGCTTCTTCTTCACTGACGGTGGTCGCGGCAATCGACGGATCGATCTGGGCAATCTTCAGATCCAGGTTATTTTCCAGGGCGGCGGCACGCACCGCCGCTATCGATAATTGTTTGCCGGCTTGGGATTGGGTAGCTGCTTTCGGCGCAGCCGGTTCATCAGGCTTGGCCGACGGTAAAGCCGTATTTTGAGGCTTGCTTTCTGGCTTGACAGCGCTATCCTCCAGTGACGGGCGGTAGGTCGTATCCAGGGATAACGGTTTACCCGTCTCAGGCAGCTCATTCAATACCGGCGGACTGTCGAGCTTGGCAGGCGGCAATAGTCGTACTGCCTGGGCGCGGCGTTGCTTAAATGCAGGCAGGGCTTGCTCAACGCTTACAGGTGGTACTTTTGACAGCTGTTCCAGCGGTAATCCCTCATCGTTGCTCAGGCGTGTTTCGACCCGGTGAGCGATAGTGCGATTGGGTCCGGTATCGAAGTAATAGCTGCAGCCGGTCAGCAGCGACGGTAACAGCACGCTTCCTATGAGTGCTGACTGCATACGGCGCATGGTTAATTTAGCGGGAAGATAATCCTGAGGGTTGTTTTTTATCAAGCCCGCACCGACGTTGAAAAGCTGAAATCGTTTCATAACGGATTATTTTAATTTTTGGCGTACCAGATCAGTCGCCGGGCTTTCCGGCGTCATTTGCGGAGGGAAGGCGTTTAACTGACGCCAGAGTTCATAGGCCATGGTAACCCGGTTCAACAACACCCAGCCTTTAACACGCACACCCTGACGCAGGAAGCGTTCGGAAGGCCAAGGCGGGTCGTTTGTGTCCGGCACAACGAGTATACGAAATTTGCCCTTGTCGTCGTCACTCGAATCAACAAAAGCAACGGTGCCGCCGAAAGTGCCTACGGCGACTTCCGGCCAGCCGTCGAACTGCATAGCCGGCCAGCCCTCGAATTGCAGACGCGCATGTCGCCCCGGCGTGATCAACGCCGCATCATTGCCATCCACCCATAATTCAACGGCCTTAACATCCGTCGTGGGCACCAGAACCAGCAACGGATCGCCCTGGCGGACGATGTCACTCTGTGGATTGACCAAAACCCGCAAGATGCTGCCGTCGCGCGGGGCTCTAACAATCTGGGCTTGCTGCCGCGACAAGTCGACTTCGTTCTTGGCGAGACTGCCGCGGCTGTCTTCCAATTCGCTTTGCGTCTTGTTGGCTGACGCTGAGACGGAGTCAATACGCGCCTGAGCATCGGCGCGGATACGCCCGATCTCGGCATCTGCCGCGCGCTGTTCGGCCAATCCGGCGTTCAATCCGGCCTGGGCGCTGTTCAGGTTACGTCTGGCGATGACTTCATCGCGCTCGGCAAGCTCAAAATCGCGTTGCGAGACCAGGCCGTCAGCCAGCAAGCGTTGCAGACGCTCACGCTGGATAACGGCGGCATCGAGGGTCGCCCGAGCCGACGCTATCGCTTCGCCGGCCGAAATGGCGCGCTGATGAGCCACATCGCGCCGATACTGGGCCGTAGCGATTTGCAAATCGCGGGTGGCGATCAGGTTGTCGATCTGTAAGCGGTAAGCGCGTAATTCATCTTCCTTGGCCGCAACTTTGGCAGCGGCGGCTTCACGTTGTTGCCCGAGACGCTTGAGGAATTCAGGATCGACATCAACAATCTCCATCAACACGTCGCCTGCCTTGACTTTGGCGCCCTCCTTCGCCAGCCATCGGACGATGCGCCCGGCAACCGGCGCTTCGATGTTCTGCCTGCGTTCGAGCGGTGCGAAGGCGGTGACCCGTCCGATACCGGAGATATTCTGTTGCCACGGCGTTAACAGCAATGCCGGCGGCGTCAACAGGAACAACCACACACCGGCTCGGGCCAGGCGGGTTACCAGCCGCGGTGTGCGGGCAACCGAAAGGGCGGAAAGCCCGCTATCTATATCAACTGTGTTCATGGTTTCCTTGCAGATTCATTACTCGTTCGCACAAACCGGCAACCGTCGGTGAGCCGGTTAACACCACCAGCGTCCACGGCGCATCGTCTGCAAACAGCACAGGCGCGATACGGCGGCGCGCATTTTCATCCATCTCATCAAGAATACCGTCCAGAATCAGCAAACCGGGTCGACCGGCGATAGCCCGTGCGATCAGCAACAATCTTGCCTCCGTCGTGGATAACGGGGTGCCGCTCGAACTCATGTTGGTTTTGAGGTCTTTTGCCGACAGGCCAACGGCGGCCAATGCCCGTTCGACATCATCCACGCCAAGCTCCGAACGGCCCAGACGCACATTTTCAAACAAACTGTCTTCTATCAGCTCCAGACGGCTGACCACGGCAATCCGCCTGCGCATAGCGTCCAGACGCAGGTTGTTGATAGCGGCGCCGTTGATTTCAATATGGCCTCGCCCCGGTTGGCGCAACCCGCACAACAGATTTGCCAGCGTGGTTTTGCCGCTCGCATAGCCGCCGAATAGCGCAACCTTCTCGCCCGGCTGAATGAGAAAATTGATATTGGCAAACACCGGACTGTTAGCACCGAAGTCGAAGCATACGTTACAGACGGCAAGCGAAACCGGACCGGGCATAAGCGTCGATAGGCCGTCTTCGCGCTCCAGCGGCAAATCCAGCAAGTGACCGATCTTGTCGGTACCAGCCATCATGTCGTAATAGCCTTCCAGGTGCTTGCCGAACTTGATCAGGGAAATGAGGGCGGAGGATACGATCAATTCCGCGGCTACCAATTGCCCCAGGGTCAAGTGCCCGTCAATCACCAGATAGCCGCCGATGGCGAGCAAGGCTGTACTGGCTATCGCGTACAGGGCGACCGAACCGATAATCTGGCGCATCAATACCTGGTAATGGCTGCGCTTGGCGGTCAAATAAGCCAGTGCCAGTGCGTCGGTGCGTCGGGAAGCGAGCGCCGGGCCGCCGCTAAATTTAAATGTGTGTACCGAGGCGGCCACGTTTTCCAACCAGGCAACCAGGGCGTATTTGGATAAGGATTCCTGAATGGCGGTAGCAACGCCGCCACGGCCCAGTAAAAATATGATAAAACCGATTGACAGCAATAGCACCACATCGAAGGCCAGCAGGAAAGGATGGTAGAAAGCCAGCATCAGCAAGCCGACGCAGATTTGCACGGCTGTGCTCAAACCATCCAGAAGCAGCGAGGACCCGGCCTTCTGCACCGTCAGGATGTCGAAGAAGCGGTTGACCAGTTCCGCGCCATGATGATGATCAAACGTATCGCTGCGCACTTTGGGCAGGCGGTAAGCCAGATCCGTCGCCAGCCGAACGAATATCCGCCGCTGTACGATTTCCACCAGATAGGCTTCAAGCACATGAACGCAGCCGGCAAACGTCAGGAAGAAAAACAGGATAATCGATAGCACCAGCAAGGGCTGCCCCATACCGCCCATCGTCACTGTATTGACCAAAGCCTGCACCGCGACCGGTGAGGCCAACGCCAATAGCCCGGAACCCAAGGCCAGACCCAGCACCAGCCACAGGTCGGCGTGATCGGCACGCATCAACTCGATGAGCCGATTTAACGGCGACAAATGCGCATGATGATCGGGACTGACGGCATTGGCGAGCGGGGCCATCGCTTGCACCAACCACCATTCGCCAAGTCGTCCTTCGGGCAGTCCCAGCAATTCACCGACAGCGGCAGGCTTGATACGGCGCCGTTCAATAATATCGCCTTGCACCAATGCGACGCGCACCCGACCGGCGCTGAAACCGTACAAAACCAGCCAGCCCCTGCCGCCATCAAGACAGGCCACCAGAGGCGTCTGCGCGGCTGACGCGGCGGCGGCTGACGCGGGCGCCAGAACAATGTGATCGACACGTAAACCGAGGCTTTCGCCACTATCAGTCAGCCACACGGAGGCGTCATCAAAATCCAGAAGCCGGATCGTTTCCAATGACTTGGCGGCTTCCGTCTCCAGGCCCAGCAAAGCCACTAAAAAACCGAGCAGTTTCTGTCTCGACTGCTGATGCGGCGGGGATTTGTTATTATCGATAGAATCACTCATGCCTATGAAAATCCAGGTTATCAGTTTAAAAATAGCCTTCGCGTTTCTTCTGTTCCATTGAGCCGGACTGATCGTGATCAATCAAACGGCCCTGGCGTTCAGAGGTGGTTGCCAGCAGCATTTCCTGGATAATTTCCGGTAGTGTCGTAGCAGTTGATTCAACGGCGCCGGTCAATGGGTAACAGCCCAGGGTGCGAAAGCGCACCATTTTCATTTCCACAATGTCGTCCGGCGTCAGCGGCATTCTATTGTCGTCGACCATGATCAACATGCCGTCTTTATTCACCACCGGTCTTTCCTTGGCCAGATACAAGGACGGGATAGGAATTTTTTCCAGGTGAATGTATTGCCAGACATCCAGTTCGG
>SXGU01190500.1_pt1 | contig 53821 bp, 63 predicted proteins | sample 3174531 | NCBI WGS metagenome assembly SXGU01 (sample SAMN11356863, study PRJNA531348) | freshwater metagenome | isolation source: freshwater sample F1-140 | place: China: Fuxian Lake, Yuxi | collected 2017-12-25 | reverse complement strand
TGAAGGTAGAAATTCATATCAAGGAGAAAGAGTCTACGCACGCGTTGAATACGAAGAAAAAGAAAAAGCTCGTGGAATACGCGAAGGCATAGAAGAATTCGAAAGAAAATTCCCTCAATACGGAAAAATTCTCAATGGAATTATTGAAGAAAAAAGAGTAGAGAGAGAAACACATCTATATTTCGGTTTGCAGGAAGGTCGAAGACTTACAGCAGATGATTATATGGGTGTAATGAAGAATCTTGGATTCACTGAAGGAACAGCTCGAAATTTATATCCAGAATTAATGGATATCAGCAGAAATCTCTCCAAAAAAAGAGACGAAGAAAGAAGTATTCTTATCGGATAAATTTAGATATTTTTTATTTTTATTTTTTTAGAAATTTTGAATTATAACTAAAAAATTCCGAAAGCCATATTTGGTTCAAATAACAAACTATTTATCCTATTATTTCTTGCTAAAATAATGAACATTTTGCTCAGCAAAATAAAAGCGCTCGAGTCTTCCGAAATAAGGTCAGCAGTGGAGCAACGTCTTGCAGAATTCGCTTCTTTCAAAAATAAATCAAATGACGAGTGGTTTTCAGAGTTATGCTTTTGCATTCTGGCGGCAAACGCAAAGCAAAAAACATCTGAAGCGATACAATCACAAATTAGCGCAGAAGGTTTCAAAACTCTTTCGCAGGAAACCCTCACAGATTTAATAAAAATAAATAAGCATCGCTTTCACAACACCAAGGCAAAATACATAATTTATGCAAGAAAATTTGCAGATAATCTGAAAGAAAACTTATTGGAAAAAACTGAATATGAGGCTAGAGAATGGTTAGTTCAGAATATTAGTGGTATCGGAATGAAAGAAGCATCTCATTTTCTAAGAAACACTGGTGGCCAAAATCTGGCAATTTTAGATAGACATATAATAAGTATTTTAACAGAACATAAAATAATTTCAAAACCTAAAACCCTCACCTCTCAAAAATATAAAGAGATAGAACACATATTCACAAATATCGCCAGTATACTCCGCGTAACTCCTGCTAAGCTAGATTTAATGTTATGGTATATCAAAACAGGCGAAGTTGCGAAATAAAAACAACTCCCAAATAATTAAATATCGGTTTTTTGCTTGAAAAATATGAACTATATTGTCATAGGTGCAGGAATTATCGGAAATGCCCTCGCTCGAGAAATTTCCAAACGAAATATGGGTAGCGTTTTAGTTTTGGAAAAAGAAATGGACAGTGCGATGCACGCATCAGGTAGAAATTCGGGAGTCATACATTCTGGAATAAATCAGCGACATGGAACAATGAAAGCTCAGTTGTGTTTAGAAGGGAGCAGATTATTAAGAGATTACTGTCTGGAGAAAGGCATTGCGATGAAGGAATGTGGAACTATCATCGTGGCCTTAACAGAAAAAGAAAGAAAAGATTTAGAACATCTATTTGTAATGGCTGAAAAAGTCGGAGTTCCGGGTGCGAGACTAATCTCCCAGGGCGAACTTAGAGAAAGAGAGCCATTTGCAAAAGGGTTGGAAGCGTTATTATCTCCTACGGGCGCAGTTGTCGCTCAAAAAAGTTTAGTTAAATCTTTACAGGCAGATGCCGAGTCATTTGGTGCAGAATATCGATTTGGAACAATTGTTAAAGAGATAAATGGAAGAACAATCACTACATCACATGGAGATTTTAAGACTGATTTTATAATCAACTGTGCGGGATTACAGGCCGATGAAATCGCACATATGATGGGAGTAGGTTTAAATTATTCAGTAATTCCATTCAGGGGAGAATATGTATCAGTTCCAGCAAAAGTGAATAGTATGGTTTATCAAGTTCCAGATTTAAGATATCCTTTCCTTGGAGTGCATTTGACAAGTAGCACTGACGGAAAAACATTAGCTGGACCAACAGCCACAATTTCTTTAGGAGGTAAAGAAGATTACGCAAAAACATATAACCTTCAGAGTATCACAAAACTTTTAGCTCAAATAGGAGTTATTCCATGGGCTACAAAAACGCTAATTAACCCTTCATCTTTAAAGCAAATAGTTTATAATTTAAGATTATCCCATTCTCCAACATTTTTAGCAAGAGAAATAGAAAAACTGTACTCTGGAGAAATACAACTTCGGGATATGCGCAGTCATCCCGCAGGAATTCGTGCACAACTTGTAGATTCAAACGGGAATTTAGTGAACGATTTTTGTCTTGAAACAACTCCACATTCGTTGCACTTGCTAAATACCGTCTCTCCTGGAATGACCTCGAGTCTTGCTTTCGCAAAACACATAACTGATAAGTATTTATTAAGAAAATAAATTTCAATGAAATTGAATACCTTCTTTTAAAAAATCTTCCAAGGAAATGTTACAAATTATAAATCGCTAACAGAAGCATAGGCTATAATTGTGCATCGTGCAGTAGGCCCTGCTCTAAACAAAAAAATTCATGCTCCCAAAGTTCCATGTCAGAGAGTCATCAAATTGTTAGGAAACTTAGGCGGATACGCAGAAGGTCTAAAAAATGTAAGGTTTTAAGCCGTTTCCCCCACATTCTTTTGAGGTAATAAAACAACTAATCGATTTAGAAAAATCTGGATTTAAGTTAGAGCCTTAATTTTTATTTTTTAAGAATTTCTCCATTCGAGTCATAGCCTCTTCAATCTTCTCAAATTTTGTCGCGAAACTACACCTCAAAAATCCTTCTCCAAACGGTCCAAATTCTTTTCCAGGAATAACTGCAACTTTTCCATAGTTTAGTAACTCTCGTGAAAATTTAGATGAATCATTTCCAAATTGAGAGATATTAGAAAATGTGTAGAACGCGCCGGCAGGTTTGTGAGTCGGAAGACCCATATCATTTAATCGTGAAACCATGAAATCACGACGGCGATTATACTCTTTAACCATAATTTTTATGTATTTTTGTGGCAAGGTTAATGCTTTAATTCCTAATAACTGTGAGAAATGTGGCGCACCTAAAACTACATAGTGATGGTCTTTTGTAACTTCTTGAATAAATTTTTCAGGACCTATGCAATATCCGAGCCGAAAACCACACATTGCATAACTTTTTGAGAATGTCTTGAAAGTCACCGCGTGCTCATGCATTCCATTCAAACTCGCAATAGAAATATGTTTAGCGCTACCATAAATAATGTCTTCATAAGCCTCATCGGAAAAAACCCACAAATCTTTATCAATTGCAATATCTGCAACTTCTTCCAAAATTTTATTAGACAAAACATTTCCAGTAGGATTTGATGGAGAATTCAAAATAATAACTTGGGTCTTTTTTGTTATCATTTTTTTAAGCAAATCAGGATTCAAAGAAAAATTATCTTCAAACGATAGCTTCAAAAATTTAGGGACACCATTGACTAATTCTATTGCTGGCACATAGCCTACATATCCTGGCGAAGGCACCACTACTTCTTCAGTGGGATCAATCGTCGTAAGTAGTGAAGAAAAAAGCGCCTCCTGACTCCCACAAGAAATTAAAATATTTTCAGGAGACGTTTTTATTTTATTCTTTAGCAAAACGTGACTAGAAATCGCTTCACGCAATTTAAGCAGACCTTGTGGTTCAGAATAATGTGTGCCCTTTCCGATAACTTTTTTTGCGTAAGCGAGCAAAGGCGCAGGAGTCATAAAATCTGGTTCACCCGGTCCAAGAGAAATTACAGATTTATCATTAATAACTCTTTCACAAATCTTAGGAAATTCTAATTCAGGCAGTTGTAAATCTCTTTCAGAAATATGCACCATCTTATTATTTAGTAGTTTTATTAATTCTTAAACTTTGGCAGTCGTAATGTGCTCAGCGCTTATTTCGTTTTATAGATTTATTTTTAATCTTAGCTGAGTTTCTTTTGACAACAACTATTTTTTCTTTTAAAACTGGTTCAAAGATTTTACGTTTCACGCTGTTTCTTATTTGATACTCTACAACTTTATCGAGCGCAGTGATAGCTTCAGTAGGGAAATAAAACACTGGCAAACCGCGTTCCATCAACGATCTAGACAATAATTCCGTAAATTCGCCACCAGTTGAAACAACAATAATAGGTTTAGTATATTTTCGATGTGCCTCGGAAATAACCTCAACAATTTCAGTCGTGATTAATGGCGTTTGATATAATACGACGAGCAAAACTCCATCAACGTTCTTATCATTTAAACATGAATCCAAGGCCCGACGATAGCGTTCAGTAGTAGCATCACCAAGTAAGTCTAGAGGATTTCCAACATTCATCGTAACAGGAGAGAATTTTTTTATTTCAGAAATCGCCTGAGGTGACAGTTCGGCCATCTTTATGTGCTTTGAAGATGAAATGGCATCAGTAGAGATTATCCCATAGCCTCCACCATTAGTTATAATTTGAATTTTATTAGATTTAAAATGAACGTCTTTTTCAAGTAAAGCTGCAACATGAAACATATCTTCAAGCGAATCGGCTCGCATCACACCACATTGCTCAAGAATTCCGTAAAAAACAGCCTTGTCTCCGGCGAGCGAGCCAGTATGGGAAATAGTTGCTTGTTGCCCTGCAGGAGTCAGTCCACCTTTCAAAACAATAATTGGTTTGACTGCCGCAACTCGTTTCAGCGTTTCGTAAAACTTTTCACCGTTTTTGATGCCTTCAATATACAAACAGATAATCTTTGTAGTCGGATCATTATGTAAATAATCGAGCAAATCAGATTCATCAATTTGCGTCGCATTTCCATAACTTATGAATTTTGAAAAAGTATGTCCGCTCGCGGCAGCAATATCTAAAATGGCGCTTCCAATCGCTCCACTCTGACACACAAAACTGATTCCTCCAGGTTTAGGTCGTGAAAGGCGATATCTTGGCAAAAACAAAGTATCAAATTTGTTATATGCATCAAAAACTCCCAAGCAATTCACTCCAACACACCTCATTTTATTTTTGTCGAGCAATTCTCTAAGTTGTTGTTCAAGTTTGATATTTCCTACTTCTTTGAATCCAGAAGTAATTATTAAGACATCAAGTATTTTTTTTCTAGCACATTCATTAATGACGTTTATAACGAGCTCGCTCGGAACGGCAATAATCGCAAGATCAATTATTTCATGTATTTTCAAAACAGAGTCATAAGCTCGCAATCCCAAAATGGAAGATGCCTCGGGATTTATCGGAAAAACTCTCCCTCGAAAACCCCCATCTATCAAATTCTTCAAAATAACGTGTCCGACCTTGATAGGATTACGGGACGCCCCTATGACTGCCACGCTTCTAGGCTTGAAGAAATTGTCCAAAACCACACTCATGTAAAACAAACGTAGTAATTCTATTTAACGCTTGTGTTTTTCAAAAGAAAGTTTAGTAACCATTTAGTAGTCATTTATACAAAAAATTATTAATTTTATTTTCAGCCAACTTGCGTTGTTTCTGATGTTCTTTCAAGAACAAATTTATCTTATCAATAGTTATTTGTTTCAATTCTCCCGAAGTCAGCTCTCCAGATTTATACTTACGATGTATTTTTCCAAGTTCAGAATCATTAGGCTCAAACATAAATTTAAGATATTGAAAACTTACATCAACATCTGGATTCCCCCCATGTCTTCGGTGTTCTTCTAAAGTATCTCGTCCTCCAGAAAAAGCATATTTCTTTATTTTCATCTCAACATCTTTTGGAGAATCAGTCAAAAATATAGCGCTTTCTTCTCTTGAAGAACTCATTTTACCATTAGATTCTTGTAACGGAGGTAAAAAAGAGGATTGAATTGAAGCAGGTTTAGGGTATCCGAGTTTAGGTAGAATATCGCGAGTCAATCTAAAATGTGGATCTTGATCAATTGCATGAGGAATTAAACAAGGCATTTTCTTATTCTTCAAAATTGAAGGCAGAAAAGCCGGAACTGCTTGCATAGACGTGTAAAATATACTCCCTATGTTCGAACTTTCATCAAGACCAAAAGAACTTCTAACCATAGAATAAGTTATTTTTTTAGCCACTTTAATCGCTTCAGGATACATAATTCCTGCGTGTTTAGTGTCTATCAGAAAATGAGTTTTCTTAGGGTCAAAACCCAAAGCAATTACATCAATCATATTATCTTTCATATTTTTTTGAACTTCCTCAAGAGTCATATCTTTTTTAAATAAAAACTTCTCATCGTCTGTAAATTGTATCCACAATTCAACGCCAAAATTATCTTGAATCCATTTACAAAAGATAAACGGCATCAAATGGCCGATGTGCATTTTACCAGAGGGTCCACGACCAGTATACAAAAAGAATTTATTTCCTTTTTCCCATTGATCTAGTATCCAATTTAAATCACGATGTGCAAAGTAAATTTCTCTGCGAAGCATAAAGTGAGATTCTCCAGCTATTTTTTCAAATCTTTTTAAAAGAGAGTCCTCTATCTTCTGAACTCCAAATTCTTTGATTATACGTTCGTAATCAATTACACCAGAAACTTCCCAAGGATTTACAACACTTTTTTCCATTTAATGGGGAACAATATAACTAATATAAACCTTTCTTGAAAAGAAGATTTATGCCATTTGATATATTCAATAATTAAATTTTTAACTAACAAAAATGAATAACATTTTTATACTAACTCAAACATCTTAAACAGAAGATGGTTTTTGATTTTGTAGTAATGGCTGCTACTGGAATGCAAGGGCGAATAGTAGCGCGAGATTTATTAGAAAACGGATACTCTGTTCTTCTTTGTGGCCGTGATAAAAAAAGAGTTCAACATTTATTACACAAATACAAAAAAACCGATTTTGAATATGTGGATGCACGTAACATAGCTCACATGACAAACGTTTTCAAAAAGTCTGGTGCAAAGACCGTGGTTAATTGCATAGAAGGAGATTGGAATTTAAATGTTCTAAAATCGGCAATTAAAGCAGATATGCATTCTTTAGATTTAGGTTCAGAAATTCCTTTAACGAAAGAACAATTTGCGCTTCATGAAACATTAAAGAAAAAGAAACTTATTCACATAACTGGTTGTGGTTCAGTTCCTGGAATTGGGAATGTCATGCTTAATCACGCAGCTGCAAAATTTGATTCTCTACATTCAATAGAAGTAGGATTCGCATGGAATTCGAATATAAAAAAATTTGTCGTCCCATTTTCAATGGATAGTATAATAGATGAATTTACTGAACCAGCAACAAATATCAAAGATGGAAAATTCACAAAATTACGTCCCTTAGATACTCTAATAAAAACTCACGAACCATTTGTAGGCAAACAAGATTGTATGTTCGTAAGACATCCAGAAACATATACTTTTTATAAATATTTCAAAAACAAAGGTCTAAAAAATGTAAGGTTTTACGCCGAATTTCCTCCACATTCTTTTGATGTGATAAAACAACTAATCGATTTAGGTTTCGGTAGCCATGAAAAAAGATTAGTTGATGGAAAAGAAATAAGACCTATAGATGCCCTTACTCAAACTCTTAAAGATTTAAAATTTCCAAAGGGATATAAGGAAAAAGAAAATCTTTGGTTGCGTTTATATGGAAAACATAAAGGCAAAAATAAACAAATTCTTATTGAATGTATCGTCGGAACAAATAAGGGGTGGGAAGACGCCGGTTGCAACATAGACACTGGAATGCCTGCAAGTATTATAGCCCAGATGATTCATAAGGAGATAATATCAGAATATGGAAGTTTCGCTCCAGAGGTAATAGTTCCATCAGCACCTTTCTTCAAAGAATTAAGAAAACGAAATATGGTAGTATACGAAAACGGAAAGAAGGTCAATTAGCGCATGGGATTCATAAGAGCAGGTTTCACAGGCGGTTTCACAGGAATTATAATAGGTGTAGCAGCAATCTTTGTAAACTATCCTTTGTTACAAAAATTATCATATGTAGGATTTTTATTGGCGGAAGCATTCGGAAAAGTGTGTATTTCTAATTCGACAAATATCTGTTCTCTCTCCGAAAAATTCGCAACAATTCTGGCAACAATCGTCGGCAATTGTGTATCTTATTTCATCTTCGGCGTATTGATTAGCTCAGGGTTAAGCATTCTAAAGCTTTGGTTCTCAAAAGAAGAAACGACCCAACAGCAAGAGCAAGTTCAACAGTCAGTACAACAAATTCCTAATCCTATAGTTCAACCTATATCAGCATCACAACAAATTCCTAAACCTCTGGAGATACAAAAACCAATAGTTGAAAAAATAAGGGTTAAACAAAAAACTTCAAAAAAATCACAGAGCAAAAAGAAAAACCCTAATAACTAAAATTTAAACTAAAATATTAATCCTCTCTACAAAATAAGATTAATTTTCTTCGTCTTGTGCGAAAGAATCCGAATCTGCTGGCACATCTTCATTTGATTCTTCAGAAGATTCTTCTTCGTCATCAGAGCCTTCTTCGTCCATAACTAATTCTAAATCTTGTAAAACCTGAAGTATCTTATCTAATTTAGCATTTATTTGATTTAATGAACCTGAAGAATCTGAACTTGAATTTGAACCAAAGGATCTTGAACTTCCAGCATCACTAAAACAACCGCTACAAAGAACAGGTTTGCTTCCTGTTGGTTTGAAAGGCACCTGACATTCTTTACCACACTTTGTACAAGTAACATCAAACATTTCTCTTCTTTGAGGTCTGTCTCTGCTGAATCCACCTCTGTCTCCACCGAATCCACCACGAGAACCTCCACCAAAGGAACGTCCGCCTCCAAAGCCTCTGCTAGAACCTCGGTCTCTTCCTCCACCGAATCCTCCTCGTGACTCTCTAAATTCTGCAATCATATCTAATGTCTAAAATGAGCCTATTTAAATGTAAGGTATCCTAAATAAGACTTAAATATTATCTCTACTCTTAGAATATATGGATGCTTTTGTAATTGCTGGGCTTCTTGGGGCTATTGGAGGACTTACAAGGGGAGTTGTTGGACTTTTGAAAGCACTTTCTTTACGCAGAAGAATTATCTGGAGTTACTATCTAATTACTGTTTTGATTGCTGTGATAATTGGAATTTTTGTCGGTATTGTTTTTGATTTTGATCCTCGGCTTTCTTTACTTTCTGGATATGCTGGAACGGATATACTCGAAGGAGTATACAAGAGTTTCTCTGTGCAAAAAGTTTATACTTCTCCAAAAGGAAAAAAATAATGATTAATCAGGATTTGTTAAATTTTATGAGAGAATCTCGTAGAAGAGGTTTTTCTGATGATAAAATAAGCGAAGCACTTTTGAGTAAAGGATGGCTCGCCAAGGAAGTAACTAAAGGACTTCATGCTCTAAATAAAGATAATCCTTCTAAAAATAGTTTGACAATATGGTTAGATACAGAAGTTATGCTCAAACTTCAGAAACGAGCTAAAAAAAATTTGATGACTCTACCCGAACAGATTGAAGATATATTGCGAAGAAGTGTAATAAATGCTACTGGAATTTCTAAAGAAAGAGAAAAACTTGATGATATGCTCGTGGGTTTGTTTTCCAGAAAGAAAAAAAGTAAATTTAATATCGAGGATTCTTAGTCTTTCCTTCGGAAATTGCGTTTCTATGTAAATTTTTAACTTTAAGTCTATCAACTTTAAGTTTCGCAAGTCTACTAAATTTCTTCATAAATTTATTTAGTTTTAATAGCTTATATTAGTTTCTAATATTAGATAGATTATTAATTGAGAGAATTAATTATCATTTATGGGCTCACAAAAAAATGTTTGGAATTACGAATATTCTAATAATCCAAATAAATGGAGCAAAGAAACTATTAAGTTTCCTTTGATTTTGAAAGGTAAGAAAATCTTGGAGTTGGGCGTTGGAAATGGAAAAACATTAAAGGCAATAATCAAACAAAAACCTTCTAAAACTATTGCTGTTGATTTTTCTGAAGAGGCTATTAAGATTGTTAAAAACCAATTTAGGAATGTTAAATTTCACCATTCTGATGTAAGAGAACTGCCTTTTTCCGATGATGAATTTGATATTGTTGTTTGTTATTATTTGCTGAATAATCTTTTAGAGAAAGATAGAAAAAAAGTTGTTCGTGAAATTTTCAGAATTTTGAAAAAATCAGGAAAGGTTCTGTTTAGAGATTTTGCAATTGGAGATTATAGACAAAAAGGTGAAAATGTAGAAAGAAATACTATTCTGCATAAAAATGGAATTGTCTGTCATTTTTTTACAGCAGAAGAAATAAAAAAATTATTTTCTAAATTTATTATCTCTAATTTGAAACTTGAAGAGAGATTTCCTATTAGAAAAAATAAGAAAATTAAGAGAAGAATTATCTCTGGTGTTTTTGTTAAATGATTTACGCTTTTAATTTTTGACTAATTGTTTAACGATGAATACAACCAGCCCAGCAACAAGGTCGTCTTTTTCCAGATAATAAACCACTTGAAATTATTTCAGTTGAAGAGATTACAGAAAATGGAGTAGTTCCCTCAGGCATCGCATTAAATCATTTGGGAGCAATTAGCCTTTGTCCTGGCAGAGTCTACTTACTAAATGGAGGTATAGGGCAGATTTATAAGTAAAAATAAATAATGATTTTTATGGCAGTAACAATATTTTTAATAAGGCATGGAGAAACAGACTTTAACAAGCTTAGTAAGGAATGGGGTCAAGAAGATAGTGCCGAACTTAATGATTGGGGACAGGAACAAGCGGAAAAAATAGCTCAAAGACTGAAAATTACAAAATTTGATAAATTATTCTCTAGCGACCTAAAACGAGCAATGCAAACCTCTGAAAAAATAGCGAAAGCCTGCAAAATTGAAATAATTCAGGATGAAAGACTAAGAGAATATAATCCAGGAGAAGTAGATCCATCATCCGAAAAGTGGGTTGAGAAATATAAAGAACTCTTAGCAACAGGAATGTTAAAGTATGAAATTAGGCCATTTGGCGGGGAAAATATTTGGGACTTAATCAAAAGAACACAATCGTTCCTGGAAAGCATGCAACAAGAGGAAGGGACAATTGCTATTATCTCCCACTCGGGAGTCAATGCAGCATTTATGAACTTGTCACAAGGAAGAGAAAAGGATGACTTTCTAAGTATAAAACAAGACAATACTTGCATCAATATTCTTGATTTTAATGGAGAGAAATGGACTATGAAAGTAGTTAACGATTCAAAACATACAGATGATTTACTTCCTGAAAAGAAGGTGTATGAAAATCAAGCAGAAATAAAAAAAATGTCTAAAGACTACGTTACAGAAAAACTAAGAGATTTAGCAAGCACGGCATACTTAGTAGGGGATGTAGTAAATGAAAATTTTGCTTTATACGATAGACCTTACAAGAGATATAATGGATCGAGTGTTGAAGTAGTGGTAGTTCTCAAAGAAGGCCTTAACATTACTCGGAAATGGAAGGTGTCTATGATTACTGATTCAGTTAAGAAGTACGAGATAGGTAAGATAAAAATTAAAGATGTGAAACATAAAGTAAATGTCGCTATTTTTGATAGTGAAGATGATATTCAAGAAGATGATAAGGAAAAATTATTATGAAAAAATATTAATTATATCTCTTAACTCTGGGGGCACAATGGGGCATGGAAAAATAATTTCCTCACTAGCTAATTTTCTTTCAAAAAATACATTAAGAGGATAACTGAATCTGAAGGGTCTAGTTTTGATGGGGGACTACCAGAGTATATAGATTTTAGTGATTGTAAGAATGTTACTTTATTTGATGCTGAAGATGATCCACGTAAGTTATACGAAAAAGTTAAGATTCTTTTAATCCCTTCTCAATGGGAAGAAGCGTTTGGAAGAGTTGCTGTTGAAGCAATGATTAATGGCATTCCAGTTGTTGCAAGTAACGTTGCTGGACTTAAAGATGCAGTAGGTACTGGAGGAATTTTACTTGAAAAACAAGATGTTAATGCCTGGGTAAAAGAAATTGAAAAATTAATGATGGATGAAGGTTACTATTCAGAAATAGTTAGTAAAGGTAGAGAATTTGTTAAAAGAGATTATTCGGAAGAAAAAATAATAGAAAGTTTTTGCGAACTACTCAAAACAGAGTGAAATCAGTTCAACTCCCAGTTTTTCAAAAACGTCATTTTGTCGTCAGTAAATGATAGGCTTACGCCCAGACCAGGAATACTTCAATCTCGTAAGAGTTGAAGTTGCCGATAACATCAGTTAGCGAGCACTTCGATTCCTGACTAACGCCCAGACCAGGAATACTTCAATCTCGTAAGAGTTGAAGTTGCCGATAACATCAGTTAGCGAGCACTTCGATTCCTGACTAACGCCCAGACCAGGAATCGAACCTGGGTATCCTTTCGGAAATACGAGTTCCAGTCGTACGCAATGCCATTATGCGATCTGGGCTTTTTTATGTTTATTTTTAGAAGAAGTGTCTTTTAAATGTTATTTTGATTGAGTTTTTGAAAGATAAATTGGTTCAAGATGCCTTAATATTTCTGATGTGACCATTTTAGTTTCAAGAGATGCGTCAATCTTAATTACTTTCCCTATGAGCTTTTCAATAATCCCTTCTTTTTGAGATTCGCGATATAAAAACTCGTGTTGCTCAACAAGTTTGCGTGCAAAATAAATATCTTCAAATTTTTCCATAGTATCTCTGCGAGAGGTTATACGCTTTGCCGCTTCTTCGGCACTTAGATTCATATAAAATGTAATATCTGGCGTGCCTACATTTGCAGTGAAATGTGCACTAACCAAATCAAACATAGCCATCTTTCCAGGTAACGACTGATATGCCAGCGTAGACATGGTATATCTATCACAAAGAACAACATAATTTCTGGCTAAATCTGGGCGAATGTCTGTAGAATAATGTTCGCGCCTATCAGATATAAATTGTGTCGCCAACAAAGAACTATTGCTCATCGGGTCTTTTTCAGATTCAAGTCGATGCCGTATTTCTTCAGCACGCCAAGTAGGCTCGCGCGTCCTAACAATCGGCTGATATTTATTTAATTCTTGTATTGCTTTTAATACTTCAATAATTTGTGTGCTTTTTCCACTTCCATCAATTCCTTCAAATGCAACAAACATCCCAGCTACTTTCATTTTCTCACCCATATTTCAGTGCTATACTTTTTATTAATATGGGATTTATGAGTAATCATCTCCCAAATATTTTTATCAATTAATGGAAAAAAAGTGTCTCCCTTAGGGGTTTGATGTACTCGCATTATTTCCAATCTTTGAGTTTCAGGCAACATAATAGTTGAGGCATAAATTTGTCCTCCACCAATCACATATCCAATTCCATCTGGATTATATCCTCTTGCTTTTTTCAATCCAATTTCCAAATTGTCTGTAGAAATAGCATTGTCAAGAAAATTATAATCTGTTTTGCTTATGACTATATTTAATCGTTGATTCAACGGAAAATCATAAGAATCCCATAAACCTTGTGCAGTCACTCGTCCCATGACGACACCATGATTTAAAGTTCTCTCACGAAATTTTTCTAGTTCTTTTCGCATATGTCTCGGCATTCCACCGCAGTTACCAATCATCCCATTCTCTGCAACCGCAGCTAATAACACTAAATTTCCATTTTTTACACTCATCTAAACCGCCATCTCCGCTCGTGAGTCCCATTTATGGGGATTATATCCTGTAATAGTCGCTATTTCCTTTGCCGGCTTTTTTATCATCTCAAAGAACTCTCCGGAAGATAATTGTATTTGTGGAAGTGACTTTGGTTCTTTTGACAACTGCTCTAAAATAAATGGTATGTGATCCTTTCGTTCACTACCTTCTTTTTCAGGCCCTGCCTTTGTTAAATAATTGTTTCTTAAATCCATATAATCTTCTCTTTCAGATATAGAATTAAATCTTTTCTGAAATGTAGTTATATTTTCAGGATTTGTCCAAAAATCTGCCCGAGGTGGAACGCCCAAATAAGCATGAACGTTTACTATTGAATGATTGTAAAATCTCGGATCGAGTCCTGTTTCCTGCGCTACTAAATTTGCAAGAAATGCGTCTTGTGCAATGTTGAAAGGAACTCCAAGAAAAACATCGCAACTTCTTTGCACCATTGTCAAATCTAAACTATTTCCATAAACTGTAAATTGGTGCCAAAACGGACATGGACCCAAAGCCATCTCTGAAATATCAGACGGATTCCACGCATTAAGAATGTGATATCTTGAACCTGGATTGTTTTTAATTTCTGAAATTACATTTTTTAGTTGATCTATCTCTTCTCCATCAGATTTGTGAAAACCATGTCTCCACTGATATCCATAAACTGGTCCGAGGTCGCCAGCCTCCGAAGCAAATTCGGAATTGTTTTTAATTCTATATTGGTATTTTGCAAATTCGTCGTTCCATTCCAAAGAATGTTTCTGAATTTTATCTTTCAAACCTTGTTTTTTCAAATGACGATCAAAAGCATTCGCATTCCAAATATGAATATCTCTTTCAACTAACGGCCTAATATTTTTCTCTCCTCTTAGTTTCCAGAGAACTTCTTCAAAGGGGAATCTCGGAGGTACGTTTTTTGTTGTAACTAACGGAAAACCTTCTCTCAAATCATAATTGCTTAATGCAGAAGAAACTCCAAGAATATATTCTTGAGTCCTCGGCTCAAATTGAACATCTCCTTTTCCAATAACTTTTTTCAGAAGATTATGGTATTGCTCCATAAATAGAAAAAGAAGCTTCTCATTTAAAAACAAATATGCTATTGAGAATAGATATTCTTAATTATTTAATTTCCTTCTAAAATTTGTCTTTCTCTTTCTAAATTTCTGTTTAACGCCTTCACTTCGTCAAATTTCTCAGGATATCGGGCTTTCAACTTTGCGATATTTCTTTGTAACATCTCTTCCATATCTATATTCAACATCCTACAGAGATTGGATACATACCACATTATGTCTGCAATTTCCTCTCCGACATTTGTTTTGTCCAAGTCCTTTCCGTAAGCAAAATGTTTTTTGTACGCGTCTAAAAGCTCTCCGGCTTCTGTTGAAATTCCGAGAACCATATGCATTTCATCTGCTAATCCTTGCCTTAACTGGTCATTTAAATTTGGACAAGTCCTCTTACTCTCTTTTTGATAGTCTTTGTATTCCACGTTATTTTTTAATCTTTTAATATTTATAGATTTGTATAGACAATTAACTGAATTGACACAGGACTTTTTTTTCTATTATCCTTTTCACTATTGAAGCTATGAGTCCTGTGAAAATGAAATCTTTATATTCAATTACTCCATCTTTTTTTCCAAGACTTATAACCATCATTCTTTTTTTACTCTTATATGGAATCATTTTAGAATTGTTTATCCTTGCAAGTATATTTATTGCAACTATTTTCGCTTGTTTTTCTGCATTTTGTGCGGTTTTTTCTTCGGCAAGATTAGTAACATCTCCAGCAACAAAAATATTCTCGTGCTCTTTTAATTGGAGAAATTCATTAACAGCTATTCCTTTTTTGACTAAATCTGAAAAATTATCAGTCATAAATTCCGTATTTGGTTTTATTCCTGTAGTAAAGAATACTGAATCATATTTATAAGAATTTCCAGAATTGCCTACAAGTTTATTTTTTTCTTTCTTCATTATTTTTTCATTGAAAACTATTTTCACTCCGTTTTTTTCTAAAAATGATTTTACATAGTCACTTGTTTTTTTATTATTACGTTCCATTAGATTCGAATGAGCATGAATCAGAGTTAGGTCTTTATCTTTGTAATGTGTGCATAACTCTGCAGCTAATTCTACCCCTACTACTCCTCCTCCAACAATGGAAATTTTTTTAGACTTTTTTATTTTCTCATATGCTTCAATAAGATGCTTAACTCTATTTGCAAAAGAAGTATATTCTTCTTTTATGGGTGTTGCGTAATTACTACCCGAAGCTATTAATAGATAATCAAAATTAATTTTTCTCCCGTTTCTTAGAGTTACAAAATTTTCATTTAGAGATTTAACATGGCCTACTATTATTCTTGCGTTAGAAAGATATGATGAATGTTTTGAATTTATTTTATTATAATAATCTGGCTCTACGATTGTCCTTAATATACTTGGGGTGTATTCAAAAAAATCTTCAGTATCAATCAAAGTCACGTCACATTCGTTCTGCAGTTCAATCGCCGCAGTTGAACCAGCGAATCCGCCCCCGATAATAACAACTTTTTTAGCGTCAACCATAATTAAGATACAAAAACCTACGTTATAAATTTGTTTCTTTCAAGAACTGAAATAAGTCGCAGAACTATCAATCTTTAATATCTATTTTAATCTGCACGCTTCTCGGAATTTTCAACATCATCAATGGATGTAAAACTCTGTCTTGTGCAGGCATATCAACAATTCGCTTGTGCACTCGCATTTCAAATCGGTCAAATGTAGCAGTCCCATTTCCACAAGGCGATTTTCTTGTAGTGATTTTCATCCTTCTAGTTGGAAGAGGTATAGGTCCACGCAAATTAATTCCAGTTTTTGAAGAAATATCCTTTATCATCGCGATAACTGAATTAAGTGCGTCAATGTCAATACTGCTCAGCTTTATTCTAACCGTTCCCATTATCTTCAAAGAAAAAATCGGTTCTTAAACCTTACGGTATAATGTAGAGTTTAAGTATACTATAGAAGGTAACTTCGGAAAATGTCTGTAGCTCTTCAAGTATAATTTCTAATCTTAACTATCACTACACTGATTGTAGAAATAACAAAAGTGATACCTGCAACAACACTCCATTCTGTAAGTCCCAAAGCTGAGGTATGGAAAGATTTACTCAAAGGTGTGTAAATTGCCACAAGCATAGCCAATAATGATGCAAAAACTGCTAACACAAGCCATTTGTTACTCATAACTCTTATGCGCGAATCAATTCGGACAACATAAATACGGGTAAGCTCTAAAATGACGAGTGTGGCAAAAGCAAGAGTTTGTGCGTGCACAATATCATAGTTCTGCAAACCCCATGTGAACGCACCCAAAACTCCTACCGAAATTAAAATAGCGACAGCCAGTACGTTAAAAGTCGTTGCCTTATTCATAAGTGGTTCGCTTTTTTTTCTAGGCGGAGATTTCATAACTTCCAAGGGATATGGGTCTACACTTAAAGCAAGAGCTGGCAAGCCATCCGTTACCAAATTAATCCACAAAAGCATCAAAGCCGTCAACGGCAAAGGTAGTGACATCATCAACGCCAAAGCGATGACGAGCACTTCAGCTATATTTGCAGAAATAAGATAATTAACAAATGTTCTAATATTTGAATAAATTCCTCTTCCTTCCTCAACAGCAGAAACAATAGTTGAAAAGTTGTCATCTTGCAAAATCATATCGCTCGACTCCTGCGCAACATCTGTTCCTTTGATACCCATCGCAACTCCAATATCTGCCTGTTTCAGGGCGGGTGCGTCATTCACTCCATCGCCTGTCATCGCGACAACATCCCCACGTTCTTTCAGCAATCTAATAATTTCGAGCTTGTGCTGTGGTTCAACTCGTGCAAAAATATTTGTTTCAGCAATTATTTTTCTTTTTTCAATTTCTCCAAGTTGCGCGAAATGTACGCCTTCCATACTTTCTCCTTCTAATCCTATTTCGCGCGCAACAGCGACGGCAGTTCGTATATTGTCTCCAGTCACCATAATAATACGTATTCCTGCTTCGCGCGCTCGAGCAACATAGTTTTTAACTTCAAATTTTGGCGGATCAATCATACCCTGAAGCCCAACAAAAATAAGGCCATTCTCAATTTTATCGTTTCTGTTTTTCAGTTCTTTGTAAGCAAAACCTAAAACACGCAAAGCACTATTAGCATATTCAGCATTTTTAGTGAGTATTTTTTTTCTATATTCAGCTGTCAATTTCACAGTTCTACCTTTCAAAATCAATCTATCACATTTGTCAAGAATTTTTTCCGGAGCTCCCTTGGTATAAACAAAAAAGTGTTTACCGTATTGATTTACCGTGCTCATCATCTTTCTGCTTGAATCAAATGGTATTTCATCAATGCGCGTAAACCTCTCATTTAATTTTTTATAATCAATTCCTGCTTTGGCTGCACTCACAAGTAAAGCAGCTTCCGTAGGGTCTCCAGTAATAGTCACTTCGCGCGTATTTATGTGTAGAACGGCGTTGTTACACAAAGCACCAATTTTCAAAACGAGCGCGTCTCCATCTGAAATTTTCCTACCCCCTGACGAAATTTCTCCTTCTAAATTATAACCTTCCCCCTTCACCTCAAAGTCCTTCAAGTCAGTAAATATTTTTCTGACAATCATTTCATTTTTAGTTAAAGTTCCAGTTTTATCTGAACAAATAACCGTAGTCTCACCAAGCGTTTCAACAGACGGCAATCTCCTTATCAGCGAACGTTTTTTTAGCATCCTTCTGACGCCAATTGCCAAAGAAATAGTCACAACCGCGGGCAAACCTTCGGGCACAGCAGCTACGGCAAGTGCAACCGCAGTCAAAAGCCATTCGCGCGAGCCAACAACAAAATTTATGTAATCTCCAGCAAGAAATACTTCAATCAAATTATCTTTTAAAATTCCAATAATAAATAAGCTAATCGAAATAGCAATCACTCCTAATCCGATAAATTTTCCAAATTTATTCAGCTGTTTTTGTAAAGGTGTGTCTTCGCGTTCAACGTCACTCAACAAATGTGCAATTTTCCCTAATTCAGTTTTCATTCCAGTCGCAGTTACAAAGAACATTCCTCTACCGTTTGTCACGAGCGTTCCAGAAAAGGCCATATTTTTCTGATCGTTTATCACAGCAATTCCATAAATTTTTTCAGTAGTTTTTGATGACGGCACACTTTCGCCAGTCAAAGAAGATTCAAGAACTGCGAGCGACCGACTCTCAAATATTCTTCCGTCGGCAGGAACTCTGTCGCCTTCCTCCAAAACAACAATATCTCCTGGAACCAAAAACTTGGCGTCAATTTCCTGTAGTTCTCCGTCACGAATGACTCGCGCCTTCAAAGAAGAAATTCTCTTCAATGCCTCAATTGATTTTTCTGCCCGATATTCTTGAAAAAATCCAAAGCTCGCATTCAAAATCAAAATAATAAAAATTGTCCATGCATCAGTGTATTCTTTCACAAAAATAGATAGTATAAACGCAAAAATCAAAATATAAATTATAAAGTTCTTGAATTGTCTCAAGAAAATAATACTTGCACTCACACCACTCTCGCGTTTAATTTCATTCAGTCCAAAATCTTTAAGACGCTCTTGCGCAGTTGCATTAGAAAGCCCGTTTTTCGCATCTGATCCAAGCCGAGTAATAACTATCGACACATCAGAACCATATTCACCACTCATAAAAAACCAAGAAATCCTAACTATAAAAATAATAGCTTCAAAAAATTAAATTACATTCAGCAAAATTCACAGACTTTCTTTTTTCCTTTACACATCTTTTTCGAAGATGCTTTCGTTTTTTTCATAACTCGTTTTTTCTTTGGCATATTCAATAAAATCTCAACTAATATATAAACTTTTAGACCTGAGGTGAGCCTGCGTCGCCGCAGACGCAGGCTCTTCATCTCAGTCTTAATGAGATGAGTATCAAAGTGATTAAAATTCCGCGGATTTTACCTTTTTAAATTTAGCCCAGTAAGCAATAGATGAAACCCAAAACTCAAAACTTGTGAGATAATTCCAACTACATAATTGAGTTCCAAAAAAAATAAAATAAAAAATAAAACTTGCTAAAGCAATAGATATAACGAAATAAATTTTTGATTGCGAGGTAAATTCCATAAATTCTTAAATAACAACATATTTAAAATTCTTTTTGCTGTCTTAAACAAAGATGGTGTCATTATTATTAGAAATTGGTTTGATTGTTGGAATCGCGGCAATAATCAGCATAATCGGTCGAATAATTCGCCAACCTCCAATAGTAGCTTACATTCTGACGGGTATCATCGTAGGTCCGCTTTTTCTTAAAATAGTTAGCCCCACCGACACTTTGCAAGCCCTTGCTCATTTAGGTGTCGCACTTCTTCTTTTCATTGTAGGAATTAGTTTAGACTTCCGGGTCTTAAAACAAGTCGGCGGAACAGCCCTTATCGGTGGTTTGGCAACGATGGCTGTGGTAACAACAATAATCTTCTTTATCGCTCAGGCAATGGGTTTCCAAACAATCGCCGCAACCTATATTGCTCTCGCGTTTTCATTTTCAAGCACAGTAGTAGTAGTCAAAATATTATCTGACAAAAAAGAGATAGATTCTCTTCACGGTCAAATAGCTCTGGGGATTTTGATAATTGAGGATTTTGTAGCAGCCATTGCACTGATGGTGATTCCAGTTTTAGCCGGAGGAGAAACGCTCACAATTGGGTTACAAGTGATAAAAGCAATAGGTATGATTGCAAGCGTGTTTATCTGTGGTAAATTCCTCTTTCCATTTTTATTAAACATCGCCGCGAAAAACCAAGAGATACTTTTCTTGTTCAGTATTGCGTGGGCACTAGTTATCTCAATATTATTCAACGCAGTCGGACTTTCAACAGAAATCGGAGCATTAATCGCCGGAATGGCTCTCGCCTCTTCGAAATATAGTTTGGAAATAAAATCGAAAATAAAAGAAATCCGTGATTTTTTTGTAATTCTGTTCTTCGTTTTCTTCGGTGCACAATTATCTGGTCCGATAACCTCAAGTCTTTTAGGCAAAGCAGCAATAATTTCATTGTTCATATTGATAGGAAAGCCAATAATTGTGATGACTTTCATGCGTTCTTTCGGTTTCAAGAAGCGCACAAACTTTCTTGCAGGAGCAAGCCTAGCGCAAGTGAGTGAGTTCTCGTTGATAGTTATTCTTTTAGGATTCACGCTTGGCCATGTGTCTCAAGAAGTTTTCTCCTTAAGTATTCTCGTCGCGTTAATCACTGTGAGCATAAGTAGCTATACCATATATTTCTCTCATTCCATATATCGATTTATTTCAAGATTTCTAGGGATATTTGACGGCACACGCCACGAACTCGACAAAATTTCCTCTGGCGGAATCTATGACGTAATTTTGCTCGGATATAATCGCATAGGGTTCAATTTACTCAAAGCATTCACCCTCGCAAAAAAGAGATACCTCATAGTTGACTACAATCCCAAGACGATACTCGACCTCTCAAGAAAGGGGATAAATTGTGTTTACGGCGACGTTAGCGATATAGAATTACTCAAAAGTTTGAACATCGACAAAGCAAAGATAATCATATCAACAATTCCCGAATATGACACGAATATATCTGTTCTGAAGTCAATAGAAAATAAGAATGTAATCTTCATACCAACTTCTCACGAGATACAAAGTGCGATTGAACTCTACAACGCTGGTGCAGATTATGTAATCATGCCTCATTTCCTCGGCGGAGATTTCATAGCGTCGATGCTTGTCAGAGACAACTTCAATAAAAAATCTCTCCACGAAGAAGGCCGACACCATATCAAAGACCTTTACGAACGTCTAAGCGAAGGTCACGAACACCCTAGAAAAGAGTTTCATGGTGCATAAATTTAGAAAATGTATAAACCTCTAATCTTCTATATAAATGGAAATTAAAAAAAATAAAATCAGAACTAAATCTAATTTCTAGCTAACTCAAAAGAGTGTTTTATAGCCACAACTATAGTTGCAGGCACAAAAATCGCAAGCAACATATCAAAGACGCTTCCTAAATTTACATACGTAATCCTTCCTAAAATCTCGCCTCCAAACGCGCTCGCTATTATTAGCACTGCTCCTGACATCAAGAAAGAGCTTGTCTCTTTTTTAGTAACATTGAGAACTCCTACAATAAGACCAATCAAAACCAAGATCCATACAAAGTCGGTTCCAACGCCAAACATCCCAAAAATCACAGCCAGTAAAACACTTGCTAAAAATGCCCATCCTCCTAATTGATTTCTTCCTCCCATATTCTACCTCCTTTCATCTTAAACGTGATTATAAAATTTGGCAAAAACCCAACCAAAAACATACGCTAAAACATAGCTCTGCATCAGTCCAAAAATAAATGTCCAATCACCAAAATCAAATGCAATAGGGTATCGCGCAATAACAAAGGTTGGATCATAATCTCCAAACCAAACAAATAGTCCATAGAAAACAGTCATAAACAAAAACATCATTCCAAGCGCATGACCTAATGCATAAGGTCTCAAACCACCAAGCATCATCTGAGCAGTCGGTCTAAAAACCCGTCGTACGCTCTTTTTCATAAACAGTTCAAGCCGAGGTAATATTTAAACCTTGCCAAAAATTGAAAACGTTTTCAACAACCTTTAAAAAGTAACAATTAAGCCGAATTCTATGCACAATCAAGACGTTCGCCTATCAGAGGAAATGTTTGAATTTAGCGAAGATCAAATAAGCCTAATTGAAGCTTCACAATATCTTTTTGAAGCTATGAAGATTAGCAGAATATCCGAATGCAAAATTCCCGCTTTGGATGGTGTGACTTATCGAAGAGATTGTTTTGGAAAATGTAATTTTTACAACAGTCGAAATAATCAACCCCTCACATACAACGAAATAGTGAGTAAAGCTCCAGTTTCCAGAATAACAACTTCAATGCGTTCTCAAGAACAAAAACTTCTCGCACGCCTAAACTCAAAATCAGCAGACACAAATAATTAAATTTAATGATCTATAAGGTGATTGGCTTATTTTCAATTTGCAATGTTTAAAACTGAATAGCTGAAGTTTTAAGCCTGCGAATCGATATTCGCAATGTTTAAAAACAATTTATCCACACTTTTATCACTGCTCGTCTAGTATATCGGTTAGTACATGGCCCTGTCGCGGCCAAGAGCCGGGTTCGATTCCCGGGACGGGCGTTTTTAGATATAATCTTCCTAAATACCTAAATTTAAAAATGGGCAAATTATTAAGGTATAGGGAAGTCGTTAAAAATGCCTCAAAAATTGAGCAATTACTATCACTTAAACAGCTCGGAGATTGCAAGAATTCCTTTGATTTGCGAATTCAAATTGGAAAACTGTTCCCAAAAAAAATATGCTCCACACAATTTTTATGAAGATACAATAACCTTTAACGGGCGAGATGCAATTTTCGTTTTACAAAAACAAATTTCAAATAGAGATGATTTCCGTGAAATAATGGGAGTTATAGCAGAAATGGGCTCAGCGAATGTGCACAACATTTTCTCAAAAGATAAATCTCGTATAGGTTATGAAAGATTTGAAAGTCGCTCAGTAGCAGAAGAATTATTTAGAAAATATAGCGTGCCTCAAAATTTAATAGGCAAACTAGAATTATCTATTGCGCATGCGCTTTACCACAGATTTGCAGAAACCGCCACGATAACAGTCCCAGGATACGTAACGGAAGTTTCCGTTAACGAATTTGGAGTAATTGTAAGTCAAATAGAAAATGTTCCCGCGAAAGAACGTTCTGAAATAGAAAGAAAAGTAAGATCGAGAAATTTTAGAGGCCCATTAAATTTCTGGCAGGGAAGATTTAATTAAAATTCAAAAATTTATCCGATATTTTCCAGAGTCGACGGGTTTTCAGGGTCTATCCAGAACTGCAAAATAATCTGAATCTATTGGTTCAAGAATTTTACCAAATAATTTAGACACAGCTTCTACTTTAGCTTTAGTCTTAGCTTCAATCTCGACAAATTCCAGATTAATGGGTTCAATTATATTAACAATTACTAATTCTGCATTATCAATCAAAAAGTATTCTCTGATAGTTCTATTTTTTCTGATTAAATTAAATCCTAATTTTTCTAATATTCTGAACATATTTTCAGGATTTTCAATTGACACATTTATTTCAGTTCTTTCAGATACTTTTCCTTTGGTGTCACGACCACTCTTGAAAGTTAGCTCGGATTTTTCTTTCTTGGTTCGTATCCTCAGAAAACTCTCTGTAGCTTCCAAAGTCTCACCGTTCATTGTATAATAACAGTCAGTAATTTCATATTTGTCTAAAAATTTGGAGTTCAATTCACGAAGTTTATCTCTAAATAATTTTTCATTATTGACTTTTAGTTTAATTTCTATCTCTTTAATTTTTTCCGAATTTTTCCTTCTTGCCATTCTTTCAAAACTAATCTTGCAGCGCGGTCAATATCCGCAAATCCCTTTTTGATTAAAAACCCTCGTCGCAATCCCAATTCAGAAAGCAAAATTTCAGCATCACCTTGGGCATCAATTTCATAATAGTTTTCAAACAATCCAGGATTTTCAGCCATGATTTCAGCGACAACAAAATCAGGGTTTTTCACAGAATCATAAGTGCGAACGCCAATAATAGCATGTTTTTTCAGATGTGCGCTTTGTGATGCCGCAGCATCTTCATTACTCATAACTCCTGGAGTATCTAACAGTAGAATCCCTGGAGCAAAACGCACTTTTTGAATTCCTCGCGTAAAACCTGCCCGTGGTGAAGTTCGCGCAGCACCTTTGCCGGAAAGCATATTTATCAATGAACTCTTGCCGACATTCGGATATCCGATAATTCCAACATGAACTTCTTTTCCTACTTTCAAAAATTTTCTATATCCCACGCCTTGTTTTTGTATTTCCAAATGTTCATCATCTTCCAAAGGTTCAGCAGTCAGCTTTTTAGCAAACCGCTTCGCTTCAATTTTTATTCTCTCACGCAACTCTCTTCGTCCAGTATTAATTATAGTCGAAACGAAGACGTGCGGTTCAAGTTCAAAAGCATTTTTTTCTTTAACTAAATCGACTTTATTGATGATATAAATTAGTTTTTTGCCCAATGCTTGCGCAAATTCCTCGAGCTCCTTATTCCGCGTTTCCTCTATAAACCTCGCATCTAAAACTTCCAAAACCAAATCCGCTGCAAAAATTACTTCCTTTGCAAGCAAAGGATACTCCTGTCTGTGTTTATTGTGCGGATCAATTTTCCGCGTTCGCCTACTAGAAAAGCTGTACTTCACTCTCATATTTTATCAAGCAATTGGTGGTTTAAAAGCACGACCCTTATCAAGAGCCCAACAATTCTTTTATACTTTGAAATATAATTAATTATATGGTTAAATTGATGTCCCATATTTCTGTAAGGACAATAGTAACTAATTCCATTCGTCTTCTTTTGATAATAGCAGTTATATTCGCATTTACAAATGAACGAAAACTTGTGTTGGCATTTTCAGCGATTGCTCTTGTAGCTACTTTTATTCCCGCACTTTTCAAAAAGGCAGGTGTCGACACGGGAGTTGAGGCACAGATAATCCTTCTCATAATAATCTATGGTAGCTTGTATCTTGGAGAGGTTAGAACTTTTTACGAAGGTATTTGGTGGGGGATTATTTTAAAGAGTGTCGGTGCAATGACTCTTAGTTTCATAGGTTTGACAGTAATAGTGACTATGGAAAACGAGGAAATTCTTGACTCTAGCCCATTTATATTAATTTTGCTGTCTTTTTCAGTATCCTTTATGCTTGGAGCGATGTGGGAGATAATTGAATTTTTGTTAGATCAGGTATTCATCTTTAATTTGCAGAGCTTGGGAACAGGATCTACAGCACAAGATTTACTGATAAATTCTATTACTGCTTTGGTAATTTCTGTTGGCGGATATGTTTACATGCGAAAAGGTGGAAGAAATCTTGTGAGCAATTTCGTTGTTAAAGTCATGCAAGCGAATCCGAGAGTATTCCGATCCAGAAAATATTTAGAAACACCCTCTGAGAGAATTAAATCAATAATTACAAATGGCGAAGGGTCAAAGCTTGAATTTAAATCTTCATTAAGAACAAATCTCCACACCAATGCGTTTGATAAAAACATAGAATTTTCAATTTTGAAGACAATTACTGCTTACCTTAATACAGAAGGTGGAACTTTAATTGTCGGAGTTTCTGACAAGGGGGAAATTCTCGGATTGGGCAGAGATGCTTTTCCAAGCAATGATAAACTAAAACTACATCTTGAAAACATGATTAAAGATCACATAGGTCCACAGTTCAAGACGTTCATAGATTATGGAATTTTTTCAGTGGACGACAAGCATATTTTGAAAATAGACTGTCTTCCAAGCATAAAGCGCATTTTTTTGAAGCAGAATGGTGATGAAGAGTTTTATATTAGAAATGGACCATCAACAGCCAAATTATCTGGAAACGCACTACTTGATTATGTCGCACATAGATTTAGGTGACAAATATTTAAATAATCTTTACAAAAGAAAAAGATATGAATATCTTCATAAGTACTGGTGGAAAAGGAAATAGGCTTGGTGATTTAACCAAGGATTTACCAAAACCCTTAGTTCCAATTTTAGGAAAACCGGTGTTACATCATTTAGTGGATTGGGCAAAATTAAATGGTTTCAAAGACATTATCTTGCTTAATGGATACAAATCTGAGAAGATAGTGGATTATTTTGGTGACGGAAAAAAATTTGGTGTCAATATAGTTCACTCTAATGAGCCAGAACCGCTCGACAGCGGAGGAGCACTAAAATTCGCAGAAAGATATATTGACGGACCATTTGTATATATTTCTGGAGATCATTTATGCGAAGTGAATTTGAAGAAAATGATAGAATTTCATAATTACCATAACTCAGATATAACTATTCTCGTTCACAAGTCATCACACCCAGAGGATTCTGACATTTTACAGATAGATGAAAACGGCAAAGTAGTGAAATTCGTTTCGAAACATGAGGATCACACGGGTGCAGGAGATATATCAAATTCAGGATTATGTATCATTGAGCCAAGTATAGTTCCTCTAATGGACAAACGAATATTTAATTTTGAAAATTATATTTACTCAAAAATGTTGGATAAAAATATGGCTCTTGTTGCCTACCAATCAGATGAGTTCATTGCTGATATGGGCACACCAACACGATTGAAAAAATGTGAAGATCATCTATTGTCAAAAAAGCAGAAAGATTTCATAACCATAGATTTAGAAACAAAATGATTTCAATAGTCCTAACCTCATTTAAAGAACCAGTTTTAGTAAGGAGAGCAATTCAAGCTATTCTATCTAATAAATTAAACGAAAAATATGAATTAGTTGTTGCTGCTCCGGACAAAGAGACTGCGCTCGTGGTTAAGGAATTTTCTGCGAGATATAAAAATATAAAATATTTTAAAGACCCAGGACATGGAAAAAGTTTTGCTTTGAATCTCCTTTTCAAAATACTTAAAGGAAAGATATGGGTCTTTACTGATGGAGATGTTAATATTGATAAAAATGCAATTCCTGAAATACTGCGATATTTTGAGGATAAAAAAGTTGGATGTGTGACTGGCAGGCCTCTTGCATTGAATTCGCGCAACAACATATTAGGATATTGGGCACATCTGTTATGCGATGCAGGAGCGCATAGTATACGATCAGAGCTTGATAAAAAAGGAGAGTTTATCGAAGGAACGGGATATCTTTTTGCGTTTAGAAGTAATATAACTCGAGAAATACCCCTTAATGTCGCCGAAGACAGCTTCATTCCTTATTTAGCTATAAATAAAGGGTACAAAGTAAGATATGCTCCTGGCGCAAAAGTTTTCATCAAAGGACCTACGACTCTTAAAGATTTTATCAAGCAGAAAGTCAGAACAGCGAAAGCGCATGAGACTCTACAAGATTATTCAAAAGAGTTTCCACGTGTCAAATCATTAAGCAATGAGATAAAAAAAGGAACATTTAGGGCACTTAGATATCCGAATAACTTTAAGGAGTTTTTCTGGACGCTTATTTTGTTTCCCATACGTTTTTACATATGGTTTAAAGTTAAGTGGGACGACAAAATAGTCGGAAAACGATATGGTGATGGTTGGGAGAGAGTAGAAAGCACAAAATAACAGTAAAAATTTAAATAAATATTTTAATCGCCCATAAAATCGGAAGATGAAATTCTTAGTGTGTTTGTAGATATTTAAGATATGATTATGAACGCGTTAAATATAAGTGCGATTCTCCATAATATTTATTAACCTTCACAAATCCTTAACGACATAAAAAGATGGAATTAAAAGAATTCATCGATGATATTGGGCCTGAGAAGATAGTTGAAATGTACGATCCTACTACTGGGATGAGAGGTTTCACAGTTATTGACAACACTGCTCGCGGACCAGCAAAGGGAGGCATAAGGATGACTCCTACTGTCGATGTTAAAGAGGTGTTCAGGTTGGCGCGCGCTATGACTTTTAAGAACGCTTTGGCGGATTTACCCTTTGGTGGGGGCAAGAGCGGAATCATCTACAACAAAGAAACAGACGCTGAAAAGAAGGAGAAATTTATTCAAGCATTCGCTCGTTCTTTGAGGAACATAGTTCCTGCTGAATATATCGCCGGACCCGACATAAATACGACTGAAAAGGAAATGAAGACCTTTGTTGAAGCTCATGGAAATTTTAATTCCGCAACAGGCAAACCGAAAGATTATTGTAAGGTTATTAATGGAAAAAAGATTTGCGGACTACCTCATGAACTTGGAAGTACAGGGTTTGGAGTGAGTTATGCGACGCAAGTTGCTTTGAAGCACGCGAATATTCCAATTGAAGGAGCAAAGATAGCGATAGAAGGATTTGGAAACGTAGGATCGTTTACATTTAAACATTTGGAAGAAGCAGGTGCGAAAATTGTGGCCATAAGTGATTCAAAAGGGTGTTTGTATAATGAAAATGGCTTGTCTTTTAAGGAGATTGAGCAAGTTAAATCTTCCAAAGGCACAGTTACTGCTGGAAAAGGTAGAATTCTACCGAGTCATAAGCTTTTTGAGCTTCCAGTTAACGTTTTAATTCCTGGGGCACTACCTGACGTCATCACAAGACAAAACATGAATACTGTTCAGGCAAAAATAATTGTCGAGGCTGCGAACATTCCTATTCCATTAGACATTGAAGAGGAAATGTCTAAAAAACACTTGATAGTTCCAGATTTTGTTGCGAATGCAGGCGGAGTTATTTCTAGCTATGTGGAGTATATTGGTAAAGATGAGAAATTCATGCGCAGTACTGTGAAGAATAAGATATTAAAAAATACTGATCTTGTTTTGAGACGTGCATCCGAACAACAAACATCTCCGAGAACAGCTGCTACAAATATCGCCAAAGAAAGAGTTTTTGAAGCTATGAAAAAACGCGAGAAAAATAGATAATTTCTTTTGATAAAATTGTATTGTGAAAATTTTTATTGTTAATCTAAATAAATAAACTCAAATTGGATAAAATTTAAATAGCTCGTCAATTTTGGTGTTCAATAAGAATATGAAGAGGATTTTTTTAAACTTATGTTTGTTAAGTCTATTATCAGTCATACTTTCTTCATTTTGTGTAGCCACTCTAGGAATCAGCCCAGCTATAAAAGAGATTAACTTTGCTCCAGGGCAGAAATATATTTGGGATTACAGCGTCATTTCAGACGATCCAGATAAGGTAGTTTTTATCAGCATAGATGGAGATTTAGCGCAGTACGCTTCTTTAGATAAGATTCAGATTATTGGAGCAGGAAAGTTCAGAGTTTCACTAAATCTTCCGTCAAATATAGAAATTCCAGGCCAGCACACGCTCGCTGTTAATCTTGAGGAGGAGCCATCTGAAACTCAATTTATAGGTGTTACAATAAAGATTTCAGGACTCATACGCATTTTTGTTCCATATCCTGGGAGATATGCTGAACTTGCGTTGTCTACTCCAGACATAAACGTAGGCGAAGATATACCCGTAGAATTACAGATCATTAACAGAGGTAGGGAGCCAATATCCCTATCAAATATTTCTATAAACTTTGTTAATTCCGAAACTAATGAACTAATTGATAATCTAAATTTTAATCCAGTCGACCTATCTGTTTCTGAAGACCGATTTTTCAGAAAATACCTTAATACTTCCGAATTCATTCCGGGAAATTATCGAGCTACAGCTTATGCTTATTCTCTTCCGAATATTTGGTCGATGAATCAATCTTTTCGTGTAGGTAATTTGTTTGTAAATATTACGAATTATACTTATGTTATTTACCCCAATCAAGGAATTCAAAAGTTCTTCGTTACCTTACAGAGCAGATGGAATGGAATTTTATCTCCAGTTTACATAGATGTTAATTTGAGTTCTGAAAGTATAACTTCATCTTTTAGAACACCTTCAGTCGATCTCAATCCGTGGGAAACTCGCAATGTTGAGTCCTATTTTGATGCTTCGGTTCTACCAGTTGGAGTATATAATGCGACTTTCACAGCGTTCTATCATGGTTCAAATACGACTGTTTTTGGCAAAGTATCTGTTGAAAATTACAATGATTATCACTATGTAATTTATGCAAGTATTGGATTTGGAGTAATAATCTTAATAGGGTTGATTGTGTGGATAGTATCACTTAGGAGAAAACTTCATGGAAAGAAGTAGCATAATTTTGTTTTCTGTTGCTTTAGCACTTTTTATTTTGTCATTATCAGTTTATTCATTTATGAATTCTCCTCTGCAAACAACGAATTTTTTTACGAGCGTGGAGATTACCGAGGACAAAGCAGGCTTTGATGTGAATAGCACAGCTTTGACTTTCGGCAAAGTTTTGGCAGGAGGAAGTGGACTTCGCAGAATTTTTCTTGAAAATTCTTATAATTTTACCGTGACTGTGAGAGCTACGAAAAATGGCGCAATTGCTTCATTTATTGACATTCCCCAAGGAATAAGAGTTAAGGCTAATGAGTCCATTTATATTCCCGTTATTTTAAATGCAAATAATATTGAAGTTTTAAGAAATTATAGCGGAACTATCTCTTTTGAATTGTTGCGAGCGTGGAGATAAACTATTTAAAAATAACTTGTTTTACTAAAATATGAAATCTAACTCCAATTACTCGTTTATTTTTTATGTTATATTTATTTTGGCGATTGTTCTTTCATTTTTCAGTCTTCATATTGTATATAGTGTTTACAAGAATACGTTGAACACAATAGCTGGTTATTCAACTCAACAATCTACAATTTCTTTAAGCATTGAAAGTGGAGTAGTTACGACTGGAGGTGGTGGAGGCGGTGGAGGTGGTGGAGGCGGTGGAGGTGGTGGAGGCGGTGGAGCTACGGCTCTGTCGGGGACTCCTGATTTTGAATCGAGTGAAGAAACTTTTAATTTACAAATTGTTTCAGGAGAAAGTGATACGAAAGAAGTGATTATTAAAAATACTGGAAAAATTCTATTGACTATTAAAGTTAGTGCTACAGGTTTGGAAAAATATTTGGCCTTCAATACAGATACACTTGTCTTGAAATCAGGGGAGAGCATGCCTTTGACCTTTACTGTGACTGCGCCTGAACCTGGAGTTTATGCTGGTAAAATTATATTGAAAGATGGATCGTTAATCAAAGAAGTTTTGATTCTGTTGAATGTTGTCAGCGAGGGAGTTTTGTTTGACGTTACTTTGACTGTTCCTGAATTGTATCGAACTTTAAGAGCTGGACAAAGACTTCCAGTGTTGTTTGAGCTGACTGAAGTTGGGGCAGAAACAGGAGTTGATGTGACGATGAAGTATATAATCAAGGACTTTGACGGAAATACTTTCTATATTGATTCTGAGACATTTTACGTTTTGGGAACTAAGAGTTACAGCAAGAAATTTTCTACTGCTGGACTTGCTCCAGGGGATTATGTTTTGGGAGTTGAGATGACTTATCCTGGCGGAGTTGCGACGTCCAGCTCGCACTTTAGAGTTTCTGAAACTGTTTTGACTTTGCAAACATGGATTGCCCTTGGCGCATTATTCGTAGCTATCTTCGTAGTAGTTCTTTCAATTATATTTTATAAAAGATACAAATCACAAGTAACAATAATTAAAAAGTCTCGGAGAAATAATAAAATATGATTAAGAAAATTTTATTGTTTGTTAATCTGTTTCTTGTTTTCGCTTTTTTTGTCGATGCACAATCTATTTTGGAGACTCCCCAAGTGGTTACGATTACTACTACGAGTGCGGGAGTTATGGAATCAATTAATTTTTTTAATAATGGGAGAGAAAGTGTTTTTACTGCATCATTGACTCAACCCTCTTCAGTAATCTCACTTGAATCTTCATCAATTTCTGTGCAAGAAGACTCATATGGGAGTTTTATTCTTAAAATTAATACTGAAAATACCTTACCAAGCATATATTTTAATTCGCTGAAAATTTATAGAGATGGTGTGCTTTTATTTGAAGAAGTTCCAATTATAATTGTTGCCGAAGATAAATCCTTTAATCTTAATCACGATGTAATTATTGATTTGCAACCATACGACGTAGATTATATTTCTGGTGAATTGGTGTTGTCGCCGAGTCTGAATGTGTATAGGTTGAATTATAATGATCAAATTACCTCAGTTGCGCTCAATCTTTTTATTTATACAGTTGACGGTGAACTTTTGAAATTTTCTGAAGAGAATTTGGCTGTTTCTGGAACTGCGAGCTTTGAGCGATTTATCAATTTGGGGAGCACCCCACCAGAAGAAGTTGTTCTTGTCGCGACTACTGAAAGTGCAGGAAGAACAGGTTTTGATATCGCTCAATTCAATACACTAACTGAAGAAATTTTGTTGTTTAGTCCTCCTGTTGAAAAAAAAGATTATTCTATGTGGATTTACCTCGGAGTTTTTGTTTTACTATTAGGATTTGTCATCGTCATAAGTTTATTTTGGAGTCAACGCTCTGTGAAACAGGCAAAAGAGTGGCGTTCGCAGTTGAGTTACATAAAAAAAATACAATTTAGTGATTCGGCGAGAGCTTTGAGAAAACTGAGGTCACAGAGAGAGGTTTTGTTGAGAGCATATAATCGACATTTTATTTCTAAAGAGTCTTATCAAAAAGGTATTTTTGAAATTGACAATGTTTTGGATAGCATAAAGAAACGTTTATAAATATTCAGATATTACTTTGTACATAGAGGATGTATGGTTGAAAAAAAATCTGCGCTTTCTGGAGCGATAAGAGATTTAGAATCTGAAATATCAGTGTTGAATAAGCAGAGAACTTCTTTGAAGAATTCTATCGGTAAAACTTCTGAAAGTATTTCTGAAGCGCGTAAGAAAGAGACTACATTGCAGAAACTTATATCTCAATTGACTGACAAAGAGGCGCAACTTGCTCGCAAAAAGAAAGAGATGGAGAGTAAGTCTGATAAGATTACAGATAAATTAAGTAAAATGTCTAAGATTAAATCCGAGATGAAAGACCTTTAATTATGCAGTTAAGGTTTTTTAATCGTCGAAAATCGCTTAAAATTGAGATTAAGCGTGTCGGTTTTTTTACACAGTTTATTGGATTGATGTTTTCTCGACGAAAAACTGCAATAAGATTGTTTTCTTATTCCTCAGACAGAAAAGTACCAATTCATTCATGGTTTGTTTTTTACAATTTTCTGATTGTTTGGATTGATTCTGAAAATAAAATTATTTCCTGGAAAATTGTTAAACCTTTCACATCTTTAGTTTTACCGAAGAAAGCTTGTCGCGCGTTTTTGGAAATACCTATCAACGACAAATACGAAAAAGAAATTAGTTTTGTCATTGGACGACGGCGATATATACAAGGTATTTGATTTGTCGTCGGAAAAAGGCAAAGATTTAAATATAACTGCCTATTTTATTAGTTATCTTGAAAAGGAGGTGCAAATGGGAACAGTTGTTGTTAAAAACGTGGTGAAACGAAAGTCTGGCTATCTTTACTATGTAGATGGTAAAGGAAATGTATGCGAGGCTAAAATGTCCCGCGGTGGTCGCAAGAAGAAACGCAAGTAGTAATTAATTGCGTTTTTGTTTAGTCTTTTATTTTATTTTTTATTTTTCGTTTAAAATGAGGGTTTTGAGAAATAAATGGTTTCTTTTTTTGAAAAGGCACAATTAATTTATAAAGATATTTTAATTAAATATATATGATTATCGGCATTGAAACCACTGCGCACACTTTTGGTGTTGGTGTAGTTTCTAAGGGAAAGGTTCTTGCAAATGTGAAAGATATGTATAGGCCTGAAAAAGGAGGAATAATTCCAAACGCAAGTGCTAATCATCATAGACTTGTTGCACAACAAATATGGGATGAATCTTTATCAAAATCAGGATGTTGTGATAAGGATATTGAGGCGATTGCTATTTCCAATGCTCCTGGTCTTGCTCCTTGCTTGATTGCAGGTCTTGAATTTGCTAAACTTCAGGCTTCTCGTTTGAAAGTTCCGCTTATTCCCGTTAATCATTGCATTGCCCATTTGGAAATTGGACAGTCAGTTGGTGCGCGAAATCCCGTTTTGCTTTATGCTTCTGGCGCAAATACTCAGATAATTGCATTCGTGGCAGGAAAATACCGAGTTTTTGGCGAAACATTAGATAATGGCGTCGGTAATTTTATTGATTCTTTTGGGAGATACGTCGGAATTCCTTTTCCAGGCGGACCTGTTTTGGAAGGCAGAGCAAAAAATGGAAAATACATTGAACTGCCTTATTCAGTTAAAGGAATGGATGTTTCGTTTTCAGGAATTTTGACTAAGATGAAACAACTTTATGACAAAGACGTTTCAGTTGAAGACTTGGCTTTTTCAATGCAAGAAACTGCATTTGCAATGCTTGTTGAAGCTGCCGAAAGAGCTTTAGCTCATACTGGAAAAAAAGAATTAGTTTTAGGTGGAGGAGTTGCTTGTAATGCCCGTTTGCAGGAAATGAGTCGTTTGATGTGCGAATCTAGAGGAGCTAAAATGTTTTGTCCTGCTCGTGAATTTTTAGTAGACAACGGAGCAATGATAGCTTATACGGGAGAGGTTATTTGGAATTCCGTTAAAAATAAAAAATTATTAATTGAACCTAAATTTATATTTTATCCAGGAGATTTTGATAATTTAGATATCGCTCCTCGTGAAAGAACAGATATGGTTGATGTGGTGTGGAAATATTATTAAATTTCCTATGAACACAATATTTATAAACCCTCTTTTTTGAATAGATTTGCCAATGACTTTAGGAGGCGACTTCTTTTAGTCTAAGCATAAAATAAAATGGATTACTATTCAATTGTTGAGAAGGCAAGAAAAACTGGAAAGATAGACAAAGGAACTAATGAAGTTACCAAAGCAATTGAAAGAGGAGTAGCTAAGGTTGTATTCTATGCGGCTGATGTTTCACCTAAAGAAATTGTTGCACATATTCCAGTGATTGCGAAAGAAAAGAAAATTCCTTGTTTTGAAGTCGATTCAAAACAGAAGCTTGGTGTTTCTGTTGGTATTCCTGTTTCTACAAGTGCAGTTGCTATAATTGATGCTGGTCAAGCTGATAAAGAAGTTCAGGCATTACATAAGGTTGGAGGTCATTAATTCTAAATGGGTGGGAATAAAGCTCCGAGGCTTCGTGATGAGACGGCCGGTGGCGCGAATACAGTTGTTCGTAAATTGAGTGCTGATGCACCAGTCAAGGCAGAAGTTGTGACTTTAATTTTAAGAACTGGTGCACGAGGAGAAATTATGCAGGTTGAATGTAAAGTTCTTGAAGGTCGAAATTCTGGAAAAGTAATGAGGCGAAACGTTAAAGGTCCAGTCAAAATAGGAGATTTTCTTACTTTGAGAGAAACTGAAATTGAAGCGCGCAGAGTCAGAGGCGCAATAAAAGGAGCAAATTCTTAAACATGAATACGGCAAAATGCATTTTTTGTGGTAGAGAAGAAGAAGATTTTAGAGGAACTTATTTGTTCAAAAATGACGGAAACACAAATTATTACTGTAGTTCAAAGTGTAGAAAGAGCCATTTGAAATTACATCGTGATAGAAAGCGAGTTGCGTGGACTGAAGCATATCACAATATTCACAAAGGTAAAGGCGTCAATAAAACGCAGTGATTTTGTTATTTTTTTGTGTAGACTTTAGATTGTTGTGATTATTTTTTGAAAAGTTTAATCGCTCCACAAATGACTTTTTCACAAATTAAAAACCTTCTCAAATCCACTGGAAATCTTATATATGATAATGCGACTGGTCTTACATTCTCAAGAGTTAATGCTTTAGAAGTGGTTAAAGCTGTTCCTTTCTTGAATAAGACTGGTAGTATTGGTTCAAATGCGAATATAACCCTTTATTTGAATTCAACACTTGAACCTGGATTTACAACTATTTTGGCCCTTTCATTAGGAAGAAGCCCTGGAATTCCTCTCCCTGATGGAAGAGTTATTCCTTTGAATATAGATGATTTATTACTTTTGTCCATACAAAGTCCTTCAACTGTGTTCTTAACAAATAATTTTGGATTTTTGAATGCTAATGGACAGACCACAGCAACAATGAATTTACCAAATATTCTGGGAATTCAAAATTTAGAAGTATATGCGGGATTTATTACAATAAATAGCACTTCTGGCACTTTATCTTCTGTATCTAATGCTGTCAGATTATAATTTTGATAATATATTATACAAACTATTTTTTTAGAGAATTTTATTTTAAACAATTATTGAGTTTATCGTCGGCAAATCATTAATTTAATACATAAAGCTTTATAAAGTCATTTAGTCATTTTCTATAGTTATGGGTGAAAAAGGTTATACAGGCGAGAATATCAAAGTTTTAGAGGGTCTTGAAGGTGTTAGACTTCGTCCAGCGATGTATATTGGAAGCACGAGCAAGTATGGACTTCATAAGTTAGTTGATGAAATTGTTGATAACTCTGTTGATGAGGCTATGGCTGGATATTGCACAGATATTGATATTACTTTAAATGCTGATGGAAGCGTTACTGTTGAAGATAATGGTAGGGGAATCCCAGTTGATCCTCATCCAGTTTATAAAATACCAACAGTTGAAGTTGTAATCACTAAACTCCATGCCGGAGGAAAGTTTGACAAGGGAAGTTATAAGATTTCTGGAGGACTTCACGGAGTAGGTATAAGTGTTGTTGCTGCTTTGTCTAAACATTTCAAAGTTGTTGTTAGAAGAGAAGGAAAAATATACCAGCAAGAATATGAAATTGGTAAGCCCGTTTCTAAATTAAAAGTTATTGGAGATATTGATAAAAAAATAACTGGAACAACTATCACTTTCACACCTGATGAAACTATATTTTCAACAACTAAGTTTGATTTTTCTGTTTTAGAAACACGTTTTAGAGAGATTGCTTTTTTGAATAAAGGCGTAAAGATTTCTTTGACTGATAAAATCTCTAATAAAGATGAAACTTTCAAATATGAAGGTGGAATAATTGACTTTGTAAAATGGGTAAATAAATCTCGTCAAGCTTTACATGCAAAACCTGTTTATTTTATGAAAGAACAGGATAAGATACACGTTGAGTGTGCAGTTCAGTATAATGACTCTTATCAAGAAAATGTTTTGAGTTTTGTAAATACTATTAACACTATTGAAGGTGGAACGCATGTTGTCGGATTCAAAACTGCTCTAACAAGGGCGATAAATGATTATGCTAATAAAAATAAATTGCTTAAAGATGGAAATGTAACTGGTGATGATGTTCGTGAAGGTCTGACTGCAATTGTTTCTGTTAAAGTTCCTGAACCTCAATTTGAAGGACAGACAAAAACAAAATTAGGAAATAGTGATGTTAAAGGAATTGTTGATAGTGTTTGTATGATTGCTATGACTGAATTCTTTGAAGAGAATCCACCTATTGCTCGTCGTATTGTTGATAAAGCTCTTGAAGCACAGAAGGCTCGTGCAGCTGCAAAGAAAGCTAAGGAACTTGTTAGACGTAAAAATGCGTTTTCTGTTGGAGGTTTACCTGGAAAACTTGCCGATTGCTCTTCTAATAAAACTGAAGAAACTGAACTTTATTTAGTTGAAGGAGATTCTGCTGGTGGTTCTGCAAAGACTGCACGTAATAAAGAATTTCAAGCTATATTACCTTTGAAGGGAAAAATACTTAATGTTGAGAAAGCACAACCGGTAAAAGTTCTATCTAATGAAGAAATTGCTAATATGATTACTGCAATCGGAGCTGGAATCACAGATCAATTTGATATAACTCGTTTAAGATATAATAAGATAATTATTATGACTGATGCCGACGTAGATGGAGCCCACATTAGGACTTTGCTTTTAACTTTCTTTTTCAGATTTATGCCTAAACTTATTGAGCAGGGTAATATTTATATCGCTGTTTCTCCACTTTATAGAATTAGGAAACGTGGAGATCACTATGTTTATTCAGATAAGGAACTTAAAGAAATGTTGGCTAAACTTGGAGATAATGCAGATGTTCAGAGATTCAAAGGTCTTGGAGAGATGAATGCAGAACAATTATGGGATACTACTATGAATCCTAAGACTCGTATGATGAAGAAAGTTACTATTGTTGATGCAGTTAAATCTGATGAAGTCTTCTCTAAATTAATGGGAGATGATGTTGACCCGAGAAAACAATTTATTGCAGAACACGCGTCGGAGGCGCAGATCGATATATAATGGCCGATAAAGAAAACGGAAATAATGAAAAAGAAAAACAAATAGATGTAGAAGTTGCAGCTATGGAACAGAAGCGTAGAGAGAAAGAACAAATTGGAGATGAAAAGGGAGTCTATGGTGTAGAAATTGTTGAAGAAATGGAACAGGCATTCATTGATTATGCTATGTCTGTTATTGTTGATAGAGCTTTGCCGTCTGTTGAAGACGGATTGAAACCAGTTCATAGAAGAATTTTATACGCAATGAATATTATGGGACTTGACCCAAATAAACCTACAAGAAAATGTGCTAAAATTGTTGGAGAAACTATGGGTAATTATCACCCTCACGGAAATTTGGCAATATATGATGCGCTTGTAAGAATGGCACAAGACTTTTCTTTACGTTATCCTTTAGTTCATGGCCAAGGAAATTTTGGAAATCAAGATGGCGACTCTCCTGCTGCAGATAGGTATACTGAAGCAAGATTAAGCAAAATTTCAGCAGAATTGCTTGCAGATATTGAAAAAGAAACGGTCAAGATGAGACCTAATTTTTCAAATGATTTGAAAGAGCCTGAAACTTTACCGGGTAAGTTACCTAACTTGTTGCTTAATGGAGCTACAGGTATTGCTGTTGGAATGGCAACTAATATCACACCACATAATTTGAGAGAAATTTGTGATGCAGTTACAGAATATGTTAATAATCCGAATATCACTTCAGATGAACTTGCTAATTTTGTAAAGGGTCCAGACTTCCCAACTGGAGGAATGATTAGTGGTGCGATAAAAGATATGTATCGTACTGGTAAGGGGAGAATAATTATTCGTGCTAGAACAGAAATAGAAGAAGATAAGAAAGGAAAATCTTCTATTATTGTTACTGAAATTCCTTACATGGTTAACAAGGCAGAACTTGTTAAAAGTATTGCCCAACTTGCAACAGATAAAAAATTACCAGATATTTCTGATTTGAGAGATGAATCTGCCAGGGGTAAAGTAAGAATAGTTATAGAATTAAAGAAAGGTGTTGAGCCTAAATTTACTTTAAACTCATTGTATAAATTGACAAATATAGAAACCAGTTTTGATGCTAATCTTTTAGCTCTTGTCGGAAAACAACCTCGTGTTTTGAATTTACGAGACATTATTATGGAGTATGTTAAATATAGACAACTTGTTGTTCGTAGACGTAGCGAATTTGATTTAAAGAAAGCACAAGACAGACTTGAAATTGTTTTAGGATTGTTAATTGCTTTGAAAGATATTGATGCTATTGTTACATTAATAAAAAAATCAGAAGATGCCAAATCAGCATTTGAATCTTTAATGAAGAAGTTTGGAATGTCTGAAAGACAAGCTAAAGCAGTTCTTGAAATTAGATTGCAACAATTAACTCATTTAGAAATTGACAAACTTAAAGATGAAGAAAAGAAACTTCGTGAAATAATCTCTGAATTGGAAAATATCTTATCTAGTGAGAAAGAAATTCTAAAAGTAATTAAGAAAGAAATTGCCGAAATTAAAGAAAAATATGGAGATGACCGACGCACTAAAGTATTGAAGAGAGTAGACGAAATTACTGAACAAGACTTGATTGAAAAGAAAGATGTAGTTGTAATGATTACTAATTCTGGTTATATTAAACGAGTAGATGTAAAAGCGTATAAGGAACAGAAACGTGGAGGTGTGGGAGTTACCGGGGCAGATTTGAAAGAAGAAGATTTCGTTAATAGATTGATTACTTGTTCCACACATGATAATCTTTTGTTCTTTACTTCTCGTGGTAGATTATATTGGCTTAAAGCAAATGATGTTCCTGCAAGTGAAAGGCAAAGTAAGGGCAAAGCAATGGTCAATCTTTTGAATTTACGAGATGAAGCGATTGCTAATGTTCTGTCCGTTTCTGATTTTGAGAAAGGATATTTGATGTTTGTGACTAAACTCGGAATTGTGAAGAAACTTCCTTTGAAAGATGTTGCCAAACCTCGTAGCACAGGTGTTCGTGTGATGAACATGCCTATGGATAATTCAGATACTTTGATTAGTGTTATGAGAGTTGATGATAATCAAGAAGTTTTACTTACTTCTAAAGATGGAAAGGCAATAAGATTCAATGCCGATGAAGTTCGTTCAATGGGACGCTCTTCTTATGGGGTTAAAGGAATCGAACTTAACACTAAAGATGTTGTTGTGTCATTAGTTCCTGTTGAGCAGAATAAGAAAATGTCTATTCTTTCAATTACTGAAAAGGGTTATGGTAAACGTAGTGCACTTGACGAATATCGTTTGACTGGTCGTGGTGGAAAAGGAGTGATTAATATTAGAACTGAAGATAGAAATGGAGATGTTATTCGTTCTCTTCCTGTGACAGATGATTCTTCTATCATTGCTACAACAACGAAAGGAATGATTGTTCGCATATCTGTTGAGGATTTGCGTGAGATGGGAAGAGCTACACAAGGTGTTCGCATAGTTAAATTAAAGGAAGGCGATAAAGTCGCCGATGTAGTTTTGGTTGCAGATGAAGAAGTTGTTGTTGATGAGAAAGGGAAATAGAAATATTTTTATTCTCAATAGATTCTTATCTCTATTTCAATATTTATTTAGTATTCCCGTTCTTGATAAATCTTCCATTATTCTATCAACTACTTCTCCGACTTGCACATTTGTTGTATCTATTTTTATTATATTTGGTAAACCTTCTAATGACCTATCAATTTCAGTTTCTAATCTGTCAAACTCTTTTGGGTTTTCCAATAAAAATCTATCTAACCTAGATTTTCTACCCCTTTGTGCGCTTCTTTTCTTTTTTTCATCTAGTGCACAACTTAAATAAACCACCGCTGATGGTTGAATGAATGTTCCTCTAAAGTCTTGCACATGGTGTATTGATTGTGCGTGGTTTAGGAATCTTCCATAGGCAACAGTAGATGGCCAATATCTATCTTGAAATACTAATCTAGAATCTTCTGGATGTCTTGCTCTTTCTAATTTATCCATCTCAAATAGTGTTGTATAAATGAATTCTCTTTCTAGTTCATTGCATTGAGTAGAGATGGCCAATAGTCTAGCCATCAGAGAGGTAGGATAAACTGGACCCTCATTAAATGTAAATCTTTCTTTTTTACTAAATTTTTTAGACATTTCCAGAATAGTCGTTGACTTTCCAGAATAGTCTGCTCCTTCAAATATTACTAGTTCCATTTACTTATACTAACAGAAAAATTTCTGTTACCCTCCGCCCAAATATTAAGTATCTCATTTAAACCATTACTAAAATCTAAATTGCTTGAAACTATTCTTTTTGCTTCTTCTACATTAATATTAATTATATCTTTTGTTTTTTCTAAAATTGAATTTTTTTTTAAAAGTTTTATGATATAATTGTAATTTTTATTATTTAGCTCTTTAAGGAACTTCTTTCTATCATCTTTTTTTATATTTGATAGAAGCAAATACATTGGGTAAGTTATATGACCTTGTTTCAAATCTGAGAGACCTCTGAACCTTTTATGTTTAATATAATCATAAATATCATTCTTTAATTGTCCTGCCATGGCTAAATTATTTGCATATCTCTTTATATTTTGTAGTTCCTTATGTGTTCTACCACATATAAAGAAACAACATTCTAACAACATCCTACCATGAGCTGTTTTTGCTAAATATAATTCTTTAACTTCATCTTCTTTAATTTTAAATAAATCTTCTTTAGATTTTAATTCCATCAATACACTAGAGTAGTATTTAGACAACTCTTCATTTATCTTTATCATAATCGAATTAATAATTTTATGGTTCACCCCATTCTTGGCTAAAATCTTTGGTGTAACTTGGAGAATCTTATGATTCATATAGTCACAAGATAACAAAGTTTCCTTAACGCCAAACTTTTTATGTGCTACAACCAAACCCTCACGATTTAAATCATCATCATAAAAGTCGTCTTGTGCTAGAGCTGTTGTAAAGGTTAGCTCAAATAATGCGGCTAGAGGTATAATATCTTCTTCTGGAAAACCAAACTCTTTAGCGATTATCAAAGGTAGACCGCTTCTAAATCTATTTATCTTCAGGCCCTCTAATAAATGATATACTGGTTTTGTTCTAAAATCTTCTGGTATATTCTCCTTAATGAATGGTAAAACTTTATCTTTGAATATTTTATCATAGGTTAATTCAAGATTAGGATATATCATGGATAATCATGTAATCCTAGATGTTTAACTTCAGATAAGGAATAATCAGAATTAATGAAATCCTTTAACTGAGAAGGCACTAAGTTTTCAATAATTGGTTTATCTAAGAAATTTACTTCTTCTAATTTTGCTTCCTTTTCTTCAGGATCGTATCCTTTCTCTGGAATACCGTTATACTTAGTTACATGAAAGTAGAACTCTGCTCCTCTTCCATGGTTCGTTATATTCAATTCTCTAATAGCAACTAGCTTAGATTCTTGTAACTCTATATTTAATTCTTCTTTCAATTCTCTTTTTAATGCCGCAATTAAATCCTCTTCGCTTTCAACTCCTCCTCCAGGTACCACATGATAAATTTTATCTCCTTTTTTCATTTTAGTTGTCACCAATTTATCTTTATAGAATAATATTGCTCCAACTCTAAATAACGTTCTCATTCCTCTATCCTCCTTATTTTATGTTTTAAACCTATTCTTTCTGCAAATTCCTTTATTTTAGCCTTATTTATATTTGGTAAATCTATAAATCCGAGAGTTACCTCTAAACCGAGTTGTTTAGCTCCGATCCCAAATCTTATTGCATCGTCAAAAGCTATTTCATCTGGGTCTGAAATGCCTGGCTTTACTAATTTTAAATAACTAGCTTTCTTGTTGGTTAAGCCAAGATATGGAATACTATTGAAAAATTATAGTATTGACTTAGTTTATATTAAACAATCTTCGAAGGCTATATGCGGAAGATTTGGCGTTGTTGCAACGCAATAGGGGGCGACCCCGAAAAGGTTTGATTTCATATCAAACTAGTTTTGTTTAAGTTAAGGCTTATTCAAAATGAACAGACCAATTCTTAATACCTTTTCTGATCAAAACGATCAGAACATCTTTATAAATCAAAATGCAGAAACTATGCATTCTAAAATTTAAATTAAAAACCAGTTCTTTACGGCTTAATGGAGCATTTTTTAAGGCTCTTTCATATTCAGAACAAAGGGATTATAAAGATTTAGAAAAATATCTAAAGAAAATTAAAGAAGAAGTCAAGGTTTAGAATTTATTCAATATCCTCAGTAGATAGATAATGTTTAATTTCACATTTAATTAATTTATCTAATATTTTTTGTATTAAAGATATATTTAAAATAGCTCGTTTCGTTTTTCAATTATGCCCGTAATACATAACTTGAATTATTTGAATGGTCAGTCAAGGTTGGCTGGACACGATATTACTGTGGGAATGGTTGTTAGAAAAGTTGCCACTGATGGGATTGATGCATTTTGTGAGGCTAATGAATTTTCAAGAATAGAAGTGAGGGATGTTTTGAAGTATTGTATGAATGAAGGATGCGTATCTTCATTTGCTACTTTCTGCGAAGGGTGTAAGAAAAATCCTTATTATTCACAAAGAGAATCTTCAAGAAAATTTTGGGAAATTGCTCGTAGTGTTTATAATAAAGAATTTAGTGAAGAGTAATTGAAACAACGAATTTATTAACTTTAAACCCACATTCATTTTATGGATATGATTACTCTTTTTCTTGCTATTGGTTGTTTGATTATTGGCTATTTGATAGGAAATATTATTGCTACACGCAAACGTGATAAATATTGGTCTGGAGAAATTGAAGGACATCGTGCTGATGCAATTGCTCGTTCTCGTGCTGTTCTTGCAGGACATTTCTCCGAACAACTTGCCCCTTACTTGCCGAATTTCCCCTTCAAGCCGACAGAGTGCAAATTTATAGGAAAGCCAGTGGATTTTTTAGTTTTTGAAGGTCTTGATGAGAAGAATGTTCGGAAAGTGCATTTTGTCGAAGTCAAAAGTGGAAAATCTAACTTAAGTGGAACTGAAAAATCTCTGAAAGATTCAATTCTTAATGGTAGAGTTGAATGGCACGAATATAGAGTTAGTGAAGATATTGGATAATAGTTATTTCTTATTATAAATCCATTCTTCGCAAAATTCACATCCTTTCTCTACAAGACATGGTTTGAAACCTGTTTGTCTTGCCTGAATGATTGCTTTTGCAGTATCTATCAATTCTTTTCTTACTTCTTGCAATGAAAATTGCGTTCTGGAACTATGGATTTCTTTTGCTACACCCTTTGAATCTATGTTAAATTCTAATGGGTGGTCTTTTTGTAACATTTCCAAAACAAGCGTTTTTGGTGTACCGAATTTTTTAGCAGCCAAAGCGTAAAGGCCCAATTGCCAATTTCTATATTTTGGTTTGACTTCAGATTTACCAGTTTTATAGTCTACAATTGTTACTTCTCCGTTATCAGAGATATCTATTCTGTCGGCGTAACCTGTGAAATAAATTCCTTCAAGTGTTATTGAAACTCTTTTTTCAACTAATGAGTTTTGATTATAACGCCCTTTATTTCTTTCGACGAATACTTTAATCATTTGCATAGCTTCATCAATATTAGATTCTTTGAATTCATTCATTTGCAGAATTTTAGCACAATCTTCAAATTCTTTTACGCTTTTGAGTCCTTTTGAAACTCCTTCTTCTAATATTTTATGCACAAAATTACCCAAAGCTATTGCTTCCCAAGATTGTGGTGTTGGTTCGGGCATATGATAGATATATTTGTATTCATATTTTTTTTGACATTCATCAAATTTTTGCAAAGAACTTGAAGAAAAGCTTAATTTTTGTAAATCTATAGTGTCTGCTGTTTTTATTTCAAGTTTATCTTCTTGTTTTTTATATAGCTCTAACTCATCTTTAATAAAATCAATATCTTTGTTTTCTTGATAGTTTATTTCTTTTAAGAATTGACTTGGTTCAAATTCTCTTTTTCCATATTCTTTTGCATAGGTCATATATAATCTTTTTTTAGCTCTTGTGCAACCAACATAAAATAGACGACGTTCTTCCGCAAGTTGACTTTCATTGTCGTTTGACTCATTTATTGAAATAATATTTGTATTTTTATGTTCTAAAGGAAATTTCTTCTGCGTTAGAGAACACATAATAACGGTAGTATATTCTAATCCTTTAGTTGCATGATTTGTCATTATCCTTATTCCTTTCTTTTCAATTATTGGAGTCTCAATAGATATATTTAACGCATCAAGAGTTTCAAGATGATGAAGGAAAATTTCCAATTCTTTAGAATCTGTCTCACTAAATTCCTTAACTAAATTATTGAATTTTTCTAAAGATAATATTTTTTCTTGGCCTTCTTTCGTATTAATATTATGGAATCCTAATAAATGATATAATTTTTTTAATATCTCAGTAGTTTCATCTTCTTTTGAAGCAGTAAGAATTATTTTAGTTATCGCACTTAATTTTGTATTTGATTCTTGTGATATTCCTTTGATTCCATTTATTATTATTTCTTTAGTTATGCATTCACTATTTTGCAAGTTTTTTAATGCTTTTGTAAATTGAATCTCATCATCTTTGTTTAAAGATGCAGAATGCATCAATTCCCACCAAGAGCCATCTCCTCCCTTTCCAGAATTTTTATATTTACTTATTAAATTCAGATATGCTCTTATTTGTTTGATTATTTGAGATTTTAGTAATGACTCTTTATTCAAACTTATGAAAGGTATCTTTTGATAATCTAATTCTTTCTTTAAGGCATTTGCCTGTTGATGTGTTCTAAAAATAACACATATTTCTTCAAAAGGAGTTTGTTTTTCTATTTCATTTTTTATCAATTCAATTGTCTTTCTAACCTCTTCATTTGCATTCTTTAATTCATAAACTTCTGCATTACTTCCAGATTCATTATAGGCACTTTTCACTTCAAAACATTCCGATGGGATTTTGTAATTGTTTTTTATCAATTCATGAGCTACTGAAAGTATCTTGTTTGTTGATCTATAAGACTTATCTAATTTGAAAATATCTGAATCTTCTATATCTAACTCTTTTTTTATTTGATTGAAATTATCTTTGTAAGCTCCTCTGAATCTATATATTGATTGATTTAAGTCTCCTACAATGGTTAAGTTTCTATGTGGAGCTATTAATTTGATTAAATCACATTGTAATTTATTAGTATCTTGGAATTCATCAATTACAATATATCTATAGTCTTCTGCAACTTCTGGATGCTTTTCTAATAACTCTAAAGCTTTATGATTCAAATCAGAATAATCCAGACCATTTTTTATAGACTTTATCTTCTCATATGATTTCCAAGCATGTATAAATTTTCTTTGTTTTATTTCCTCTTCTATTTGTTCCTTTTTTGATTTAAGGTTTTCTGATTCTTCTGTTTTTATTTTTTTTAGATGTGTAGTATTTACTTGAAATTTTAATTCTTCTAATTCTTTAGAAAGTTCATCAATATCCTTTAAACTAATTTTGATATTTTTTTCTAATTTTTCTACAGAATATCCTAAGTCCTTTGCAATACTTATTTCTTCAATATATTTCGTACATAATTGAGGGTGAGTCTTAAAATATTTATGAAGCAGTATTTTTCCATCATCTGGAAGAATTATTTTAAACTCTTTTTTTATGCCTATCTTTTCCCCTTGCTTTTTTAATAGATCTGCACAGAATGCATGGAATGTTCTTATTATTGGTTCCTGATTATTATTTAAGAAAGGAAATATTCTTTGCCTTATCGTATTTACTGCTTCATTTGAAAATGTAAGACATACTATTTCTCCTGGTTTGTATATCTTCTTTTCAATTAAATATTTTATTTTTTCAACGATGCTGTAGGTTTTTCCAGTTCCTGCTCCTGCAAGAATTACGCATGGACCCTTGAATTTTTTTATGTAATTTTCCATATGGATTTGCTGAAAACAGATTTAACACTACTTATTTTTTATTATGAAATAAATCTGGATTTCTAATTCTTAACATTTTTGCAGCCGCTGCTTTCATTGTTCCGTAATGGTTAGCATTTTCCCGAAATTGAATATTTAATTCACGAGCAAAGAGATATGACGAACTTATTTCTTTTTTAAAATCTGTGCCAGATAAATATTCTATCAACGGTTCTTCTCTTTTTGAATCCAAACATATTCTTGTCGTTTCTCTCCAAAGTTTTTCTTTTTCTTTTTCAGATAAATTTCTTATTTCAAAATTATTTTCTCTTGCTTTTTGTGCTATCAAAAAAACATAATCTTCTCTTATTGGATAAATAATCATCCTATTATTTCTCCTTGCCCTATTAAACGCCAGTGATTATTTACATTTCTGGCTAGTCCTATTTTTGCATTTTTAAATGGCACGATAGGTATTTTCAAAGTTAATTCAGCTTCTTTTGAATTTAATTTATTAATTATACCTACAGTCACAGATGTGTTTATTGAAAGCATAATGTTCTCACTCGGTTTTAAAGGGGTTATTTGAGTCATTCCGGGTACGTCTTTGAATAATTCATAACTTATTTTGAGTTTTGTAACAATTTCTGGCAATTTTCCATTTATCGAAACTATACATCCTGAAAATGCATCCGATTTGCCTAAACTCATATCTAATTCCGTTTCTATTGAAGCACTTCCTCCTGGAGTGAGTTCTTTAACTTCATGAGAACCTTTGTATATAGAGGTTATTTTTGTTTTAATTGGTTTGTATTTGAATTGATTTGCTTCTTTTATCATAAGTCCAGGTTTTATCTCTAAGTAATCTCCTATTTTTAGAGAACCTGTTTTTAATGTCCCTCCCAATACTGTTCCATGTAAGTTCTTAGGTTTTGTTCCTGGTTTGTTTATATCAAAGCTTCTTGCAATGAAAAATGTCGGCGTTTCTTTCAAGTCTCTTTTAGGAGATTGAATTTCACACATAGCTTCATAAACTTTTTCAAGATTAACATTTTGCTGTGCGGACACTGGAATTACTGGTGCATTTTCCGCGATAGTGTTTTTGAATTCTTTTCTTATATTATGAAAATTTTCAAGTGCTTTTTCTTTAGTTACTAAATCTATTTTATTCTGCACGATGATTATCTCTTTAATGTTTTTTGCTTGCAATGCCATCAAATGTTCTCTTGTCTGTGGTTTGATGCCTTCGTTTGCAGCTACTACCAAAATAGCTGCATCAACTATTGCTGCACCTGAAAGCATTGTAGCCATAAGCATCTCGTGTCCAGGAGCATCTATAAAATAAACCTGTCTTTGAGGATTTCCTTTATTGTCTATATTATATTCTTTATCTTTAGAAATTGTTATGTCTGCGTATCCTAATTTTATTGTGATCCCTCGTTTTAACTCTTCAGAATGTGTGTCAGTCCATTTTCTACTTAATTTGTATAATAATGTCGTTTTTCCGTGGTCTATGTGGCCTGCGATGATAACATTTAAGGTTTCTAGTTCTTGCATGTTTATTGAGGATTTTATAGGTTTTTAAGTATTTACTAGTCTTTTTTATTAAGATAATTTTTTAAAATTTAGGCATTTTTGTTTAATCTATTTTGATATTTTTTCTGTTAGAATAAGACTCTTTCTTATATCGTTTTGTAAGTGTCGTATAAATTTACGAACATAAAATTCATTATTATTTATGAAATTGATATTATTCTAGATTTTAGAAATTTGATTTAACAATTGTTTTTTGATATAAATTTATTGTGCAACTGCTTCAGGTGCTTTTTCCTTAGTCTTGTTTTGATCTGGAAAGATTTCCGCAAGAAGTTTTGAACCGTGCTTTAATACCATGATATTAATTTGAGCCGTTTTTTCTGAAAGTTGTTGACCTCGGATTGTTTTTCTTAATCTAAGACCATCTGGACTTACTCTTTTCTTTTTGCCTTCTTTTCGTGGACGTTTATGCATTCCCCAACCATAGTTAAGAATTAAATGTTTTGTTTCTGCGCCCTGCAATCCAGGTTTGTGGGGGAATCCAGACGTATCACTTGCGCCAGTTATTTTCAGTTCATATCCTTCTAAATCTTCAGATACATCTTTGCCGTGCATTATATCCCCTAACTTTTTACCCATCAAGTTCTCACTGGTGCTTTCTAATTTCCATGATTTGCCTTTATCGGATATGTTTAATTTGAATGGCATGATTTGTATTAAAAATATAGGTTTTTAAGGTTATCTCTTAGTTTATCTTACCAATAGGATAAATATTGCTATGTTTATTATTCCTGCCAAAAAACAATATGAGCAGAATTTTTTTAATATTATTGTCTGCACCATCATAAGAAATACAGAATATAAAGTGGCTATAGTGGAAGTTACTTTGATGATATTTATTATGGGAGAGTATCCTGAACTGATTATAATTACTCCAATTATTAGAGTTATGTAGTATATTAGTCCAGTTATTTCATTTCTTATGTTTAATATGTTAGACCATTCACTTTCTAGAACTTCGTTACAAGACTCTGAATCTATAAGGCAAACAACTCTTTTGTTTTTTATTTTAGATATCGTTATGTATCCAGATATTAAAATACCCAGAATTGCGAATAGAATTAACCAGATTTCAGTTGCCATATTTTCCAAATATTAGTTTGTTAGGCTATCCAACTACTAATCGTTAGACATTTAAACTTTATATTTCTTAAATTTAGATGAAATCTACAAAGAGAATTAGAAAAATGAATTCTAAAATTGGTAACAAAATTAAAAGAGTGGAAAAAATAACTCATGAAATAATAGAGGATGTGTCTTTGCCCAAAGATATGTTGAATGTTCCAACTTTTCTGAATGTTGCGAGAATTGTTTTGACATTTATTATTTCTTATATGATTGTTGTTGATAGCGATATAAAACTGACCGTTTTCGTTTTCGTTATAGCGGCCATTACTGATTGGTTTGACGGATATTTTGCACGTAAATATGAACTGACCAGTGATTTTGGACGCAAGGCAGATATGTTTGCAGATAGATTTTTATGGGTTGGAACAGCTCTTACCTTGATTCTTGTTTTTGGTATGAAAGGAAGACTTGAGTCTATACACGGGCTACAAATTCTAATGATTATGACTCGTGAAATAATTGCGTTTCCTTTTGCTCTGGCAGGTTTGTTTAGTGGATCTGTTTTTCCTCCAACAAGATATATAGCTAAACTGACAACATTTATTCAAGGAGTTGCTTTGCCGTCTTTGATGCTTAGTATCTTTTATCCTGTTTGGACTTATGTTTCTCTACCTCTATCTTTAGTGATTGGAGTTGCTGGTGCTCTTTCAGGACTACACTACATTCATGATTTGGAAGTTTTGAGAGAAAGAAAAATCAAAATATAATTTATTTTCCCCAGTCCGATTTCTTTCTACGTTTAATTTCTGCTATTTCCATTAAGGTTTTTATTTCAGATTCTGATAAGAGGTCTTTGTTTTTTTTGAAATCTTTAAATTGAGATTCTGAAACTTGTGAGTAAAGGTATTTTTTATCGGCTAATTGTCTTTCGAAGTTAACTCCTGGTAACGACATTGCTACCTCTTTTCCTTCTGTTGCATCTTCTAATGAAGTTTTGTCTTCTTGAAGAGCCTTTACTCGTGATATTTGTTCATCGGTTTCATCAATCAAAGGTATATTCTTTTTTACATCTCCTGCTAATACTTTGATGCCAAAAATAGCAGGGTTAGAATTTCTGAATTGATATTGATGAAGTATTTCAATCTTACATATCGTTGCTAATTGCATTAATCTTTCTTTTTCGATATCATTATTTCTTTTAGTTCTCCAAGATTGCAAATCTTCTATTAATTTGTATACTACTTCGTTTGTTAAAACTTGGACATGTTTTATTTTTGGTAGGTCTTCTTCTTGTTCAACATTGAAACCTATAATTATAGCATTTAAGGGATTCATTTCAAGATTTGCCTTTGCTGTGCCTATGTCAGACTTGCCTATAGGCCCAATTCCTGCCTTTACTACAGAAATGTTTGATTGTTTTAACAAAACTAAAAGGGCTTCCAAACTTCCTAACGAGTCTGCCTTTGCTATAATTCCTTCCTTTTCTGTTGTGATTGTATTTTGAAATTCTTTTTTGAATTTTTCTTTTATTTCTTTTAGATTATTTTCTATTTTTTGAAATGGCATTCCTGAAAGGATTCCCTCTTTATTTGTTAATTGTAATCTCAAACCTGTCGCTGCAATTGCTTCTTTCGTCGCCTTAAATTTTATGCTTAAAGGCATTATCTCTTCAAGACCTCTGATTTTTGTTATTATTGGTTCTCCAAAAAGAGTAGCTATTGCAATTTCATCTCCTTCTCTTAACACTCCATCATAAATAATAGATTCTGCTGTTTCCATTGATTTTTCTTTTTTAATCTCTAAAAGAACCCCTTTGGTTTCAGATGATAATTCTAATCTTTCGGTTAAAAATCTTTGAGATAAACCACATAAAACAAAAAGCAATTCCGATATTCCTTCCTTTGTTCTTGCTGAACATGGCACAATTGCTATCTTTTTTGTAAAATCAGTTATCTCATAAAATAATTCGGAGTCAAATCCATGACTTTGCAAAGCTCCTTGAAATGTTCCTAATGAAACTTCAAATTCTTCTTTTGTATGTGTTGCTAAACTTTCTATGGATTTTTTTATTGTTTCTTTTTTATGCCAACCAGATAGAGTGTCTACTTTATTTAAAGCAATGACGAAGGGAGTCTTGTTTGATTTCAGTATGGAAATTACTTCGGCTGTTTGAGGCCTTATTCCATCTTTTATATCTACTACGAGTATTGCTAAATCTGCTAAACTTCCTCCACGCTTTCTTAAGTTTGTAAATGCCGCGTGTCCTGGTGTATCTATGAAAAGAAAACCAGGAATTTTCAAGTCTATCTTTGCTTTTTCAAGCAAAGGACACATTTTTTGTATTTGTTCAAATGGATATTTTGTAAATGAAATTTTTTGAGTTATTCCTCCGGCTTCTAGGCCTTGAAGAGAGCTACCTCTAAAACAATCTAATAGGGAAGTTTTTCCGTGGTCTACATGACCTGCAACAGTTATTATTGGTTGACGTATCATATATTTTGAAGTTTAGAGATACTTTTAAAGGTTAAGTGTTTGTCTGATTTGTGAGATTTATTTTGCTTTTGTTTTGCTTATTCTTTGTTGTGTTATTAATAATAATTAATACTAATTTAATCGTGATGAGTGATGACTTGATTGATTTTGATAGAACTCATACTCGAGCTTTATGTTTTGGGCAGACTTGCCGAGATTTTTTGGTTTCTTGTTCTGGGACGAAAGTTATGGATTTAACTCCAATTAGTGGATTTGTGACTTTTTCAGATGATTGGGTTGATTTGAGGGAAAAGAAAGAATTGTGTTAACTACATTTCAGTTTCTTCGTAGTTCTTATTTGATTTTTTTGTTGATGTTTTAGCTTGGGATTCTGCATTTTTTTGTGTTTGTTTTACTTCTTCATCGCCTTCAGGCATATTATATTGTTGTTGAACAGATGCTATTGCTTCTGTGAATTCTTTTTCATCTATACTGTTAATTGCTTGTTTGAATGCCTTAAAAAATTCTGCCGGAATTCTTGTTCCTGCCTTCGTGAAACCGGTGTAACGCTCTGATTTTACAAACTCCCTAATTGTTAATCCTCTCTTTCCACCAAAGTCATCTATTCTTATGACTATATCCGTTTCCTGATTTTTTGGTATTCGGTCTATATCTTTTTCCATGTTTTTTAGAACGATAATGCTTATATAAAGTTATTTGTGATTTTATTTATGCCAAATAATAATAGACAAATTATTAGTGAACTTGGTTCGTTGTTTAATGAGGATTATGTTTCCAAAATTTACCATTTAAATGAAGAACCTAATTTAGAAACGCGTATTGAAATTTATAGGCCTATTTCTTTTAAAGAATTTAGAGCTCAAAGTTTAACAGGCAAAAAAGTAGCAGATTTTTCAGTTCATTCTAAACATATATCTGAACGAGATTATGTTAACAAAGTAAATATTTCCTGGTTGGATAGAGATTTTTCTAAAGAATATGCTCCTCAGGTTATGAATTTTTTAATTGATAACAAGGTTAATATTATCAATATTTCTACTTTATGCAATGAGTAATTTGAAAATTGGTTCTATTAGTTTGAAAAATAGACTTTTTTTGGCACCTATGGTTGATGTGACTGATTGTGCCTTTCGTTTACTTTGTAGAGAACAAGGGGTTGCAATGGCATATACCGAAATGATATATGTTAATGCGATTTTACATGAAAATAAATCTACTTTGAATTTGATGACTATTGGTGGAAAATTAGATAGGCCTTTAGGGTTACAAGTTACAGGAAATAATCTCAATGAGTTTTCAAAATTTAGCAAACTTTCGGTTTTACAAAATTATGATTTAATAGATATTAATTGTGGGTGTCCATCTGTTAAAATTGTAGGGAGTGAAGCTGGTAGT
>SXGU01004171.1_pt1 | contig 53888 bp, 65 predicted proteins | sample 3174531 | NCBI WGS metagenome assembly SXGU01 (sample SAMN11356863, study PRJNA531348) | freshwater metagenome | isolation source: freshwater sample F1-140 | place: China: Fuxian Lake, Yuxi | collected 2017-12-25 | reverse complement strand
TCAGATGCTCTACCGACTGAGCTAAGGGGACTCTTTTATTGAACAGAAAATCGTTATTTAAAGATTGCTGTTTGAGCGATATAATTAGCTTTTTACTTGAATTTTCATGTGTTAAATTTGATATTATCTAATTATAATTTATATTCTAATTTTAATAAATATATTACTCTTAATTTTATAGATATTTTTCCTCGTCGAGAAAAATATTTCTATTTTTTTACTTTCTGAAAAATAAAATATTTTTGACATAAGTATATAAAGAAATGATACATATATTATTTGATAAGGGGTGAACTAAATTATGGCAAAAAAGAAAGCAGCAACAAAAAAGAAACGCAGATAACTCTGTAAAAATCTTATTTTATTTTTTTTATTTGAATACTTTTCCTCTCTTCTGTGCATTTATTCTTTCTAAGAAATTATATGCGTTTGCATTTTTTGTTCCACGAATTATATTTTTTATTGCAGTTGTAATGTTGTCAATTGATTCAGCAGTCCCTATAACACTTATTGTGCTGTCTTGAATAGCTATTACGCAATCAGCTATATTTTCTAGAGTATGTTTTGTTTTTCCTTCTCTTCCTATTATTCTTCCCCTTACTTCTTTTAGATCTTTTCTTCTTGTAAAATCTTTAATGTGAATTTTTCTAAATATATTATCTTCATCTAGAATTAAAAGAGCTTTTTTAGCTGAAAAGCCTGAAGCTATTGCATCAAGGATATTCATTGCTTCATATTCATCAAATGGTTCCCCTGAAATAGTTACTTTCTTTCCAGCAATAGTAATTGAAACTTTTAATTTTTCTTCTAATTCTTTAAGATTTCTCCTTATTTCAGTTGTTCTATTTGTTAAAATTGTATCCATGTTTATTATTATTTAAGGAATGTTATAAGTTTTTCCTTTAGAATGAAAGAGCATAAGGTACTTCTTGTATTTTACTTATACTTGTTTCTTGAATTATTCCTGCTTCAATTGCCGTTTTTATAGATTCATGACCTGCTATGTTGAAAGTTGCATCTTCCATAGCCCATTTTATTAATATTTTTATAACTTCTTCTTTTGATAATTCATCTCCTTTGTAGAAACTTTCAGTTATATGTAATTGATATACTCCTGACTCAAATCTCTTTCCTAATAAATTAGAATCGCATAAAGCTATTACTGGACGATATGATTTGTGTATTTTTATGTGCATTTTATTAAATCTTGCTCTTTATATGAGATTTAGCTCCACATGCTAAACAATGTTTAAGTTTTATTCCTTTTTCAGTAATTATTTCAGTATCTGGTTTTTTACATTCTGGACAAATAACGAATTCTTTAGAATATTCTTGTATTTTATCATTTACCTTTTGAGAATTTAATTTAGTATTAAGAATTAATCTATCATTATCTATTTTTCCAGATGCTGCAAGTTCTTTTTGAAGAAATTTTGATATGTGGTCTACTTGTCTTCTTAAGTATGAAGCAATTTCAGCTATATTCGATATTATTGTGTTTTTTCCAGCTACTTGCCCTATGACTTTTGGTATGTCAAATCTATCTTTATTGCCTTCTACAACTTTCACTTTCTTGTAGGCATCATCTAATAACTGCTCATAGGTTTCCATGTTAAAGTATGATTTGGTGGTTTTAAAAGGTTAACGTATGATTTAAATATGAGTCATAGTTATTCATCTTATGAATGTTAAAAATATTGTTCTTGGAGTTGGTATTTTTGTAGTATTCATGCTTATGTTGGGATATGGTATTGAAGCTTTTTATCCTAGCCCTAAATATGAAAACTTTTGTAAACCTGGTTTGAATGGAGCTTATCCTGTGAAAGCTTATGATTCTTATGGTCTTTTTGGAGCAAATTGTACATTCAATAGACAGTTGCAAGATAGTGCTGATAAATGCATGCAGGAATCTGGTTATCCTATTTATGATTATGATGATAATGGTTGTAATGTTGCTATAAAAGAGTGCGATTATTGTCAAAAGAATTTTGATGATGCTAATAAAGATTATTCAAAAGTTTTATTTATAATTTCTTTGATTGCAGGTTTGATAACTTTATTTATAGGTTATAGATATTTGAGTGTTGAACCTGTTGGAAGCGCATTAATGGCTTCTGGAGTTGGTGCTATATTTTATGGAAGTGTAAGAAATTGGGATAACTTAAGTGATATACTTAGATTTGTTCTTTTAGTTATTGCACTTGTATTTTTGATTTGGATTGCTATGAGAATAAATAAAAATCCAGTTAAGAACAAAAAATAATTAACTAAATTCTGTTCTTCTTATTTTTACTTCATTTAAAATATCTATTCTAGCTTTTCTTATGTAATCTTCTTCTCTTTTATTAAGTCCGAGAAAATAAGGTTTTCTTGCAAGAGCAAGAACTCTTCCTGGAAATTCTAATCTTCCTATTTCTTCTCTAACTTCTTCTAAGTCTTCTGCTATATGTAAGTCTTCAGAAGGAATATAAAAACCTAAACCAAATTTTCTTCCTCTTATTCCTATAACTGTTATTCTCCAAGGATTAACTATTCCTCTTGGAATGTATAATCTCGGTTCATCATTATAATGTCTATCATTTTGTGCTGACATGGGAGAATTCTTAAAAATTTAGATTAATAAACCTTACTTTTTAACCTAGATACCTTAGTTTACCTGGGCGAGGTTCATAAGCTATTCCATCTTCTAAAAGGCGTTTGATTTCTTGATTTATTACATCTGGGTGTTCTTTTAATTCTAAAATTATTTTTTCTATATCAATTCCGCCTTGTGTTTCTGCTTCTTTTACCATTGTTAAGATTTTATCTTTCATTTGTGTTAATTGAGATTTATCTATTGTTTTTGGAAGTTCAGCTTCAACTTCAAGCTTTCTTAGAAGTAAATAAGATGGTTCTTTGTTTTTTATTATCTCAGGAGTTAGATAAACTTCATTATTCCAAGACCTTAAAAGACCAACTACTAGAACTGTGTCGCCTTGTTGAAGAGGAGTAAATTTATCTACATCATCTCCAAATGTTTTCGCTTTTATTTGTCCAGAACCATCATCCAATGTTATTGAACCAAATTTCTTTTCCCCTTCTTGAAGATATTTATCCGTAATGTTAGCGATTATATTTGCTCTCACTATTTGTTTCGAGTTTAAATCAAGGTATTTTAACTTCTCGCTTTCCATAACTGGTTTACCAGAAATAATCTGTCCTATCCTCAATTTGTATGCCACATTTCTTTTATAAGTTGATTCCATATTTTGTTTTGTTATTATAATGTTTTAAATGTTTGTGGAGTGTATTATATTCTTTGTATGAATCCTTTTTTAGGTCTGAAAATGTCTCCTGACTTAGATAATTGATTCAAAGACTCTTCAAGTTCAAGCTGGGAGACTTTTCCATCTAATGCTTTTTCAATTTCTTCTAATGAAATAAGCTTTCCTATCTTTGCTTCTAAAAGAGAAATTGTCTCTCTAACAACTAGAATCTTGCTTCTCTTTGAGGAAGAGATACCTGAGGTTATTTTATCAATATCGAATGTTTTTGTTTCTTCATCATATCCTACTTGTCTTAATGAGATTTTCAAAAGATCTATGGCTTTTCTTGCATCTTCTATTAGAACTTCAGGACTTAATCTTAATTTTGCGTTTGCTTCAGATAAACGGATTATACCCTCTAATTGTCTTGCAGTTATAGGTATAGGTTTAATATCTGCGTCTGAACGAGTTGACTGATTTCTTAACTTCACATAGAAATCCTTTATTTCTTCTACTGCTGCGTTTGTTAATTTAGGTTTTATTTTTTGTCTTGCGTATGAAATATATTTTCTTAAAATTTTTGGTTCAATAATGTCTCTAACTACTTCTTGTTTATGTTCTTCTAATACGTGAGTTGCTATTGCTTCATCTTGGGATTTATTTGGTAAATCTCTTATTACGAATATTACATCGAATCTCGAAAGTAAAGCAGGAGAAATATCTATTTGTTGTGGAATTGGCGTATATGGGTCAAATCTTCCTAACTTAGGGTTTCCTGCTGCTAAAACTGTTGTTTCAGCTCTTAATGTTGCATGAATATTTGCTTTAGAAATTGTGACTGTCTGCTGTTCCATTGCTTCATGCATCGCGCTTCTATCCTGTTCAGTCATTTTTTCAATTTCATCTATACAAACTGCTCCTTTATTAGAAAGAACCATTGCTCCAGCTTCTAAAGACCAACCTTTAAGAAATTCATCTTTTACAACGGCTGCAGTAAGACCTGCTGCGCTCGCTGCTTTTCCTGAAACATATCTTCCTTTTGGAGCTATTGTTGAAGCGAATTTTAAAAGAACAGATTTCGCAACTCCAGGGTCTCCAACAAGAAGAAGATGTATATCTCCACGAGTTGAACCGCCATCAGTTTTTTTCTTTTTTACTCCACCGAAAAGTTGGAGAAGAACTGATTCTTTTATTTGCTCAAAACCATAAATACTTGGAGCTATGCTTTGAGTAAGTCTTTTATGTAAATGAGGATCTGCAGCTATTTCTAATATTTGTTTTACTTCTTCTTCATTAATGTCTAGACTTTCAAAAGATTCCTCTAAAGGTATCGTATTATTTGCTTCAATTGCAATGTCGAATCTTGTAGATATTGCTCCGGTTTGTAAAGGGACAGGAACTTCTTTTAATACTCCTAAAATTTTTACTTTACTTCCAGGAGTTGTTTTATCTTCCATCTTTGGATCTACTAAATCTTCTTTAAGGAAAACATTTATTCTTCTTGGCTGTTCTCCTCCTTCTAAAGAGTCTGGAGATTCTTCTATTACTAAACGTTGAGTGTCTACCATTTCTTTAGATAAAAGTCTAAAAGAACCTTTGAAACCGCAAGAACATCTACTTGGCTCTCTGAATTTTCTATCTATTTGCAAAACAGAAAGAATTGCTCCACAAGTAGGACATTCAAATTTAGCATTTACTACTTGAGGTCTTACATCTGATGCTTGACGAACTATTCCTTCTACTGCTAAAAGCTGGTCTAGATTTTTCGCTCTTATTTCTCTTATTTTTACATTGAAAGTATTTGGTAAATCTGTTAGACGTATTCTTGAACCTTTCATAGAACCCATTCCAAGCTCTTCAAAAGCAGATTCCATTATCTCTATTGTTTGTTCAGGCATTTCGCTTAAACTTTCAGATAAGACTGGAGAAAATTCAGCTATATGGTCAAAACTAAGTAATATTACTTTATCTCCTTGTCTCATAGATTTACCTATTTCTTTTTTATAGTAATCAAAAAAGTTTTTTGATTCTAGAGATAACTCTTCAAACTTTTTCTTTTTAATTTGAGGCAAAGCTTGTGGTATTGACTCTTCATCCATGTTAAATTTTGAACAGAGACATTTATATTGTTTGTTGTACTCTGGAAAGTAGTTATGAAAAAGAGTGTTCAGGATATCGATTTAAAGAGCAATATATGGAAAATGTATATATTTTCATTTATTAGTAGTTTGCATTTTACTGGAGGCGTTTTAATTCCATTCTTTACTGAATGGGGTAAAATCTCTTTCTTCCAAGTTATGATTCTTCAATCTTTTTTTATAATTTGTGTTTTTCTATTAGAAACTCCGACAGGTGCTGTTGCTGATAAGTATGGAAGAAAAGTAAGTGTTGGTTTAGGAATATTGAGTACTATGATTGGTGCGATTATATATGTTATTTATCCCTCTTTCTACTTATTTTTGCTTGCAGAGTTTATGTGGGCTATTGGTTCAGCATTGATATCTGGAGCTGATGAGTCCTTAATTTATGATAGTTTGAGAGCAAATAAAAATGAGAAAAAATCTAAGAAGGTTTTTGGTAGGATAAGTGCTTGCAAATTAGCAGGTTATATGGTTGCTGCACCAATAGGAAGTTTAATTGCAGTTTATTTAGGCATTCAGTATGCTATGCTTTTGATAGCAATACCTCTTTTCTTAGCTTTCCTTATAATTTTAAGCGTTAAGGAACCTAATATTGGAAGGAAAAAAGCTGAAAATAGATCTTACTTTGAGACAATAAAACAGGGCTGGAAATTCTTTGGAAATCATAAAATATTAAAGATACTTGCGTTTGATGGAGCAGTTACAGGTGCTTTAGCATTTTTTATAATTTGGGTTTATCAGTATAAATTACAAGCTTTGAATGTTCCAATAGCTCATTTTGGATTTATTCATTTAGTATTGGTTGCTGGACAGATATTAGTGTTAAATTCATTTTCTTTCTTTGAGAGAATTAGTGGAGGAAAGAAAAAATATATTTTATTATCGGCTATAATTCCAGGATTATTGTTTATATTATTGGGATTGACTTTAAATGTATATATTGCAATTTTAAGTATTATATTAATAGCTGCTTTTGGTTTAACAAGAAAAACATTATTTAGCAGTTATATGCATAAATTTATTCCATCTGATAAACGAGCGGTAGTTATATCTACAATAGCTATGATTTCCAGCTTTACTATGGCTGTTAATAATTTAGTTACTGGCTTTTTGGTTAAATGGAATTTGAAGTATGGTTTAGTAATATTAGGATTGTTTATTGTTGTGTTTTCTTTAGTTTCAAGAGTTAAAGAAGAACATTTGAGGGATTGATTTAGAATAGTTTTTAAAACGTTTTAACTTAGTGCTATTATGATTTTACTTAAACCCTTTAAGCAATCTAAAGGATATTGTGGACCTGCTTCTCTAAAAATGGTTATTTTTGCTTATAATATAAATAAGTCTGAAAATTACTTAGCTAAATTGACAAACACTAGTAGAAAGAAAGGTTGTAAAGAAGAAAATATAATTAAAGCGGCTAAATTTTTAGGTTTTAAAGGATTTGTCAAAGAAAAATCCAGTATTAAAGAAATTAGAAAATTAGTTAGCAAAGATATACCCGTTATAGTTAATTGGTTTTCTCCAGAAGAAGCAGGACATTATTCAGTTGTTGTTGGATTTGATAAACAAAATATTTTCCTAGCCGACCCGCATTTTGGTAAAATTGTTAAACATAAAATTAAATGGTTTGAGGAAAGATGGTTTGATTTAATAAATGGAAAAATAATTTTTAAGGAAATTATTGTAATTTATAAATAAATTAAATTGTAATTTTCTCTAATTATTCAAACCAGAAGAACATTTGAGGGATTGATTTGATACCATTTACCAAAGAGAGTTACTAAAATTAATATAAAAGAACCCATAAAATTTAAGACTAAACCAAGCAATGATAGATTCATCTTTCTTGGAGCTTTTTATTCATTGCACTCCAAGTCCAGAGTCCAAATACAAAACCTCCTATTGCCCAAAGCACAATATTAAAAATAATTGTATCTTTCCAAACATCTGGATAAAATAAATATCCCAATATCGTAAACACTAAAAACATGATGCCTCCCCAATAGAATACTCCTTTGATAAAAACATAATTCCATTTACCCATCATAACAAGTTCTTTCATTTTCTTTTCTTGCTCTTTATTCATAATTTTAGGAAAGAAACTATATTTATAACTTTTTCGACTATTATTCCAATCCAAATCTAAGCACAGCACCTACACCTTTAGTGAGGTTTAGAAATTGCTCACCATCGGCGTTATCTGTCGTGATTATGTGAACTGTAGAACCTATTGATTCCGCTTTTGCTTCAAATTCCATTGTTTTAGATTTATCAAATTTCTTTGAAATTAAAAGAAGTTCTACTGCTCCTCTTTCCAAGGCTAGTTTTACTCTTTCTTCTCCGTATGCTGCTAAATTAGGTTTTTTACCTAGTGTTTCAAAGAATCTTGTAATTAATTTTTGTTCTTTTATCATTTCCTGCTGAGCAATATCTTCATCTGAAGCTTCTACTAATAATTGCAAACCGTGTTCATCAGTGTAACCTATATCCTTTATAGCTATAACTTTCTCTTTTAATCTGGTTACTAATTCTCCTTGTTCTAAGAATTCTTCTTTTGTAGGTATTGGTCCACCTATTAGAATTCCTTTTAATTTAGGCATTTCAAAGAAAATTTCTTTCATTCCTTCTGCAACACGCTTAAAGAATTCTTTTGCAAGACTTTCAGTTATACGTTCAAAACGAGCTGCGCTCTGACCACCTGCTCTTATTTTTCCTGGAACGTTTGATGTTAATGTTCTTACAACATTTATTTTCTTTCCTTCTAAAACTCCTATTGTTGCTTCTCTTCTATCCATTACTAATAACCCATAGACTTCTGTAACATTAAGCATTTCTTTTATAGGGTCTATTACGAAAACTTTATCGCATCTGTAAAGTCTAACATTTAATGGCTTTGGAGGTTCGTAAGCCCAGATTTGAATGTCTTGTCCACCTTCTTTTTCTGAAACATTTCCTGCAAAAAGAGCTAAACCATTTTTAGGAGTTTGTTTGTATTCTTTTAATTTTCTTATAATTGATTCTAAAGCTGTTACAACTGCATTTCTAGTTGCTTTTGATTTTATGTTCTCTGCTGTTCCTGCTTCACCAGCTAATTGAGAAGAAACTTGGTGAATGTTCGTTCCACCCGGGATTAAAACAGTGACAAGCTCTGTATGGCTTCCACGAATACTTCCAAGCAAATTTACAAGCTCTTCAAGCTCTTGTTTTTGCTTATCGCTTACTTCAGATACTTCAAAACTATGCATACTTTCATAAAATTTGAGAGGTTAATAAAGATTTGTAGAGCAAATCTTTATTGAGAGTTTATTTTAAATTATGACAGGCAGTTAAATCTTTCTTGAAAGGAAGAAGTTCCTTTGGAATAGTTATTCCTGAAATTGATTCTTTTAATGAGATGTTTTTATCGCGCTTAGCTTTCCAAACTTCGCTGTTAAATGTAGTTATTAAATTTACAAGATGCATTTTATCAAATTTAGTTTTATTTGAGATTGAAGGAAATTCAATTTCTTCTAAATCTATTCCTTTTTCTTTTGCTATTGTTGAAGTTACCTGAGGAATGATTGGATATAAAAGAAATAATATTCTTTCTAATAATAGGTGTAATGTGTATTTAGCAGCTGCTTGTTCTTCTTTTGAAAAATTCTTTTCTTCGTTATAAGCTCTATTCTTTACAATTTCTATATAATTTGAGGCAAGAATGTCCCATATGAATGCTCTTAGTTTTACTGCTGGTTGATGGAAGTCATACTTATCAAAAGATAATTCTGTGTTTAATGTAACATGATCTAAATATTCAATGAATACTTTATCTATTTCTGTTAGTTTAGCTTTCTTTGGCTTATCAAATTGCATTATAAATTTAGAAACGTTCAAGAGCTTATTTATTGTCTTTAATTCTCCTCTTATTTTCTCTTTTGAACAGGTAAAGTCTTGTTTTGTCAAATCTCCTTCTAAAGATGTCCAGAGACGCATTGCTTCTGCACCAAATTCTTTTATTATTTCTTGAGGGTCTATTATATTTCCTAAAGATTTAGACATTTTCTTTCCTTTCTCATCTAATATGTGATTATTTATCCAGACATCTTTGAAAGCAGGTTTTTCTGTTTCTAAATAACCTCTTAATAACGTATAATAGAGCCAAGTTCTAACAATTTCTTTTCCTTGTGGGCGTAAGCTAGCAGGATATGCTTTTTTGAAAAATGTAGTGTTTGATTTGTACTTCAGCATAAATAATTCAGAAATTGAAGAATCAAACCAAGTGTCTAAAACTCTTTCATCTGCTGTCCAATTAGTTTTTGGGAAATCTTTTACTTTTCCTATGTATTCTCCAGATTTGAAAACTTCAAAATCTTTATTTGGAGATATTTTCCAAGGTTCGTAATATTTTCCTTCTTCAGGAAGGGCTGTTAATATTTTATTTTCTTTATCTTTTCCATGCCATAATGGAACTGGTGTTGCATAAAATCTTCTTCTTGAAATAGGCCAATCAATTGAAATTGAATCCAGCCACGCTTCTAAGATTTTCTTTGATTCTGGAGAATAGAAATTTATTTTATTAGCTATTTCTTCTATTTTATCTTTGTAATCAAGTTGTTTAAGATAATATTCAGGCATTTCTATGAATTCTATTTCTGCTCCTGAACGTTCTGAAATAGGAGTTCTGTGTAAAATTGATTCTTGCTTGATGAGGAGTTTTTCTTTTTTTATTTCTTCTATTATTTTTATTCTCGCTTCTTTAACTTTTAATCCTGCTAAAAAACCTGCATGCTCATTCATCTTTCCAGTTTTGTCTATTGCTATTAATGGTTTAAGTCCCATTTCCCTAAAGAATTGTATATCTGTTAAATCTCCAACTGAACACATCATTACTAAACCTGAACCTTTATCTATTTGTGCTAGTGGATGTTCTGTAATAGGAACTTCTTTTCCAAAAATTGGACTTATCGCAGTTTTTCCTAAGAGATGTTGATATCTTTTATCTTTTGGATTGAATATAACCATTCCACATGTGCAAATTAATTCTGGTCTTGTTGTGCCTATAGTTATTTCTTCCCCAGTTTCTTTTACTTTCCATTTTATGTAGTTGAAATTACTTGGTAAATCTTTGTATTCTATTTCTGCATCTGCTACTGTTGTTTGAAGTTTTGGATCCCAATTATTTATTCTTGAATCTTCGTAAATCAAACCAGATTTGAATAAAGTTACAAATGTTGATTGAGTTAGTGAACGATATTCTGGAGAGTCGGTTTCATAAACGCTTCCTATTTTTCCAGTATTTTTGTATGAAGAGAAAGAAATTCCTAATTTTGCAAAAGAATCTATTGATGTTGCTTCTGTTTCTGAAAGCATTTTTTTGCAGAGTTCAATGAATTTATCTTTTCCTACTTTGAAAGCTGAAATATCATATTTCTTTTCAGCAGCCATTTCAATTGGAAGACCATTTTTGTCTAAACCTAATGGAAATAATACTTCAAAACCTTTCATTCTTTTATATCTTGCAAAGAAATCCATGAAACAATAAGTGCAGGCGTGTCCCATGTGAATGGGTGTGTTTATGTAAGGAGGAGGAGTGTCTATGGAATATATTTTCTTCTTTGTTTTCTCATTAAAAACATACTTTTCACTTTCTTTCCAGTTTTTGGTTATTTTTGCTTCTATTTCTGATGACCAGTTCTTTATATCTGAGAGTGATGGGTATGACATAATGGTATAGAGATGGAAGAGGTTATAAAGATTAGGATTTTTTAGTTAATATATGGTTGATATAAATAAAAGAAAATATTTTTTAGATATATTTCATAAAGCTGAGAAGAAATATGGGGGGAGTGAAAAAAGACTTGCTGGTGAAGGTTGGGAATATGATTGGCAGTTGATTGTTACTACAATAATGTCTGCTCAATCAAGAGACGAGACGACTATTCCTATTGCTGAAAGTTTATTTAGAAAATATGGAAGTTTAGATAAGTTAGCTGGAGCTAATTATAGTGATGTTTTACAATTATTAAAGAGTTTGAATTACAATAGAACGAAGACAAAAAATATTATTGCATGTGCTAAAATGCTTGTTGATGAGTTTAATAGTAAAGTTCCTGATAATATTGAAGAATTGGTTAAATTACCAGGCGTTGGAAGAAAGACAGCTAACTTAGTTTTAGGTGAATTGCATAATAAAGATGCTATTTGTGTAGATACTCACGTGCATAGAATTGCAAATGTATTTGGATTTGTAAAGACTAAAAATGCTACTGAAACTGAATATGCTTTGGAAAAGTTAGCTCCTAGAAAATATTGGAATAGAATAAATAGAATATTTGTTTTATGGGGGAAGGATGTTCCTGGAAAAGATAAGAAAAGATTTCTAAAGAAGCTTGAAGGATAGTTTTAAATATACATTTTAAGCAGAATTTTAATGACTATATACTTGAGTTCAAGCCAACCTTTCAAATCAAGAGATTTAATAAAAGCTTGTAAACTCTTGAGTAAATACGGTTTTAAATCACCCGCAGCTAATAAATATTTTCATTTTCGTGTTAATGAATACGGAGATAACGTATCTGTAACTTTTAAGCAAATTGTTATAAACATGGCCTCAGATTCTGAAGGACAAAAAGATAAGATGGTTAGAGAATTGTTTAATAGGTTTAATATGATTTCATTTAGATGTGAAGGAAGGGATAAAAATGGTGTTCTCGAGGGAATAACTTTAGATTCTGAACCAGATTCTTTTGTTAAGAGATAGATTTTTATAGGTGTTTTTTCTGTTTAATTTATGGCTGAACAATCTGGAGGAGTACCAAGTGCTTTTGGAGGTATTGTAAGATATGATTCTGATTATAAGAGTAGATTAACTATAAGTCCTGTCCAAGTTATTGTTTTTCTTGTACTTGTAATGATATTTGTTCTCGCTTTGAAGATGTTTTGGCCGGTTGTTCCTTAGATTGATTTATTTCGAAATAACTTATTAGTCCAGGTCTTCCAACATATAATCTTTTTCCGTTTTCAGATAGTTTAAATGTGAGATTATTTTTGTTTACTTGAAAATCATCTATATTTCCTATTATTGTTGGCTTTGCTCTTGTGAAGTATTTATCTTCTTTCATAGTTATATCATTTCCATCTATATATCCTAAAGTCAATTGAGAAGTTAAATGGTCTAATGGATTTAACATCATGCAATCTTTAGCGCCATCTTTGTATAGTTTAGAGTTATAATTTATGTAATGATTTAATCCTTTTGTATATTCTCTACCTTGTTTTGTTATAACTATTGCATCTAGTGTTCCATCTTTGTTAAGGTCTATGAAACTTACTGGTTCTATATGTCTTCCTTCTTTTGAAGGTAAATGTTCTAAAAGAGCAAGACCAATTATACCTATTGTAGCAATTCCTGAATAAATGTATTTTCTTATTTTTTGCATTTATTTGTTCTTTTTGAGAGTTATTTAAATGTTATTAGAAAGCTATAAAAATGCTAGTTATTAGAAGAAATTATGTTTGGTGGAATAAATCCTGGGCAGATGAAATCTATGATGAAGCAGATGGGAATCAAGCAAGAAGAAATAGATGCAGAAAGAGTTATAATTGAATGCAAAGATAAGAAGATAATAATTGAACCTGCTTCTGTACAAAGAATAACTATGCAAGGTCAAGGAAGCTGGCAGATTACTGGAAATGCAAGGGAAGAAAATAAAGGAGTTGAATTTTCTAATGAAGATATTGCTTTAGTTATGGAACAGACTGGAAAAAGCGAAAAAGAAGTAAAATTAAGTTTAATGAAAACAAAGGATTTAGCTCAAAGTATTGAAGAATTAAATGAATAGATTTATAATGCTATGATTTTACCAAAATTTTATGGGAAGCGAATTTGATAAACTAATGGATGATATGTATGTTGATTTAGAGCATGCTCCAGATTTTAGATTTGATGCTGGAAGAGTAGAAGTTATTTTAAGAAATAGTGATAGACCTAGTGAATGGAAAACAGATAAATTACCTAATTATACTTCTACAAGAACAGGTTTAGTTGATAATACTAAACAATTTACCGAACCGAATAAAGATTATTTCATTAGATAACTATTAAGAATATCTTTATTATTTTTTATAAATTCGTCATTGATTTCTACTGTTTCAAATGAATTAGCTTTTGTGCTTTCATATTCTACTTTGTTTCTTATTAGGAATTGTTTAACTTCTGATCTTTCTCCCTTTTTTGAGAGAATAATGATGCTTCTTATCAATCCCATGAAAATATAAGGACTTTTTTCAAGGTCTTTTAGTTTATTCCAGTTGTTTTTTGTCCAATTAAAGAAGAATTTTTCTGCTGATGAATTTGCTTCTATCATTGAGAAAACAGTTCTTAAATCTTGAATTCTGACTTCTTTAGTCAAGGAAAAATCCAGTGCTTGCTTTAAGATATTTTCATCTTTAAATCTGAATAATGATGCAAGAATTTTCAGTTTTTCTTCCACATTACTTGTTTTTTTGTATGTTTCTAAAAGTTTCTTGTATGTTTCTATATCTCCGTGTTCTGCAGATGCTGCTATTACAGGACCTTTGATGTCTGGATGGACTGAACTAGCGTCTTTTAGGAATTTATCGAATTGCTGTTTGCAGAAATCTAAAGTTTCTTTATTTTCTGCAAATTGAAGATAATTTATTGAAATTGCTCTTGTTAGAGTATCTTGTTGAGATTCTTTTTCTTTTGGATTGAAACCTAATGTTTTTATTTTATTTTTGAAAGGATGAATTGAGATTTGCTTGAATTTTATCCAGCTTTCTTTTGAGATGTTTTCCAGAGAAAAAACATTGTATATTTCTCTTAAATTGGAACAGAGGTCTAAGAGAACTGTGTAATTGTCTTCATTTTTATAACAAGATATGAAATCAAGATATATATCTATTGAAACTTCTCCAAAAAGGCAGAGATAGAATAAATCATTTTGAATTCCATATCTATCTATTGCTGAAAGCTGTTTGTTTAATACCAATGGAGATAAATCTTTTAGTAAATTTGAATCGTATTTTGTTCTGTAAAATCCATTTTGTCCTTCATTAAGCTTAATTCCTGTTGAAGTGATGTTTATCGATTTATTTTCATTTTCAAATAATTGTTTTATTGTTTTATCTTTGTTTTTTATTGTCAAAGGTATTTTCCAAGTCGTTTTATCATTTTTTGAATTAAACTTTTTCTGTTTGAAATTAATTATATTGCCTTTTTTTGAAACTTCAACTAAAGGATAACCTGATTTTGTTAACCAATCAATCATTATGTTTTTAATTGGTTCTTTTGAGAAATCTGAGAGACTATCCCAAAGGTCTGAGGCAATTGCATTTTTGTATTTATATTTTAATAGATATTTTTGAACACCTTTCTTAAAATTTTCTTCTCCCAAGAATGATTCTATCATTCTCAATACACTTCCGCCTTTGCCGTAACTTATAGCATCGAATATTTCAGATATTTGATTGGGATTATTAACTTGGACTGCTATTGAATGTGTTGTTTTCAAAGAATCTTTTGAAAATGCCCCTGAAGTTTCTTCTATTACGAAATCTTCTAATGAATTCCATTCTGGGAAATAATGGTTCATTGCTTTGAAAGCCATGTATGTTGCAAAGCTTTCATTTAACCAGAGATCTTCCCACCAATCCATTGTGACTAAGTTTCCAGACCATTGATGCCAGAGTTCATGCGCTATTACCTCTGCTATCCTTTTTTTTACTGATGTTGAAGTCTTTTCATTTTGTAAAAGAAGGATTTCTCTAAATGTTATTGCTCCCCAGTTTTCCATAGCTCCTTCTTCAAAATCAGGAACTGCTATTAAGTCTAGTTTAGGGAGAGGATAATCTATATTTGAATATTCTTCAAAATATTTAAGGAATTTTTTTGTTAAGTCTAATGCAAATTTACCATCTTTACTTTTTCCAGGCGTGGTTACTATTCTTAATTTGACTTTTTTGTATGTATCTTCTAAAAATTCTAATTCTCCTATTCCAAAATAAAGAAGATATGTTGACATTATAGGCGATTGCTGGAAAGTTATTATTATTTTATTTTCTGATTTTTCTTCTTTTAATATAGGCATATTTGAGATTGCTTTAAGATTTGAGGGTATTTTTAATGATAAATTGAATGTAGATTTTTTTGATGGTTCATCAAAACAAGGGAAAGCTCTTCTTGCATAAGGTGCTTCAAATTGTGTTGTTAGAAATGTTTTTTCTTTTTCTTTTTCAAAGTATGTTGATTTGTAAAAACCTTTTAATTTATCGGAAATTGTGCCTGAGAAATCAATTATTAATATATCTGATTTCTGGATTTTATCTTTAAAAGTTAGTTTAAGGGTTTCTTCTTTTTGATTTAGCTCTATTTTTGCAGAGTTTTTAGGATTCGATTTAAAAAAAGATTTATTTATCTTCAAATCACTTGAATGAAGAGTAATTGTATCTGTTTCTTTGAGAATTTTTAAGTTTATTTCAACTTTCCCTTTAAAAGTTAAATTATCAAAATCAGGTTCTATAGACAAGTTATAGTTTTCAGGCATAACCTCTTTTGATAGCTTTGCAGATTGCATGGCTATTTCTTGTTATTCTATTATTTAAAGGTAATCCTTAATATAGGTAGATTTATATCTCGGAGCCTTTTATTTAGGATTATGGATTATAAGGCAAAATTTGAGCCTAAAGGAGATAAAATTATTCATGGTGCTGGACAAAATTTAGATATGTTTCGTGAATATTGGAAAGCTATTGGAAAGAACAAACCAGTTATTTATATGACTTATGTTAAAATGGAAAATATGGATGCTTGGGTTGATAAAATGAAATTACCAAGCAAGGAATTTCCTAATTTAGTTCTTCAAGTAGGTTTAAACTTTTTAGTTGATGGTAAAGATGCAACAAAAGAAATTTCTGAGGGTAAATATGAAGAAAAATTTAATACATTCTTAAAAGTAATAAAAGATTTTGGTAATCCTGTTTTTGTTAGAGCAGGTTATGAGTTTGATAAAGCTGGAAAATATAATCCTAAAAGTTTTATAAAAGCTTGGAAATATCTAGTAGATAAATTTAGAAGAGAAAAAATTAGTAATTTGGCAACTGTTTGGTGTGCTTGCCCCTATAATGGAACTTCTGCAGTTGAACCTTTTTATCCTGGTGATGATTATGTTGATTGGTTTGGTGTAGATGTCTTTATGGCTAGACATATAACTGGTAAATATGAACCAGTTGAAAATTTTATAAAGCTGGCTGAAAAACATAAAAAACCAGTAATGGTTGGAGAATCAACTCCTACGCGAGTTGGTGTGGATAAAGGACAAGAAAGCTGGGATGAATGGTTTAAACCTTATTTTGAATGGATAAGCAATCATGATATCATTAAGGCGTTCTGTTATATTAATTGGGATTGGAGTAAAGAGTGGAAAATCAATGATAGAATCAAATTAGAATGGTTAAATGGCCGTATCCATGAAAATGAAATTGTTAAGGGGCATTTTACTAAGGAGATGTCTAAATCTAAGTATATACACAATCAAGATATTAATGAATTTTTAAAAAAAGTTTATCATTAATCTCTTAATTTTTCATAGTGAAGGATAGTGTTTTGTAGTGCCTATTTTGGTTAAATTTACGTGTAATTTCTAGAAAGGTATATAAATAAGGTTTTCTTTTAAGTTTTCCTGTTTATCGGGGCTGATTTAATTTATGGAAAGAATAATAAAAGAAAAAATTAGTGCTGACCATCTTTTGTATGTTAGTTTGAAGTATACTAAGACTTGTGATGTAATTATAAATCTTCTTTTAAGATGGAAGCACATGATTGAACAAGGAATGGATTTACTTGTAGAAAAGGCTAAGAAGCAAAAGAAATGGAAACCAGTTCCTGATGCTCCGAGAGCTAAGCAAGTTCAATTGAAAAAAATTTATGCAGATGTTCCAGATATAAAAAATACTTTAGAACTATATGAATTGTTTAGAGATATTGAAAGTTTAGAGAAAGTAAGAGAGAGCGAGTTTAGAAAAGGAGTTAATTTGAAAGTTACTTTTAGAGGAGAAATTGTTAATATCAACCTCGATAAATTGAAAGAATACTCTAATTTGCTAGAAAGATTTATAAGTGCTCTTAAATAAGTTTGAATACTGTTATGTTTATACATAATTAGTTTAAATGGCGAAATTAATAACTGTTACATCTGGAAAAGGAGGCGTTGGAAAAACTACTACTGCTATAAATTTAGGTGTAGCTCTAAATCATTTTGGAAAAGAAGTTATAATTCTTGATGGAAATCTTACTACTCCTAATGTTGGTTTGCATCTTGGAGCTCCGATTGTTCCTGTGAGTTTGAATCATGTTCTTCTTGGAAAGGCTAAAATATCTGATGCAATATATGAACATGAATCTGGAACAAAAATAATCCCGAGTAGTTTAAGTGTTAGAGAACTTAGAAGATTAAATCACGGGAAATTGAAAGATGTTGGAAAGAAATTAAGAAAGATGGCTGATTATGTCATTTATGATTCTGCTGCTGGACTTGGAGAGGAAGCTATTGCTTCTATTGAATCTGCTGATGATATAGTTATAGTTACTAATCCAGAGATTCCTGCTGTTACTGATGCTTTGAAAGCAAGTAAGTTGATTGAACAGCTTGGTAAAACTGTAAAAGGAGTTATTGTTACAAGAGTGAGAGGAGTAAAGAGTGAGATGCCTATTGCAAATATAAGAGATATGCTTGAATTGCCTATAATTGGAGTTATACCTGAAGATAGAAATATGCAATCAGCTTTAGTTTTGAAAGATGCTATTATGCATACACATCCAAAGAGCAAAGCTTCAAGAGCTTATAGAATGATTGCTGCTAGAATAATGGGTAATAATAGTTATAAAGAGAAAGTTGGAATCTTTGAAGGGTTATTTGACTGGTAAATGTATTGTTAATTTTTATAAACAGTTTAGAAAATAATCATCTTATCTTACTTCCTTCTGAAATATCTTCATCTGGTGTTAGAATTGTTACATGAGAATCATCATCATTTACTGCTGCTAAAAGCATTCCATTACTTTCTACTCCTCTGAGAGTTGCAGGTGCTAGATTAGTTATGAAAACTGCTTTCTTACCTTGAAGATGTTCTGGCTGGTAGTGTTTTCTTAAACCTGCTACAATAGTTCTTTTATCATTGTTCCCTAAGTCTACTTCTAAAACAAATAATTTATCTGCATTTGGATGATTTTTTACTGAAAGTATTTTACCTATCTTTAAGTCTAATTTTGAGAAATCATCATAACTTACTTTCGGAGTATTATCTTTTGTTGGTTTTTCAGGAGCTATTGTTGAAATCTGTTTAGTTTCTTGATGTTTCGTTTTTACTTCACTCTTTTGTGCTTTTTGTTTAGACATAGTATCTATTGGAGTAGGAGATTTATCAATCTTTCTAAATAATATTTCAGATTTCTTTATATTAGATATTTTTAATGGATTTTTAAGAGAATCTATAGATATTTCAAAATTGAATGTTTCAGATATTTTTTTCGATGTTTCTGGAATGAATGGTGATAATAATATTGCTATGTCTTTAATTCCATTTGAAAGTTGATATAGAATTTTTTTATCTTTTGTTTCCCAAGGCTTTTTGGTTTGAATATATTCATTTAACTTATCTATATATGCAAATATTTCATTTAATGCTTTGTCAAATTCTAACTTCTCTAAATGTTCTTTTACTACTTTAATTGTTTTATCTGATTTTATTGGTGTTGCTTTTTGCAGACCGTACTTTTCATTTAATGCTGAAACTCTACTTACTAAGTTTCCTAATTTATCTGCTAATTCATTATTATGTCTATCTATAAATACTGATTCTGAAAATTCTCCATCTTGTCCGAAAGGAGTTTCTCTGAATAGAACATAACGCAATGAATCAACACTTGTTTTTTCTACTAAATTATTTATTCCAACTGCATTTCCAGCAGATTTTCCTATTTTTGCACCTTTTATTGTTAGCCAGCCGTGTGCGAAAAGTTTCTTAGGTAGAGGTAAGTTTAGTGAGAAAAGAATCGCAGGCCAGATGACTGCGTGGAACCAGAGAATATCTTTCCCTAAAAGATGAATGTCTGCTGGCCAGTATTTCTTAAATTGATTTGAGTTTTCAAGATAACCTACTCCTGATAGATAATTTGGAAGTGCATCAAACCAAACCCAACAAATATGTTTTTTGTCAAATGGGAGTGGAATACCCCAAGAAAAACTTGATCTTGAAATTGAAAGGTCTTGTAATCCTTCCTTAACTCTATTTATTATCTCTTTTTTTCTACTTTCTGGAGAGATGAAATCAGGATTGTCTTTATAGAATTGAAGAAGTTTTTTTTGATATTTTGAAAGTTTGAAAAAATATGATTCTTCTTTTAATTTTTCTATATTTACTTCGTGAATTGGACAACACCCTTCCTTTAAATCTTTTTCAGTGTAATAAGCTTCACAAGCAGTACAATAAAATCCCTCATAATATCCTTCATAGATATCTCCTTTTTTATGCACTTCAGAGAGAATTGTCTGGACTACTTGTTCATGGTCGAAATCTGTTGTTCTAATGAATCTATTATAATCTATATTTAATAATTTCCAAGTTTCTTTGAATTTTACTATTAAATGGTCTGCAAATGCTTTTGGAGATTTTCTAGCTTTTTCCGCAGTTTCTTCCATCTTCTTACCATGTTCATCGGTACCTGTGAGAAAGAAAACTTCTTTTCCTAAAAGAGAATTCCATCTAGATAATATATCTGCAGCTATTATTGTGTATGCTGTTCCTATATGTGGCTCTGCAGATGGGTAATATATAGGAGTTGTTACGTAAAATTTGTTTTTAGTTTTCATAGAGGGAATATGGCTGAAATGTATAAAAACGTTTGGTATTTGATGTTTTATCCTTTTAACAAGGTTTAAAGAATTTCATTCTTAGTACCATTTAGCTTTTTCAAGCTAAAGGTTTAAAGAATTTCATTCTTAGTACCATTTAGCTTTTTCAAGCTAAAGGTTTAAAAAGCGTTTTTTCTAGAGTTAATAATGGTTAAAGGATTAACACATTATCTAAGAGAAGCTTGGAAAAATAGAGAAAGAGAAAGTACTCAAACTAGGTTGATTGAATGGAGAGCTTCTGAAGCTGTTGTGGTAGTTGATAAGCCATTGAGATTAGACAGAGCTCATGCACTTGGTTATAAAGCTAAGAAAGGTTTTGTTGTTGTAAGAGTTAGAGTAAAGAGAGGAGGAAGACAGAGATCAAGACATAAACACGGTAGAAAATCAAGAAAACAACACGTAAGAAAAGTTTTAAAGATGAGTTATCAGTGGGTTGCAGAAATAAGAGCGCAGAATCATCATAAAAATCTTGAAGTTTTAAATTCATATAATATTGGAAAAGATGGAAAGTATTATTTCTTTGAAATTATATTAGTTGATCCTAGTAAACCAGAAATTCAAAGTGATAAAGAAATGAGCTGGATTTGTGATGAAGGTAATAGAAACAGAGCATTAAGAGGATTGACAAGTGCCGCTAAGAAATCAAGAGGATTGACAAGTAAGAGTCATTCTCTGAAGGTAAGACCAAGTGCAAGAGCTTGGGGAAGAGCTGGAAAGTAATTTTCCAGATTTAATAAAAAATATATAATCTTATTGTTATCTATAATTTGATATCATTTCTATCTTATAAGTTAATGATTTTTATTTGAAGTTATATTCTTTTAACTTTCTTAATTTTGTGCTAAAATGCTAAGGTTTTTATAGGGTAATTTTTTGTATGATTAGCTTAATTTATTAGATAACATGAAAAACGAACAAGAAACAAGAATTGAATTAATGGATCATGCTGGCAAGGCCCTTCTTTGTTCTATTGTTTTAAATGATAAATTGACTATTCCTGGAGAACATAGAAAAATAAAATTGCTTGGAGCTCCTGGAGAAGGAAAAGGAACTTTAGCTAAAAATGTAACTCCTATTCTAAAGTTTGGTGTTATGGAAGGTTCCGGTTTAATAAAAAGACATTTATCTACATTACCATCTGAACAAAGAAGAGAAGTAGAAGCGGCTTTGAAAGGGGAGGGATTAGGTGGAAATACTTTAGCACCAGATGATATCGTATTATCTTTCTTTGATAAAGAATATGATTTGATAAGAGAAGAGTTAGGTAGTCAAGGAGCTAAAGTAAATGGTCATTTATACGATGGTTTACCTAGAAATAGATTTCAAGCTGAAAAATTATTACAAAGAGGTTTGAGATTTGATGCTGTTGCACATTTACAATCAGATCCATATACTCCTCTTATTAGACAAAATGCAAGAGCTATAGAAGATTTGCTTAAAACTGGAAAATATAGATTAGATACTTTGAATGCTGAAAAAAGAGTGGGAGATTATGAAAGAGCTCTTCCAGGACTTTTAGAATTATTGCCTCAAATGACTAAAATATTTTTCCCATTACCTACTCATGATACACCTTTAGTAACTGCTTATCATTTTTTTGTTAAAGCTTCTGAAAATGGTGTGAAATTGAATAAAGAACATATTTCCCATGTTTCAGCAGAACTTAGAGAGTTAGATAATCAATTTGCCAAATTAAAAGAGGATTATCATCTTTCACATAGTCCACATTATGAAAATGTTAAAGATAATATTTGCATTTTTAAAGAAAAAATTAAAAGATTCGAAAGACAAAGAGAAGATTATTTTGCTAGTGCTTGCGCAATGAAATAATATAATTAATCTTCTTGATTTTTATTTTGGTACTTATCTCTCTTTTCTTTTTCAATTGGACATTCTGGATTAAAGCAAAATTCCCAAGGACGCTTAGCTTTTCTTATTGCTAGAAGCTTTGGAAAATTATCTGCTGGACAGAATTTATTATCTGCTTTTTTTATTAATGCGTTAGGTGGAAGAGAAAAAGTTTGTTTGCAATTTGGATAAGCTGAACAGGCAATGAAATAACGTCTTGATTTTCTATTGAATAAAATTCTTAATTTTCCATTTTTACATGTTGGACAGATTATTAGCTCATTTTGTTCATTTTGCTCTTTTCTTAAATCCTGTAATCCTGTTGATAAGTCTCGACCAATTTCTTTTTCTTTCGATTTAAATTCTTTTGAGATGTCTAAAATTATCTTTTTTGCTTTTTCTATTAAATTAGTTTCTTTTAATTGGAAATCTTTTTCAGATTCTTGTATTTTTTCCATTTCTTCTTCTAATGAGCGAGTAAGATTTTCATCTATTATAATTGAAGAGTGCTTTTCTAGAGTTTCTATCAATTGCATACCTAATGGTGTTGCTTGAATGCTTTTTCCATCAAGATAACCTCTATTGAATAAAGTATCTACAATCATAGAACGAGTTGCTTTAGTTCCTAAATTCTTTTTCTCTAATAACGTAACTAAAGATGCTGGAGTATATCTATTTGGAGGCTGAGTTTTCTTTTCTTCTATATCTATTTTACTTATTTTTATTTTACCAAATAAATCTGGAATGGAAGATTCTTCTGTAAAACTAGGATAAATAGCAGACCATCCTTTTTCTAGTATTTTTAAACCTGAAAGAGTGAATTTTAATTCTTCTTTTGTTTTTGGAGAAATTGAAGTAAGAACTATTCTTTTATTCGCTGTTTTCAAATCTTGTGCAAAACAAGAAATGAATCTTTTCGCTATTAAATTGTATAATTTTTCTTCTTGTTCTGGTAACTTTTTGAATTCTCCAGTTGGGTAAATTGAGGGGTGTGCTGGGTCTGACTTCATTCCTTCAATTGGTTTCTTTCTTGTTGCTAGTTTTGTTTCAGGAAATATTTTAGAAAGTTTTTTTAGTATTTCTAATGGTTTTATTGCATCTGGTATTTTTTGAGAACTTGTTCTCGGATAAGAAATAATTCCATCAAGATAGAGCTTTTGTGCTAACTGAAGAGTTTGTGAAGGTGAAAATTTTAACATTCTATAAGATTCTCTCTGCAAAGTTGTTAGGTCGAAAGGATGTGGAGGCTGAGTTAATTCTTCTTTCTTTTCAGTATTTGCAGTTCCTTCAGTAATGTTTTCAAATTTTTCTAATTCTCTTTTATCAAAAATATCTTTTGGATGTTTTAATGTTAGAGTTGGAGGCTCTTTATCAGGATTATTTATTAGAGCAAATACTTGCCAGTAAGGTTCTGGTTTGAAAGAAGATATTTCTTTTTCTCTATCTACAATTATTTTTAATGCTGGACCTTGAACACGACCTATTGATAATATTTTAAATGAGCCGGAAGTTTTTATTGCAGACATTAAAGCTCTTGAAAGATTTATCCCATATAACCAATCAATTATGTGTCTAGATTCACCTGCATATGCATTGCCCCAGTTTACAGAAGGCTGAGTATTGTTGAATGAGTCTAATAGTTCATCTTTTGTTAAAGTAGAATATTTCATTCTTTTTGCATCTTTTTGATTGCAAATAAAACGCAAAACGTTCCATCCTATTACTTCTCCTTCTATATCATAGTCTGTTGCTACAATGAATTCCGATGCTTTTACTGCTAGTTTTTTTAATAGTGAATAATATCTTTTTGTAAATGCTGCTGAACTATTTTTAAAACTTGGTTCCCAAATTAAATCAAATACTGGCCAACCTTTTTGGCCTTTCACATAAGTGAGATTGAATAAGTGTCCTACTGCAGAAGCTACATAGATTGTTTTTCCATTTTTTTCTAATTCATAGTATGCTACTCCTTCTTCCATATATTTTCTATTTTCTCCTATTGCATCTGCTATTTTTTGTGCTGCTTGAGGTTTTTCAGTTATTATTAAAATTGCATTTGATTTTTGTATTATTGTTGGTAGTGAAGTAGATTTCTTTTTTCTAGCTTTTTTTGGTTTTTCTTCATAACCTTCTTCTAAGTTTAGAGCAGGAGTAGGTTTTCCAGGACTTTCAATAGTTACTAAGTCTGAAAATCTTGGCTTTTCTTTTACAGCTTTCTCTACAGTATTTTTCACATCACCTAATGGAATAAAGTCTTTTATAGCCATTATTTTGATTTGGTATAGATGTATATAAATTTATATAGTTGCTTTGTCAAACTATTTTATGAAAAAAATAGATAATGGATTTCTTAAAACTTATTATATAATTGCTTTAATATGGAGTTTAATAGGTTTAATTGATTCTTTTTTTATTACAGGTAGATTGGAAAACTTTTTAAGTAATTCTTATATAATTTATAGTTATTTTTTAAGTATCTTTTTCTTTGCTTTTTTTGTTTTTAGTATTATTGTTATTTTTAATTTTAGAAAGAAAAAATTATCCAAGGTTGTTTATGTATTACCTATCTATCATATTGTTTTTCCTATTCTAAGTATTTTTGTAAGTATTGCTATTGGTATTTATATAGGTATAACTGGAAAAGTAGATGTTGATTTATATCAATCAATAGCATCACCTATAGGTATTGTTTCTTCTCTTTTTGAGCTTGTTTTTTCAATGTATATTCTGAAAAAGTTTTCCTAACAGACAGACTTAAAAATACTATCTGTTTTAATATGTGATGAGTGAGGTGAAAGGTGATAAAAAGATTGATTCTGAGAATGCTGTTAAACACAGTAATGTAAGTTTAAGGTTAAATAGTTATGATGATATATTTTCTAGTTTTGACCCAAGAATTTATTCTGAAAGAGCTCTGTCTGGTGACTTTCTTGAAGAAGCTAAAAGAGCGAGTAGAGATAAGTCTTCTGGAGAATTAGTTTTACAGCTTATGGTTCCTCAAAAATTTAGAGATGAAAATGATGAGAATTTGATAAAAAGAAGATTGAGAGAACATTTTAGAAAACATTATCTTATGCTTTTGAAGGACTTTAAGAGAACTAAAGAAAGAGGAATTTTAATGACTTTTGCTGGAGTTTTGTTTATTGCAATAGCCGCTTATATTTCAAGTCTTAATTTTAATAGTTTTCTTTCACACTTTGCTATTGTTTTACTTGAACCTGCAGGATGGTTTACTGCTTGGACAGGATTAGATGAGATGTATTATACCGTTAGAGAGAAGAAGCCAGACTTGGATTTTTATGAAAAGATGAGTAATGCTGAATTGATTTTTATAGAATATTAAATCTCAATTACCTTGCCTTGTTTACCTACATTAATTACACGAGTTTTACCTATTTTTGCTTCCATGCCTGATGCTTCGTGAATATGTCCATGAATAAGAAAATCTGGTTTAAAATGTTTTATAGCAGAAGTTATTGCTTTACTTCCTGGAACTCCTGAAAATTCTGAGGGAGAATTTGAAGGATGCATATGAGTTACCATTATCTTTTTTTCAATTCCTTTTAATGAATCATGTGCTTTTTTTAGATTTTTGAAAATTTCTTTATCATTTGATATTGCTCCTGGGCCTGGACCTATTGCTCCTCCTGCACCAAAGAATCCAACATTTTCATACTTTACAGCATATCCATGTATGTTTCTTACACCATATAAATTTGCAAGAAAATCAACTGTAGCAAATGAATCCCAATTTCCAGGAATAATTAAAACTTTCTTATTTTTATCTTTAAATGGTTTGATTATATTATTTGTTTTTGTAAAACCAAGTATATCACCACATAAAATTACTAAGTCTACATTTTCTTTTTCTGCTCTTTCTGCAAGCTTTTTTGCTGTTTTTGATTCTCCATGTAAGTCTGAAGCAGCTAATATTTTGAATTTCTTTTTCATTTTATAGTATATATTCCATGAGTTATAAGTTTTTGTATTGATTGACAAGTCTTAAATAATATGTTTTCTTGTTAAAATAATGGAAGAGGCGAGTAATGAAGGAAAGAGTCACAAGCATTTAATTTTTGGAATAATTTTAATTGTTGTGTTTTTGATAATTGCTTTTCTTTATTTTGCATTAGTTGGAGTTGATCATTCTGCTAGATATAAAGAATATTCTGAAGCTGGGAAATTAATTAATCCTGTTTTAAAACTAAGCACGGAAGAAGCTGTTAAAGAGTTTAATGAAAATTTTGTTTATTATATGCTTTATCAGATAGAATTTTATAATTTAAGAAGTAATGCTTTGACAGGAGATAAACCAAGAATATTAATTTATGCTGATGAAGATATTTATTCTGCAGAAATCTATAAAGGAGAGATAATTGTTAATAAAAATAAGATTGAAAATACTGATGTTATAATTCATACAAGTAAAATTGAAGGAGTTCTAATGCTTCAAGATTCTAAATATGTTGTTGAGTCTTTCAATTCTGGAAAATCTAGAATTGAACTTGTCGCTGATAAGGCTAGTTTATTTTCAAAAGGTTATCTTAAAATTTATAGTAAGTTAACTGGAAAAGGTGTGACTGGAAATATAATTAGAATTTATTCTGGTTAAATTTTTATTTTACTATTTTATCAAGGTTACAGAGAATTGTTACTGATTTAGATAACAAATTTGCAGAAAAGTTTAAAAGCGTCTGTTGTACTCAAATATATAGGTTGTATAGTATACAACTGAACAACACCAATATGAAAGACAACTTTGATATATTCTTCAGAAGAAAACCTGCTTTGATGCTGGTAGCTTTAAAGAAAATGACTAGAGCAAGATATGGAAGTATATTAGCTAAGGAAGTAGACTGTACTTATTCTCACGCTGTAAAAATATTACAGAGTCTTGAAAGACTTGGACTTGTGTTATTCCAAAAACAAGGAAGAACAAAATTAATCAAATTAACTAAGAAAGGACAGGAAATTGCTGATAATATAGAAAATATAAAGAGAAGTTTGAGTTAATTAGTTTTTAATATGGATTTGCGCAGTTTAGATGTTTTTTATGGAATTTATGGTCACGGTGAAAATAGATCTTTCCATGTTTTTGATCCTAGTTCAAAGTGGAGCAGAGGTTTTGTTGTTACTTTTAATAATGCTGATAACTCTCCAATTGATATTTATCCATCTGACTTTACTTTAAATTCTGAAAAAGCTATTAAATTTGTTATGGATAGAAGATATATTTTGGGAGAGATGCCTTATCAGGAGTTTTATAGTGTGCTCAATGCTGCTTTTTTAAGAAATAGAGGATTACTAGAAAAATTTAATCATCCTACAATTAAGAGTTTCTTTTCTAGAACTATGCCTACAATGATATCTGAAGCTAAAGATGAATTTGAATCTTCACGTTTAGGTATTTGGGCAGAGTAATTTTTATCTGTAATTTCTTAAGTCTTCTGGAATTCTATCAAATAATATGGTTTTAGTGTTGGTTTCATAATTGTGAGCGATAATTCCTTCTTCTAATTCTAAAGTATGTCTTGGAATTACCTTATAACGAGCTCCAACTTTTAATAATCTTTCAGATAATGTTTTAGGAGTTACTTCTGTAAATGGATATATTTTTGCTGAGCTAGAATTCGTAAGGTATCTCTCTCCTTGTAAATTTTGAGGATAAATAAGAACGAATATTCCTTTTTCTGTTAAATCTTCTAATGCTAAACAGACAGGATTCTCTTCTAATCTTTTAGGAGGAGATGGAGGTATTCCTTTAAGTTGAGTTTTAACTTCTGGTAAAGTAAAAATTGTTTTAACAGGTTTTTCTAGAATTGTTGTTGTCATAATGATATGACTCCTTTTGGTAAAATGACCCCGATGGGATTTGAACCCACGACACCTGGATTAAGAGTCCAGTGCTCTGACCAGGCTGAGCTACGGAGCCATATAGGTCTGATTAAAATGAGATTTATAAAGATAGTGTTAAATGTTGAAATCATATTTGTGTCCAATCCTATAACTTAGTGGTCCAGTCATATTATGAAAACCTAATTTTTCTCCAAGTAATATTTCTAAACTTATTAATCCGTCTTTTCTAATTAATTCATCTGGTTCTGCTAGAATTTGATCTTTGTATAATTCTCTTTGATGAAAATAACTTGCACCGTGTGTTGTTGCAGTTTTACAAGGTAAATCACTAGATTCAAATCTTACTGCTATTAAGTTTCCAGTTAGTGCACATTCAGTTTCAAAAGCTTGTATGAATGGAGATTTCTTATTAGGATCATATACTTTTTTATCTATTCCTTTGCCTTGTATGAAAACTTTCCCCATTGTTTAATTTGTTAAAAAAGTCTTTATTTAAACCTTTATATTCATTACTACTTTTAGGTAATTTTAGAAGAGAAGAAATTATCTGTATTTTCTCCAGGTGTGGTTGCAGTTCATACACTTGTAGAATTTTGTTTCTGATTCGTCACTTGAACGTGTTTGAACAGTCCAGAAATAACACTTTTTATGTTTGCATTCAGGGCATTCCATATCAACTATAGGATAAATGTTGTCATCTCCTTCTTTTATCACTGCTATAGATTCATGTTTCTTTACCTTTTCTGAAACTTCCATTTTAGGTTTCTTTCCAGTCTTAGCTCCACATCCGGCACATACTGCTTTACCTTCTTTTACAATAATTATGCCTCTGCATTTTTGACAAAATTCCATAGTTATTTTATAGAATATTAGAGTATTTTAAGCTTGTGGTTATCTATTTATTTTACAAAAACCTCTTTGGTTTTCTGGGCGAGAGAATTCAAAAAAGATAAGTTTTATCCAACCTAAATAAGGTATTCTTGCAACTGCTTTGCCTAAAAGTCTATCATCTGGAATAGATTTTTCTATATCCAATTGGCTCGGATTATTATCTCCTTCTGTTTGAGTAGGATTCTCACTTATTTTTCTATGTATAATTGGATTTTTTGTATTTGCTAAGAAAATAATTACATCGCCTAAATTATAGTCTGCGTATCCATATACTAATATTATATCTCCTTTATTTATTCCATTTTTAAAAGAAAAATCTGAAAAATTGTCTTTACCTATATTGAATTGTTCATATTTTACTCCATTTGAATTCCACCAGCTTTCAAATCCAGAAGAGTGATACATCGAACAGGATTCAACTACTACTAATGGTAAAGGTGCTCCTGTTATTAATGAAAGGGAAGGGAAGATTATGAATTTTATTAAAATTACAATAAGAATAAGCGAAATTATCCAAGATTGCCAAGTATCTTCTTTTAAGAAGTTGTAAAATATCTTTAAGTTATCTTTTATAGACATTTAATTCTAATACTTTTCTAGTATATAAATCTGCAAGTTGATGCTCATCAAGCTTTACTTCTTCTGCTCTTTCAGATAGATCTGAGACTCTGCTTTTTAGATATGCACCATTTATTCCTCTTCTTTTAGCCATTATTAAATGATGTAATGAAGTACAGAATCTGTGCAGAGCCTTACTTTCTATTTTTTCATCAATTTTTTTATTTACCTCTCCTAGAAAGGGAGGGAAAGCCATTCCAATTGCAGTAGCTTTTAAAATATCTATTAAATTTAGTCCTGCTGCTTCTGGGTTTTCAAAGGCTCTTCTTGCTTTGTAACCTTCTCTGTCAAATAATGTAGAACTAAACTCAGCTATATCTTCATGTATTTTTAAATCAAAAGAGAACGGATAAACGACTATATCTGATTTTGTTCCTCTTAAACCTAAACTTGCCATTAGACTAGATTTTGTTCTCATTGCATGTTGAAAATAGTCTTTTGAGCTATATGTAATTCTATTTACAAAAGGTAGTGGTTCCACCCTTCTTAATTCATTAAGAAAATGTTGTCTTATTCGGGGGTTTTGTATTCCTTCTTGATATCTGGAATTATCCATAAAATTATGTTTAAATGTTCTTTTTAAGTGTTGTGAAATTATTATAATATTGTTAATTTAGACTTAATCTTTCTGCGAGAGGCATTCTTTCTTTAGCCTCATTAGAGACATATCTGCGAGATATAAAATATTCTCCCCCTCTAGTTTTCAAGATGCCTGCTCTTCTGTGTCCTTCTATTAGTTCATCAGCTTTTCTTTCATAATCCTCATTTTTGTAACCTTCTTTTCTACTTGGTGATGCCCAAAAAGGTAGTGATTCAGCAACTCTTCTTACTAGATCATTAAATTTAGCGAAACCTAGTTCGTCTCCTGCACATTGTGCGAGGCAATTTTTTAAAATGTCTGTTTCTTCCTGAGCAGTTGTATTAAGTATTACTTCCATTTTTTTATCTTAAATTAGGTATTTTTATACCTTTGGTTTTATTAATTATGCGCCGTGCGGGAATTGAACCCGCCTCTCAAACTTGGGAAGCTTGAATTCTACCTATAAACTAACAGCGCAGCTTAAAATTGAATAAGATAATGTTTTTAAAAGCTCTTTGATGCTAATATTTGTGATCCCGTAGTTCAGCCCGGTTAGAATGCTGCTCTGATACGGCAGAGATCCCAAGTTCAAATCTTGGCGGGATCATATTTATTTTATAATTAATTTAAGATAGATTAATAAATATAATCTTAATTAATAAAGTATTATGAATTATTCTTTTGATTTATTTGGTGATGCATTAGTTTCTTATATAAATGGAAATAGAAATAAATTCTATTTTGAAGATAAAAAAGGCAAAAAGTATGAACAGTCTATTTCTTCTTATATAGATAAAAAAAGGTCTTTTACAAAGTTGGAAAGAAAAATTATATTTTTATCACATGGAAAAATATTAGATATAGGTTGTGGAACTGGTAGTTTTATATCTGCTCTTATGAAGAGAGGAAAAGTTTTAGGTATAGATATATCTTCAAATATGATAAAAATTTGTAAATCTAGAGGTATAAATAATGTAAAGATTAAAGATATATTTGGTTTTAAATCAAAAAATAAATTTGATACTATAGTTTTATTGGATGAAAATATAGGTTTAGCTGGAACTGTTAAAAATACAAAAAAGCTCTTGAAGAAATTATCTTCTTTATTATCTTCTAAAGGTCAAATACTTGCAAATGTTGAAGAGGTAGCTGGCAATTATTATATTTGGGAAGCGCGCGCATTATGGAATGGAAAGTATGGTCCTTGGTTTAAATGGATAAAATTTAACTCAAGCTTTTTGATTAAGTTGTGTCAAAAACAAGGATTAAAAGCAGAAGTAGTCTCAAAAGATAAAAAAAGATATATTATTAAGATTTTTCATGCATAATTACTATTAATGCAATGAAAATTCAAACAAAAGACCCTTTTCATGTATTGAATAGCCTTTTAGAGGAAGATTAATTGGAAGATTATTTGTGTAAATCTTTGTTTTTCCTATTGCTTTAACTTCATATCCTGATTCTGTTTTAGATATAAAAATATCTTCTGGAGATTTTATTCCTGAGGCAGATATTTCATAAAGTACTTTATCTGGAAGTCTTCTAACATTTGTTTTTGCTGTTGCTCTTGGTAATTTAGACATTTTGTCCATTTGTTCTTCAGTAAGAGTTTGAGCTTGTTTTACAACTTTTTTCTGGACTTTTTTAATTGGAGTTGGAAGTCCTATCTTAATTTTTATTCCATTTGGAAAACTTTGTACTTCAGGCATATTCGATTTTTTTTGAGAGTTACCTATTTGAGAAACCATATTTTTTATTATACTCTGCATAACAGAACTTATTATTTTATCAGTTATTCCCGATGAAGCAGGAGTTGCTTGACTCATATCTAAATTTTCATCATTTTTTCCTAACATTCCGAAATCTCTCGCTTCTTCTACAGGGTCTATATAAGATATTCCGCAGTGAGGGCAGAAACTATAATTTTCATTTATATATTTATTACATGAATCACATTTAACTTCTTTCTTTGATTTTTTATTGAAGAACATTAATTTACATATGAATACGAAACTTTTAAACTTTGTGTAAGTAAAAAATAATTTATGATTATCTTTAAAGTATAGAAATCTTTAAATAGTAGTATATACCTGTTGTGTATACATGACGGATATATTTGATACAACAATTTTATGTAAAAATTGCCATATTAAGATGAAACCTGGAGTTGTGAATAGAGAGGGTGTTGAATTACGTGCAGTAAAATGTGATAAATGCAAAGATACAATAATTCACCCAGGCGATTTGAATGGAATGCAAAACTTTCAACATTTGAGGGGAAAGAATTTTCATGTTAAATTGAGAATGGTTGGAAATAGTCATGCGATAAGTATTCCTAAAGAAATAGTTGATTTTATGAACGAAAGACATAAAAACATGAGAAAGCAGATGGACGACATGGTAAGATTATGTTTTGAAGATTTTGATACTTTAAAAGTTAGTTTTAATGATGAAGAAGGAGATGAAGAATGGAAGTGAAAATGAAAAATAATGAAGTTAGATTGAAGGTAGTTGAAGCTTTGCAAGATGATGCCTATAAAGGAATTGCTAGAATTGATCCACAGCTTATGAAAATGCTTGGATTGAATAGAGGAGATGTTATTGCTATTAAAGGAGAGAGAGAAACTGTTGCATTAGTTGATAGAGCTTATCCTGCTGATGTAGGAGAGCAAATAATTAGAATAGATGGATTGATTAGAAGAAATGCAAAAACAGGAGTTGGAGAGTTTGTTGTTGTTGCAAAATCAAATGCTAAGCCAGCAGTTAAAGTTTCTATTGCACCTGCTCAAGCAGGAGTAATGGTTCAAGGAGATCCTGAATTATTTAAGAATGGATTATTGGGAAGAGCTTTATTGAAAGGAGATATTATTTCATTAGGAGGAATGCATAGAAGAGGAAATAATATGCAGGAAGGATTTCCAGATTTTCTTGGAGATTTAAATGAATTATTTGGAGCTAATTTAGGATTTTCAGGATTTCAGCAAATAAAATTTGTTGTTGTTTCTACTTCTCCTACTAATGCTTGCGTTATAACTGAAGAGACAGAATTAATTGTTAATGCTAAATCTGTTGAAGTAAGTGAAGAGAGCGTACCCGATGTTACTTATGAAGATATTGGTGGTTTAACAGATGAAGTTAAAAAAATAAGAGAAATGGTTGAACTGCCTTTGAAACATCCTGAAGTTTTTGATAGATTAGGAGTAGAACCTCCAAAGGGAGTTTTGTTGCACGGTCCTCCAGGAACTGGAAAGACATTATTAGCAAAAGCAGTTGCTAATGAAAGTGAAGCACATTTTATTTTATTAAATGGACCTGAAATTATGAGCAAATTTTATGGAGAAAGTGAGAAAAAGATAAGAGATATATTTGATGATGCTGATAAAAATGCTCCTTCAATTATATTCATAGATGAAGTTGATGCTATTGCTCCTAAGAGAGAAGATGTTCAAGGTGAAGTTGAAAGAAGGGTTGTTTCTCAGTTATTGACTATGATGGATGGTTTGAAATCAAGAGGAAGAATAATTGTAATTGGAGCTACAAATAGAATAAATAGTATTGATCCTGCTTTGAGAAGACCTGGAAGATTTGATAGAGAAGTTGAAATTTCTGTTCCAGATAAAAATGCAAGATTGAATATATTAAAAATTCATACAAGAAATATGCCGTTGCATACTGATAAGAAAGATACCAAGAGGAATGTTGATTTAAGTGCATTGGCTGGTAAGACTCATGGTTTTGTAGGTGCTGATTTAAGTGCATTGGCTAAAGAAGCTGCTATGAATGTACTTAGAAAAATTTTACCAGAACTAAAAATTGATGGCGATGAAGCAATTCCTAAAGAAGTATTAGATAAAATTATAATTGAAAGCGAAGACTTTGAATCTGCTTTGAAAGTTGTAAGGCCTAGTGCAATGAGAGAAGTGCTTGTTGAAACTCCTAATGTTGGATGGAATGATATTGGTGGATTAGATAAAACAAAATCAGAGTTAAAAGAAGCTGTTGAATGGCCTATTAAAAGTCCTGAAGCATTTAAGAGATTAGGAATAAGAGCTCCTAGAGGAATATTACTTTATGGTCCTCCAGGAACTGGAAAGACACTATTAGCAAAAGCAGTTGCTAAAGAAAGTGAAAGTAATTTCATAAATGTTAAAGGACCTAGCTTATTGAGTATGTGGGTTGGAAAGTCTGAAGAGGGAGTTAGAAAAATATTTGAGAGAGCAAGACAGGTTAGTCCGTGTGTAATATTCTTTGACGAGATTGATGCACTTGCTGGAAGAAGAGGAATGGATGCAAATAATAAAGTTACTGAAAGAGTTTTGAATCAGTTACTTGCTGAAGTTGATGGTTTAGAAGGATTAAAAGATGTTACTATAATTGGAGCTACAAATAGACCTGATATGTTAGATCCTGCTTTGTTAAGGCCTGGAAGATTTGATAGAGTTATATTGGTTGATGTTCCTGATGCTGAATCTAGGAAAAAAATATTTGAAGTGCATTTGAAGAATACTCCTTTAGCTAAAGATATTGATATGATTGAAATGGTTAAATTAACTGAAGGATTTGTTGGTGCAGATATTGAATCTCTTGTTAGAGAAGCTGCTATGAATGCTCTTAGAAAGGATATGGGTGCCAAAGAAGTTACCCGTGCTGATTTTGATGATGCTATGATGAAAGTTAAGCCAAGTGTATCTATAGAAACTGCTAAGAGATATAAGAAGTTAGAAGAATTGTATCTTAAACAAGTTAAAGCTGGAATGGAAACAGGGCCATTGTATACAGGATAGAAATAGATAAAGTTAAAAATATGTTTACTTTTGATAAAGTATGCAACAACATCAAATTAATAATTTAGGTTGGTTTGATTATTGGTCTTTATTCTTTGGTATTGTTTCATTGATATTTTCAGTATTATTATTTATTATACCTCAACAAAGGAATATAATTTTAGGTGCACTATTATTATCGCTTCTTTCAGGAGTTATATTCTATTATACTAATAAAATTGGAAATCTTGAGAAAAATCTAAAAAAATTAAAGATAGATATTAATGATTTAAATATTAATTTTACAGAAAGGTTTAATTACTTAAGAGAATTGTCTGATATGAAATTGAGAGTTACTATGTTAGAAAAAAAGAGAAAAGGACAAATAGATTTGTTAAGTTTAATTAAGTTAATAGTAGCAGTTATTCTTGTTTATGTTATATTTCAAGTTATCAAATCCTTATAATTATTTTCTATCTAATAAATCGTAATTATTTCTTAATCTAGTAAAATCTGCTTTTACATCATCACCTAATAAAGAATATGCCCTTCTCATATGTTTGTATAAAGGTTTTCCTTGTAGTTCTGAAAATAAATTATTTATCTCTTCTTTTGTAAAACCCTCTTTTTCTCCTGTTGCTTCGATAAACTTTTGCATTCCTGCATGGACTATTCCTTCCTCAAGGAAATTAGCTTGTTGAGTGATAGTATCACTTAATTCTTTACTCCATTTAACTGATTTTATAGCTTCATTAGATTTATCCTCTACATACTTTCTTTTACCTTCTGCTAATGCTAAATGTACAAGCTCTGATGCTCCAGAATAATAAGAGGAAAGAGAACTAGCATTACTTATTAAAACGGGTCCGTTAGGAATATGAACCAATCTTACTCTTTGTCCATCGAATGAATATTGATAATTAAAACTATTTCTGCTTCCTATTATGGGATTTATCTCTAGAGCCATTTTTTCTTTCATTCCAGTTAAGTTGAAAGAGGCTTTTCTGCTATCATCAAAGAAAGCCATTGCAATATAAAGAGGTATTTTATCATGAGTTGGGAATCTCAAAGGGATATCTATCTCCATTACTTCTAGTGCTCTTGTTCTTTTATCCTCAACTCCTAGGAATCTAAAACAAGCAGTATATATGTCAAACTGTCTATCGCAATATTCTTCCCAAGATTTCTGAGTTCCTATGAATGGACTGAAACTTGTTCCTCTTTCGAACTTAAAATCTTCTGGGTTTCTATTTGGAAGTTGTTTTGCAATTCTTTCTCTAAAATCTCTTATCTCCTCAGGCGATGGTTTGTATTCTTTGTTAAGAGCTGGATGTCTTAAAGTGTCTTTACTAACTTTTAGCTCTTTTTCATACCATTGTTTGTAAGGAAGAGATTTTTCTGCTCCTTGAAGGTTTAACGAAACTGATGTTAAGAGTGTTGTTAATCCTCCAATCATTTGTCTTCTTGTTAGTTTCATATAAATTGGGCTTGAAATTGCATTTTAAACCTTTGCTTTCAAAGGTTATTTTGTTTAAAGGAAGTATTTTTAAACTGATTATTTTTATACTTTTTATGGGAAAAAATACTAATCGCGGTAAAAGTGCAAGAAATGTTATTGATGTTGGTGCAAAAATGGTTGAAGATTATAAAGCAATTCAAGCTAGATTAGCCGAAGGACATCACCAAGTTCAAGTTAAGAAAGGTCCCGTTGGTGAATTGAGTAAATACGCTGCTAAACAACGTGCAAAAAGAAATGATGCTTGGGTTCCTCCTGTATCTTCTGTACAAGAATCTGATTCACAGAACGATTTAGAAAAAAGCGTTGTAAATTCTGAATCTCAAGCTAAAAATCCTATTAATTTTGTTAGACAAGCAGTTTATGTATTTTTACCTAATGAACAATTTGAAAAACCTAAACAAAAATTTGGTTTAACCATCTTAAATTATGTTTTTCCAGATGGATCAGGTTATAGATATGCTTTTAGCCCTCAAAATTTTAGAAAAATAAGTGAATTTGAAACATTTACAGCAGTTAGATCCTATTGTCATAAATTACCAAAGCCAATTACTATTGATAGGTCAATGAGTCTTTATTTAAACGAATGTAATGAAATTGTTTTAGGTGATAAATATGATCCCAGACTTCATGATTTAACTTTGGTTGAGAAGTTAAAAACTGGTAAATAATTACCTTGTTGTAATTATAGTTTTATCTTTTAGAATTATTATAGTGTTTTCTGCTTGTGCTACTTTTCCTTTTCCAGATTCTATTAATTGAGGGTATTGATGTAATAATCCTGCTTGTTCTATATTTTTTAATGCAATTACACATCGTGAACCAAACTTTTTATGAATCCATCTAGTGCAAAATGGAAGAGTTGAATAAGTTTCTTCTATGTATGCTAATACTTCTCTTGAAAATGAATCTCTAACATTACCTTCTTTTAATAAAGAATAAATGCTTGAAGGTTTTCCATCTTTAACACTTCCAAGACCAGTAGTTGAGAAAGGTTCTATAGCATATATTCCTGTTTCAAAAAGAATTTCTTGATGATTGTCATAATTAGGAACAGTTATTCCTGCGTGTAAATCATATCTTTCTATTGAGTGACCTGATAAATTTTGAATTGGTTGAAAACCAGATGATTTTATTGTTTTTTCTATTATTGCTCCTACTTCTCTTATTTTTGTTCTTGTGTTTGCAATTTCACATGCTTTTTTTACTGCGTTTTCTGCTGATTCTATTAGTGCTTGATTTTCTTTTGAGTTTTCTAAATCTAATGAGAATGCAGTGTCTGCTACATATCCATCAATTTGAACTCCAATATCAACTTTTAGTAAACCAAAAGCTCTTTCTTCTGAATTAGGTAATGGGGTCGCGTGTGCGGCTATTTCATTTATAGATAAATTTACTGGGAAGGCAGGTTTACCTTTTAATTCATGTATTTTATTTTCTATTTTTTCTGCTATTTCAATTAGAAGCATATCTTTTTTTATGAAAGAACGGGCAAATTTTATAGTTTCTTGAGCTATTTGACCTGCTTTTGTTAAATGAGTTATTTCTTCTTTTGAAAGGTGCGATGAATCTGATTCTTTTGATTTGTCATTTTTATTTATTGAGCTTTTGCTTGAAATTGGCTTTGAAGTGCTATTCTTTCTAGAATTATCGCTTGCAGTGAATGAGTTCGTTGAATTGTAGTCTTTTTCAGTCATTCTCAATTTATTGAATATGGGTTTAAATAACTTGGTAATATAGTGAAAAATAATATTTTTCCATTGATAGTCAAGACTCTTTTATCACGTCATTGACTATCGAAAGGTATTATAACTAGCTAAGTTTATCTAATTAATGAGGATGAGCCATATTCCTTATAGTTTTAAGAGTTATGCTGTAAATGTTGTTAATTTAGGTGCTGGTAGGTTGTATAACTTGGATGTTTTGTTTAAGGATAGAGTATTTGCTCTGAATAGTGCTAATAAATTTGGGCAATTAAGCCTTGGTGAAAAGAGAGGGCTTGCAAGATTTTTGGATGATGAAGATAACCCTATAACGTATTTGGCTGAGTAGATTTTATTGTTTTAACAAATTATAGTTCGTTAATGCCTTTTGAAATACCGTCTTACATCCATCTCTGTCCATCATAGCTTTAACTTGAGGTATATAGACATACTCTGGAACGGTTGATAACCTATCAAAGAATACTTCTTTTTTCTTTTTATTAAAACCCTCTTTTCCTAAATTTACATCTACAAAAGATTCTGAAGCTCCATGAACAAGGCCTTCTTCTAGTTTAATTGCTTCTTCTTGTATTTTAAAATAGTCTTCTCTTTTAAATTGATTAGCTTTAATTCTTTTATGTATATTATCTCCCATCCAATTGAGAGTATTTCTTGACAATTGATTATGTAAAACTTCACAAGGCACTGCCCAGTAAGAGCTAATAGGCTCAATTCCTGCAGAAATTATTACTGGTGCGTTTTTGCTTTCAAGTTCAAAATTTCCATCACTTTTAATATCTAATTTATATTTTCTATCAAGGCTTCCCCCAACATAATCATTTCTTAATGTTCTAACATGAGTCACCCCCAACTTTGTTTTTATTTTGAATTCTCCAGTTATTTGTACATCTGTTGCTTCTTGAACAATATAAACTGGGACTATTTCTTCAGTAGGAGGTACAATCTGTGTGTTTTCATTTAATCTTTCTAGTTTTATTTGTGGAACTTTACCTTCTAAACCTATATGTGAGAAGAAATTAGTTGTATTTCTTAATGCTCTATCTTGATATTCTTTCCAAACTTTATCATTCCCATCAAATTCTTTAAATGTCTGACCTTTAAAGAACTTTTTCTCTAATATTTCATAATCTTTTCCTATCTTTGATTCTAGTTGATTAATTATTTCTTTTTCTTCTTCTGGTGTTGGCTGGGCTGATAATCTGAAGCTTGGATGGTCGAAATTTCTTCCTTTTTCTTTTTTTAAATTTTGTTCATACCATGTTTGATAAGGAGTTTCTCTAGTTAAATCAACTAATTTAGGAGCTAGAAAACCTAAAGCAGCCACTAGACCTATACCAAGTGCTTTTTTCATGAAACTTCTTCTTGATTGAGCCTTCTTTTCAGCTTTTTGTGCATCATAAAGTAATCTTTCTTTTCTTTTACTTACCATAAAAATCATGCTTTTAGAATCTATTTAAATCTTTCTAAATGTCATTATTATAAAGTAACAACTAATTACATATCTTCTGGAAGTCTGGTCTTTAATCTTCTTTCTTTTGGAACATGATTAATTAGTTTTTCTCCATTTGATTTTGCACAGCCTAAAAAGTCATCATTGTATTTTATCAAATATGTTCCATTAGGTACTTGGATTGGTAAATCATATCCCCTAATCCATTCTTCATAATCTATATCAGTTATTTCAACAACGTTCTTTTTAACTTGCTTGTTAAGAATTTGAGCTCCATCAAAGCTTAATCGCATATCGTGTTCCACCCTTATCAAATAAAGTCCTATTGATTCTATTGGAGCTATTGTTGATAGTTCTTCTATTTCGTCTTTACTCATGCTTCCAGAGAAAGCACGTATCTTCTCCTTTCCAGATTCAACAAGCAAATAGGGTAGTTCTTCTATTCCAAATTGTTCATTTAGTTGTTCAACTATCTTTTTCTTCTCAGGCGATTTTATGAAGTGAATGTTCATCTTTTATTCTCCTTTAATGCTTTTTTCATTATTTTCTCTAATAAATCTTTTTTATATTTTCTATATTTATCAGCTTCGCCTTTAGCATATGATGATGCTTGCTTTTTTATTTTTGCATATGCATCACGTTCTTTATTATGATTTCTGAGATAATCTCTAAATATCATAAAAGAGTTCCAGAATGTATTAGTTAGAGTAAGATGGATATGTATTCTTCTTTCATTTCCATTATATTTTATTATTTTTTGAAGAAATGCACTTTTGCTATTTATTGGATGGTCTGAATGGATTTTATAACCTAATGTTTCTAACTTTTTTATAATTTTATTAACTTCTTTTACTGGAGTTTTTATTGCAATATCGATTATACCTTTTCCTCCAAGACCTGGAATAGATGTGCTTCCAACATGTTCTATTTCTAGATTTGGAATAACTTTTATTAATTTAGACTTTTCTTTTCTAAATATCTCGGGATAAATTTTACTATAATTTTTATATTTATACTTATATTTTTGAGTTATCATTTAACTTCCTCCAAGAGAGTTATTTTAGATACAAAGAAACCTTCGCTGTCATTATCTTGAGGGTAGATTCTACAAGTCTTTTTTACTTCAGGATTGTATTCTTGATTTTTCCAATTTGTAATTCCTGGACGAGATTTAAGAGGAATATGAATTGATTCAACTCTTACTGGGAAGTTTTTTAATGCAAAGTCAATTATTTCTTCGTTTTCTTCTGGTGAGTGAGTGCAAGTACTGTAGACTAAAACTCCATCTTTCTTTAATGCTTTTAATGCAAATGCTAAAAGTTTTTTTTGCATTCTAGATAAGTTTTCAACTACTTTGATGTTCCACATAAGGAATGTTTTAGCACTACTTCTTAATGTTCCTTCACCAGAACAAGGAGCGTCTAATAAGATTTTATCAAATTTATAATTTAACTTTGCTAAACCTGCACATAAAGCTACTCCGTCTTTTCTGGTTATTATTGTGTTTGTTGCTCCGCATTTTTCTAAATTTGAAGCTAAAATTCTTATTCTATCCATTTTTATATCATTCGCAATTAATGTGCCTGTGTTTTCCATTCTTGAAGCTATTTGAGTTGTTTTACTCCCTGGAGAAGCACACATATCTAAAACAAATTCATTTGGTTTTGGATCTAATGCTAAAACTGAAAGCATTGAAGATATTTCCTGAACGTAATAATATCCAAGAAGATGTTCTATTGCATTTCCTAGTTCTCCAGGTTTTAATTGTTGTTCAATTAAAATTATTTCAGGATAATTTTGATATGGTTGTGAAACTTTCCATTTTTTCTTTAATCTTTCTATTAAATTATGTGGAGATATCTTTAAAGTATTACATCTAATGAAATTTCTTGGACCTGTATGAATTATTTCAGAATATTTCTGAAAATCTTGGCTATCTGTAAGTAGAGCTTTCATTCTTTCTTCAAACAATGGTTTCATTTCTGGGCGCATAATAATTAGAGAAAATGAAGGGTTTTAAGCGTAATGGTTTTAGAATTGTAATTAATTTATGTTTTTTGTCTTTTCTCTCCCTTAAAAAAATAGCCACAATAGTTAAGTGAGGCGCGAAGCGCCGAACGCACGGCACATGATTTATTATTTGAACTATTAAAATTCTCAAAGCTACGGTTAATGATGATTAAGCGTAACCATATAATCTGTCCTACGAATTGCTTCGCAATTTGAAAATCTGTTCCTTCGTTTCGTTTAAGCGATTTCCAAAATCAACGCCGTTCGGCGTTTAATCTTGCTTAAACAAAATTGTCAGAAATAGTATGCAAGAATATCCTTTCCCCACCAGACGGCGACTAATTAGATATTTAAACATATTTCATCTTATTTTATTATGGGTATATTTACAATAAAAAAAGTGAGCGGTAAAGGCAAAGGTTTGTTTGCTAATAAGGATATTAAGAAGGGGCATAAAATACTCAGTGTTAACTTATCAAAGAAGAAGACATATTCAGAGGAAGAAATCTTCCACAATGAAAGATTACAATCAAATCATTGCGATTATTTCGGTAGAGGCAGATATGTAATTAGTTTTCATCCTTATTCATATATGAATCATTCTTGTAATCCCAATATTTTAGTTAAACATAAGTCCATTGCAAAAAGCAGTTTTGTAGCTATCAGAGATATCAAGAAAGGAGTAGAACTGACATATGATTATGGAGTCAATGCAATGGACCAATTTGATAAAAATGATTGGACTTTGGATTGTAAATGTGGGAGTGAAAACTGCCGAAATAAAATACCTAGCGATTTCTTTAAACAACCTCTTGAAATTCAGAAAAAATACTTCAAGCACTTACCGCCTTCTCTAAAGAGAAAATACAAAAGTAGAATTTAGGTCGCCGTCCCCCACCCAATAGCTTGTTGTAAATAATAATAATAGCCGACAATTATACTCAGTCCAGATTTTCAAGCAGATTATTGGCTTCCAAGGCTCTTCTCTCGCACTCGGACTCCTCAAGGAGACGCTTAATCTCCATTGAGCGGTAAATCCTTCTTATCTTCCAGATAAGTTCTCTTAGTTCGAAACAGGATTTAACCTAAGTTTTAGTCAAGTTAACAGTAAATAGGACTAAAACCTCGCTCAACCTGAACGATTAAACGAAAACTAAAACTTTTAAAACTACTCTATTCTTATTATATTAAGAAGAGGTAAATTGAATGAGAAAATTAAATGGTTCAGTACATAGAATTTGGTATGATGAACCGGCACTTTGGGCAGATGAACAGAATTCTCGTGTTAAAAAAGAGTGTAAATTCTTAGATACGCTGTTCAAGAAACATAAAGTCCATAAGGTTCTTGATGTCGGCTGTGGCGCAGGTTCTCATTGCGGATATCTTAAGAATTTAGGATATTCTCCAATAGGCATAGATTTAAACAGAAATTTGATTGAATATGCAAAAAAACATTTCCCAAATATTCCTTTTTTTGTAGCTAATCAAACTAAATATAAAATGAATGATAAATTTGATGCAGTTTATACTCTCTGTACGGTTATTGCTTATGCAACAACAAATGAAGATTTGCTTGAAACTTTAAAAAACCATAATCAAGCATTAAAGAAAAAAGGTATTCTTGTGATTAACACTTTTAATCCTATAGTCTTCATAGATAAAGCAGAATATCTTCATGGAAGAAAAGATAAGGTGAATGCTTTAGGTTATTATGCTGTAAGAAAATACTCTATAGATGAAAATAAGCAACTTAGTATTGATGAAGCGACTTTTTATGATTCAAAAACAGGAAAAGTCATCAGTTCTGATAAAAGTGTTAAAAGAATGACTTTCCCTCAAGAAATGAGGCTCTTTCTTGAACAAAGCGGATTCAAAGTACTTTCTTTTAATAGTGAATTTGATTTTGCTCACAAAAGTCTTGATGGTCATCATATGACGATTATAGCACAAAAGAAATAAGATATTGGAACTCCCCCCCAAATCTAAGACAGCGACAATCTCAAATATTCCCACTATCCACAGATTTTAAATTCGAATAACAATAGCTGACAATTACATTCAATATCAAATTTTTTATGAAAACTATCCCTCTCGTGGCTCTCTTTTCGCAACCCGAGGTTTGCTTTTAGCAAACGCATCTAATCCGGCTTAAGCGAAATTACCTTGCGCATACAAGAGAAATTTGTTCTTCCCGCCCAATAGGAGAAATTGTTGCCGCCGCCGAACAAACGTGAGCCGCCTTAAAACATATAAACCCGTCTTGCCTATAAAAATTATGGAAAAAGGAGTAAACCTTGACAAAAAAGATTTTGAAAGTATCTTAAGCAATTATAATATTGGAAAATACAAAAAAAGCAAATACATTTTTACTGCTGGCAACAAAGTATTCAAGATATCAACAATAAAAGGGACTTATATTTTAAAACTCTACCAAGTATCAAGTTCTAAATTTATCAAATTTCAATTCCAACTATTAAAGTATTTAGAAAAATCGGGCGTACCAGTTCCTAAAATTGTCAGCACGAAAAAAGGCGAAGATATATTAGTCTATAAAAAAAAGGACATAGAAATTCAAGAGTTTATAAGGGGAAAAGAAGTTTTGTATCCAAATAGAGAACTGACAAAAGATCTTGGTAAGGAAATTGGTATTTTGGACAAGGCTTTGCTTAATTTTAAAGGAAAAATCATAAAGGATAAGATAGATTCCCAAGAATTTTCAAAAGTAAGGATAAAAACTCTAAGAGAAATAAACCTTGAAAAAGAATCAAAGAACATTTTAAGAGAAATTGATGGGTTAGATAAAGATAAGCTAAAAAAAGGTCTTATTCATAGAGATATTTGCGAGGGAAACTTTCTTGTGAGAGATAACAAAGTTGTTGCAATAATAGACTGGGCAGACATGGGCAAGGCTTTTCTTGTGCAGGAGTTGGCTGTCCCAATTTCACATAATTTATGCACAAAGAGGGTTGCAAGAAGAGAGTTGATTAAATTACTCTTAAAGGAGTACCAAAAAGCTATAAAACTAAATGATGAAGAAATTAAAGCGCTTTATTTATTTGTGAAATACAGAAGCTTGGGCTCGTGTTTGTGGTGCATAGAACAAGCGTTTATACATAAAAACAGATATAAACAGCTAATGCGCTGGGCAGAGCATTGCATTCTAAGATACAAGGCATTCAATAAAATAAGCCTCCCTGAATTCCTAGAGTTAGCAAGAGGTTAAACATCAAGTATTTAAGCAGATATAAATTTAGATAATTATGAAAAACACATACTTTATCCTGCCATACAAAACTTCCGTTCCAACAAATCTGGACGAGTGGAAAGTCGCCTTTCCTGATAAAGTAGTTGAAAGATTTGTCAAAGAATATAGCAAGAAAGGAGACGTTGTATTTGATCCATTTGCGGGATTTGGTACAACTATCAAAGTAGCTAAAAAGTTAGGTAGAAAGGCATTTGGTACGGAGATTGAGAAAGGTTCGATAGAATTTGCAAAGAAGAAATTTAAAGTTGATTTAATTGAAAAAAGTGCATTTGACTTAGATTATGACAAGTATCCTAAGATTGATTTGTGTATATTCTCTCCGCCTTATTGGGGTCCTGCTTTGGAAGTTGATAAATATGAAGATTACCTGGAGAAGCTGAAAGAATTGGCTAATAGGATAAAGGAAAGAATGAATAAGGATGCCCACATGATTGTTTTTATTCAAAATTATAATACTGACAAGGGATTATTGACTTTAGCTTGGGATGTGGGCAATAAGATAAAAGAGGTTTTAAAGTTCAAACAAGATGTAATCTGGTGTATTGATAGAAAGAATTCAAAAAGAGATATGATGCATGAAGCAGCAGACCACCATTATTGTTTAGTCTTTAAAAACAAATAACTTCTTTTTTTCCAAAAAGAAGCGAAAAAGCATTAGACCACAGAAAAACTCAACTTCCAGAAAGCTTAAAAACTTGGGTTTATAGTATTATTTATGGAAATGATAAAGGTACCAAAAGACGAATACGAAAAATTGAAAATGCAAGCAAACATAGACTTGGATTTGTTAAAACAATTAGTCAGAAGTGTAAAAGATATTAAAGAAGGCAGAGTAATAAGAGTAAAGTAAGATATTACGAGTTTTCATCTTTTAAGCGATCTTCCCTAACTATTTTTATTATTTCTTCTCTAAAGAATTCAAGGAAAAGTCTAATTGTATTGATTGTTTTTTGTTGGTCTTTCTTACCACTTATTGCAACCATGTAAACTGCTTGCAAATCCTCATAAATTAAATAATAAACTCTGTAATTCTCAAATCTTGATTCTCTAAACCATTTAGTTCCAAGAGGGTTTCCATATTCTTGATTGTCTACTAATTTTTCTTCAATTTTATCAACTCTATCTTGAATTGATTTGTCATATTTTTCTATTTCTTCTTGGAAGCTTAGAGAACGGAACACCTTATATTTTTTCATGCTAAAATAAATTAAACAAACATTAAAAACTCTTCTTTTTCCCCAAAAAGAAGCAAAAAGGCGGTGGCTCACGAAAAAAGAAAGATGCAACAATTTCTCAGATTATAACTTCCCACCCGCAACCTTCTCAAATAGCCGACAATTACATTCAATATCAAATTTTTTGTGAAAACTATCCCTCTCGGGGCTCTCTTTTCGCAGCTCGAGGTTTGCTTTTAGCAAACGCATCTAATCCGGCTTAAGCGAAATTGACGGAAGTACAAAAAATAGATTTATGATTTGCATTCCCCCCGACCGCTCGCCCTAGAACGGAGAGTTGCCCGTGTCCCTTCGGGACAGAGAGTCTGCTAACGCAGAAGATAAAAACAAATATATTTAAATCTACAAAAACTGTTTTAATTGTTATGGCAAAGAAGGAAGCAAAAAAGAGACTAATTGGTATTGGTGGATGGCTCATTGTCTTTATTTTATGGATAGCTTATCAAATTTATGGTTATACCTCAAACATTCTTTTGTTTACTTTTAAATTGCCAAATAAAACTCTTGAAGTTTATGAGAAAATAGGTCTTGGAGGATTTTCTCAACATCCGGTACTAAATCTAATTTTATCGATTATTCCGTTGATATTATTTATTTATACAGCAATTTTACTTTTTAGAAAATCAGATAATTTTATAAAATTTGGTAAACTTACAATTTGGATTAGTTTTATAGCAGATTCTGTATTGGGTGTTTTGCTAATTAATAAATGGGGATTCTTTTTAATCCCACTTCAATTAATCCCCACAGCAATTTTATTCCTTTATTTAAATTATTCAAAGAGGGTAGCGAATACCTTTATTAGCAATAGTAATGAAAGGGCTGAAAAACTAAAAAAAATTGAATCTACTAATAGAAAGAAGATTGTTATTTGGACCATTGTTATAAGCATCTTAGTTTTATTAGTTTTATTCGTAATAGGAATTGTAAAAATAGTCTCTTTTGTTACAAATACTGCTGACAGTATTGAAGAAATCTCTGAGAAGATAAAATATCAATCAGTTAACGAATCAATTTCAATGTGCAATAATTTATCAGGTTTTTCTGCTCAGTTAATGAAAAGGGAATGTATAAAACTAGTAGCACTTTATAATTCTAATAAAACTGAATACAGGGACGGGCAACTTTGTAGCTTGATTGAAGATTCTGATGATTTCTCATACCCTGAGGAAGATAGAGATCAATGTTTTTATTTGACTGCAATTGTTGTAAATAATACGGCATTATGTGATAAAGTTTCAAATCAAGACTCAAAGATAATTTGTTATGCATTCGTTGATAAAGATGAGAATAAATGTTCTGCTCTTTCTGAGCAATTCTTGAGAGATTCTTGCTTAGATGCAGTTAGAAAGGCTTATAGTGGTGAGAACAATTTCGAAATTCAATTTTATTTAACCGATTCTAAGAGATTTATAGATGGAGAAGTTCTTATTTATAATAAATCTTTAGGTTTAACTAGAAATGGAGGTTTATTGGTTTCTAAAGAAGAACTTAAGGACGTTGAAACTATATTTTTCAAAGTAATATATAATGACAAAATAGTTATCTTGCCCTTTGCATTGTATAATGAAGATTTAGATAAAAAGGACACAATCGATAGCACAAGTGATTCGTATGGAATTACATATACTACTTCAGAAACAGAATTGGCTGCGGATACTTTTAATATTACTGAAGAAGATATTATAAACAAATAATTGAAGCTCGAACTGAAAAACTTCTTTTTTAGGAAAAAAGAAGCAAAAAAGAGGGCGGGCAACTCTCAAATACGAACATTCCCACCATCCACAGATTTTAAATTCAAATAACAATAGCCGACAATTACATTCAATATCAAATTTTTTGTGAAAACTATCCTCCTCGAGAGCCCCTTTGGCTAACTCGAGCACATTCGTGACGCTTAATCACAAGTAAACGGCAGATTGCTTACTTTATCCCAAAGTATTTTTCTGCGTGAAAAAACGCAATCTGGCCTAACTTTTATCTTATTTTATAATTTCTAATTGGATGAAAGTTCGTTTACAACGTACGATTAAACGCAATTTGTTATATATACTCTAAAATATGCTTTAGAATAGATTTAAATATTAAATTTATCTTTATTTAGTATGGAAGAGAGTGTTGAAAGAATAGTGATAAGAAGATTACATTTGAAGAATATGGCTATGTTTGGATTGTATAAAGGAATTATAGTTGGTTTGCTTTTAGGATTAATTGTGTTGGTTGTATTTTATGCAAGTCCTGCTTTGTTAGGAAAATTGCCTGGAGCTTTGAAAGTTTCTAACACTAGCGATGCTTTTGTTCTAGCATTTATCTTATTTGTTGCTTACATAGTATTTAGTGTTGTTGCTAGTTTAGTTATAACTTTAGTTTATAATTTAGCTTCAAAAATGGGTGGTTCAATACATTTTGGCTTAATGGAATATGAAAAGGCCATGCCTTAGAAAGATTTTTATAGACAAATATTAGTTTTTTTGTATGATTAGACCTTGGCATGATATAGAAACTTTAACTTTAAGCGGAGCTAGAGAAAGGTATGATGAAGTTGAGAAAGCTTTTGCTGAAGTTAGAAGGAATTATTCTGGTTTTAGAGGTTGGTTTAAGAGAGATATGCGTGAAGAAGATACTAATACTTTAACTTCTTGTGTTGGTGTTTTATTACCTTTAAGTTTAAATGATGCTGTTAAGACTGAAGCTGAAAGAAGAACACCTTATAATTCAACATTACATTCTAAAGTTATTAATCTTAATGGAGAGATATTATTTTATGCTAGTAAATTTAGAAATACCGGTGCGCATTTTTTAGGAATGTTCGCTGATGAAATTGATTAAAATAATTTTGTTTGTTTATTTGATTTCATCAAATCTTCAAGATTTTTCCCGAAAAGATTGAGAATTTGATTTGCAATTGGTTCTATCTGCTTTTTTATGTAATGTTCATAATCAATCTGATGAGTATGTTTTTGAATTGGTTCTGGACCATCTGTTGTTATATAATATTGAATTACATTTGATTCTAAAACAGGAAGCTTTCTTGCAGCTTTTACGTGTGGAGGAGTAGTTTTTGTATATTCATTTAGATTCTTTCTTATAGATTTTTTATATATTAATTGTTTGTCTACTTTTCCATCAAGTATTTTCTTTATGTATGCTTTAATGAATTTGTCAATTTCTTCTTGATGAAATACTTTCATCAATAATTCTCTTTGAAATTCTTTTGCTACTTCAGTCCAGTCTCCTCTTATAGCTTCTAAACCTACAATTTCTAGTTCTTCTTTTCCGTCTTTTATCTTCAAACCAGCATAACGCTTTCTTGCTCCTTTGCTTTTTTCATCGTCTTCTTTCATTCTTACACTTGGGAACATAATTGAGAGATAGAGTTTTTCAAATTGTAATTCTAAGAAAGATTCTCTATTGTAATTATCTTTTACATATTTTTTATAAAAAATATTTATCTTTTCTTCAATCTGTTTTCCTAGAGCTATTGAATTTTTATTGTTTAATCCAGTTGAAATGAATACGGAATCTGTGTCTGAATAAATTGTTTCATATCCAAGTTTTTCTATTTCTTTTGCTGTTAATTTTATTATAAACTGTGCGAAATTAGTTATTGAAGAAGCTAAATCAAAGTCAAAATATCTTGAATTTTGAGAAGCTAGACAACCATACAATGAGTTCATTATAATTTTTATAGCATAACTTGATAGTTCTCTTTTTTCTTTCTTTGCTTTTTCTCTAGCTTCATGAAGCTTTTTGATTATTTCAGGCATTATCCCCTCAGTATTTTTGAAATAAGCCCCATTTGGAGATTCAATTGAATCTTTTTCTTTCTTTTTTAGGAAAGAGGCTGGATCTATATTGAATGTAGTAATAATTGAAGGATATAGAGATTTAAAATCTAGAACTAAAACATTTTGATATATACCTGCTTTTGGCTCTTTTACATATCCTCCTAATATTTTAGATTCTTTTTTACCGTACTCTGTTGAAGGTGAGACTAATCCACGTTTTCTTGCTTCTCTGATATATAATGAATCAAATGCTACAATAGATGCAGTTAATTTATCAAAAGGCATACCTGTTAATTGAGAACGTTCTATTGCTAAATCAAGCATTTTAGTTTTTATTAAAAGGTCATAGGCTAACTTGCAATCTTGTAAGTTGTAATCTACAAGTTTTTGTTGGTCTTTTTTATTTTTATATAATTGTTCTATTTCTGCATGTCTTCCTTTTCCTTTTAGATGTTTTCCCTCACCTAAAATTGCTTGAGCGACATCTTCTAAAGTATAAGTATCAAAGTCAGCGTGTTTTATTGAAGGAGCTTCTTGAATGAATGGATCTTTTATTAGAGATAATCCATCAAGAACTTGTCTTCCAGGAATGTCTACTGATGAAGGTCTGAAAAAGTTATCTGATGACTTTACTCTAATATTTGCATTTGTTCTCCCTATATCAAAAGGTATTTTATGTTTTCTAAATAATTCTTGTAAGTATTTGAAATCAAAGTCAGCTATGTTCCAACCCGTGATAATATCAGGATCTAATTTTAATAGTTCTGCCTTGAATTTTTCTAAACATTCTTCTTCATCTTTGCAGTTTACTGTGTTATTTAATTTTTCATTTGATATTAAAAAGTTTTTTTTGTAATTTTCTCCTAAAAGACCTATACAAAAAAGATTTCCTGTTTCACTTGATTCTAAATCTATAGATATTACTTTTAATGTTGGAGTGAAATTGCTTGGTTTCACTATTGGATTTTTATAAACTCTATCTACTCTTTCTGAAGGCTCATAATCTCCTTCTATTTCTATACTTCCTAAAAGATCTTGGTCTATTATAAATCGGTAATATGGTTTTATGTCTGATTCATAAGTATCAATTTCAAGACCCCTTATTGCTGAGCCTAATTTATTTATTTCAACTAAATTATTTCCAGATATCTTTGTAACTGGCTCTCCTTGAAATGTCTTAAATTCGGTATTTTCAACTTTGAATTTACTTAAAAGCTTTTTAGCTTTGCTTAATTTATCCGTTTTAATGAAAAAATATGAATCTTGCTTGTTTAGTGTTACAAATGATTGGCCATTTTCAAGTCTTCCAAAAAGCTGAATATATAGTTGATTATCTATTTCAGTGTAGTCTTGATATACAATAAATCCTTTCATAGATTTTTTAAGAATTGGAAGTTTTAGAAGTTATCTAATACATTTTATAGTGTTAATGTAACTACTTAGTGGTTACATATAGAAAGATTTAAATAATGGTTTTTTATTGATTTTATATGGAAAATGAACATGTAGATGTTTTTCATCTAGAAGATGAAGTGAGTATTCGTATTTTTTTAGAAAGAGAAGTTAGAAAATCCGGACTTAAATATCATGGATTTACTAATTTACAAGATCTTTCTTCAGTTATGTCTAATAATCAACCTAAATTCTTAGTTATGAATACTGTTGTAAGGTCTTATGGATTACCTATGCTTGCTGAAAATGTTGTCCCTGATTTGAGAAAAAATCACCCGAATGTTAAGATATTATTCTATTCTAGTGATGATGTTACTGCTGAAAATCTTGCTGAAAAATATGGTGCAGAATATTATTGTGTAGGTGTTAGTACTGCTAGAGATGTTGTTGATGGAATTGTTAAGATATTAAGAGGTGGAGAAAATGGTAAGTAAACAACCTGCTTTTAATTTTCATCAAGAACCTCAAGTAAATCCTTTTGATGCTTATGCTAAAAATATGGCTGCGAATATGAATAGAGCTTTAGCAAATCAAGATGGTGCTCGTTTTGCTGAATCTTGCTTGGCTTTAGGTATTACTGGTGATCAGAATCCAGATCCACTTTTATTTACAAGAGGTTTAGCAGATTTACAATTTGAAGAATCAAGTAGACCTAAAATTAAAACTACAATAGTTAGTAAACCTGCTCTTAATAGATATGAAAAAGCAGATAGAACTGCTGAAAGATATACTAAATTATTGGAATTGAATGCAAGTTATGAAGTGATTCCAGGAGATATGTTTAATCGTCCAAATGATAAAAGAGAAATATTAATGAAGGCAGGATATAAATCATTATTCGTTAGTGGAGGACATAGTATTCCTTTAATAGACGCTTGTAATGAAAGAATTGGTGCTACCTATCAAAGAATGTATGCTTCTGCAAGAAAGTGGAAAGCTAAGCAGAAAGATAAAGATAAAGATAAAGTTGAGGCAGGTAGATAATTATGGCCGATATATTATCTAGTATTGATGATGCTGTTCTTACTGGTGTAAATTCAGGAGTGTCTGCTTGGAACTGGACGACTGGAAAAACTAAAATAGATTTAGTTAATAATATACTCAGTGCGGGTGCCGTGAGTGAAAATTTGGCTTTTGTTAATTTAGCTTATGAATCTCCAGTTATTCTTCCTTTTGCTCTTGGACTTTCTGCACTTACTCTTTTTTATACACATTCAAAACATAATGAGTATTCAAATATAGCTGATTTAGAAGAAAAAGCCATTTCTAATGGACTACTTCATCCTGTTGTTGAGGAATGTAAAAGTAAATGTGCTGAAAGAGGTTATAGAGATAGTATTTATGGAACAGTTATTACTGGTGTTCCAGTTTTCCATCCTGACTTTTCATCTGATATTGGTTTGAGTTATAGTCTCTTTGGAGCAGGAGAAATATTGCAAGGTCTTGCTCATCAAACTATGCGTGCAGATTATTTTCCTCCTAGAAAAAATTGTGTCAAGAGAGGTATGGATAATGTTTCTAACATGCTTAAAGAACTTAAAACATTAATTCCTAAACCTGCTTTTGCTTAAGTGATAATAAATTAAGTATAACAATTATATTTATTAATTGAGTTTTTCTGACTTATTTATGGGTTTACAGATTGGTGATATTGTTCCTAGACATGAAGTTAAGCTGGAAGATTTAAAGGGAAAAATAATTGCAGTTGATGCTTTTAATGCGCTTTATCAGTTCTTGGCTTCAATAAGACAGCCTGATGGAGTTCCTTTAATGGATTCTAAAAAAAGAATTACTTCACATTTATCTGGATTGTTTTATAGAAATATTAGTTTGATGAGTGAAGGTATAAAATTAGTTTATGTTTTTGATGGAGAGTATCATGAATTGAAAGGTAAAACTCATGAAATAAGAGATGAAGCAAAGCAAGAGATGAGGGATAAGTATGATAAGGCAAAAGAAGAGGAAGATTTAGATTCTATGTATAAGTATTCAAGAGGATATATGAAATTAACTCAAGAGATGATTGAGGAAAGTAAATTGTTGTTGGAAGCTATGGGAATTGCTGTTATTCAAGCTCCTGGAGAGGGAGAAATGCAGTGTGCAGAATTAGTAAAATCAGGAGAAGCATATGCTGTTGCTTCACAAGATTATGATGCACTTGCAGTTGGAGGAAATAGATTGATTCAAAATTTAACTTTAGCAAGAACTAGAAAGACAGTTTCAGGAACTATTTATATCTCTCCAGAAATGCTTGAATATGAAAAAGTGTTGAATTCATTGAATATTGATGCAGACCAATTTATTTCTCTTGCAGTTTTGGTTGGAACTGATTTTAATCCTGGAGGAGTTAGAGGAATAGGTCCTAAGAAAGCTATTGCACTTGTTAGAGAGAAGAAATATCCTATTCAAATATTTAAAGAATTAGAAGAGTCTGGAAGATTGAATTTTGATTGGAAACAGGTTTTTGAAATATTCAAAAAGCCAAATGTAAAGAAAATGAAAATAAATTTTCCCAAATTCAATGTTGAAAAAATAAAGAAGATTCTTGTAGAAGAACATGAATTCTCAGAAGAGAGAGTTGAAAAGCAAATTGC
>SXGU01277330.1_pt1 | contig 53941 bp, 51 predicted proteins | sample 3174531 | NCBI WGS metagenome assembly SXGU01 (sample SAMN11356863, study PRJNA531348) | freshwater metagenome | isolation source: freshwater sample F1-140 | place: China: Fuxian Lake, Yuxi | collected 2017-12-25 | reverse complement strand
TGCGTGATGTGTCGGAGACCCGGATTGACTACCTTTACGGTCGAGGTACTACCGACCGACGGACCGTCCGGGAAGTCCCCCATCCCGAACTTTTTGGCATCAGCGACGACATGCGCCTCCGCTACGTCGCGGAGCAAATGAATGGCGGACGCGATGCGGAGTTTCGCCGGGTTGCTGCCGAACTGCGTGAGACCTATGCGGGTCGTTGCCAAGTCTGCGAGTACGACCCACGGATCCGCTACGCCCAAGAGATCTGCCATGTGCACCACGTTGTCTGGCTGAGCCGGGGCGGGGAAAACGATCGCAGCAATCTCATGGTGCTTTGTCCCAATCACCACGCCATCGTGCACCGCGACGATGCACCATTCGACTACGACAGCCTCACGTTCAGTTTCGCCAACGGTAAGGTTGAGGCACTTCGCCTGAACCTCCATCTGCCCGGCGTCACATAGACAACGCCGATCAACGCGAAGCGCAAATGGGGCGAGGATCGTGGGTCCGGCGTCGCCGGACCCAGCCACCGTGCGGATGGTCGCCCGCGAAACGTTCTGCAATCAGCCGATGGTCCAAGTCCCGTTGTTGACCAGTTCCAACTTGCCGGACTTCGCCGACCGTTGTCCGGCGTCGAGAATCGCCTGCGCCTGCAAGTTGAAGCCCATCTGCAGGGTTTCGTGCAGTGCCTCGCCGGTCGTTATGTGGTGCATCACTTCCTTGCCAAGTGTTTCCCGACCTTCAGGAAGGTGATCGAGTTCCACCTCAATCGGTTCCGATCCGCGTCCGCGCTTGAGCAGTAGCACCTGTCGGCCACCTGCCCGGTCGACGACCAGCGTCCCCGTCGACCCGTAGATGATCGGCCCGGTTGGCACGCCATGGTCGAGACACGTCCACGTTGCCTCCAGGATGGCAATGGCGTGTGGGAAGCGAACCGTGATGACCGCGTTGTCATCCGCGTCGCCGTAATGCGATCTGAGGTTTGCCAGCATGCCGTTCGCCGCAACGGCCGGTTCACCGATGAACCATCGTGAAAGACATGCGCCATAGCAGCAGTAGTCCAGCAGTGCGCCACCGCCGGTGTCTGCCTGGTGCCACCACGTGGCCCCGCGTTCGACGTCGGTCATCTCGACCATGGTCCCGTCGACCCCCGGATGCACCGATCCGTGTGACAGCGGGCCCATTGAACCGGCACGCCACTTGACCTGCCACACGTCGCCGATCAGACCCTCGTTGATCACCCGGTGTGCCGTGCGGACCGCCGCCGACCAAGTGATCGGCCAGTTCACGATCAAGGACACTCCGGCGGCTTCGGCCGCCCGGGACATGCGCAAGGCTTCCGAAAGCGAGGCCGCCATCGGCTTCTCGGTGAGCATGTGTGCCCCGTGCGCCGCGATTGCCTCGGCCACCTCACCGTGCCTCGAGTTCTCCGGGCAGAAGACAACCAGGTCCAACTTCTCCTTGGAAAGCATCTCCCGGTAGTCGTCATATCCCTTCGGAATGCCGAGTTCGCCGAGCGCGATGGAGTTCTTGTTCCACCCGCGCGTGTTCTTCGCATCCACGAGTTCCGGCCGGTTCGGCACCGTGTCCGCACACGCCACCCACTCCACTCCCGGCTGGGCGTGCATCTGGCGCATGAGTTCGTTGATATGCATGTGAGCGAATCCGATGACACCCACGCGCAGTTTCCCGGTCATCCCGTCCTCCTTGGTTGGCTTCCCCTGTACGGGTGGCCGCGTTCCAGTCTACGGGGTTGTCGCCACCGATGCCTCGGCAATGTAAGCGCCGCAGTTCGGGCGTTGGGAACAGCCAAGTGGAGCGAACATCAATCAGTCGTGGCGGGGTGGCCCGCACGGCGCGCCGGGGTCACAGCCACCGCACCATCAGCAGTTCATCGCGAGGTCCGTCTGGCAGTTGCAGTGCGTGCCGTTCCTGACCGAAGATCACGAATCCGGCCCGTTCGTACAGGCGATGTGCCGCGGTGTTCCCGACGACGACCGACAATTGCACCTGTTCGAGCCCCCATTCACGTGCCGTGGCAAGCACACTCGCGACCAACTGGGGTGCGGCACCGGTGCCACGCGCCTCCGGTGCCACGTACATGCCCCACAGGCTTCCCTTGTGTCGCACCTTCGCTCCGGGTGACCGTACGAGACCCGCCGCACCCACAAGCGTGCCATCGGCGGTGAATGCGCCGAAGACTGCGCTGATGTCACCGGATGCGGATGTCTCGAACCGTCCACGACGCTCCGCCGACCCGGACGCCACTTCATCCTCGTAACTCGATCCGAATGCATCGGGATGGTCACGCAGCGCGCGCAGGCGAAGGGACTGCCATGCGGGGAAGTCAGCGATGGTTAGTCGACGCACCTGATGGTCTGGGTTGTGTTGGCTTGTATCTGCATCCGGGGGCATTGTCACACCGTAGCAAACCCGCGGGTACACTCGAAACAGGAGTTCGTTAGTGATGGGAACACCCGACGCCGACACCCCTGATACCCCTCAGGCACGTGAGGTGCTTGCCGAGGAAGCGGTCCTGAATGCCGCCATGGCCTTCGCCGGTCACGTCGTGTCCGACGCTGAGACCCGGGCCGCACAACTCTCCGGTTCGCTGTCCCCAGCCGTTGCCTCTGCGGTCCACCGTCAGTTCCTGCTTGAAACTGCCACCTTGTGCCTTCGTCGTCTCGGCGAAGCGTTCACGACTGATCACGAAGATGGCGCAGATGCGGGGGTCAGTGACCTCATGCGCGATGGTGCTTCTCGGGCCGAGGCAGCGACTTCCGCCACCGAGGCGCTTGGCGACCTCAGTCTTGACCTGCTGGATCGTCTGGTAGATCCGCGTCTCTGATACCGCCCGGCACGTACCACCCCAGGGCGTCGCTTGGGTAGCGTGGAGCTACATTGTGGCGCACGGTCTGGGCCAGCGAAGCGTGTTGCGCCCACGGGGCGATTTGTTGGGGTTGTGGCCACGAAGCCCCAGCAATCTGTCCTCGCCCCAGTCGGCTCTTTACTGCCCTCTCCCGGACGCCGGGGAGGGTAGTGTCGCCAAATATCCGACGCCTCGGGTCAGACGCCCAGGTGGTCGCGAAGGAATGCACGGCTGATCCCGATGGCTTCAGCCGTCGGCAGCGAAGAACGATCCTGTTCGTAGGCGGCCCATGGCAGGTTCAAGGGCTTGAGGGCGTTCCACGTGCCCACAAGGTCCACCTCACCCCGCCCGAGTTCGGTGAAGACCGAATCATCGGACCGCAATACGCCTGACCGCCTCGGTTGGGGGCCGACGTATGCCATGTCCTTGATATGGACGTAGCCAATCCGTGAGGCGTGTTCCTTCACGAACTTGACTGGGTCAAGCCCACCGTGGTGGACCCAGTGGATATCCACGCAGAGGTGCGCATGTACCGGATCCATGCGGTCCAGCAGGCGGTCCATTGCAACCACGCCCGTGCGTGCTTGGCCCGTCGAAGCAGCATCCACGTTCGGGTCACCCGGCAGGATATGCCCGGTTTCCTCGTCGTAGCGAAGGAACTCCCAACTGTGATTGTGGTAGCAAAGCTTCATACCCGCCTCGTGGGCCCGACGGGAGGCATCGTTGAACCGTGGTGCGAATGCGTCATACCAGGCCAGACCGTCTTCGGGCCGGTTCTGCCCGGACATCTGGATCAGGTTCACACCGACCGTTTCGGCGTACCTCAGTACGTCGTCAAATGTCTCCAGGGCACGCCAGTTGGTCGAGAGGCTTCCCTGCACAAGTCCGTAAGCATGCAGCTTCGCCTTCGCAGCGTTGCCATCGCCGTCACACAGCATTCCTGTCTCAACACCCGGGTAACCGGCTTCGGCGACGGTCCGGAGCATCAGGTCAATGTCCTTGCGTTCGTCTTCCTTGAACACGATGGTGTGGCATCCAACCTTTGTCACGCTCATTCGGGAGTTCATTCCTCTTTTGACTGATACTGATTACCGACCAAAGTGAAGCGTAGTGCAATCAAGGGGCGACGGGGCGGGGTGGTTGACATGGCCACCATCGGTTCGATCGCCGTTCAGTTTCAGCCGGGAACCCAACCTTCGTCGGGAAACTCAGCCAACCAGCGGTCGCGGGCCTGCGCCTGCCGTGAGGTGGTCTGGGCGTTCATTTCTGCAAGCTCGATCTTGTGGCCGTCAGGATCGTCGATGAAGAAGATCAACGCGCCCGACGTACCGACGAATGGTTCGCCGACTGGTACGCCCTTGGTCCCCAGGTACGCCAACGTCGCGCGCAGGTCGGCAACCGTGAGGCAGAAGTGGCGGTAGCCGGCTCCGTTGTCGGGTGGTTCCGGCTGGCGACCCTCATCACCGCCGGGAAAGAGTTCGATGAACTGGTCGGGACCGAACTGCACGTAGACGAGCGCGACCTTGCCATCTCGTTCGGCGCGGAATGCCTCACGGAAGCCGAGGACACCCTCATAGAAGGCGAGGCTGCGGTCCAGGTCGCTGACCCGGAATGCGACGTGGTTGAACCTGAGTGGGCGGATGCCAAGTTTCATCAGGGACGGCCTTTCATGCGGCTTGTTCGAGGCGCGAAGCGTATTGCAATCAGGGGGCGCCGTGGTGAGGAAGCGAAGGGTAGTGCAAGTCGAGGGGCGTGGTGGGGTGGTTGGGAACCCGTGCAGGAATGATCTCAGACCGCCCCGCCTGGCGATGCACTGAAACGCGCGTCGTTTTCATCCCGGTGTTCCGCAGCATACGCCACGTACCGCATCGCGTTGGCAGCGACCGCTTCAAATTCGGCGTCGGACACTTCGCGTCCTACCTTGGCTGGAATGCCGATCGCAAGCATCCGTGGTGGAACCGTCTTGTCCTGAGTCAGGATGGCACCTGCCCCGATGATCGCACCGTCACCGATCACCGACCGGTTCATCACCGTGGCCCGCATCGCGATCATGCACCCGTTTCCAACCGTCGCACCATGCACGATTGCGCCGTGCCCGATCACCACGTCGTCGCCGATGACCGTCGGCACGTCGGTTTCCACATGAACGACCGATCCGTCCTGGATGTTCGTCCGTGCCCCAATCCGGATCGGTGCCATGTCGCCACGCACGATGGCCCCATACCAGACGCTACTGCCCGCGCCAATCGCGACATCCCCGATCACATACGCCGAGTCGGCGATGAATGCATCATCTGCGATGGTGGGCCAGATGCCTCGGAATGGCAGGATGGGCATGCGGTCTCCTTTGGAAAATGAAGCGTATTGCAATCAAGGGGCGCCGTTTCTGGCCTGGCGAAGCGATTTTGGATGGAATCGGCGAGTTCGTGGGGTGGTCAGCACGGTACCACCAGAGATTTCTCCCGTCCCTACCCCGGATGGCTCGCCGGCGCGGCGCAGAACATGTTCGTTCCTACGTCCCTACGCTACCATCAGCGACTGTGTCAGGTCTGATTGTCCAGAAATACGGCGGCTCGTCCGTCGCCACCACCGACCTCATCCGCAATGTTGCCCGTCGCCTCGGCCGCGTGCGGGACAGTGGCACGCGTGTCGTTGGCGTTGTGTCCGCGATGGGTGACACCACCGACGATCTTCTCGCGATTGCCAAGCGTGTCGCCCCTGATCCGGGCGACCGCGAACTGGCGCTCCTGCTTTCCACCGGCGAAGTCGTCACGGCCGCGCTCATGACAATGGCCCTGAAGGCTGAGGGCTACGACGCCATTGCCCTGACCGGTTTCCAGGCTGGCATCCGCACCAACCCGATCCATACCAAGGCGCAAATTCTCGACATCGACCCGACCCGCATCCATCGCGAACTCGATGCCGGAGCCATCCCGATCATCGCGGGCTACCAGGGTTGGACCGAGGAACAGGACATTGCCGTCCTCGGCCGTGGTGGGTCGGATACGACGGCCGTCGCGGTCGCGATTGCACTTGGTGCCGATCAGTGCGAGATCCTCAAGGACGTTGACGGCATCTACAGCGCCGATCCGCGAGCTGTGCCGAAGGCCCGCAAGCTGGACTTCATCTCGTACGAGGAAATCCTGGAACTAGCCCGCGCCGGTTCGCAGGTACTCCATCCGCGCGCGGCCGAATTGGGTGAGACCTACGGGATGCCCATCGTGGTGCGGTCAAGTTTCCACGAGGCGCCCGGAACCACCATTGTCACAGGAGATGCCATGCCACTCGAAGGGCGGGAACGGGTCCGCGCGATTGCCCACGACACCGACGTTGCCAGAATCACGATCGTCAGCGTGCCTGATCGGCCCGGCATCGCCCACGGCATCTTCGCACCGATCGAGGCGGCATCGATCAGCGTCGACGTCATCGTGCAGAATGTCAGCCACCAGAACGTGACGGATATTTCGTTCACCGTTTCGCGCACCGACTTGGCACGTACCTTGCGGATTATCGAGCCGGTCGCCCACGAGATGGAGGCACAGGCGGTCACCCATTCGGCAACCCTTGCCAAGATCAGCATTGTCGGCTCCGGCATGGTGGCCAATCCCGGCTACGCAGCGCGAATGTTCGGTGCGCTTGCAGAGGCCAACTGCAACATCGTGTCGATCACCACCAGCGAGATCCGGATTACCTGTCTGATTGATGAATCACAGGTGCCAATCGCCGCCCGCGCCCTGCACGACGCTTTCCAACTTGACGTCATCTGACCGCCTCGCGCCGCACTTTCATCCCAAAGTGCGGCGGATGTGCGCATTTGAACTTACGGGGGCGTTGCGTTGTGGGTTCAACAGTCATATATTTGCTTCAGGCACGGTGCGAAGCGTAGTGCAATCAGGGGGCGACACGGAGGGTTCGTTGTCGGTTCTGCAGCCTCAGCAATTGATCCGGCTACCGCGCCTGATTGAACCTCGGTTCCCGATCAACGCGTATTCAGTCACTGGTGACTCGAAGGGATTTCCATTATGGCGGTCGAAATGGTTGTGGAAAGCATTCGCCAGAACCTTCTCGCCCCGCACCGTATCGTCGTACTCAAGGAAACGGGCCGCGAGCGCTACCTGCCAATCGTGATCGGTGTTGCCGAAGCCGACGCAATTTCCATGCGTCTCCAGAAATTGGAAGTACCCCGTCCCCTTACCCATGACCTCATGGCAACCGTCATCACTGCACTCGGTGGTCAAGTCACCAAGATCATCGTCACGGACCTGACGGGGGAGACCTTCTTCGCTCGCATCGTCCTGGATGTCGACGGACGCCATGTGGAGGTGGACTGCCGTCCCTCTGACGCCATCGCCCTTGCCGTCCGTGTTGGTGTCCCCATCTTTGTCGACGAAGCCGTCCTGCAAAGGGGTGCGGTTGTTCCCGAAGGCCAAGACCGTTCGGTCGGAGGCCAGGAAATGGAGAAGACTGGTGAGCGGATTGCCGACGAGCAACTCGCGGTCTTCAAGGACATCATCGACAAGTTGAACCTCGATGACCTCGACAAGGGCCGCCACTGACTTTTCTGCGCTTGCAGGCGTCATCGGAGGTTGATGAGCTTGCCGTGCCCGCGGCCGGGCGTTCGCACGGCTAGCGAACGATGTGTGTGTCAGATGATGGGGTGGGCTTGCGGCTGATTGGCTTCCCCTCTTGGACACGGGCATCAGCTACCGCATTCGGCTTGAAGGTGTCGTTTCGAACCCTATAGCCGGAACTCTTTTTGTGCAGTTGGCTGTGCGTCAAAGATCCCGGGGTGGCTGGACTGCAATGAAGACGGCACCGGCGGACAGAGTGGGTTGCGCGCCGCATCGGCTCCTCTAATCCAGATGCGACGCCACCCCGTCTGTGCGAGGAACCAGTCTCGGGTCACTTGAGAGCAGCGCGCGGAGTGCGGGTGGGGCCACAAGGGTGGTCACCAAGGTCATCACGATCAGCGCCGAAAACGTGGTGTCGTCCAGGATCCCTTGGACATGTCCGATGCCTGCCACGACCAGTCCGACTTCCCCGCGCGGGACCATGCCAACCCCGATGATTGCCATTGTCCGCCCCGTGCCGATCGAACTGCGCATGCCAACCGCCCCCACTGCCCCGCCGATCACCTTTCCCACGATCGCAAGGCCCGTCAGGGCACCCGCGAGAAGCGCGGTGGACCCGTTCGAAAGGACCATCGGATCCATCTGTGCGCCCGTTGCCACGAAGAAGATCGGGACGAACAATTGCGATAGGGGCAGCACTTGGGCTTCGAGCTGGTAGCGTTCGCGTGCTTCGGCAAGGATCATCCCGGCGAGGAATGCCCCGACCACCGCAGCCAAGCCAAGTGCGCTTGAGAGGACCGCAAGCGCGAGGGCGATGCCGAACGCCACGGCGAAAGGTGCGCCGGGCGTCCTGAGTGCCTCAAGGTGAACGCTGTACCTCCCGATCATCCGGCGACCGACGCCAACCACGAAGATGACGAATGCAGTTGTCTGAGCAAGCACGACCGAAATCCGTATGAGCGCGTCGGAAGACATCGCGTTGATGGTGCCACCGGTCCCGGCCATCGCCCCCACGATCGTCAGTACGACCATTCCGAGGACATCGTCGATTACCGCCGCGCCGAGGATGACCCGAGCTTCCGGCAACGCGATCGCACCGATGTCGCGCAGGACCCTCGCGGTCACGCCGACTGACGTTGCCACTAGCACGGTTGCGGTGAACACGGATACCAGTGCGCTTTCCTGCGCGGTTGCCATGAACGCAAACCCGAAGCCAAACGGCACGATGATCCCTGTGATCGCCACCAAGGTGGCTCGCCGACCCGTGCGGGTGAGGTCCGAAAGGCGCGTCTCGAGACCCACATGGAAAAGCAGGATCACCACACCGAGTTCCGCAATGGTGTGGGTCACGAGGTCGAATGCATGTGCCGATGCCTTCGTGTCGCCTCCGAACGCGAGCGTGAACCCGACGCTTGGCACGCCGATCCAGCCGAGCACATGCGGCCCGAGCAGTACCCCGGCGAGGATCTCCCCGACGACCATCGGGACCCCGATTCGTTCGCACACCTCGGCGAACAGCTTGGCTGCGACGAACATGACAAGCAGGTTAAGCAGGATCCAGCCCACCGCGCTCATCAGCAGTTGCAATTCATCCGCACGGCAGCCTCGCTCCGGTCAGAGAGTTTGAGCCGTGCGCGTGCGTCACCCGACCCTGCGCCGTCGCCCCTCGCTTGCTTGTCGCACGTGTTGGCCTTCAGTGTTTGTGTCATGCCGGTCAGTTCGATGTTCCGAACGTGACCCGGACACGTCCGCGGAAAGTCAGTTCACCTGCCTGGACCGGCGTGGGCGGTCCAGCGGATGCTGCCATGGCGCGGGGCGCAACCGTGTCCGAGGTCTCAGGCCGGACAATCCCGCCACCATCATCGGACGCCATTGCGACCCCAGTCACCTTGATCCCAAGCCCCAAGGCAATTGCCTCTGCCTTCCCTCGCGCGTCCGATGCTGCCTGTTCAAGGGCCTGTCGGGTCACGTCGCGTTCGTTCCGCACACCTGTTGCAAAAGACACCGCGCTGTTGGCACCGGCATTGACGGCAGCGTCGTAGATTTCGCCCGCCCGCGTGATCTCGTCGATTGTCACTGAAACTCGGTAGATCGCCTCGTACGATGAGATTGCAGCTGGGCGATTGTCATTCGGTGGTCGGGGCGTGAAGATTGGGTGAAGTGAAAGCCCCAACGTCCGCATCCCGGCGGGAGGCACCCCGGCGCGCTTCAGTGCGTCAATGACCGCATTTGCCTGCGTCGCGTTCGATTCTGTCGCCTCGCGCGCCGTTCGTGCCTCCGTCCGGATGCCCATCGTCAGGTACGCGACATCCGGTTGCACCGTTACAGCGCTCTCCCCGGTCACGGTAATCCCCGACGCGGTTGCGGTTGCGGTCTGCGGTGCGATTGGTGCCGCCGAAGCTATGCCCAACCACGTCGAGGCCTGAAGCGAAGGCGTGTTGATGGTGCCACCGAGGTGCAGTGACGCGTACGCGACAACCGCGAGAACGGTGACGGAAAATCCTCCCGGAATACGTGCGATCGTGCGCCACCGGGATTGCAGTCGGCCGGGTCCGTATCGGTAGGACGGTTCAGGTGAGGTGCGCATCGGGCGGATGTCGTGAGGCAAAGTGCGTCGAACGTCAGTCATGCTGCGGTTCCTCCACGATGGTGGCCAGTGTTCAACGTGTGATGCGCGATCCGTAGACGGTACCGGGGTGCAACACGGTTTGCAATATGCCGGGACGTCGTTTGGACGAGGAGTTCGGGTACCCTCTCAGATGGGAAGTGCCACCAACGCGTCGCCTTGCGCGTTCTGCCGATCCTTCGTGTGGGTGATCGAAGTGGCAGCTCAGACGGTGTTCACGGTGGAGCAGACCCTGCCTCACTCGTGGCCTGAAGGCGACCACCGGAAAGTTTGGGTTCCAGTCTGGTTGGCGAGATGACGGGAAGTGCGGATCCGCGGCCTCGGCCTGCCCGGCGTATCGGTCCGTACGAGATTCTCGAAACAGTCGGACGCGGTGGAAGCGCCGTGGTCTACCGTGCCCGCGACACCCGCACCCGCGAAGCGATTGCGGATCGCGGAGGTGTGGTGCCTCCCGACAACGACGTCGCCCTGAAACTGATTGCTGGCCCTTTCGCGGGTTCAACGGAGTTCCGTGCCCGGTTTCGCCAAGAGGTCGAACTCATCCGGCGGTTGCGTCATCCGCACATCCTTTCGGTCTACGACAGTGGCGAGGCGGATGGGTCGGAAGACGGGCCGTTGGGTCCGCACCGATCAGTCTCAGGTGAACCTGTCCCGGTCGATGCCACCTTGGCGGGAGGCTATTCGTATCTCGTCACCGAGTATTGCGCTGGTGGCAGCCTTGATGTGGCGATGCGTGCACCCCGGAAGTTGCGCAACCGGTGCCGCCTTGCCGCTGCCATCGCTACCCAGATTGGCAGTGCCCTGGACGAGGCGCACGCATCATCGGTCCTGCACCGCGACATCAAGCCATCCAACATCTTGCTTGCCGCTGGTGGCCGGTACGTTCTCGGGGACTTCGGTCTGGCGCGTGTCCTCGACACCGGGACAAGCCTGCACCTGACCGTCACCGGTTATGTGACCGGGACCCCGTCTTACATGGCTCCGGAACAGGCAAGCGGAGGTTCGGTTGACGGCCGGACAGACCTTTACGGTCTCGGTGTCGTCCTGTTCGAGATCATCGTCGGGTCCGTACCGTTCCGTGGCGAACAGGCGATGGCGATCATGCATGCCCAGGTGCACCAACCAGTGCCCCGGGCGGATGCGGTCGATCCCGCGGTTCCGGCACCAGTGGCAGACGTCCTCTACCGTGCCCTCGCGAAGGCCCGCGAGGATCGCTATCCATCCGGTAGGGCACTAGCAACTGCGCTTGTCAAGGCGATTGCGGTCTCCGGGATACCGGTTCCGGAAAAGGCGGTCAATCCCGCAGGGGTTGCCGCCGGCCCCGACGATGGATCAACCACCGCCGGGGATGGTGCTCCGTCCCGCTCCCCAGGTTCACGCGGATGGTTGCCACTTCGGTGGGCAGGTCGCGCATCGGTATCGCTTCGCGGGACGCTTGCGCGGTGGTCCGTGCCTGTGAGGGTGGTCGCATCCATCGCGCTTTTCCTGGCCATGGCAACCAGTGGTCTTGCCATTGCCGGGAACTTGGACACTCCGAGTGGCCCGGGCGAAGGCATTGCTTCATTGACCACCCGGGCGCAGGCGATCCTGGCGGTCTGGCGCAACGCCGACGATGGTCCGAGCATCACGGAAGCGTTGATGCCCTCCGCAAGTCGACCGGCTCCGTTGCGCCCTTCGGTGACGGTGCGGTTCAGCCTGCCAATGGACGTTGTCTCCGTTGAGACAAATCTACGGTTCATTCCCGACGCCTCGGCCTTGTTTCCGGGCGGGTATTTTGCGGTCCCGCTGGACTTCGAATGGAATGGCCAGTTGGTTGTCGTGACGCCCCGTTACGACTTGATGCCGTCAACGACCTATCTGGTCACCCTCAATGGAAGTGCCCGCAGTGCTGAAGGTCGGGCACTAGTGCGCCCTCTGGATCATCGGTTCACCACCCGGTCCCTGTCGGAACCGACGCCTCCGGGCGGGGTCGCCGTGCCTCCGGAACGGGTCGTCCCGGGTCTGCCCGTTGCAACCGAGCCCAGACGCACCCAAGTCGCGACACCAGTCCCCCCTCGTCCCACGGCAGTTACCGCGCCGACGGTCATTCGCGCGACCGTCGCCGTGGCAACCGTCGCGAGATCACAGACTCCCGCGAGTGGGGTGGCCGTCACTCCCGCCCAATCCCCTGTCGTGGGCACCACCGTCCCTGACACCACCCCGCGGTCCGCTTCGTCCGACGGCACCGCTAGGCCACTGCCCTTGACCACTCGTTCGGCCACCGATGCTCCCGGCGTGATCACCACAGTGACCGCAAGCCCGGATGGCGTGCGCCTCGATCCAGGGAACCCCATGATTGCCGCGACCCCGGTGGTGCCTGTGACCTCTCCGTTCGCTCCGGCGACCGTGACCCCGGTACGGTTCCAGGGTTCTCCGACCGCCATGGGAGTGACGCCAATCGGCGGTGGCACTCCGATCGGATGGGCCGGCAACGCGTCACCAACCACCGTCGGGACGGCGTCCAGTGGATTGCGCACCGTGATATCCCCGACACCTGCATCGGTCGGCGTCTACATCACCCCACCGCCTACCGCGACCGGTGTTGCCATCACGGTCGTCGCGGGGTTCCTGCCTTCACCGACCATTGGCGGCAGTGGTGTGAACACCACGCCACCGACCCAAATGGTTCCGCCATCGCCAACTATTGCCTTGCTTGGTGCGCGCATCCCTGTCACGCCCACCACCCCGTCAACAGCGGTCGTCGCGCCATAGGACCCGTCGCCCCTCATTTTAATGTGGGGTACCCATAGTGCGACTTGGGGGCTCTGACGCCCTTGCCACCCCATCGCCGCCTTGTTTGCATGCGCTTCTCCGTCGCTTCGCGCCAACTGCTCGAACTTCGCACGTTCAGGGACTACAGATCCCGAAAGCCGGCGCCGGCCTCCGAGCGAACGGCATTGCGATCAGGCAGGATGCAGGTGCGCTCTTCTTTGGGAGCGCCAGTGCCCTCGCCGGTTCCTTGAAATTCGCAAGTCCAGATTTTTTGCAATCCGGACAGCAGGCGCTGTCGACCTACCGATGCGCACGTCAATCACGGGGATGCGGGAAGCACCGAACAATCAGTTCAAGGTGCGCCCGACTGGCGCCACTACCTGCCCTTGCGCGGTGTCGCGCACATCCCACCCAAGGGCGACGATTTCACCGCGGATCGCGTCTGAGGCTGCCCAGTTTTTCGAAGCACGTGCTTCGCGTCGACGTTCGAGGAGGGCCTCCACCTCAGCCGGGGGCCCGGCCGGCGCTTCTTCCGGCTTCACATGCGCCAGTCCCATTGGCAGGACCGCATCCATCCGCAGCACCGTCGCCCGGCGGGTTCCCGGGGAAAGCGAGGCGTCGCGGATTGTCTCCCACACGACGGCGAGTGCCTTCGGTGCATTCAGGTCGTCACGCAACGCGTCACCGAAGCGTGCGAGCGCCGCGTCGTCAGCCGCCGCGTCATGGTCGATTGGCAGGGCGGCAAACTGTCCGTGCAGGTTGCGCATCGCACTCGATGCCCCGTCCATTCCTTCCTCAGTGAAGGTCAGGTGGCTCCGGTAGTGTGCGCTGTACGTAAGGTATCGGTACGCCATCGGGGAATACCCCGCATCGATCAGGGACTGGAGGGTCAGGAAGTTGCCCTCCGACTTGCCCATCCGGCGGTCCTTGAGAACAAGGAACTCGCCATGCACCCACCAGTCCGCGAGCAGATGGCCCGTGGCAGCGAGTGTCTGCGCGATCTCGTTGGTGTGGTGCACGGGGATGTGATCGACCCCGCCCGAATGGAGGTCGAACGGGACACCCAGATACTCGGCTGCCATCGCTGAACATTCGATGTGCCAACCCGGGAACCCCTTCCCCCACGGACTTTCCCACTCCATCTGCCGTTGTTCGACTGGGTCCGAGAACTTCCAGAGTGCGAAGTCCTGGGCGTTGCGCTTCTCCTCGTTGACCGCAACGCGTGCGCCGGCTTGCTGCCCGGCAAGGTCCAGGCGCGCCAACTGCCCGTACTCTGGCAGTTTCGAGGTGTCGAAGTAGATGCCGTCCGAGGTTTGATAGGTGAAACCGCGGGCCTCGATCTGCCGGATGGTCTCGATCATTTGCGGAACATGGTCGGTCGCGCGGCACCAGATGGTTGGCTCCAGGATTTGCAGCTGCTCGAGGTCCTGCTTGAAAGCCACCGTGTAGAACTCGGCTATCTCCCAAGCGGTACGCCCCTGTTGGCGCGCACCCTTCTCCATCTTGTCCTCGCCGCTATCGGCATCAGACGTCAGATGCCCCACATCCGTGATGTTCATCACGTGCTGGACGTCAAACCCCTCCGCCTGCAGGACGCGCCTCATCAAGTCGGCAAAGAGGTAGGTGCGAAGGTTCCCGATGTGCGCGTAGTTGTAGACCGTCGGTCCGCACGAGTAGAACCCGACGTGGCCGGGAGTGCGCGAGGTGAACGGTGCGACCTGTCGGGTCAAGGTGTTATGGAGGCGTAGGGGCGTCATCTCGTTGCGATTTTACCCCTACCCCATCCCTTCTGGTCCGTTACCACCGGCTACACGCGGCCGTAAACGACCTTGAGGAGTGCCTTGATATAGCCGTTCGCATATGCATGGCCATGCCAGTGCGTGAATGGTGCCGGCAAGTGCGGGGTGTGGTCCATCATGAATGGCCCGCGGAACCCGACCGCCTTGTACGCCTGCATCGTCGCAAGCATGTCGTTCTGGCCCTCGTCGATGAACACCTCAATGAAGTCGTCCGGCGTCCCGACGATGTCCCTGAAGTGAACCAACCCGATCTTGTTGCGGGTGCCTACCGAATGGATCGCTTCGGCAACGTCACCGCCCATCTCGGCCACGCAACCTTGGCAGAACAGCATCGCGTTCGCCTCCGAAGGGACCATGTCGAAGATCCGGTGGTACTGCGGGATGCTCGAGGTGATCCGCGCCGCGCCGCCGAGTGGGTCATGCACCGGCGGATCATCGGGGTGCAGGCAGACCCGTACCCCCGCCTCTTCGGCCACTGGCAGGACACGTTCATAGAACCACTGGAGGTTGGTCCACATCTCCGCCTCGGAGATTGCGTCGTGCTTCCGGTCGCCGTGTTCGGTGTCGCGCCCACCGTTCGCGTCAAGGTCCGCCTTGCGGTAGGTCGACAGCAGCGCACCACCACGACCAACCGCGGACGGCGTCCGGAAGTGACCGATCCCCTGGAATGTCGTAGCCGTCAATGGCACACCCGCCTGACCGATCCCCCGCACGATCTGCGCCCAGTTGTTCGCCTCGGCCTCGCGACCTTCAAGGCCATAGACCACTGACTTCTTGGGCAGACCACCGTTGTGCAGGACCGAAAGCTCCAGTCCGTGGGCCTCGACATGCTTCCTGAGTGCAATGAACTCCTCGGCGTGGGTGCCACCATCCGCCAGATGTCCCGGCACCCGGATGATCACGCCCTCGACACCGGTTGCCTTCAGGAAATCCAGGTTCGACGCCGTCGTCTCATCCCATCCGATGCTGTCAATCAGTTGTGCGCGCGCCGGAGAGGGTCTTGCCATGTTCCATCACTCCCTAGTTTGCTCGGTTGGCGCAGCGTACTCCAATCACGTGCCCCGTCGCGTGGCGTGTCTCAGAGACCGAGGAGGTTCGTCGGGTTGGTCCGGCACATCGTGTCAATCTCGGAAGCGGTGAAGCCCGCATCGTCGAGCCAGGCGAGGTACTGGTCAAGGCCGTCCGGCCAGACTGGGTTCTCCGGTTGTCCGAGGTCTGAAGCGATCACGGTCGACGCGACGCCGACGATCCGGATTGCGTTGGCGTTGACCGTGAAGTTCGGCGCCCAGTGCCCGTCCGGTCCAGGTTGCGCGTAGACGCGTTCAAGGAAGGCCCCTTTCGATGCCAGCATCGCCTGGTCTTCATGGGTCATCGCCACCATGCGGTTTTCCGGATGGGTCACGAGAACGTGTCGCACCCCCCGGGCAAATGCCTCCGGGACCGCGATGAGGGTTTCGGCCGGACTGGCGTGCCCGGTTGCAAGCAGCAGGCCGTGCGCAGCCACAACCTCGAGTACCGCTTGCAGGTCGCGACTGGGTTTGCCCCGGGCATCAAGCAACCCGACGCCAGTTGCGTTCGGGTGCGTGTGCTGGCGCACATGATGGGCAGCCCCGAAAGTTGGTAGCCATACGACCCGCCCTCCAGCCTGGGCACACGCCTCGACCGCTTCCGGGTTCAGCCCGCCCACACTGGGGTTCAGGACGATCCCGCCGTACACGGGTGCGCCGGGCACTTCCAGTCGCGCCACCGCCGCCCGGTCGGCCGTCGGGGCGAGATGGTTCTTGAGCACCACGCCACCCATCCCGTGGACCAGTGCCGCCCGCGCCGCGCCCAGGTCGTCGATCGATCTCGGACGCACATCCGGGGCGCTGTGCAAGTGCAGGTCCACGACACCTTGGAGGTTCATGTGCAGGTCCCCTCTCCACTTCGTTGGCTTGTGTCCCGGTTGGTCGTTGCGTGCCAACGGAACCGCGCTTCTATGTTACAATGACAGTGATAGAGATATATACCAGCCCGGTCCAATTGGCTGGGCAGGTGGTGCGATGGAGTGTTGATCATGAAAACGGTTGGCTCGTCCCCGACTCCACATGGCGCGACTTCACCCCCACCCGCCCGAGTCGCCGAGACCCCATCTTCGTATGTGACTACACATCGTATTTCCGCATTTCTCGGGTGGGGCGTAGGTGGCGTAGCGGCGTCTGGTCTGGCCAAGCGGAGTGGATACATCAGCACCGCGACCGTCACGGGTTGGATTATCGGGCCACTCGGAGCGAATGCGGGTGGCGTGGTCGGCACCTACATAGGGCGACGGCTTGGTGGTGGTGCCGGCGCCTCCGTGTCCGGAGCGACCGGTGCTTTCCTAGGTGGGTTGTCGGGGGCGATTGCCGGCACTCTTGCCTCGCACGAGGGTTTGGGGGGTGGCATCCCCGGGTTGTTGATTGGCGCCGCCGTCTCACTCGGTGTCGGCGCCGTCTGTGGAGTTATCACCGGCATCGTGGGTGGGGTCTTCTTTGGGATCCTGCATGCCCTCATTGGTGCCGTCCGGTCCATGTTTCAATGACCTGATCCCAGACGCCCAACAGCCCAGATAAGTCAGGTTCTGCACACGGCGGTTACATCGGCATCTCATTCCTGACGGGTTTACCGGTTCTTTACACGGCGTTAGACCGAGACGCTTCGTCTCCCTGTTAGGTTCGCAGGGAGGTTGCTGATCGGATGGAACCGGGTGAGTTGAGGGACAGGGTTGTCGTGTCGAGGCGGGGTCTTGGCGCGCTGACCGTTTGTGGCTTGTCGTTGCTGTCTGCCCGAAAGGCGATGGCGGCTGGCCCCGCGGGTTCCATGGTCCTCGCGCCCGCGAACGCAATCCCCTTCGATGCTGAACAGCGACGCAGTCTCGCGCGGGATGCCCTCGTCTACTTCCCTCGCCAGTCGGGACCAGTTCTCGGTCGTGCGGTTAACTTCCTTCCAGTCCCCCAATGGCTTCAGGGCACCGAACCCGCCGTCGCCCGTCGCGATTTCTCACTTGAAATCGTCTCCGGCCTGCCGGTCTACCTCGTCGCCGCTGTCGACGATGCCGGTCGTCTGGATGCCTCGCAGGTCTCGGTCTCTGTCAATGGCGTCACCGTCGCCAACGCAGGATCCCTTGATGGCAATGTGATCAGCGGCGTTTCCGCGCCCAGTGCCGGTGGGCAGCTCCGCGACCATGCTGTCCTCGACGTGGTTTTCTCCCCTCCTGCTCCAGGGCACTACGTTGTGCAAGTACGGACGCAGTTTCCCGCCGGGACCGACGACCCATCGACGACGACGCGCATCCGCAAGGCACTGACTACGAGTGGTGCCACGTCCACGACCGTGACGTACGAGCTGAATGTGTCGCCTCCCGACGCATTCGCTCCGCTCTTCCTCCGCGACGACGCGGGCACGCACTGGGCGGTATCTGGCGGGGTGCGTCGCGCCATACCGGACGAGGCGACCTTGCGGATCCTCTCCACACCGGCCCACATCACCTTGCCAGCGTCGCCGGACTTCCTCAGCCTTCTTCCGGTTCGGGAGCGCATCCCCCCGCTGAGTGAAGGCGCCCTGATACGCGGGTCGGGAACTGAGCTCATCTATAGGATCACTGGTGGCGAACGTGTCTGGACATCCGAAGCCGACGTTGACGGAACGACGGTCCGGATTGTCGATGTCGAGACTGTCCAGTCAATTCCATTGGCCTTGCGTGATCACCTGCTTGTGCGGACCTCTTCCGCCCCGGACGTCTACCACGTCGATGGCAGTGCACTCAGGAAGGTTCCGGACTGGAAATGGGTGACTGACCGTGGCCTCCGCCCTGCCAACGCCCATACCGTCGCCGAGTGGATGATCCCGCTACTTCCGCAGGGCGCACCAGAATGGCGCATGCCGGCAAGCGCGTGGCAGGACCGCACGTTCTTCAGTCGCACCCTTGGGCGCACAATGCCGTACCGGGTTTCCCTTCCGCGGGGCTATGCGGCGGGTTCCAACGCGCGGTATCCCGTGATCTACCTCCTGCATGGACTGTCGGGACGCTATGACGAGTGGAATGGCTACGGCATCGACGAGGTCGCCAGTGAATTGGCGCATGCCGGCAAACTTGGCGGTGTGATCCTCTTGGCACCGCAGGGGGGCCTCGGGTACTGGATGGATCAGGACGGTGCCGGGGCGACGCCGTGGGCGACCTATGTCTCCCGTGACCTGGTGCAACACATTGACGCGACGTTCCGCACGGTTGCCACCCCAAACGGACGTGCGATTGGCGGTCTATCGATGGGTGGCCATGGTGCCGTCCAGATCGCCCTCAATTTCCCGGACGTGTTCACTGTTGCCGGGGCGCATAGCCCGTCCCTCCGAACCCGCGATTCCTCCCCCGCCTTCTTCGGCAATGGTGGGGCGTTTGATCGTCGCGACCCGATCTCACTGGCGAGGTCCGTCAACGTGGCGAAACAGCAGTTCTGGATCGATGCGGGCCGGGACGATTCCTGGCGGTCGGGCGCGGAAGCATTGCGTGACGCCCTTGTGGAACGTGGCCGGTCTGTCGAGTTCCACGTCTTTGACGGTGGCCACGATGGTTGGTACTGGGGTGACCACCTCTGGGAATACCTGCCCTTCTACGCGACCGCATTTGCCCGTAACGGTGTCACCCTCCCGCGCTGAAGTCCGCCGTATGGCGGTGGTGGTGGTGCTAGACTGCAGCGTAGACTGCCGGATGGCGCAGTTACGAATGCGCGGGGGCGGAAACCACTGGCGCACGGGCGGCTCACTGCCACGTATCGATGGATCTGGCTGGATTTCCGGCGAGGTGGGTCGTGGCTGGCGTCCCGGAGTGAGACAATGAATGGGCGGTCCGGGCGTGTTGCCCGGGCCTAAGTGGGGCCACCCGGCGCGGGTGTGCTGGAGGCAGGAATGGCTACGAAGGTTGAACAAACGGCGACGGCTGTCGCTGAACACGGTCTCTACATCGATGGCGAGTGGCGCGCTTCCCATAGCGGCAAGTCGTTCGCGGTGCGCAATCCGGCCACGGGTGAGGTGATTGCCAAGTGCGCCGATGGTGGTCGCGCTGAGACCATTGAAGCCATCGAGGCCGCGAACCGTGCCTTCCCGGCATGGAGCAAGTTGCCCGCAGAGGTTCGCGCCGGGTACCTCTCGAAGGCCGCTGCCTTGATGATCGAGCGGGTCAATGAACTCGCCGAAATCCTGACCCTGGAAAACGGCAAGCCTATGGCCGAAAGCATTGGCGAGACCCGTGGCGCAGCATCCTTCTTCCAGTGGAACGCTGAAGAGGCGCGTCGCATTTACGGGGAAGTCGTGCCATCGGCGCGCACCGATTCGCGGATCCTGACGATCAAGCAGCCGGTCGGTGTGGTCGCGGCGATCACCCCGTGGAATTTCCCGTGCAGCATGGTGACCCGCAAACTCGGGCCCGCCTTGGCCGCCGGTTGCACCGCAGTCCTGCGTCCGGCCCGCGCCACGCCGCTGATCGCTGTCGCGATCTATAAGATTCTCGAGGAAGTCGGGATCCCGAAAGGCGTCGTCAACCTTGTCACCGGCACGGATTCCGCCGGCATGGGTGACGAACTCGCCACCAACCCCAAGGTCCGCAAGGTCACCTTCACCGGATCGACCGAGGTTGGCAAGCTTCTCATCGCCAAGTGCGCCACCACCGTCAAGCGCGTCTCAATGGAACTCGGCGGACATGCCCCGTTCATCGTCTTCGATGATGCCGACATGGACAAGGCTGCCGATGCCGTCGTCCTGAGCCGCTTCCGCAATGCCGGCCAGACCTGCATCTGCACCAATCGGGTGTATGTGCAGAAGTCGATTGCAGCAGCCTTCGCCCAGAAGGTAGCGTCGCGCGTCTCGAGCCTCAAGGTTGGCAACGGTCTGGATGCCGGCGTACAGGTCGGACCGCTGATCGACGAGCATGGTTTCCGCAAGGTCGAGGAGCATGTCCGCGATGCCGTTGCCCGAGGTGGCACTGTCCTCGCCGGTGGCAAGCCGTTCTCCACCCCGACCAATGGCCACGCCAACGGGAATGGCAATGGAAATCTGCATGGATGGTTCTTCGAGCCAACCGTCATTGGGAATGCCCATCCCGAAATGCTTGTCATGCACGAGGAGACCTTTGGTCCCGTTCTCCCGATCATGGAGTTTGAGACTGAGGAAGAGGCCATCTCCATGGCGAACGACACCCCGTATGGCCTCGCCGCGTACTTCTTCACGCGCGATGTCGGGCGTCTTTTCCGGGTTGCCGAGGGTCTTGAGTACGGCATCGTGGGCGCGAACGACCCACTGCCAACCGGTCCCCACATTCCGTTCGGAGGGTTCAAGGAGTCAGGCGTCGCCCGCGAGAACGGATCGGACGGAATCAACCACTTCCTGGAAGTCAAGGCGATCTCCATCGGCCTCTAGGTTTCGGGTTTCCGGCAGTGAAGCGTGTGGAAATCACCCGAAGCGGTGGGGTGGTGTCATACGCTTCGGTCATCACTGTGATCGGTGCGCGCACGTTCAGTCGGGCGCCACACCGGTCGTGCGGGGGTCTGATGGCCCCCGCACACCCCTGACTTGGAGTGCCAACGCATGCCCCGCAAGTCTCCCCGCCCTGCGCCGGTGATTACCGATGCTGCTACCGACGCCACCGCCAGCGAAGCCTACGTAAATCAGGCGGCTTGGTGGGGCGGTGAGGCGTTTCCCGACCCGGCCACCCCGTCCGGGCGCATCCTCGCCACCTTGATCGGTGCACACGTTCCCGGAACCCCGGCAACATGGGCAACTTCGGATCTGCACCGGAGCGCCGGACTGGCGCGTGCCACCGCCGAAACCGCCCTCGCCGACCTCCAATCGAGACGGATTGTTGATGTCCAGGCCACCCCCGATGGGGCATCAAGGCGCTTGACGGTCCTTCTTGCCCCGCCGCTTGACGAGTACGGCGTGGTGCCATCGTGGGGTCAGGCCCCGGATGCTGATCAAGCCGACCCCGGTGCGCCTGCCGGAGACGATGCGTCGGGTCCCCGTGCATCGTCCGAGTGGTCGGTCGTGCGTTCCGGCACGTCCGGGCGCGTCAGGCCCGTTGGTGGCGAGGCACGCTTGGTAGACAACGGCTCCGAACGGGCTTCGGGCCCCGAGGAGACCGCGGTTGCCCGGCAGTTCCTCGAGCGCGTCGAGCGTCTCCTGGTCGAATGTGACGAATGGCGCCGGCGCGCCCTGTCAGCCGAGGACCGGGCCGGTGCACTCGAGCGTCAGGTTCGGGCGGTCGAACGCCGCACCGAAGCCATCCAGACCCGTCTTGATGTCGTGACTGATCGCCTGCGGGCATGGGCCGAACTTTCCAAACGCATGCAGCAACTCTCCCGGCAGGCCGATGTCCTTTCCCGTGCCCGTGGCGCTCCACGACCGCGTGAAGCCGTCGAGACGGTCGCCAACTCCGGATTGACGGTTCCGACTAGCGCCGATGTTCGCTCCGAAGGTGTTTCAGAGGGGGCGGATGTCCTGGTTGCAAACGCGTCCTGAGAGACCGATCTCCACGCACCAGTTGCCGTGCCGTTCGCGAAGCCTGTGTAAATCGGGCAACGTGGTGGGGTGGCAGTGGGATACTGCAGGCAAAGGGCAAGTTGTCATCAGGCGTCACTCTGTGATGCCCAACCGAACTCGTCAGGGGTGATCAAGTGGAATACCGGACATTGGGCCAGACGGGCCAGAAGCTTTCGGTCATCGGGTTCGGTGGCATCGTCGTCACTGAGACACCTCAGGAGGAGGCCAACCGCCTTGTCGCATCCGCCGTCGCCCGGGGTGTGAACTACTTCGACGTTGCCCCCAGTTACGGCGACGCCGAGGATCGTCTCGGACCTGCGTTGCGCCCCCACCGGGATGGGGTCTTCCTGGCCTGCAAGACGGGCATGCGGGATGCGGTCGGCGCCCGCGCCGAACTCGAGTCGTCACTCGCGAAGATGCACACTGACCATTTCGATCTCTATCAGCTGCATGCGATGACCAAGATGGAGGATGTCGAGACCGTCCTCGGACCCGGCGGTGCGATGGAGACCTTCCTGCGTGCACGTGACGAAGGCAAGATCAGGTACCTAGGCTTCAGTGCGCACTCAACCGAGGCCGCGGTTGCGCTGCTTGACCGCTTCCCCTTCGACTCTGTCCTGTTCCCGTTGAACTTCTGCACCTACCTCGAAGGCAACTTCGGGCCGCAGGTGGTTGAAGCTGCCAAGCGCCGTGGTGCCGGCATCCTTGCGCTCAAGGGCATGGCGAAAACCAAGTGGCCTGAAGGCACGAAGCGTGAGGATCGCAAGTGGCGCAAGGCGTGGTACGAACCCATCGAGGAACGGGACCTCGCTGCGCTTGCCCTCCGCTTCACCCTCGGTCTCGGGGTCACCGCAGCTATCCCTCCGGGTCACGTCGAGTTCTTCGATCTTGCCTTGGAAATCGCGGCTGACATCCGGCCCCTCAACCCGGCCGAACTCGCCTCCATCGAGACCCTCGCCCACGCCACCGAACCATTGTTCCGCACCGCGGCGTAGGCACCGTTCCCGGGGCATGGCGGGACTCGCCATGCCCCCAGGATCCGTCCGCACCGCCAACCCGCCCGGCCCATCGTGTGCCTTGTCTGCCCGACGTGAGTACGACGACCAAACCCCCCAGGTCCCGGTGCCGTCTGGTCTGGCGAAGCGTATTCAAATCTGGGGCGATGGGGAGGCAATAATCCCAAAGGTGCCTCCGACGGTGCAGATACGGTCCAGCTCACCCCATTTCCCACTTGAACGTCCCGGGCACACGGTCCGCGCGGGGCAGTGATCCTCCTGCCGGGTGGTGGGTACCGCATTCGGGTTGAACATGAGGGTGATCCGATCGCCATATGGGTCAAAGGTCTCGGGTATCACGCCTTTGTGCTCTCGTACCGGTTCGCGCCTCACCGTCATCCGGCGCCACTGCAGGACGCCGAGCGCGCGGTCCGGCTTGTCCGCCACCGTGCATGAGGGTGGGGCATCACCCCGGACGCCATCAAGGTCAGTGGCTTTTCCGCCGATGGACACCTTGTGGCGATGGTGTCCACGCAGTTTGACTTGGGTCATACGGATGCCACCGATCCGGTCCTCCAGATCTCCTGCCGACCCGACTTCGCAATCCTGTGCTAACCGGTCTTCTCATTCATCGAAGAGGTTCACCAGTGATGCATCGACAATCTCCCCGGGCCAGATGCCGACGCGACGTCGCGCCGCGCAATGAGTGCCGAGTGGCTTTCACCGCCGACACTCCCCCGTCCTTCATCTGGCACACCGTGGAAGATCAGTCCGTCCCGGTGAACCGCCCCCTCGTCCACGCGCGTGCCCTCGGTGCCGCGGGCGTGCCTTGCGCCCTGCACAGCTTCCCGGCCGGCTGGCGCACGGTCATGGTATGGCGGACGGGCACCCCGCCGGAGCGTGGACGGCACTTGCCTCAACCTGGATGGTGGGCCTTCGCGGTCAGGGATCGCTGACCAGCCTCACCCAGGTTGGCCTGGCGTGCCTGGCCGGGTGGTCAGATGGAGCGCGGAGCGGGCGTGTCCGCATCAACTGCGCGAGGTTCGGCGTCGATCGCCGAGATCGCCTGGTCGGCGCTCCAGTGGACACGCCCCGTTCCCAAGCGTTGCAGGACGCCGGATCTCTCCAGTCGACGCCTCGATGCCGGTTGCAACCCCACCAGATGGACCGAACCGCCACCGTGATCCTGCCGAAGGATTGTCTCCTCGATCGCCTGGACACCGACGGCGTCGAGCGTCGGCATGCCTCGGAGGGACAGGATCAGCGCCGTCGACGTTGGAACACCCTCAAGAGCCTCCAGAAACGTCGAGATGTTCCCGAAGTACAGAGCGCCAGTCACGTACACCACCTCGACACCCGGGTGGTCCCCGCGTAACTCCTTACCACGCTCTTTCATGCGGGTCCCATCGACCGGATGCCGGCTGACGTCAATCACGCTCGCCTGACGTACGAACCACAGGACTGAGACCACCATCCCGATTGCAACCGCCTGGGTGAGATTGAACACGTACGTTGCCACCATGGTGACCAGCATGACTGCCACGGCGTGCCAGAGCCGACGGTGCACGAAGAAGCGCATCGTTACCCAGTCATTCACCCGCACTGAGGTCACCAGAAGGACCCCGCCGAGGGCGGCCAGCGGGACCCGCTCCAGGGCCGGGCCGATAACCAATGCCGCCACCAGCAGCACCAACCCATGGATGATCGGAACAAGGCGGGTGCGCCCTCCGCTCCGGATCGCCACCGACGTCCTTGCCACGGCGGCCGATGCTGGCACTCCGCCGAGGAATGGAATGATCAGGTTGCCAAGGCCAAGCGCGATCAATTCCTGATCGTTGTTCATCTTCACGCCCGTCAGGTTTCCCCCGACGGTTCCGCACAGCAGCGACTTGATCGAAGCAAGGACCGCGATAGACACTGCCGGCGCGACGAGCATCGCGACCCCGTCCAACGTGATCGAAGACGGATCCAGGCGGTCCGGGAGGAGGATGGTGCGCGGAATATGGCCGATCATGTGGACGGGCCAATCGAGCACGTTCGCCACGATTGTGGCGAGGGCGATGCCGAGGAGCGACGCCGGGATGTTCCGGTTCCATTTCGGGACGGTCACCATGGTGCCGATCACGATGACGGTGACGACAATCGCATGCCAGTCGATTGATCCGAGGCTATTGATCACCGCGACGAGATGCAAGTACTGTTGCGGAAAGTTCCCGATTTCCAACCCGAGAACGTTGTCCAGTTGTCCTGATGCGATCACCAGCGCGATACCGGACGTGAAACCCACGATCACCGGACTGGGGATGAACTGGATCAGGCGGCCCATAGAGAAAAAACCAAGCCCCATGATGATTAGCCCGGCCATCGCCCCGGCCAGCCACATGCCCGGCAGTCCGTAGGTCGCCGTGATGCCCACCAAAATGGCAGCCATCGCCCCGGTCGGTCCCGATACCTGGAACGGTGCGCCTCCAAGGATGCCTATCACGAGCCCTGAAATGACTGCGGTTACGAGCCCGGCCGACGCCGTTGCGCCTGAAGCGACGCCAAACGCAAGGGCGAGGGGCAAGCTGACCGCACCCACGTTGAGTCCTGCCAGCACATCGGCGGTAAGGTGGTCGCGGCTATAGCCGGTGAACTCGCGTCTCCAGAGGCCTACGATCGCAAGCGAACCGGCCAACCCAGTTGGTCCGGGTCGCCGGGGTGGCGGAGGCGAGAACGCACTGACAGTCGCCATCAGCCCGGCACTCCCCAACCCCGCCCCATCACCCCATGATTGCAAGTCGCTTCGCTCTGGTGGCACCGGCACAAGCGCAGTGCAGCCGGATGGGGCACTCTGGCGAGGTCACACTCCGTCGTCCTCGGCGGTGCCGACGGTGCAGCATTGGTCGCGAGGGCCATCGTCGTACTGTCACTTCCGCTCATGCCTGGGCCATCCGGCGCATTAGAGACGAATGAGGTCGGTGTGGATGTACCCCAAACCCCACCGCCCCATGTTTGCAAGTCGCTTCGCTTACGTGGGCGTGAGTGCCGTGGAACCGGTCAAGCGAGGCGTATGTGAAGTTGGCGCGGGTGGTGGTGGTGGTAGTGCGCGCTGGACGCACGATAACCGCAACCGCGAAAGCGGCGGCGGCACACACCCAACCCCCCCGCCCCATGTTTGAAAGTCGCTTCGCTCAGACCGCAAAAACCGTCTGGAAGCCCAGCATCAGTGCGGCCGACGGCTCATCGAGTTCGGAGATGCCGACCGGTGCGTTGGCAAGCACGACGCCGGTCCAGAGGGCGCCGGCGGTGCAGCATTGGTCGCGCGGGCCATCATCGTACTGTCACTTCCGCTCATGCCTGGGCCATCCGGCGCATCAGAGTCGAGTGAGGTCGGGGTGGATCCCCACCCCACCCCACCCCACCCCATCGCCCCATGTTTGCAAGTCGCTTCGCTTACGTGGGCGTGAGTGCCATGGAACCGGTCAAGCGAAGCGTCTGTCAATCAGGCGCGGGTGGTGATGATGGTGGTAGCGCGCGGTGGACGCACGATAACCGCAACCACGAAAGCGGCGGCGGCACACACCACACTGACCGCGAAAACCGTCTGGAAGCCCAACATCAGTGCAGCCGACGGCGCCTCGAGTTCGGAGATGCCGACCGGTGCGTTCGCAAGCACCACGCCGGTCCAGAGGGCGCCGGCGGTCGCCTGTCCGAAAGACTGGGCGAGGTTCCGGTTCAGGGCGACCATCCCGCCAACCAGGCCATAGCGTTCCCGCGGGGCACTCTCGTAGATGGCGCTGTTGTTCGGCACGAGGAAGAGCGACTGCCCAATCCCGATCACCAGCAGACTGATGAGCAGGGGCGTCGTTGTCCCTGCGTCCGGCAGGAAGACCAGCAAGAGCAGTCCCAGTGCCGTCGTGGTTGCCCCAATGCCCGCCAGGGTCCGTACCCCGATGCGGTCCGACAGGTAGCCGCTGATCGGGGCAATTGCCGCGCTCGTGGCCGGGATCACGATCAGCCTCGCACCGATCTGGCTGGCCGGGAGGTGCAGGACAAGCGCTAGGTAGAAAGGCACAAGTAGCCCGACCGGTGCGAGCGTGATGAACAGCAGGAACGCCGATGCCAAGGCAGCGACGAACCCCTTGCTTTGGAACAGCACCAGATCGATCAAGGGTGACGCCACCCGCCGCTCGACGACGACCAGCGCAGCAATTGCGCCTATCCCGATGGCAATCGCACCGATGGTGAGCGGGTTCTCCCATCCCCAGTTTGACCCTTGAGTTACACCCAGGAGGGTCGCACCCGCACCGGTCACAAGAAGGATTGCCCCGGCAAGATCGAATGGTTGACCTGCCTGCCGTGGCGACTTCGCGAGCAATCGTAATCCCATGAAGATTGCCATCACGCTGATTGGGACATTGACGTAGAAGGCCCAGCGCCACCCGATGAACTCAGTGATGAATCCGCCGACGACTGGCCCGGAGAGTAACCCGATGGAGACGACGGAACTCTGCAATCCCAGCGCGCGCCCACGTTCCTTCGCTGGAAACGCCGAGGCCACGAGTGCTCCGGTGTTGGCCTGGATCAATGCGCCGGCAATCCCTTGGATGACCCGTGCAAGGATCAGCCAGTAAACCCCGGGCGCCAGTCCGCACAGCATTGACGCCAGACCGAATGCGCCGAAGCCGAACAGGAAGACGTCACGGCGTCCGCGCAGGTCGGCAAGCTTGCCAGCCGGAAGCAGGAAGCCGGTAACTGAAAGCACGTACCCAAGTGACACCCACTGGGTGATGGTCAGCGCCGAGTCGAATTCGCTGGCTAGTGCCGGCAGTGCCACGTTGACCACCCCGCTGTCCAAGGTGACCATAAAGATGCCACTGCCCGAGACAAACAGCACCTTCCATTTCAAATAAGGGTCTACAGATGGCAAAGTTACCGCGTGCGGTTCATCTGACAACGGACGAACCGGTCTCGCGATGGCCTTGGGGGAGTTCGAACTCATGTCTGGGGCGGCTCTGTCTGCGGTGGTTAGGCTTCAGTGAACATCTGCCTTCCCTACCGCCAAAGGGCATGGCCGAAGCGAAGCGTGTGACCCCACCCCACCACGGCGCCTGACGCGGATGCGCTTTGAGGGTAAGGACGAAGGGATTTGGTGGTCGAGCGCGCGATCATCCGTGAACTCATCACACGCGCGGGGCAGCTTTCTTGAGGGCCTGGTCGATGGCGTTCCTTATCAGACGCGAATCTGGGTCAGTCGCCGGCGCCCAACGGCCGATCAGTGTCCCGTCGCGACCGATCAGGAACTTGGCAAAGTTCCACTCCACCTTGCCGGGCTTCAGCGGCTGCGTTGTCAACCAGTGGTAGATCGGATGGATCTCCCGTCCCACGCAGTGGACCTTGTCGAACAGTTGGTAGGTCGCACCGTATTCGCGTCGACAGAACGCTACGATTTCCGGCAGATCACCCGGTTCCTCGTTGGCGAAGTCATTGCAAGGAAACCCGAGAACGCGGAAGCCCTTCGGCCCGTACCGCTTCTCGAGGGCAGCCAGCACACCGTGCTGGGGAGTGTGGCCTCAATAGCTCGCGGTGTTGACGATCATCAGGACATCGCCGCGGTACGGCGCGAGTGTCGTCGGATTGCCTCCGGCGTCGTTGATCGTGATGCTGTAGATCGTTTCTGGCGTCTTTGGTGCGGGCATTGTCGGTGTCCTTCATCGTGGAATTCCCCTTTCCCGCTTGGGAAAGGAGTGGGGTCATGGAGCGGAGATGGGGTGAGAGGCGGTGTTCGATTCGATGGACTGGGTATCGGCAGGCTACGTTTTCACGTGACTGGCGCGAACGTCACCCCACCCCGCTTGGCTGCATCGGTCAGCGTGCGGTAACTCCGGGTTGCGACCTCTGCGGGGTCGTAGTCCGGCCGAGACTGCACCATCTTGCTGATTTCGACGGTGATCGCCCCGTTGTAGCCCGCGTTCTCGATCGCCGGCAGGTACGCCGCGTAGTCGAATGTTCCCTCGCCCGGCACGAGGAACTCGAACCCCGGCGCAATGCCCCGCTGGTCCTTCATGTGGGTGTGCACCGCGTAGCGGGTCAATTGGGGCACATATGCATGGAAGTCGCAACCCATCACTTCAAAGTGGCTGTTGTCGAAATTCAAGCGGAAGTTCGGTGAGTTCACTGCATCGAGAACCCACTGCACGCGATCCGGCAGGTCAAGCGCTTGCCCGACATGCGGTTCCAAAGCGACCACCACACCAAGGTGTGCCCCGGCACGCGCGAGCTCCGCGAAATTGTCTGCAATTTGTTGACGATGGGTATCAAACTGTTCCGGGAGGCCGAACCCCATGGTCACAACACACGGAGGCCCAGACGGTCCCGCCAGGCGCACGGCGAGTTCCATGCCTGCGATCACCCGGGCGCACGCATGGGCGCGCACTGCTGCGTCGGTTTCAAGCAGGTTCCCGTGGCATGCGATCGATGGCAACTCCAATCCGGTCTCGTCAAGCGCGCGTCTGATTTCCCGCACCTCGGTATCGGTGACCGTCATCGGATTGAGGGCATCCGCATCCCCGCCGACCAGTTCGATCGAGTGATAGCCCGATCCATGCACCAGCGATATCTGGTCCCGAACCGGCATTGTCGACATCGCCCACGCACTGAACCCCAGTCGCATGCTCACCCTCTCTTCATTCCTACCCCTTCACGATACCGCCGCGTGGGGTCCTGCGTCGCCAATGTCCCCGATTCCGGTCTTACCCCTCCCCCAGGGGGGTAGGGGTTGTGGTACGTTTGGGTTGGAGCCGTCTTCCGTGCGATGCGTTGGCGGTATGGGCCGAGAACGAGAGAACCCCATGGCTACACGAAACCGCCGCACCCACGTCCTGAACCGCTTGAAAAGTATCGACGGTCACCTCCGGGGCGTCATACGCATGGTTGAGGACGATGCGTACTGTATTGATGTCATCCAGCAGTTGCAGGCGGTACAAGGTGCAGTCGGGCGTGTCGCTTCGGTCCTGCTGGAAGACCATCTCCAGACCTGCGTCACGCATGTCATTCAGGGCAACGACAGCGACGAGCGGACACGTGTCATCGGGGAACTCCTCCGGTTATTCGACGCCGGTGCACGTACCACCAGTGACGAACTGTCAACTGTTGCCGACGTCACGACGCCGTTCGGGGAGGTGGGTGGCCCCCTTCAACTTGCGCCCGCGGTTCCCGAAGCCTCCCACGCGGCCCGGGTACCGCGATGACCGTTGATACACCTCGCACCCCGCAATCGCTCCGCGATGACAAGTTCCTTCGTGCATCCGCACCTGGCGACACCCATGAACTCGCAGCAAGCGAGGTGATCCTCGAGATCACGGGTATGACGTGCGCCTCGTGCGTACGCCGGGTGGAGAAGGCGACCCTGAAAGTTCCCGGCGTCGTGGAAGCGTCAGTCAACCTCGCCACGGAGCGCGCGCGCATCCGGTTCGCGGATGGCGTCGTTGACGGCGCCGTTCTCGTCGATGCCGTCCGCCGTGCCGGGTACGACGCCCGTGTTGTGGTCGATCACCCACAGGAAGCTCCGGTCATTCACAATGCGTCCGACCCCTTGACTGGAGTTCACGATGGTTCGGATGCGGGCGAACTCGCTTCGCGGGCTAGCGTCGGTCTTGCTGCGTATTCCCTGGTGACCTCTGGCGTCATCATGGCCCTGATGTTCTGGCCGGGTGCTGCCAGGGGGTGGCCCAACCTTCCGGTCTCCATGTCTGTCCTTCATTGGACATTCCTCGCCATGGCGACGCCGGTCCAGTTCTGGGCAGGTGCGGGTTTTTACCGTAGTGCGTGGAACGCCTTGCGCCACGGGTCGGCGAACATGCACTCCCTCGTCGCTGCCGGAACGACAGCCGCGTACGGTTGGAGTGCCGTCGTCACTGTCTTCCCCGACTGGTTTGCGGGTTCCGGTGTCGCCGCTGAAACGTGGTTCGATACGTCGACCGTGATCATCGGGCTTATCCTCGCCGGGCGCTACCTTGAAGACCGCGCGCGTCGGCAGACTGGTCTCGCAATTGGCAGGTTGCTATCCCTGCAACCACCTGAAGCGATCCTGTTGGATGGTGACCTCGAACGCCGGGTTGCCGTTGCGACCGTCCGGGTAGGTGATCGCCTCCGCGTTCGGCCTGGGTCTCGCATCCCGGTCGATGGCACCGTGCTCGAGGGCCGTTCCAGTGTGGACGAGTCCATGCTGACCGGTGAAAGCATGCCTGTCTCCCGCGCACCGGGAGATCGGGTGATTGGTGCCACGATCAACGGGACGGGCGGCTTTGTCATGCAGGCCACGCACGTCGGGCGTGATACAACGCTTGCCCAGGTTGTCCGGCTCGTTGAGGACGCCCAAGCCTCCAAGGCACCGATCCAGCGCCTCGCCGACCGGGTCGCGGAGGTCTTTGTACCGGTCGTGTTCATGCTTGCTGCTGTGACGTTCCTTCTCTGGTGGTTCCTCGGGCCGGAACCGCGGGTCGGCCACTCGCTCTCGTCACTGATCGCCGTCCTGATCATCGCCTGTCCGTGTGCGATGGGCCTTGCCACGCCGACAGCCATCATTGTCGCCACAGGTGAAGGGGCTGCGCGTGGTGTCCTGATCCGTGGTGGTGATGCCCTGGAGCGTGCCGGTCTCGTCACGACCGTCGTCCTCGATAAGACCGGAACCCTCACCACAGGGCATCCAGCTGTCACCGATCTTTGGGTCAGTCCTGCGTTTCCAGTGACGAGTGGACGCACCGCGCGGGCGACGATCCTGCGTCTGGTCGCCGGCGCCGAGCGACAATCCGAACATCCGCTTGGCGAGGCAATCGTCCGCGCTGCCCGGGCGGAGGGCATGGACATCCCGGAACCCGTGCATTTCACATCGGTGCCCGGAAGGGGACTTGAGGCCAAGGTCGACGGACAGCATCTCATCGTCGGATCGGCCGATCATCTTGTGTCGCACGGCATTCCGGTCGGATCATTGCTTGCAGAAGCCGCTTCGATCTCCCGCAAAGGGCGCACCGCAATCCTTGTCGCCATCGATGACCTTCCCGCTGCCGTATTCGGCGTTGCGGACACCTTGAAGCCCACATCCGTCGCGGCGGTGCAGGCGTTTCGTGCCCTCGGTCTCGATGTCTGGATGCTGACGGGCGACAGTGCGGCGACGGCAGCCGCGATTGCCCACGAGGCCGGAATTACCATGGACCGTGTCATTTCGGGCGTGTTGCCTAGCGGGAAGGCAGATGCAATCGCCCGGCTACAGGCCGATGGCAATGTCGTTGCGATGGTCGGGGATGGCGTCAATGACGCACCCGCGCTTGCCCGTGCGGACCTCGGCGTCGCTATCGGGACAGGAACTGACGTCGCGATCGCCGCGTCAGACGTCACGCTTGTCGGTGGTGATCTAAATGGTGTCGTTGAAGCGATCCGGTTGAGCCGTCAAACCGTCACGGTCATCAAGCAGAATCTTTTCTGGGCGTTTGGCTACAACGTGATCCTGCTCCCCGTGGCGATGGGGGTGATGTACCCGTTCAACGGCACGACCCTGAACCCCGGACTTGCGGCAGGTGCAATGGCATTGTCGAGCGTCTCGGTAATCGCCAACTCCCTGCGGCTCCGTCGCGGGACTGGCTCAGCGGATCCGGTCGTCCCGGCACGGACCCGACTTCTTGCTTCGGTGGGGGCGTTCAGTATCGTCATAGGTGGCGCTGGCCTCGGTCTTGGCATCCAGTCGATCGGATCGAAGGCACCCGCGGAGGTTGAGCCGGTCGAGATTGCCCTTGTTGCCCGTGAGGGGGCTTTTTCACCGACATCAATGCGTTTGACGGTCGGGCAACCTGTCACAATGTCATTTGAGAACCGTGGAAGCACAACGCACGACCTCACGATCCTCGGTGGCATACGCGTCAGTGAACTTGTGGTTACCGATGCCTTGGCCGGGGGGGCACATGTGATGGGTGTAACCAATCCGGTCAGGGTCGCTGCAAGCCCGGGGAACACCGCCAAGATTGCATTTGTCCCTGTCAGTGCCGGTGTCTACCCCGTGATTTGCACCGAGGCAGGGCAGAAGGAGGCCGGCATGGTCGGTGTCCTCACTGTGGTTGCCAAATGATCAATCGCCGCGGATTGCGGTAGACACCCCGCTCGTTCCGACGGTGACCAACGAAAGGCAGAGCTATGAACCGAACCCGGAAGTTGGCGGTCGGCGGAGCAGTGGCGATGATTGCGGTTGGCCTCGTCGGCGTGGTCGTGCCAGCGATCGGCGGACCCGCCACTGGACCTGCCCAGATAGTTGTTGCTCGGGAAATGGCCTACGTCCCGATCGAGGTGAAAGGCGTCGTGGGAAAGCCCGTCACCATCCAGTTCAAGAACGAGGGGCTTCTTGAACACGACTTCAACGTAATGGGCATCCGCGCTAGTGGGGTCAAGTCGGTTGATGTCGGTACGAGTTCCTCGCACGGAAGCGCGCACGGAAGCGCGCACGGAAGCGCGCACGGGTCCGCTTCCGCAGCGGTCCACGTGGCAGCCGGCCCCGGCAAGACCGGCACGCTTACCTTCACACCACTGGTGCCCGGCGAGTACTCGGTTGCGTGTTCAGTCCCCGGCCACAAGGAGGCGGGCATGGTGGGGACAATGTTTGTCACATCAGAGTAGATTGTCGTTCCCACCCGAGACGCGTCTGCACGACTGCACGACTGCACGACGCGTCGTACAAGTGTTGAACCCATAATGAAAGGCGAATGCAGATGACAAGTGTCCTTCTGAGCGTTCCGGAGATCTCCTGTGCCCATTGCGCCCAGTCGATCGTGAAGGCGCTGTCGCCTGAGGCAGGCGTGAAGCACGTGTCGGTGGATGTGGAACATCAGCGGGTGCGTCTCGATTTCGATCCATCAACAATCTCTCTCGACCGCGTGCGGGAGATCATGGAGGAAGAGGAATACCCGGTCTCGGAGGTTGCAGAGGTCGCCCCGGCCTGACCAGACACCGCAGTCTGGCGGGTGGTTCCCCGTGCTACCCTGCCAAGTCGGATGGGTGCCAAGGCCGGGTCTTCGCCGGTTCGCGCCGCCCCACCGATGTAAGGAGAGACTGTGACACCACCCGCCGGAAGCCCGCCACCAGAGAGCGTGCACGCCAACCTCAAGCCCAACGTCCACGTCCCTTGGGAACCAACGCGCACGATGCCCCACATCAAGATCACGAATGTGAAGGTGATCTGCACCGCGCCGGACGGCATCCGTCTCGTCGTCGTCAAGGTCGAAACTTCTGACCCAGGCCTTTACGGATGGGGATGCGCAACATTCACCCAGCGACCGCTCGCGGTTGTCTCGGCCATCGTGGACTACCTGAAGCCGATGGTCATCGGGAGGGACCCCAACGATATCGAGGACATCTGGCAGACAGCTTTCACCAGTGGGTACTGGCGGTCCGGGCCGATCATGCATAACGCCATGAGTGGCATTGACCAGGCCCTATGGGACATCAAGGGCAAGCGCGCGGGGATGCCCCTTTACGAGATCTTCGGTGGCAAGTCCCGCGAGGCGGTTTCGCTCTATGGGCACGCGTCGGGCCGGGATATCCACGAGCTCGAGGACAGCATCCGTGGGCACGTCGAGCGGGGCTACCGCTATGTGCGGTGCCAGATGGCCGTGCCAGGCATGTCCATGTACGGAACCCGGGCGAACCTTCCTGAAGGCGATGGCCACAGCATTGTTGCCGGCGGTACCCCTCGCCTCAACCGGTCACTGCCGTCGTTCGAGCCCACCCCGTATTGCCGAATGGTCCCACGCATGTTCGAGCGCCTGCGAGGAACCTTCGGCGACGAACTCGAGTTCTGCCATGATGTTCACGAGAATATCCCGCCGATTCAGGCCGTCCAGTTGGCGAAGGACGTCGAGCCCTATAACCTCTTCTTCCTCGAAGACGCCCTCGCGCCGGAGGACATCGACTACTTCCGCATTATCCGTCAGCAGACCAGCACACCCCTGGCGATGGGCGAACTCTTCGTCAACGTCAATGAGTACCTGCCGTTGGTCCGCGATCGCCTGATTGACTTCATGCGGGTCCATATCTCGGATATTGGGGGTCTCACGCCAGCCAGGAAGTTGGCAGCCCTGTGCGAATTCTTCGCAGTCCGCAGTGCATGGCATGGGCCGGGAGACGTCTCGCCTGTGGGCCACGCGGCCAATACGCACCTCGACATGTCGATCTGGAACTTCGGGATCCAGGAACAGACCGTTTTCGGCGAACGGACCCGCGACGTCTTCAAGGGATGTCCCGAAATCCACGACGGCTGCTTCTGGCTGAACGAGGAACCCGGCTTGGGCATGGACGTCGACGAGGAAGCTGCCAAGAAGTATCCGTACCCCGAGCATCCCCTCAATGGCGCATGGGCACCGCGACGCCGTCTCGACGGCACCACCATCCGTCCTTAGGTCGTGTCCGGAACGCTACTCTCCTCCCCCGCTTGCGGGGGAGGAGGTTTTTCCCCAACTGGGTATTGTGCGGGTTGGTCCACCACCGGGCCGCCTGACGCACCGATTGGTGTGAAGCAGTCGCGCAGTGCAACAAGCGCGCCCAATCCGAGTACCGCCCCGATCCACACCGTGCACATTCGGATGATCAGGGTTGCCGCACCGGCAACGGCGGGAGAGACCGTCCCGGTCAGGATCCCTGCAATGGTGGCCTCGGCTGCGCCGGCTCCACCCGGCATTAGCGAGACGGCCCCGGCCAGGGTTCCGGCGTTCAACGCTGCCAGGGCGTAGCCGAGCAAGTTGAGATCCGCTGGAAGTCCAAATGAGTGCAGCGCATACCACAGTGCAAGGCTTTCGGCTCCCCACGAGAGCAACCCCAGGGCAATAGCCAGAACGAGGCTTCGCACATCAAAGATCATCGCGGCGCCATCCGCAGTGTCGCGGATTCGTGAACCCGCCATCGCCACGACGCGTTGCGCTCGCGGATGGCTTGAGGCCTGTCTCCAGAGACGGGCGACCGGTTTTGGTAGCCCAGCCCGCGTTCCGCCTAGCAGGGCTAACCCGGAACAGCCCGCGACCGTTCCGGCAAGCGTGATCGCTAGCGGCCACGCGGTGTGCCAGATGATCGACAACCCGGCCCCTGTGAGCACGAGGACCGCAAACCCATCAGTGGCACGTTCGGCGAGGCTTATCGGTGCTGCCCGCCATGCGTCCACCCCGGTCCGCCGACTAAGGAAATATGCCTTCAGAAGTTCACCGGTCTTTCCTGGGGTCACGGTCAGGGCGAAACCAGCGACGAAGATCAGCGCACTTTCGGATAGCGTGGGGTGTGCGCCAATCCGGTGGCAGTAGTAGTGCCACTTTCCGAACCGTATCGTCGCATTGACCGCGGTCAACCCGATGGCGATTGGGATGGCTTCCCACGCGAATTCGTCGAATGCTCCGGCCAACTTGTGCCAGTCACTCCACAAGCCGACTGCCACGGCCACTGCAATTGCGATGACCCCACTCCAGGCAACCTGTCGCGCAACTGACGCAAGCGATGAGGGTGCACCCGGCGCGGACCCTCGCATCGTCTGGTTGTCCAGGCCGTGCGAGGGTTGGTTCCGGGCTTCACCCGAGGTGGGAGTGTCTGGGGGAAAAGACGTGCCTACAGCGCCCCGTCCTTCGCTTCGATTTGGAGCCACGACACAGTAACGAAGATGACTGTGTAGAACGCAGTCAAGTTTGCGACTGGCGCATCGAGAAGTCGGTCTTGAGTTACTGACATTGCCGTGCCTACCAGCAGCGACACCACTACGAGCAAGGCACTCAGTCCGCCTCGTTCAGTGTGCATGAGCCACCGGCGAATCGCCACGGTACCTGCTGAAAGCGTTCCGATGTATATCCAGAACAGGTGCCGGTCGTTCGTCCATCCGAATATTTGCATGATGGCCACGACACTGAAGACGGCGAGCAAGCCGAACAGGGTGTCCCGGTGGAACGTATTCCCCTCGACTACCTCGCCGAGGGCATTTTCGGTTCGGGTGTCACTGATGACCCTGAACAGCTTGAGCACCCTCAGGATTCTCACTCCTTGGAGGAAGACGACCCACGTAGGAACCTCTCCAACTTCCCCAAGTACACCCAAGTAGAGACCTAGAACAGGAAAGAAAGCCAGGATTGCCACCAGGTCGACCAATCCCCAGATGCCGAAAAGGTAGTCGCGGGAACGCTTCTGGAAGGCAGCGTTCAGGACGTAGTCAATTGCGAAGAGCACGGCAATGATGCCTTCGAGGACCAAGAAAACGAGGTGAGTGTCCCCTTCGGCTTCCTCGGGGAGCGTGAACCAAGGTTCGCGGGTGATGGCCGACGCCGCCGCTGCCTCTTCATCCGTCGGGGTCGGGGATGGTTCGGGTGTCGGTTGCGGAGTGACTGTCGGAAGTTCGGAAACGGTCGTCGGAAGCGTGCGGTTCCGCGAAATCTCTTCCTGAACGACCTGACGGATGGAGGCGAACATGTCCGGAGTTGCGGTTGGTTCGACTGTTGCAGTCGGCGAAGGCACGTCGGCGGGAACGAACGTCTTGAACTCAGGCGCGCCTTCGAGCACCAAGAGGAGTAGTGATATCGCTACCAGCCATGACACGACGAATGCATGGTGAGCCGAGTCTGACGTGCCGTCATGGTGGTAGGCGTGCGTTATGTACTCACGAGAACGAGCGATCCAGGAGACGTGTGGGACGACCGTCGGCTGAACTGGACCGGCCGCCACGGGAGCAGCCACTGGAACTTCCGCCTCGGCTGTTGCCTGGGTTTCAGCCTTGGCTTCTGTCTTTGCGTCTTCGGCTTGGGTCGGTTGGGGTGTCGTCACCCCCGCCACATTGGCGGTCGTGGCCTGATCGCTGGAGGGCGTCGCTGATTGGGACGACGCCTCGCTGGAACTACCCGATTTTGGGTCCGGTTGCGTTGACGCCATCGATGGTGTGCCCTCCTGTGATCCCATAGCCGCCAGACTGGTCGCGGTTGTGTTCGTCCGCATGCCCGCTCCCGACACGGCGGGCGAGCTTTCGTCGAGTGTCGCTTGGGGAACCACCTCGTGTTCTTCGCCGACTGGCGTCCCACTGGGGGGATCAGCCGGCTTGCCACTCTCGCTCGTATCCGGTTTCTGGTCAGGTGCAGACGCGTCCAGGCGCTGCCAGCGGGGAGGTTCCACGTTTGTCTCGCCTTCCCGTCTAGGTCTTCGCCGCGATCTTGCGTCCGGTCGGGATGACGATTGCCGAATCACGGATACCGATCACGTAGTCATCGGGCGGATTGATCCGCACCTGACGCTGACCGCGAGCCTCCGCAAGGACGTCCTGCCCGGACTCTGCCAGCATTCGTTCGATGAAACCCTGAACCCAACCGGTGCCGGACCCCATCACGTCGTTGACCGACAGGCTTTCCGGGTCGCTGATGATCCCGATCAACAGTTCTGCCCGCTCACTCCGGAACCAGGCCCGGCACTCGGCCAGGTTCTTGTTCCAGAGTTCCTGGGGAACCACCTGCTTGCGGATTGCTTGTGCGCTACCAGCACCGAAGAGCTGTCGTGCCCCGGAACCGAGACCAGGTGCGCGGGAAACGGCAACTAAGTAAAATGGCTGTCTGGTGTCTCGAACTTCGATTTCACTCGCACCGGCGTTCTTGATATACCCTGTTCGGCCGGGGCTGACGACCTCGGCGACAATCGTTGCGTCCTTATTCAACTCCCGCACCGAAATCACGTACCGAAACGTGCGGTCGTCAGCGCCGGACAGCGCACCTGCGGCCTCGTCAGCCACGATGATAAGTGCCTTCGCACCGGATGTGCCCGCCGATTGCAGGACTTCTTTGTCTGCGGGGCTACCTTGTACGTGGAGGAACGACGGAGCCGATAGGACGTTACCGAACGCGTCCTTGACGGAAATTGCGTCCTTCAGGTCATCGAGTTGCTTCCCGATCATCTCGGGTTCACCGATATTAATGAAAATGATCGGCGCAGAAATCCCTGCGGTCGCGATCAGGGCGCGCGCAATCGCAGGTACGCCACGATGCCAACCGAGGACGAGAAAATGTTCAGTCCACGCCCGAGGTTCGCGTTGAACATATCGCTGATCCATACACCAAACCCTTCACTTGCCGCCGCTGTGCGCCGCGTGACACGCGCTAGCCCGCATTGTAATCGACCGTCATCTGTCGCCGAAAGATCCGCGCATGCATGCTTGCATCGGAGGGGTATCGAAAGCATCATTCCCCGCGGCACGCTATCATAGCGGCACGATGCGTCAGGCGTTTTCCTGACCGTGGAGGGGTTTCATGCGTGTCGCTCAGTCACCTCCCCTGACCCAGGGGCCCTCGTGGGTCAAGGCCTTCCTGGGGCTCTTCGGTCTCGGCAAGGCCGGAACCGACGAATCTACCGCTCCCAAAAAGCCAGCTGCGCCTCCCGTGCCCGGGGTTGTCTCGCGATCGATTAAGCAGGCAAGCGATACGTTCACTGGGGTCGGCGAAAGTGTCTCTTCGGTCTGGAACCTTGCCAACGACAACCGTCTGGCGCGCTACGTCATGATGATCGTGCTCTTCACGGTTGGTCTCGGCGTTGTCGTCTACTACGTCGAGCACTGGGCCGCGCCGACCGGGACCAGTCTTGAGGGCGAATCAATCCAGATCATCAATCTCGAACGCGGTCTCTGGTGGTCAATCGTCACAATGACGACGGTCGGGTACGGTGACTTGGTTCCTAAGACCACTCCCGGGCGGATCATCGGGTTCCTTACCATGCTTTCTGGCATGGCCCTTACCTCTCTGGTCACCGCTGCGTTTTCCAGCCTGTTGGTCGCCCAAGCGCTCGCGGCCAGTAGTGGTCTCGAGGCAATTACGTCCGTCGGTCATACGCTCATAATCGGGTGGAATGACCGAGTCGAAGCCGTCATCCAGGGGTTGATCGCGTCTACCCCGGGAGGCAAGCCGGACATCGTCCTGGTCAACCTTCTTGAACAGGATAAACTGGCCGAACTGAAGTACAAGTACCGGCGGATCAACCTCCGGTTCGTGCGTGGTGAGAGCACCAGCGAGCAGGCACTTGAGCGTGCCGGTATCGCGAAGGCATCCAACTGCATCGTGATGGCGGACACCCTCATTGCTCCCGGTGGTGAGGACCTGCGGTCGACGGTGGTCGTGCTCACTGCTAGCAAGATGAATTCCGAACTCAAGATCACCTCCGAGCTCATGATTTCTGACAACGAGGCCGACATCCGCCGGGTCGGTGTCGACGACATCGTTCTTGCTGGTCAGGATGCCGGGTTCTTCATGTCCGCCGGTGCTCTTGCTCCCGGACTGGGCAATGCTGCTCGGGAGATGCTTCGTGCATCCGGCGAGGCTGAGCTCAGACGCATCGACTTCCCGAGGAACCTTCGAGGACTGACCTACGAGGAGGTGTTCCAGACCTACCGTCAGCAGAACATCCTGCTTGTCGGTCTCATTTCCGAGCGTATTAACGTTTCACTTGATGACCTGATGGGTGCAGGGACAGGTTGGGTCACCGGCCTGATCCGACGCCTGATGGCGGAGGCTAGCTCCGAAATCCTCGGTCAGGATCAGGAGAAGATTCAGGTCCTCTGGGATCCTGGCGACGAGTACATCATCGGCTCCACAGACGCCGCCCTTGTCATCACTCGGCCCCTCACGGTCACCTAGCATCGGATAGCTTGAACAACACCCGTGTGGGGCGGCAGTGGCCGCCCCACCGTACGGTTCCTCAGGGATCAGGAGGCAGAAATGACCGCAACCCTTCCAGCAATCGTCACCCATAAGAACGGCCTGCGAATGGGCACACACCTCTACGAAGAATTCGACTACGCGAAGATCGAGGAGTTCGGCAACGATCCGGGCGATCAGATGATGGACTGGGTCAACCGTGGTAAGAAGGCGAATATGCTCGCCGAGTTGACGGACGCGGAGATTGCAATGATCTTCGTGGGTGGCGAGTTCTTTCACTACGAGCCCGGCGATGTCATCATCCCGTGGATGGACACCAAGGACAGTGTGTTCGTTCTCCTCGCCGAGGGACGAGTCAGGATCATCACACCTATCATCCTCCCTCCACCGGTAGGAGACTGGCTTTCAGGTGAGAAGAGCCTTCTTGAGTTGCCCGCCCCTCAAGTCGTTGGGCACTTCAATCTGCTTTCGAGCACAGTGCGATCCGCGACAGTCGAGGCGATCATCCCGATGGATGCTATCGAGGTGCAGAAAAACTACCTCGAGAAGTTGACCAAGACCAACCTTCACGTCGGCGCGACGCTGTTCAAGAACATCGGACGGGCGCTTCAGGGCCAGCTACGCTTCACCAATAATGACGTCCAGAACCTTACGGTAGCCGTGGCACTGGCGTCGCGGGCACTCCGCAAGGGCTAGGACGCCCTTGCGGCTTTTGCGGTCCAGAACTGAACGCCACCTGCATAGGTGGCGTTCATCGTTTCCGCGTGGTTCTTGTCAGACCCCTACCTGTTTGCCCGCAGGCAGGCGCAGGAAGTCGAAGTCGCATCCCTCTGGCGCCTGTGTCACGTGCAACTGATAGAGGCGACGGTACCCCCGCTCAAACGTCAGCGGTGCCGGTGTCCAGTCGGCGCGCCGACGTGCGAGTTCATCATCCGGGACGTCAAGGTGCAGGCGACGGTTCTCAACGTCAAGGTCAATCCAGTCGCCGTTGCGGACAAGCGCCAAGGGGCCGCCAATCGCGCTTTCCGGGGCGATGTGCAAGACGACGGTGCCGTACGAGGTTCCGCTCATCCGGGCGTCGGAGATGCGCACCATGTCGCGGACACCTTCCCGCAGGAGTTTCGCCGGTATCGGCATGAACCCCACCTCCGGCATTCCTGGCGCGCCGACCGGGCCGGCGTTCTGCAATACGAGGATGCTGTCTGCGGTCACTGGCAAGTCCGGGTCGTCGATCCGTGCGCGGAGATCGTCGACTGACTGGAAAACGACCGCTTGCCCCCGGTGCTTCTGGAATTTGGGGGACGAGGCGATGTGCTTGATCACCGCGCCGTCCGGACACAGGTTCCCGCGCAGGATTGCGAGACCTCCTTCCGGGGATCGTGGTTCGTCGCGGGCGGCGATCACGTCACGGCGCCGTGCGACGCGGAAGCGTTCCAAGTTCTCGCCCACCGTCGAGCCAGTGACCGTCATTGCCTCGTGGCGCAGTAGCGGCGCGATTTCCTTCATCACCGCCGGCACCCCGCCGGCATCGAATAGTTCCTCCATCTGGAATTCCCCCGACGGCTTGAGGTTCACGAGCCACGGGGTCTGGCGTGACAGTTGGTCAAAGCGGTCGAGTGGCACCAGGATCCCGAGGCGCCCGGCAATCGCCACGAGATGGACAACTGCGTTGGTCGATCCGCCCAATGCCATCAGCACGCGGATGGCGTTCTCGAACGCCGCCTCGGTCATGACCTGTGACGGGCGCAGTCCGGCCCGTGCGAGGCGCACCGCCTGGCGTCCACTCATCTCGGCGAACTGCAACCGGCGGCTGTCTGGGGCGGGAATGGCAGCGTTTCCCGGCAGCGCCATTCCAAGCGCTTCGGCCATGCTCGCCATCGTTGACGCGGTGCCCATGACCATGCATGAACCTGCGGAACGGCAGATTGCGTCCTCAATGGCCGTGTATTCGTCGGCGTCGATCGTGCCTGCCCGAAGTTCCGCAGTGTATTTCCCGCAGTCGGTACAGGCTCCCAGTTCCTTGCCGTCATGACGACCATTGAGCATCGGGCCCCCGGAGATCATGATCGCGGGGACATCCGCTGACGCTGCACCCATGAGGGCCGCCGGCGTCGTCTTGTCGCATCCGGCGAGGAGCACAACCGCATCCATTGGTTGGGCGCGGCTCATCTCCTCGGTATCCATCGCCATCAAGTTGCGGAACAGCATCGATGTGGGTTGGGTATGCACCTCGCCGAGCGAAATGGTTGGAAACTCAAGCGGGAACCCGCCTTCCTGCCACACGCCTCGCTTGACCGCTTCGGCGAGTTGACGGAAGTGGTTATTGCAGTTGTTGAACTCCGACCACGTCTGTGCAATCCCGATCACTGGTTTGGTCAGGTCCTCCTGAGTGAACCCCATCGCCTTGGTGAATGCGCGCCCGGTGAACCCGGATGGGGTGCCTCGTTCGCCGAAGAACCGGGCACTGCGACCCGGTGCCGGCGCACCGTCAGCCATCGTGTCCGGTGCCGTCCCGGAGTCGGAAGCCGTGCGCGGTGGCAACCCTTCAGCGCCGAGTGGTGCATCCCCGCGGGCAGGGTTGCGAGGGTCGTCATTGCCTTGTGCGTTTCGGTTGGCCGGTGGTGGCCCGTACATGATGCTCACGATGCAGTTCCTGTCCCGGTATGGTCGAAGAGGTGGTCAGTTGCGTGGTTCTTGTCAGGCTTCAGATGTCAGGTGTCAGGTGTCAGGTGTCAGGTGTCAGGTGTCAGGTGAACAGCCTCGGACTTCCACCGGCGACGGAACGAAGGACGCATCACTGCCTCCGGTGACTGGATTGTCAACCCGCCGTCGATCATCATCGTCGTACCGGTCACCCATTTCGCTTCGTCGGAGGCGAGAAACAGCGCACCGTTGGCAATGTCTTCGGGTGTCCCGATGACACCAAGCGGGTAGCAGTCCACATTTCCCGCCCACTCCGCCTCGTCGGCCTGAACACGCGGGCGGCTCGTGTCGTTCAGGATCAGGCCAGGACAGATCGCGTTCGCACGGATCCCATGTGGCCCGTAATCCAGGGCAAGGTTTCGGGTCAGACCCAGGATCCCGGCCTTCCCGGCCGAGTACCCGCCGAAGTGCGGGTTTGTCACCACGCCGTTTGCCGAGGAGATGCTCGTGATTGATGGACCCGATAGCCTGCCGGCTTCCATAAGGTGCGGCAGCGCGTATCTTGCGGTCAAGTACACCGAGGTAAGGCACCCATCAATTGTCCGACGCCACTCTTCCTCGGAAATTTCGTGGAGGTACTTCACGGTTGCCATCGCGGCGCAATTCACGACCGTTGTCAGGCGTCCGTAGGTCGTGATGGCCATCTTGACGAGGGATTGGACGTCCTCACTCACGCTTGCATCGACGCGCATCGCCACCGCGCGTCCACCCAACGCCGTGATCTCGGCTGCTACTGCCTGCGCCCCACGTTCATTGGTGTCGCTCACCACGACGGCGCACCCTTCGAGCGCGAACCGGCGCGCGATCGCGTGGCCGATCCCCGCACCACCTGCCCCAGTGACGATCGCAACCTTGCCTTCCAGACGCATGCTTTCCTCCAGTCCATTCCCGCCCTGTCGTAGCCAGTCGGGCCGCTTCTGCCCCTCCTCTGAACACACCATTTGTTTCACAAGATGGTGAGGGTGCGGCTTTGGTGCGGGGTCAGGCTACCGTACCGCCCGGCGCTCCATTCGGTTCGCGCCCGTCGCATTTTGGCACCTTGACGCCAGACTACAATCTTGCTCATCCGAGGCGTGTGCCCGGTCCCTCCGCCAGTGTTCGAGAACCCCGGTGAAGACGCGGATTGGTGTCGAGCGCGCGCCGGATGGTGAGAGGAGACTGCGAATGGCTGCTCAATCGACCAAGGTGGGGCGTCTGGACGGCAAGGTAGTTATCGTCACCGGCGCGGGTGCGGGGATCGGACGCGGTGTGGCGGAACTCTGCGCACACGAGGGTGCCGCGGTCATCGTTGCTGACCGCTCGGAACCAGGCGGTGAGGCAACTGCTCGTGCCATCGCCGGTGCGGGCGGTCGCGGACTTTTTGTGCGGACCGACGTCGCCGACGAGGCAAGTGCCGCCAATGCCGTGGAAGAGGCTGTTTCCCAATTCGGATCGCTCACCGGTCTCGTCAACTGTGCCGGCATCTACCCGCGCGCAACCATCGAAGAAACGACCGTGGAACTCTGGGACCAGATCATGGCGGTCAACCTTCGGGGTCCGTTCCTCATGTGCCGGGCCGCAGTTCCAGCGATGCGTGCTGCCGGTGGCGGATCAATCATCAACGTGACCTCGACCAATGCCTATTCGGGTTGGGCCAACCTGTTCGCCTACTCCACCTCGAAGGGTGGCTTGCTTGTGATGACGCGGAACCTTTCCCGCGGTCTGGCGCGTGACCGGATCAGGGCTAATGCCCTCAATCCTGGCTGGGTAATCAGCGAGAACGAGATTGCTGTCCAGGCAAGTGATGGTCACGACCTTGCATGGATCGAGGAGGCTGGCAAGCGCCAACCCTTGGGTCGGACCCAAACTCCGCAGGACTCCGCCTATGCGGCGGTCTTCCTTCTCTCAGACGAGTCATCACAGGTGACCGGGACGGAGATGAACGTGGATGCCGGCCGGTCCATGCCCGGGCAGGGTGGTTCCGCCTAGGTGTGCGGGAACCCTCCCGAGGCACGCAACTCGGTTCATTTGAACAAGCCCGACGGGTTGGCGCTGCCCGCGCACTCCCCTTGCGTCCGCGCCTGCCATATTGCCAAGTGGGTGTGAGAGACTGATTGAGCGTGGACCTTCAGGCACTCCTCAACCCGCTCGCCATCAATCCCTTGGACCTTTTCCCCAAGTCACCGGATGCGGGGACCCTACTGGAGGCTGCCGAGCGGTTTCCCGGGGGGCCGGTGGCGCTCGTCTTTGTGCTTTTCTGGTCTCCTTGGATGGCGGCCATCGGGATCCCGGCGGGACTGATCCTTGCGCGTCACGCCGGTATCCATCCTTTGGTGACGTTTGGCCTCTACGCCTTGACCGACATCATGGCCGCGATGATCACGCATCCCTTGTACGCGGTCATCAAGCGGTACGGCGGGCGTGTCGGCATCCTCCGCACCATCGGCCGTTGGTACGTCCGCCTGGCGATGATCGGGGCAAAGCCCCCGCGCATCGATGATGTCCGCAACGGCCCCATCTGGCCGGCGCTCTTCCGCATCGGGGTCGTCGCGTTCGGCTTCGATATCTACCACGGTGGCTTGGTCATTGCCGGGTTGCCGGTCCCGAGACTTCTTGGATGGGCAGCTGCCATCGCCGGGGACCTGATCTGGTTCGGTGTGCTCTTTGCGACCAGTTCCGCAGCCGCTGCAGTCATCGACAACGACAAGACCGTCGGAGTCATCACGTTAGTCGCAATGATCACGATTCCCAAGATAGCCGAGTGGATCTTCCCGGCGCTTCGTGGGAACGCTGAACCGGCGCAGCCGTCGGTATCGTCGAACGTTGGCATGCCTCCCGACCCTGCGCTTGCCAGTGCGGGTTCAACGGGCGCCAACCTGGCTCTTACCGGTCGTCATCGGGACGCACTGCCCGCGACCGGGGTCGGCGGCGGTCGGCGTTCTGCGAAGCGCGGATCAGGTGCTCAACCTCGGCCTCGTATTCACTGACATCAATTTCACCGCGCGCGAACTGGTTCTTCAATACTGCAAGCATTTCGTCGCGGTATTCCACGTGGGACAGGGTTCCCGCAAGGTAGCGACGCTTCAGGCCGTCCTCAGGGAGTTCGCGAGTTCTCTGCTCCTCATGCGTCTCGCCTTTCGGTCTCGACGCTCGCCAGAGAAGCCAAGCGGGCAGGCCGATCATTCCGGCCGCGACCGCCGCCGAGACGGCCAACCCGATCAACAGGACGACCAGGGCAATGCCGGCGATCACCGCCAAGAACGGCAGGGCAATCAAGCCAGCCACTAACCCGATCACAGGCCCGATGACCGCCGGAATGAATACGCCCAGAAGTATGACTGCGACTACCGCACGCCATGCAAAGCGGCGAATCACTCGAGAGAGATGCTTTCTTTTCACGTTCCAGCCCGTCCATGACACGGCCGTAAGGTGCGCCGGGACCGGCACATTGGCATACAAACCCCTCCCGAGTCTACGATCCGCCGACCCGCGTCGCATCGCGGGCGTGAGTGGCGGTACCATGCAACCAGGGGAAGACACGTGCCATGATGATTCTCGCTGGGCGGACAGTGATCTTTGCGTGGGCGATGGGCATCGCGTATGTCGGGTACCTGCTTGTGATTGGTGAGATTGGCGTGATAACCGCGGCCTTGGAAGCCGGCCGGACGCTCGACGTTGTCCTCAATGCCATCTTCACCACCGTGGTCGCCACGTCGGTGGCCATCACCGTTGGCCTGTTCATGTTCGTTGGGGTCGCGAACGAAGGCAGCTAGGCCCGCCTCGTCCAGGCGCGCCCCGCCTGCTTTCGTTGGCCTCTTGACTGGCGCGCCATGTGGATCCGAAAGGGTGCCACCACCCGCCCATTTGCGTTCCGCGGTTGTCATGGGGCTGCGAGTTTGATGGAACCCCACCTCCATGTTTTCTGATCTCTGGGTTCCCGTCGTTGCGGTCTCACTCGGCGGCATGATCGGCGTTGTCCAGGGAACACTTGGCGCAGGTGGCGCAATCCTGACCCTGCCGGTCCTGGTTTACGTGCTCGGCGTGCCGGTGCCCATCGCTACCGGGACCAGCATTGCGGTGACTTGCCTGAACGCCTCAGTCGGGGCGTTGCAGGCGTGGCGTGTGCGGCGTGCGATGCCGCGGGTGAGCCTTGTTCTTGGAACCGGTGGCATTCTTGGCACGTTTGCCGGGGCCTGGATCAACCACCGCACCCCTGAGGTCGTGGTACTCGGCCTGTTCGGTTTGATCATGCTTGCTTCGGCAACCAGCATGGTCCGGGGCGGAACCGGATCCGAAGCAACAAAAGACAAGTTGGACTTTACGCCCGTGTTCGGGTTCAAGGTAGTGGCTGTTGGTCTCTGTGTCGGAATGCTCACCGGGCTCTTCGGCGTGGGGGGTGGTTTCTTGCTCGTGCCGGCACTTGTGACCGTGCTGGGCGTACCGATGCGCATGGCTGCCGGAACCTCGATGATGGCGATCACCCTCAACTCCATCTGGGGTCTCGCCGCCCATACTGGCCTGGGTGGCATCGATTGGCCTCTGGTCGCATTACTTGGTGGATCGGGCATCGTTGGGGTCGTCGCCGGTGACAATCTGGCGGGACGCTTGCCTGAACGCCAACTCCGCCGGGCTTTTGCCGGACTGGTCTTCACGCTCGCGGTCTACACGCTTGCGCGGAACGGTGCTGCGCTTGTGGCTGCGATCTTTGCGTGAACCGACGCTACACACGCAGGTCCGCGCCGGAGCCTTATGTTGTGACCGTTTGTCGACCTGCGCCGTCGAACGCTTGCCTCCACCGGTGTGCAAGAGGAACGATCATCAGAGTTATCAATCCGAGGATCGTGAATGACGTCGTCAACCCAAACAGATCGGCAACCGCTCCGTACACGATGGGTGCTGACGCGGTTGCGAGGAGGGTGCTGGTGTAGAAGAGGCCGTACGCGCGTCCCCGCTGATCCGGGTCAACGAACGGTGCCACGAGACCGTAGAGAACCGACGACGTGCCGTTGAGGGAGAACCCGAACGGCAGGATTGCCCACAGGATCGCGGCTTTTGGCGCGATTGGGATCAGGATCAGGCCCGATGCCGTGACGACCTCGGTCACGATGATCGTCACGGTTGGTCCGGCACGCGTCGCCAATGGACCACACAGGAACTTGCCGGCCGCTCCTGCCCCGAAGAGGACGGCGAAAGCGATGCTGATCTCCCCCGCGGAGAGCGAGGCGCGGTCGAAGACGAACGGCAGCAGTGCGAGCGCCGCTCCCCGGGCAGCTGCATCGAGCATGCCCGTTGCCGTCAAGGCGCCGTAGGCACCCGGGTTCCGGATGCCCCATGCCCGCAACCTCCAAGCATCCCGGTGCCACATCGAATGAACTTCACGCGTCCGTGCATCCGGGGTTGATACAGCGGACTGGTCTCGCATCGCCTGCGCCACTGATCGTCGCGTCACCGGCACGGCCAATGCGTAGCTGATCGCAAACACGAGGCCCGTGATCCCCAGGGCCATCACTCCCCCGCGCCATCCGTAATAGTAGGCACCCAGTCCGCCGATGAACGGTGCCGCTATCTTCCCGATATCGCCGGCAAAGTTCAGCGTGCCGATCGCCTCGGGACGCCTCGCATCGTCGAACAGGCGCGAGACCAGGGCGTTGGCCACCGGGTGCTGGGTATTTCCGCCTATCCCTGCCAAGGCAGTCCATATCAGGAGCGGGACTAATGTCGCAGTGGTCGCCATGGCGATCAAGCCCACGCTCACTGCGCCAGTTCCTACGGCCAGAAGCAGGTGTTCGCCGACCGTTTCGGCGAGCATCCCGGCCGGAACTTGCAACAGTGCCGAGGCACCGCCAAGGATTGCCTTGACCGCACCAACCTGTCCGTAAGTCAGTTGCAAGTCGCTGGCGATGAGAGGCAGGAGGGGGTAGACGCCCGCGAACAGGGCATCGCTGACCGCATGCATCGACGCCACACTGGCGAGGTGCCATTCTGCGCGGGATCGGATGCTTCGTCCCCGGGACGGTGTTCCGCCCGCGTCCGTGGCGGTTGACGAGGTCATCTCCGACATCCGCGTACCGTAGCGCACCGCGTTACGCTTCGGTCGTCAATGTTTGTGGTGTCACTGTTGCGGTGCCTGTTCGCGCTCGTGCTTACGTGGGTTGTCGGAGCGTGTTCAGTAGCGGAACCCCGGCCCCCGGCAGCAGCTGTCGTTGGCGTACCGACCGCGGCAGCGTCCCACGGGGCTTTCGTTGATGTCACGCGGATTGCGCGTGAGGCCACGTGGGCGCCCGGTGCACTCGCCGACCACTTCGGGAAGCACGGAAGCGAGGGTCCCTGGCCGGACGCCGGCGCCTATGACCGCAGTGCCAGAGACACTATCCGTGCCGGGCAGATGTTCACGTACATCGATCGTAGCGCGAACGTCAGGCGACGCGGGTTCTACGATGCGTCGGGAAACCGTTTCACCAGTGTCACCGAAGACCTCCGTCGCATCACCACACACTTTTGCCCGGACAATGGTGAGCGGTATGTCGTCCTCCTGCGTGAAAGCACGTACCGTCGATGACGCCTGATGCTACCGCTCCCGGATCGAATGCGAGCCGCGCGATCATCGATCGTCTCCTCGATGCGCAGGGCATGGGTCCAGGGCGTGCGCTCTTTCTGGTGCAGTCCGAGGGCATCCTTCTCCCGGGGCGTGTAGAGGCCGTGAGTGGCTACGTCCTCCAACGTGACGGGCGGGTGCACCGGTGGTGGCTATCGTGGTCGGAAACCGGGAACACCTACCAGCTGTCTCCATGGGCTGAAGTCATTGACCCAGTGGACGCCTTCGGAAGCGATGCCGAATTTCGCGACGCATGGTCGGTCGTTTTCGGCAGTAGTGGAGGCTGAGAACCACTCGGCGGGGTAGTGGTCGGTTGTCGCCGGTATCATTCCTCCGAACGTCGGGGGTTGCGCCTCGACTTGAATCCGTTTCATTCCTTGGCTCGGAAATCGTTGGGTGCCATGATCGACCGAAAGGTGCAAAAGTGAGTTCTGCTTCGAATCACGGGGTCGCGTCTGCCTCACATGCTGAAGCTGACCTGCCTTACCCAGAGGATGACGTGCACGGCAATGTCATGCGCGCGCGGGTCAGTCTCCGAGAGGCATCTGCCCTCTTCGCCGAAGCCAAGGCGCTGCTTGACGGTGGCGGCGATCACGCTGAGGCCATCTCATTGATGGGCAAGGCGAGCGATGCCATTGGGTCATGCACGTACTTCCTGAGCGTGGCCATGAGCATGCAAGGTGTCGGCTCCGGCCCGAACCTCCGCAACCTGACCCCGTAGACCGGTCGGACATCCACGCTCATCAAACCAGTACCCGTCCCAAGCGCATTGCAATCAGGGGCGATGTGGTGGGGACTGGAAGAGGCATGCCATGGGAACCCTGACTGGTGAAGAGAGTGCCGGCGGTCTGAAGCAAAGCGTCTTGCGATCAAGGGGCGACGTGGTGGGGAAGCGAAGCGTCTTGCAATCAGGGGGCGACTTGGCGGGGTGGTTGACAGGCTCAGATCCTCGTGGGTCTCTGCTGGCACGCGTGGTCGGGCTATTTCGAGTTCATCCGACTTCCGCACAGTCGTGGTCGACCGCCTGGTGGCACGACTTGGTCAGCGTCCTGCTTGGTGCGTGGCTTGCCATCGGTCTCTTTGTTGATGGTTGGGCACACAATGCACTCCGGGGCCTCGAGACCTTCTTCACACCGTGGCACGCTCTTCTCTACTCCGGGTTCCTCGCCTGCGCCCTCTGGTACCTGGGCCTCACGGTTCGTGCCCGCGTTTCGCAGCGCGTCCCTTCACTCGGCGCCGTCCCCGTTGGCTACGGGTGGGGTGTCGCCGGGGTCTTCCTGTTCGGCATCGGTGGCCTTGGCGACATGGTCTGGCATCTCTTCTTCGGGATCGAACAGGGAATTGATGCACTCTTCAGTCCAACTCATCTCCTGCTTGCCGTCGGGCTGATCACCATCCTGGCTGCTCCATTGCGCGCAGCCTGGAGAGGCCCGTCCCCGCGAACGGGGCACACGATCCGTTCGTTCCTGCCGGTGATCCTCAGCCTGACCCTTACGGTCGCGGTCATCGCATTCTTCTTCATGTACCTCTGGACCCCGCTTCGTCCCTATCACATCGTCAAGTCGATCTATTTCTCCAAATTTGCTGCCGGTGGCGACGTGCGTGCCTCGTACATCACCTCTGGCGTCACCGGCATGCTTGTGATGACCGCGGTGATGATCGGTGGTGTCCTCTGGCTCTTGCCCCGGTGGCGACCACCGTTCGGCACCGTGACCATCGTGTTCGGCTTGGTCGCAACGCTCATGAGCGGTATCGGCGCCTTCCAACAGGCACACCTGATCTGGCCACAGGCACTCGCCGGACTGGTTGGCGACGTCTTAGTCCGTCTGCTCGATCCCGCACCCGCCCGCCCGACGATATTCAGGGTCTTCGCGGCCGCGCTTGCCCTTGTTCTCTGGATCGGCGTGCTTGGCACTGACGCCGTCTACCGCGGTCTTGGGTGGTCGCCCGAGGTGATCGGAGGAAGCGTCGTCTGGGCAACACTGACCGCCCTCGGCATGGCAATGCTCATGACGACAGGCACCGTCACACGCGTCGGTGATCCTTCGACGCTCCACTCTCCCGTCGCGCCCGGCTTGGGCGACGACTGAGAACTGTCCGGAATCGTCGCCTTCCGCCTTGAACAGCCAGGCGTAGTGCAATCAGGGGCGACGGGGTGGGCAGCAGCCAGTTCTGGGTCTCGACCCAAGCCCGAAGCGGAAGGAGGGCGCGGGCCTGCGCACGGCCAAGATTCCGCCGAAGCACATTCCCTTCTGGAAAGTGGCACTTGGCCATCGCCTCTGCACCGTGGTTCGGCTAGTTTTTGGTCGGCGCACAAGCGTCGAAACGGGGTGCGGATTGAAAGCGCGGGCCGCCAGTCCATCATTTCGGTTTCCGGGTAGTAGCATCTACCGATGATGGACACGTCGGAAACCAGTGCCGGGGAGCAGTTGCTGCGCAGTGACGAGGTAGCGCGTCTCGCGACCGTCATCGCGGGCGACGTCCATCTGCATGTCCAGTCCATCATGCAAGGCCCGTTCGGGATTGCGGGTGCGCAGGCCGGCGCGCCACTGTCTTTTGGGAATGGTGGTAGCCCCGGAAACTTTGGACTGGATCCATCGGGTGCTTCGACCGGCGCCGTTCCCCGGCGGTTCATCGCTGCCGGGGTCGCCCTGACTGTCGCCTATACCGCCCTTGGCGAGGCCGATGGTGCGCGCGTTGCGGGTGCCCTGCGATGTGCCTCGGAAATCCTCTTTCCTGACGATCCGGCCGGATTCGCGCAAGTTGAGCGGGCATCCGGCTTCGCGGTCCGGCACCTCGAACCAATCGAGGAACCGCTGATCGCTGACGCTGTCCGCGCCACGGAGGCCATGCAGCACCGGGTCTTCGCTGCTGCCCAGTCCCTCGACCGTGCCTTCCAAGCTTCGATTGATCACCTCACCACAGCCTCGCTTGATGCTCACTCGTGGCGTCAGGTCACGGGTGGTCTTGGCCCCGGTTCCGGGCTCATCACGACTGCATTCGGCCCATTCCTGCCCGGTCTCGTGCGCTGGGCGTTCTACACCGCAGTCGCTCTGCGGTTCATCCGGCTGGACGACTGGGCGTGGGTCGGTGCCTGCCTGATCGGTGCCCGTACCGACGTTCAGCGGGGTGCCGATGGCATGAACGTGGTTCCCCCGGTCATGTAAGCGACGGGTATTCGTGTCGGGGGCAACGGGGTGGGGGCGGGATGCGCGGTGCCCGCTGCGGATTGGGCTGCCAGGTTCGTGGCGGGGTCCGGTCTGCGTCGTCCCGGACGGATCAGTTGACACCCCGCCCACGAAGACGCACTTGTAGAAGGCCATCATGCCTGAGGTCACACAATCCACCCCCGGTCCCTCTCGGCCATCCAGCACCGTCCGGTCAGTGGGCACTCATCCCCACCCCATCGCCCGTGATTGCACTACGCTTCGCTTGGCCCGCCTCAAGCGCCGTGGCACCTACTGGCGTCACCTGCCATTCCTTGTGGGCACGACGCTTCTCTCGCTCTTCTGGTTCCTGAGCGATGCGCCGCTGACTGCCCGTCAACTCAGCGTAGTTGCGGTTGCCACCTTCATATGTGCCGTCGCCAGCATCGCGATTCTGCAAATCGGGCAAGGACCCCCGCATCCTGCGACCTCGGTTACGTCGGGCACTCATCCCCACCCCGTCAGCCCTGATCCCAGTGCGCTTCGCTTGGCCCACCCCGTTGCCACTGATCCCAACGCGCTTCGCTCGGCCCACCCCGTCACCCCTGATCCCAGTGCGCTTCGCTCGGCCCACCCCGTCGCCCCTGATCCCAATGCGCTTCGCTCGGCCCACCCCGTCGCCCCTGAGCCCACTGCGCT
>SXGU01036165.1_pt1 | contig 54057 bp, 48 predicted proteins | sample 3174531 | NCBI WGS metagenome assembly SXGU01 (sample SAMN11356863, study PRJNA531348) | freshwater metagenome | isolation source: freshwater sample F1-140 | place: China: Fuxian Lake, Yuxi | collected 2017-12-25 | reverse complement strand
TGGTGGCCATTCTCGGCGCGAATCTTCTCGAAATCCGCCATGTCGGAGTGGCGCTGGCGGAGGGTGCAATTCAACCCCTGCAACTTCTCGTCGGCGTCGGCACCTCATTCATTGTGAGTTGGATCACCTTGCGCTGGCTCATGCGCTTCATTGCTCGCGGCCAGCTGTGGGTGTTCGGGCCTTGGTGTCTTGCGGTCGGCGTTGCGGCGTTGCTGTGGCTGTGATGGACCAATCTTCGTCGCACACTTCGGACCAAGCCTCCAGCCCGGGGCCATTGCGTGCATTCCTGCGGCGCCTCAGCGCGGAGCTCTCGCTCTTCGGCGAATGCGGGCCGGCGTTTCTGCATGGAGCACCAGCGCCGGAGCTTCTCGAAGGTGTTGCTTCAAGTGCGAGCGAGCTCATCGTGCATGCGGGGGACCGGCGCGTGCGCGAAACCAGGCGCCAACTGCGTGTCACTCACCCGGTGGCCGTTGTCGGTTGTGCGCGCGACGGACAAGGGCTTCCGGTGCACGATCAGGTGGCGAGCACGGGGCTCATCAGCGAGTTGCCGGAACGCGAGAGTGCTGATGCGCTGGAACGAGCACTCTCCATGTTGGGCGATGGCGCGGATGTCGTGCTGGTGTTGCCACGCCGTGGACGTGCGGAGGAGGGACGCCTGCAACGCATGATGGCAGCGGCCTGTGGAGGCGAGGTCGTACCGGTTCCCGGTGCACCGAGTTCTCTCTTCGCACTGCGCGGGAGGCGCGTCACAACGGTCACAGTGGAGAGCACAGGCGCGGTCGCTCCGACACTGCCCGTCTCTGCCATTGTGGTGACCGAGGGCGACGACGGGCTGGAAGCCACTTTGACGGACTTGTTGCTGCGGCAGCACTACACGCCTCTCGAAGTGTTCGTGCTCGATCTCGGGGGTGCCAAGCCGCTCGACGAGAAACTGCACGGTATTCCCGCACGCAGCGCGACGCGCGTGGCTGTGTTTCCGAAGCACGGTGCATCCCTCGCGGCTGCCTTGGAGGACGCTCTCGGCGGCGTGAAAGCGCCCTTTGTGCACTGGTGTCGCGCAGGCGAACGTCTCGCGCCCCACGCGCTTGCGCAACTTGGAATGGCTCTCGAGGCGGCGCCCGACGCGGCGGCGGCCGTTGCCGACACCGCCATCCTCGAAGGTGATTCCATCGGCGACGTCATCCTCGCGGCCACGAGCTTCGAGCAACTTCTTGCAGCGAGGCAGTTCCCCACGGCATCTGTGTTGTGGCGCACCGAGAGGCTGCGCGCATCGGGAATCCCCGGCGGAAGTGCGGACCGGCTGGCGTTGGAACTCGCCTGGCAGCACGCAGCGCAAGGCCTTGCGCGTTGCCCGGGTGTGCTGGCGGGCACGAACGGGATCGGGCTCCGGGGCGCTGAGTGGCACGGATTCCTCGCGGAATGTGCCGTTCCGGCGGGAGTGTGTCCTGAGCTTGCGGCTCACATCGCGCTCCAGCGCGGTCAAGCGGAGGAGGCGTTGCAACTTGCGGCGGGTGCGGGCCCGCGCGCCTTGCTCGTCCGCGTGCAAGCACTGCTCGCACTCGGGAAGCGGGAGCAGGCCATGGCGTTGCTCGACGGTGCACTGCATTCCGGCCATGTGGAAGCTGCGCTGCTCTACCTTCTGCTGTCAGGCGCGAAACCGCAGGCCAGCGTGCGGCGCGCCCAAAACCTGATCCAGGACGCAGGCCTTGCGGATGTCCACTGGATCGATGTGTCGTGATCCATGGGGTTGGGGCTGCCGCCGCCCTTCTGGCAAGATGAGGCGCGTCCACCGCGCATGAGCAAGCCGCCTCCACCCACTCTGTGTCACTGCATGGGTGTGGACATCGACACGGTGCGCCGCGTCATCCGCGAGCACGAACTCGACCATGTGCGGGAAGTCACCGCACATTGCCGTGCGGGAGGCGGGTGCAAGAGTTGTCACGTGGAAATCGTGGAGCTCATCGTGGCGGATCAGGTTTCCAGAGGCTCATTCCTGCGGCGCTTGCTGCGGCGGCTGACAGGACGCGCATGAGGACGATCTACCTCGACAACAACGCCACGACCGCGCCTCACCCGACGGTGATCGAGGCCATGCGGCACGTGCTGGAGCATGTTCCAGGCAACCCCTCTTCGATTCATGGGCCGGGCCAGGCTGCTCGCGCGGTCGTGGATGCCGCCCGTGTGGACGTGGCGGCCCTCCTGGGTGCGCGTCCCACGGAGATCGTGTTCACTTCCGGTGGAACAGAAGCCATCAACACGGCCTTGCATGCCTGCGTGCAGTCCGCGCCAACCGGTTCGCGTCGCATCATCCGCAGTACGGTCGAACACGAGGCGGTGATCGAGGCGGCTCTCCATGGTGCCGATGAGGTGAGCGTCGTGGGTGTGGACGCGGAAGGCCGTCTCGATCTCGCGGGCCTTGCGCGGGAACTCGCTCGGCCGGCCTGTTGCGTCTCGTTGATGCTCTCGAACAACGAGACAGGCGTGCTGCTCCCCATTCAGGAGGCCGCCGCGCTCGCGCGTGCTGCGCGTGTGCCCTTGCATGTGGATGCCGTGCAAGCCGTCGGCAAGAGCGTGTTGAACGTCGAGGAGATCGGCTGCGACTACCTGTCCATCGCGGCGCACAAGTTTCATGGCCCGAAGGGTGTGGGGGCACTGTTCGTGCGGCGTGGTGCGGCCTTTGTGCCGTTGCTGCGTGGCGCGAGCCACGAAAGCGCGCGTCGCGCCGGCACCGAGAACACCGCGGCACTTGCGGGGATGGCGGCCGCAGCACGCGTCATGGGCTGCGGAATCAGTGAACGGCGCGCCCACTTGCGTCAACTTACGGTGCGGCTCGAAGCCCTGCTCGCGGACATTCCCGGAGTGCGTTTCCAGGGAGCCGGTGCCGAGCGCATGCCGGGTACCACAAACGTGGCGTTTGAAGGTCTCGAAGGCGCTGGCGTAGTGCTCCGTCTTGCGCGCGAGGGTATCGCCATCAGTTCGGGCTCAGCGTGCAGCGCGTCGATGGGCGGGGGCAGTCACGTTCTCGAAGCCATGGGGGTGCCTTACAGCCATCTGTTCGGAGCGATCCGCGTGTCCCTTTGCAAGCAAAACACTGCGGACGAGATCGATTTGGCCGCCGCAGCGATTGCCCGCGCGGTTCTGGCTCTCCGCGAACTTCTGCCGGGTGTCTGAATCCGCGCTCTTGCGCGGCAATGTACTTTTTTCCGCTCGATCCGGGATTGTGGCCGTGATTACTTGCCGCGGAGCGGCGGGATGTCGAAAAAAACCACGGTCTTCCATCGCGATGATCGGAATCTTGAAAGCTCTCTTTGTGCGCGGGCTGCTTGTGGCAGCAGCAGGCTGGGCCCTCTTCCAGGTGTTCTTCCTTGAGGAGTGGCCAGCGCGCGACTTCCGCCAGGAACTCGCCGTCAGCGGCAAGCTGCACGCGGATGAGGAACTCTGGGTCGAAGTGGCGCTGCAGCGCATGGTGCTCGAGGTTCATCAGGGTGAGGAGGTCCTCTTGCGTTGCGACATCGGCTACGGCAAGGGTCCTATCGGTCGATCCGGCTCGGAAGCCGGCACACCTCTGGGGGAGTATCGCGTCATGGCCCGCGAACGGCGCACATCCGTGTTCGGTCGCGGAGCGCGCTTTCTCAGACTGGATTACCCGAGCGAGCAGGACGCCGATGCCGCGCTCACTGGCGGCCAGATCACTCCAGACGATTGGCAGCGCATCCAGCAGGCCCACGCAACGGGAGCAGCACCTCCGGTGGACACCCCGCTCGGAGGTCCCATCGGCATCCAGGGGAATCTCTTCGCATTCTCCGGACGCTGCTTCACCGACGGCAGTGTGGCTCTCGACAACGGAGATCTTGTGGCTCTCTTCGACCTGATACCGGCAGGAACGCGTGTGCTGATCAACGATCGTTGACCGGTAACATGGGGCCGTGAACGACGCCCCCAAGGGACATCCCGCAGCGCCCGATGATCTGCTGCCGCTCGAACTCTGTCGTGTGTTGCCGGCGCGGGACAGCGCGGGACTCGTTCTTTCCGGTGGCGGCAAACGCTTCATCATCTTCATCGGGCCTGGCGAAGCGGCTGCGGTGCTCCGCGAACTGAAGAAGGAACTGCCCGCGCGCCCCCTGACCCACGATCTTCTCGCCTGGATTCTCGCGGGTTACGACATCCAGGTGGAAAGCGTCGTGATTTCCTCCGTGGTGAACGGGGCCTTCTGCAGCACTCTCACTCTTCTGCGCAAGGTCGGTGCGGAGGAGGATCGTGTCCGCCTCGACGCCCGCGCGTCCGATGCCATCGTGCTGGCCCTGCGTCATGGCGTTGCATTGCAGGTCACCCGCCGCGTCCTTGATGAGGTCGAAGACGTCTCGAAGATGCTTGCGGAACTCGAGGAGCAGATCGAGAAGCAGGCTCAGAGCGGCGAAGACGACGCTGCAGGATCAGCCGGCGAGGCGAGCGGCGAGTCCACGCCGCCTCTGCTCTGAACCGGCCAGGCGCCGGGGTCGAACAGCAGCAGCGCGACGCCCGCCGTGGCGAGGTCCACCAAGTCCGCGCCACCCAAGGTGAGGAGCATGAGCAGCGCGGGAAGCAGGCGCCGCGCGGTGCGTGGGGCTCTCAGCGCGACCATGGACGCCCAGGCGAGCACGGCGAGGCCCGCTGTCGGCGGAAGCACCTCGAAGCGGAGAGGCGCGAGGCGCGCGGCGTTGGCAGCCAACTCCGGAAACACCTCGAGGAGCGCGATGGTGAGAAGCGCGGCGAGGGCCGGTTGGACGTTCTTCCAGCTTCCGAGGCCGATGCCCAACAGCACGAAACTCGCGATGAGGAGAGCGTCCGTCGTCCACGCGCTTGCGGGGCCGTGGGGCAGCACGGTGCTCGCAGTATCTCCGCAGGCGGCCAGAGCGAGCGCTGCAGCAAAGGGCCGCAGTGTTGGCGAGCGAACGGTCGCGAGGAGCGCTCCAAGGCCGATGACGATGCGTCCGTAGAACGAGGCCTCTGAACAAAGGGGATGAAGCGCCGCGAGAGCCGCGGCGGTCACGAAGAGCCGGGCAGTGCGGCCGAGATCCCTGTCTTGCGGAACTCGTGCTGCTGCCAATGCACATCCCGCGACCACAAGCAGGACGCAGCGGGTGGCGAGCACCACAGGTGCCAGCAGATCCGCGGCGGCAGCCGCGTCGCCCGTCCAGTCGGTCGCACCGGCGCAGTGGAGCAGCGGTCGGCAGAGCAGGATGTCCGCCAAGGTCACCGCGATGCCCGGAACGAAGGCCACGCGCAAGGCGCGCGCGGCGAGCGTCGATTCCGTTTGCTCCGACACTTGATCCACTGAGGGTGTCCTGTACCCTTTCACGCGCGCGGCGACAAGCCCGCCGGGAGGAGCACATGCTGCTGGGACGCGTGGTGGGCACGGTGTGGGCGACCCGGCACGAGCCATCTCTCGACAACGCGCGGTACCTCATCGTGCGGGCCATCAAGCCCGACGGCAAGCTCCTCGACACATTCGTTGTGGCCGTTGACGCCGTGGGTGCCGGCGTCGGCGAGCGCGTGCTCGTGGCGCAGGGGTCCAGTGGCCGCCAGACTGAAGCGACCAAGAACCGGCCCGTCGATGCCGTGGTGATGGCCATCATCGATGACCTCGAAGTCGTGGATCGCGATTGGGCTACCGAGGACGCGCGCCCGCGGCGCGTGAAGGGCTGACAGGAATGGAGCGCGAGGCGCTGAAGAGCCTGGTGCTGGCCACACTGCGCGAGCACCTCACAGGTCCGGTCGCCCCTGACAAGGCGCCTGAGTCCGCACCTCTCGGACTCGTGACGGAACAGGATGTTCTCACCGCGCGTGCTGAGAGCCGGCCCGTGCGCATCACACCCCGCGCCATCGTGACGCCCCTCGCGCGTGAGACTGCCGAGCGCTACGGCGTGGTCCTTGATGCCACTGTCGTCGCGGCGGCTGCTCCCGGCAGCGCGGCGCCGGTGGCGGCGGCCAAGGCCGCGGCCGTGTCGGTGACCTGTGTCAGTTCATCCGCGCCGCTTGAGGACACCGTGGCGCTTGCCAGCGATCACGGCGGATTCGCGCTCAAGCAGTTGCTCGCGCGCTTCCTCACGGATGAAGCTCGCTGCCGTGTGCTCGATCTCGGAACGCACAGCGCAGAGTCCGTGGACTACCCGGATTTCGCACACAAATTGGCCGCATGCGTAGCCCGGGGTGAGGCCCGTTTCGGCGTCTGCGTCGATGGCATGGGACTCGGTTCCGCGATGGCCGCGAATCGGCACAAGGGAGTGCGTGCCGCCACCTGTCGCGAAGTGCTTGAGGCCGTGAATGCCCGCGAGCACAACGACGCGAACGTGCTTTGTCTCGGCGGACGTGTTCTCGGTGACCTGCAGGCGAAGGCGCTCGTGTCGGTCTTCTTGGCGACACCCTTTGCCGGAGGCCGTCATGCGGCCCGTGTAGCCAAGATCGAGTCTGGCGCATGCTGATGGGCCGCGTCATCGGATCGGTGTGGGCGACGGTGAAACACGAACCGCTCGCGGGCGCGCGTTTCGTCCTGTTGCAACCCCTCGATGCGCAGCAGAACAACGCCGGCGATGTGCTCGCCGCTCTCGACACCGCGTCCTCAGGTCCGGGTGATCTGGTGACGTACACGACGGCCTATGAAGCCGTGCTGCCTTGGAGGGAGAGGCATCCTGAAGTGGACGTGGCGGCCGTGGACGCGTGTGTCGTGGCGGTCATCGACCGCGTCGACGTCGGAGCGAAGCCATGATTCTCGGCCGCGTCCAAGGTGCAGTGCATGCCACGCAGAAGAATGCGCATCTCGACGGTGCGAAGCTGCTTCTGGTCACGCCGGTGGGGCTCGACGGCGTCGCCCGCGGCGCACCACTCGTCTGCATGGACCGCGTGGATGCCGGACCTGGCGATCTCGTGCTGGTGAATCGCGAGGGCGGCGGCGCGCGCATTGTGCTCGCAGACGAATCCACTCCCGTGCAGGCGCTTGTCGTGGCCGTGGTGGACAACGTGGAGCTGGCTTCATGAATCTCGACGCCAAGGCCATGGATGCACTGGCGGAGCGCATCGTCGACGAAGTGCTCGCGCGTCAGAACGCTGCGCGTGCGCAGCAACGCGACAAGGTCTGCGGCAATTGCCAAGGGCAGTGCGTGCGCCAGTGTTCGTTCAAGCTGGATGATTTTCTCGCGGCCGGGGTGGCACGACTGGGCGCCGGTCCCGGGGTCGGTGCCCCCAGACCCGCGCTCGCGGCACTCATCGATCACACGCTGCTCAAGCCTGACGCGACGGAGGCCGAAGTTGACCGTCTCTGTGCCGAAGCGGCGGAGCACGGGTTCGCATCCGTGTGCGTGAATCCGGTGTTCATTGAACGCTGCCGTCGCAAGCTCGAAGGCTCGGCGGTGCGCACCTGCACCGTCATCGGGTTTCCCCTGGGTGCAACGCTGCCCGAGGTGAAGGCGCACGAAGCACGTCTGGCTCAGGATCTGGGCGCCGAGGAACTCGACATGGTCATCCCGGTCGGACTCCTCAAGTCAGGACGACAGGATCTCGTGCGCGCGCACATCGAGGCGGTTGTGGCAACACGTCGCGCCGGTGGAGTGGTGAAGGTCATCATTGAAACGAGTTTGCTGACGGATGACCAGAAGCGGGCCGCCTGCCGCATCGCGAAGGATGCGGCCGCCGATTATGTGAAGACCTCCACGGGCTTCAGTGGCGGCGGTGCCACTGCCAAGGACATTGCGCTCATGCGCGAAGTGGTCGGCCCGGCCATGGGGGTCAAGGCCAGCGGTGGCGTCAAAGACCTCGCGGCCATGCAAGCCATGCTGGCGGCAGGTGCCACACGCATCGGCGCCAGCGCAGGCGTGCGCATCGTCAAGGAATCCTCGACGTGAGTGCCGGTGCGCCACGTGGCGGCGAGGGGCGCGCGTACCACATCGGGCTCTTGGCCGGCGAAGTCGCGGAGGAGCTTCTGCTCGTCGGTGACCCGGCACGCGCCGATCGCATCGCGGCGCGCTTCGACTCCGTGCGCGTGAGCACACGTTGCCGGGAATACGTGACGCACACCGGACCGTTCCGGGGGCGCGAAATCTCCGTCATGGCGACTGGCATGGGGCCGGACAACACCGAGATTGCGCTGGTGGAGTTGAAGCCGCTGCTCGCGCAGCCGACCGTGATTCGCGTCGGAACCACCGGGGCCTTGCAGCGCGATATCCAACTCGGGGAACTCGTGATCTCACGTGAAGCTCTCCGCCTCGAGTCGGTCACCGGCTTCTGGGTGGAGCCCGAGTTCAAAGCCCGTGCAAGCGGCACGGTGGCAGAGGCCCTCGTGGCCAGTGCCCGGAACCTCAACGCGGCCGTGCATCAGGGCCTCACAGCCACAGCGCCGTCGTTCTATGGCGCTCAAGGCCGGAGTGTGGGAACGGTGGTGCCGCGTGATCCGGGGCTGCTCGATCGTCTCGCTGCGCAGGGCGTGCTCAACATGGAGATGGAGACTTCCGTCTTGTTCGTTCTCGGCGAACTCCTCGGCATGCGGACGGGGGCTGTGTGCGCAGTGATCGGAAACCGCGCGACCGACAGATTCCTGGATGATCCCGCCGCGAAACACGCGGCCGAAGATCGAGCGACGGAAGTCGCGCTTGGCGCCCTCGACCTGCTCCGTCGGGCCGGAGCAGTGGGCGGTTCAGAAGCGCGCCCGGCCTGAGCCTCTCCGGAATTCAGAGCTGCTGAGGTCCGAAGTGCTCGGGCAGGAGCGCGCGCAGCGTCGTGCGGGCGACGATGGTGCCGGCGTCATCCGCGCGCAGAACTTCGAGTTCGATGCCGAACTCCGACAGCACCTGCCGGCAGGCGCCACAAGGAGCAGCGGCGCCGCGCGACACCACGGCGATGCGTCGGAACTTCCGTGCACCCGCGGCGATGGCTGCGCCAAGGGCGTTGCGCTCGGCGCACACGGTCAGCCCGAAGCTCGCGTTCTCGACGTTGCACCCGCTGAACACTCGCCCGTCCGTGCTCTCGAGGGCTGCTCCGACGGCAAACGAGGAGTAGGGCGCGTGGGCGTGCGCCCTCGCAGCGACTGCGGCACTCACCAACAGATTCTCATCGATGGTCATGCCCGGCCTCCCGTGGCATCAATGGCACGGGCGAGCCCCGTCTCCAGCAACATGCCGAGAACATGGGCAGCCTTCTGCCCTTCAGCGAGCACTTCTTCATGCCGCAGCGGAACTCTGGAGATGCCTGCCGCGAGATTCGAAAGCATGGAAATGCCGAGTACGGGAATGCCGCGCGCCGCGGTCACGATCGCTTCCGGCACGGTGGACATGCCTACGGCATCCGCACCGAGGAGACGCAGCATGCGCACCTCGGCGGGCGTTTCGTACTGCGGGCCTCGGAGCATTGCATAGACACCTTCGCGCAGCGTGACACCGCGTTCATCGGCCACGCTGCGGAAGGCGCGGCGTGCAGCGACGGACCAGACGTTGCTCATGTCCGGGAAGCGCGGCCCATCCGCGGGATCGTGAGCTCCTTCGAGGGGTGAGCCGCCGGAGAGATTCAGGTGGTCCGCGATGAGCATGAGCTCCCCCGGACGAAAATCGCGCTGGATGGCTCCCGCTGCGTTGGTGAGGATGACCAGTCGTGGACCAGTTGAGAGGACGTGGCGCAGAGCGCGCGTGACAACGCCGAGGTTGTGTCCTTCGTACAGGTGGAGGCGCCCCGAGAGCACGAGCACGCGGCGTCCGCCGAGAGTGCCGCAGAGGATCTCGCCGCCGTGACCGCTGACGGCCGCGACAGGCACGCCGGGAAGTGCCGCTTGCGGTTGCACGCAGGCATCCTGCACGCGGCTCGCCACAGCCCCGAGCCCGCTGCCGAGTACGAGTACGGCTTCGGGCTGGAAGCCACCGAGCACTTCGCGCACGCGCGTTTTGTCATCCATGGAGAAACGCTCCGGCAATCGTGGCGGTCATGCAATTCGCGATGGTTGCGGCGAACATCGCCCGCAGTCCGAGACGCGCCACGTCTTCACGGCGCTCTGGCGCAAGAAGAATCGTGCCGCCAATGGTGATGCCCACGGTGCTGAAATTCGCGAAGCCGCAGAGCGCATAGGAACTGATGATCGACGCCCGCGGGGAGAGCGCCTCGGCGTGCAATGAACCGAGATCCTTGAAGGCGATGAATTCGTTGAGCGAGAGCTTGGTGCCGAGGAGCGCGCCCACGCCGTGGCAGTCCGCCCAGTCCACGCCCATGGCCCAGGCGACGGGCGAGAAGAGCCAGCCGAAGATGCGCTGGAAGGAGAGTGGTTCACCACCAAGGTCCACCAGTCCCAGCATCCAGTTCAAGGCGGCGACGATACTGACGAATGCGATCAACATGGCTGCCACGTTCCAGAAGAGCTTGAGCCCTGTGGTGGTGCCTTCGGTGATGGCATCAATGACATTCACTGCTTTGCGCTCGATGCGGAGCGGCACTCTGCCCGCTGTGGTCGAGACATCCCGCTCCGGCAACAGCAGGCGCGCCGCCACGAAGGCTGCGGGGGCGGACATGAAGCTCGCAGCGAGAATGTGGCCGGTGTAAGAAGGGCCAAGGAAGCCGACGTAGGCGCCAAAGACGGAACCAGCCACGGTGGCATAGCCGCCGACGAGCAGACTCGTCAGTTCCGCGCGGGTCATTCCGGCCACGTAGGGCTTGACCGCGATGGGCGCCTCCGTCGGGCCGACGAAGACATTGGCTGACATGGCCAGGGCCTCGGCGCCACTCACGCGCATCAACGTGGTCATGACGCGGGCCATGAGCCAGACGATCACCTGCATCACGCCGAGGTGGTAGAGGAGCCCCATCACGGCACTGAAGAAGATGATGCTGATGAGGCCCGTGAACGCGAAGATGTATCCAGACTGGCCCGCGGGATCGGCGAGAGAGCCGAACACCATTCTTGCACCCTCGCCTGCGAACCCGAGGAAGCGCGTGGCGGCATCGCCGAGCCACTGCAAGGTCGACTCGCCCCAGCTCGTACGCAGCACGAACCAGGCGACCAGCACCTGCATCAGGATGCCCCCGAGGATGGTGCGCCAGTCCACGCGGCGTTGGCAGCCGCCGAGACACCACGCGAGCAGGAGGAAGACGGTCAGGCCGAGGAATGCGCGCGCCAACGTCATGGGGCTGCATTGTCGGGAGTGCAGAGAGGTGCGTCAACTGCGCGGCTACGATCTCTTCATGCACGCGGACCCGACCATTTTCCGGCGTTACGACATTCGCGGTGTGGCGGGCAGGCAGTTGACCGAGGAATTGGCCGAGGGCGTGGGTCGCGCGCTTGGCTCACGCATCCGGCGCGCCGGAGGGACGACTGCGGCTCTCGGTCGCGATGTGCGCGAGAGTTCTCCGGGCCTCGCAGCCGCGGTGGCACGCGGATTCGCTGCGGCCGGCTTGCAGGTCCTCGATTTCGGCATCGTGCCGACGCCCGTCTGGATGCACGGCCTGGTGAAGCGCGCCGCCGGAGGCGGCATCATGGTCACCGGCTCGCACAATCCGCGTCACGACAACGGCCTCAAGTGTTGCCTCGGGGCTGCATCGCTCTGGGGTGCTGACGTGACGAGTCTTCGCACCCAACTTCTCGCAGGCGATTTCGAGCACGGCGCTGGCAGCGTGGAGCAGGTTGATTGGCTCTCGCGTTACATGGCCGAACTGTGTGCGGCGTTCCCACTTCAGCCAGGGCTTCATGTCGCTGTGGATTGCGGCAACGGAGTGATGGGGCCCGTGGTGCTGGAGGTCTTGCGTCGCCAAGGCTGCCGGGTGGAGGCGCTCTACTGCGAGCAGGATGGGACCTTCCCGAATCACATCCCGGACCCGGAAGTGCCGCGCTACATGGAGGCGCTCGGAGCCCGCGTGCGCGCGAGCGGAGCTGCGGCAGGGCTCGGATTCGATGGCGATGGTGACCGGGTGGGGATTCTCGATGAACGCGGTGTGAAACACTCCGCGGACCGCGTGTTGGCCCTCTTCGCGGAGGAACTCCTGCCGCGTCACCCCGGCGGCATCGTGCGCTTTGATGTGAAGTGCTCGGACTTTCTCGCCGATCACGTGCGGGCGCTCGGCGGCCAGCCGGTCATGGGGGAGACGGGCCACTCGCTCCTCAAACGCGACATGAAAGCTCTCTGCGCCGTGCTCGGGGGTGAACTCAGTGGGCACATCATCATCAACGAAGGCTGGCCTCCCATCGACGACTCGTTGCTGAACGGTCTGTTCTTTCTGCGCATCCTGCAGCAGCGTGGTGCGGCTGCATCCCATCTCTTTGCGCGCTGTCCGCAACTGGCGTCCACCAGCGAGATCAAACTCCCTTGTGCTGATGCGGTGAAGGAGTCCGTTGTTGCGGCACTGGCAGACACATTTGCCGCGTCGCACGATGTGTTGCGCATCGACGGTGCACGGGTGCGCACGCAGGAGGGTTGGTTTCTCGTGCGTGCCAGCAACACCACGCCCAATCTGACGGTGCGCCTCGAAGCGCCGGATCATGCAGCCCTGCTGCGCCAGAGGGACATGTTGGTTGCCGCGCTGCGCAGGCATCCGGAAGTGGATGTCGCACCGCTCGCGTCGGAGGTTCAGCCATGAGAAGCCTGTTGTTCCTCGTTGTCTGCACCGTGTCATGCCTCGCGCAGGACCTCGTACGGGTGCGGGCACTCGAACACGCGCGCAGCACGGATGTGACGGCCTGGCGCGAGGTGCTGGCGGCGCCGGAGGCAGCGGTGCATTCCGCAGCCCTCATCGGGCTCGGGCGTGTCGGGGATGCGAGGCTCTTTCCGCTGCTCGCCGAGGAAGTTCGCGTCCTCACGCCTGAAGCGGCGCCAGAACTTCGGGTTGCGGCGACGCTGGCTGTGGCCTTGAACGCGAGCCCCGCGCTACTGCCCGAACTTGCGCGCAGTGTCGGTGGGGCGGCACTGGCTTTCGCGGCTGGAATCTGCGGCGCTTTGCCCGCGGGTCCTGAACGGGAGCTGGTGCTGACTGCGCTGCGCTCCGGCGAGCGCGCCGTGCTCTTGCCCGGTGGTGTGAGCGACCTTGTTGTGGCGCGCCTTCTCTATGGTGGTCGCTATGGCGATCCCGATCTTCTGGATCTCGCGCGCAGCGTCTTCAGCGCCGCGGCGGCGGCGGAATCAGCCGAGGATGCTCCTCATCCGGAACGCTTGCATGCGGCCCTGTTCAGCTTGCAGCGCGGAAAGGCGAAGCCAGCAGCGGAGTGGCGGGCCAGGGTGGCGCCGTTGCTCCTGCATGCAGACACGCGGGTCGCGGGTCGCGCTGCGCGGGTTCTCGCATTGCTTGTTGATGCTGATGCCCGCGATGCGGCCGTGCTTGTGGCCGCGGAGGAAACAGGCGGTGCGAGGGGTGCGCGCATCGAGCGTCTGCGGGCTCTCGGTGCGTTGACCTTGGCGTCCGCGCGCGGGGTCATTCTCAAGGCCCTCGCGAGTGGCGATGTTGCTCTGGAACGCACCGCGTTCGAAAGCCTTGCGGCAGGGGCGGCGAGTCTTGCCCCGGAGGACCGTGCGGCTTTCGCAACGCGCGCGAAGGCAGCCGCGGATGCGGACCCAAATCGCGAAGTGCAGCGCGCGGCGGTGCTGGCTCTCGCTGCGCTGGATCCAACGGGATTCCCCGGGGCGGCCCGGCAGTGGCGTTTGGCCCGGCCTTGGACAGTCCGCGCCAGTGCAGGCGCGGCCTTCGCGCGGCTCCTGCCCCAGGAGGGTGTCCATTTCTGCATTCAGGAGGCGCTGCGAGACTGTGACCCTCGTGTCAAAGCCGCCACGCTGGAGGCTGTCGCCGAGCGCATGGGAGGTGGGAACGCCGACGTCATCGGATTGCTCGCGCTGGTGTGTCCAACTCCGTTGCATGGGCCGGGTGCCGCGTTCGCGCTCTTCGTGCCGCGCGTGGAGGATCCTGTCATGCTGGCCCAGTGGGCGCGCATCGTGAGCGCCTGGGTCAAGGTGACGACGCTGACTCCGCGGGAGCAGGGCTGGGTGAGCGAGTTCATCCAGCAAGCTTGCCGACACATCAAGAGCCACGATGTGGAGTGTCGGCAGAGCCTCGTGGATCTGGCCGTCACCGCGGAGTGTCAAGCAGAGTTGGAGTACTTCGCGCAGACAGCAGAACCTTCCATCAGGCAGCGCGCGCTTGCAGGTCTCCATCGGGAAGCTGATCCAACGCACTGGAGAATGAGAGCGGCCCCGCTCCGCGCAGCCGATCTGCCGCGAGAAGCGACGCTGCAAACCTCGCGCGGCAACATCGTGCTCGAGCTCTTCCCGGATGAGGCGCCGGCAACTGTCCAGAACTTCACGACCCTCGCGCGCGAGGGCTTCTACGACGGGATGCCGTTCCACCGGCGCGTGCCCGGGTTCGTGGCCCAGGCGGGTTGTCCGCGCGGCGATGGCTGGGGCGGGCCGGAGTACACCATCCCCTGCGAGTTGAACGCGCGCAGCTACCGGCGCGGCACTCTCGGCATGGCGCTCGCGGGCAAGGACACGGGCGGCAGCCAGTGGTTCCTCACCCTCGAAGACGCACCGCATCTCGACGGCCGTTACACACTCTTCGGCGCGGTGCGCTCCGGCTTCGATGTGATGGACGCCCTCACTGAGGACGATCTCATCGTGACGGTCTCTTGCGCACCCGCTGTGCGCTGAGGGGTGCTGCCATGCGCTGCGGCGCTGGTCGCTGCCGCGCACGACCGACGCCGTTCAGCGGAGATGAGCGAAGCCCTGCACGAGCAGCAACACTGGCGGTGCGCCGCGGGCCTGCTCCAGAGCTGTGGTGCGGACAACGCGTCCGCGGACGCGCACCTGACGGCTGCGTCGCTGCACCTCCAGGAGTCCCGGATCATCACCACGGACCACGAGATGCACCCGCTTCCACAGGTACTCGGCGCCACCGCGCCTTTGCGTGTGCGGCAATGCCAGCACTCTCGCCGGCATGATGAAGCGCACATTGCGCCCCAGTTCCGTCAGGCCGCCGCTTTTCAAGAAGGCCTCCAGGCGGACCCCTTCGAGAGGTACATCGGATCCCTGCGCAGGCAGGGCGCCGAGCACGAGCAATCCGAGCAGCAACGGCAAGCAGCGCATCTCCGGGTACCGGAGCACAGGGGCAGGGGACTCGTGTTTGCCTTCAAGAAAGTGTGCCAGCTGGGCAGAGACTCTTCAGTGTGCACTCGGCGCAGCGCGGCCTGTTGGCGATGCAGATGGCCCGGCCATGCAGGATCAAGCGGTGCGAGAATCCGATCCAGCGTTCCTCGGGCAGCAGCGCCATGAGATCCTCCTCGATGCGCTTCGGATCTTCGGCTGCGGTGAGTGCGAGCAATCCCGAGAGACGTTGCACGTGCGTATCCACGACCACGCCGGAGACGATGCCAAAGGCCGTGCCGAGCACGACATTGGCTGTCTTTCTTGCGACGCCGGGAAGTTCGAGGAGCGCGGCCATAGTGCGCGGCACGTCACCGCCGTGCTCGCGCAGCAGTTTCTCCGCCGTGGCATGGATGTTCCTGGCTTTGGCCCGGAAGAAACCCGTGGAGTGGACGAGCCTCTCCAGTTCGGTGAGTTCGAGCGCCGCGATGCTGGCGGCGTCAGGAGCGACCCGAAACAGCTCCTCGGTCACGAGGTTCACGCGCGCATCAGTGCATTGAGCCGAGAGGATGGTGGCGACGAGCAACTGGAATGGCGTCCGATGCTCCAGCGCGCATTCGGCGTCCGGGTAGCAGCGCTGGAGCAGATCATCGACGGCCACAGCGCGTGCGGCACGTCGGTCAACGGATGCGCGCGGGGCGGAAGGCTTCGTGCGCTGCCGACCCTGCGGGGAAGCCACCGGCTGGGCGCGCCTCTTCTCAGCCTTGCGCTTCATGATCCGTGACCGGGCGGCGCCCCGCGATGCCATCGTGGAGTCCGTGCCACCAGTCGATATCCGCCTCCCCATGCTTCCAGCACAGGAAAGCGAAGTCATCGTCGTGCCAGGTATAGAAGTCGATCAGCCCCGTGGCCGGATCCTTGAGCACCGCGCCAAGGGAGTTCATTTCTGCGAGCGTGGTGCGGAAGGACTCCTCGAGGGCCGTGCGCTCCGCGGATTCCGGCAGCGAATCACCGGCGGATTCCTCGCGCGCCATGTCCCTGATGCGCGCCGTGAGCTCCATCAAGCGCTCCACGAGTGGGCGTACATGCACAAGTCTCTTCCGCGCTTCCGCGAGGGTGAGCACTTCGGTCGTTGTGTTCAGGCGTCCCATCCACGGCCTCCCGGCCGGTGCACGAGAGAGAGGAACTCCGCGCGCGTCTTCGCATCTTCCCGGAAACTGCCGAGCATGGCACTGGTGACGGCGCAGGAATTCTGTTTCTGCACGCCGCGCATCATCATGCAGAGGTGTCTGGCCTCGATGACCACGCCGACTCCGCGCGGTGCGAGGGTCTCTTGCAACGCCTCAGCCACCTGCAGCGTGAGGCGTTCCTGGACCTGCAGTCTTTTCGCGAACACATCCACGAGGCGGGGCAGCTTCGAAAGCCCGATGATGCGGCCGTTCGGAATGTAGGCCACGTGCGCCCTGCCGAAGAATGGCAGCATGTGGTGCTCGCAGAGGCTGTAGATCTCGATGTCCCGCACCACGACCATCTCTTCGCCACTCTCGTTGAAGATGGCTTCGTTCACCACATCCGCGATGCTCATGTGGTAGCCACTGGTGAGATCGAGCAGTGAGCGCGCGACCCGCTCGGGCGTCTTCACGAGGCCTTCGCGCGCGGGGTCCTCGCCAAGCAGTTTCAGCTGCTCTTCGATCAGGGGCGTGAGACGCGGTGTCATGGGGTTCATGCGAGCTCCGGTCCGGTGTATTCCACCACGTTGTTTTCGGATTCCTTCACGCGCACGAGATGCAGACGTGCGGGCTGGACATGGGGCCGAACGGCATCCCAGATGGCGATGGCGAGATTCTCGGTGGTGCTGAGGCGGCCGTCGAGGAGACCTCCGGCCTCATCGAGACTCTTGTAATGCGTGCGCGCGAGCACTTCACGTTCGAGGATCTCGCGCAGCGTGCGGAGGTTCATCACCATGCCCGTGACCGGATCGGGCCGGCCTTCCACCATCACCTCGACCTCGTAGTTGTGGCCGTGGCCGTGCGGGTGATTGCACTCGCCGAACAGGCGCCGATTCTCGTCCTCGCTGAGCGCGGGATTGTGGAGGCGATGCGCTGCAGAGAATTGGATGCGCTTGCTCAGGACCAGCATGGCGCTTCTTTTAGCAGGCACCATGCAGCAGGGGCGCGGGACGCCCCTGACCTCGTCAGTTCGTGGCGGGAGTCGGGGGAGGCGTGCTGCGACGCTGTCTCAGCATTACCGCCACAAAGAGCGCGACCTCGATGACAGTGAAGCCCCACATCCAGGAGGGGATTTCCTTCGAGGAATTGGCGGCCGCGTAAGAGTGCTGTCCGCTCTGGAAAAAGTTGGTGCCGTAGTAGCACCAAAGCAGAGCCCAGCCGCCCGCCATGGTGCCGAGAGCCGTGCCGAGGTCCTTCAACCAGCCGGCCCAGCGTCCGTGCACCACGACCATGAAGACCAGCCACATCACGAGGGCGCCCACTTCCTTCGGGTCCCAGCCCCAGAAGCGGCCCCACGACGCATCTGCCCACACACCGCCCAGCACGATGCCTGTGAAGAGCAGCACTTCTCCCGGCGGAATGGCGAGCCATGCGGCGCGTGCGAGTTGTTCCTGGGATTCGCCCTTGCCGAGTCCGAGGGCGTAGCGCACCAGCCAGATCTGGCCCAGCACGAACGAGAGCCCGAGCAGCGCGTAGCTCGTCATGATGGCGGGCACGTGAATGTGGATCCAGTCGTTGTTGATGAGCACGGGCCGCAGCGTGGAAATCGCGGGCTGCATGAAGTCCGGGTTGCGCGTGGCCACGAAGAGCCCCGCAAAGGCGACGAGAGATCCTGCGCACAGGAACCAGCCGCGACGCAGGAACAGATCGAGGATGAGGCCGAGAAGACCGGCACTGCCCGCGACAAAGAGCATGGATTCGTAGAAGGTGCCGATGAGCGCGCGCCCGGAGAGCACGGTGCGCTCATGCAGACCGAAGATCATGTAGCCCGTGGCGAGGAGGAGCGGCAGCATCGCAGCAAAGAAGATCCAGCGAGCGCGCGGCGCTGCGAGTGCGACGAGGGCGAGCAGGAAGGCTGCGAAGAACCACCACACGGCGTTCTCGAAAGGCCGTACAGCGTTGAGTTTGATCTCGCGCTCCATGGATTCGAGGCCGGGGAAACCGCCCGTTCCCTCCGGGTATCCGAGAGCCTTTGCACCTTGCAAGACCTTCGCACTTGCGGCGGCGAAGGCCTTGGCATTGCGCGCATCGAAGGCCTGATCGAGCTCCTGCATGGCCGTGATGAACGCCGTCACCAGCGCGGGGGCGTGTCCTGACCCAGGCACTTCCGCGGGCGAGATCCAGCGGTACTTCGCGCCCTTCTGCGGGGCTTGCACCGGCGGTGCGCAAGGCAACCAGCCGCCGAGGCTCTTCGCGCCTTCCCAGCCACCGTCGATGCCGGCAATGGAGCCGAACATGCTGCTGCGTGCGTCGAGGCGGAGCGCCTCCGTGTGCAACTGCGAGTGTCGCGCTTCGGGCAGCGCGCGAGCTTCCTTCAGCAGCGCGTCGAGCTGCTTGTTCTCGGCGAGTTCGTCGAACGAACGAAACGATTCCGCTGCTGAGCCCACGGCGAAGCCGAGATGCGCCGAGAGTTCGCTGGAGGTGAGGCGGATGACCCGCTCCTTGCGCGCGATCTCCGGTGCGCAGCGCCAGTGCAGGAACCACAACATCGACTCGCAATTGTGAAAGCGTCGTGCTCCGGTGATGCGCTCAACCCACTCCAGTGCGAGGGAATCGAGCGGCTTGTAGCGTTCGCCTTCCAGCACCGGGAGCTGCCGGATGGTGGACAGGTCGAGGCCACCCGCATCCACTTCCTGAGCGTTGACGACCGTGATGACGAGAGCAAGGAGTGCGAGGACTCTCATGGCGATCCCTTCCGGGCCGGGTCGAGACGCGGCCCCAACCAACGCACGACAAGCACGGATTCGAGCACCACGCCGAGGGCGATGGCCAGTGCTCCCAAACCTTGCACGGGCCCCGGAGGGAGGAGCGAGATGACCAACACGCCGGGGAGCGTGCTGGCGAGCGCCAGTGCGACAGCGAGCTGTGCTGCACCGAAGCGCGCGAAGGACGTCTTGCTGGCAGCCCAGCGACCCAGTTGGCGCAGGAATGGCTTCTGGAAGAACACCAGCACCATGCCGAGTGAAAGCAGCGCGCAGGCGGGGTAGATCACCGGCAAGCCGGGGTCGCGGTTCACCTGCAGAATGGTCGTCTCGCCGTTCTCCGTGCTGTAGCGCGCCTGAAAGAGACGCCAGCCCTTGAAGCGCAGCGGGTGATTCATGTCGATCTTGATGTCGGCGCCACTTCTGAAGCGGTCATCGTCACTCAGCCTGAGATACGACTCGAAGGTGCTCTCGTTGGCACTGCCGGGGTAGAAGTCGCGCCGGAAGTCGTGCAGTTTGAGCGTGAAAGGAATGGGCTCGCGCGTGCGTTGCCAGCGCAGTCGATACATCTCTTCGCCGCACTCGAAGCTGGTCGATTCCTGCAACGGCAGCCAGGCGGTGGTTTCGCCGCCCGGATGCTTGATCTGCACCTCGGCCACGGACTGCTGTGGGCTGTAGCCTGCGAAGTTCCAGACCTCGCGGCGCGCGAGATGCGAGTACATCCGACTCGGTGTGATGCTCAGCGGGATGCCGAGTTCGAGCGCCTTGCCCGCAGTGACCGGGCCGTGGCGCACTTCGCCACTGCGCGAGCGGAAGGCCCAGAAGGGCTCCGCGCCCGCGCGGGCGACGAACCACAACGCGCCCTTCGGGAGCGCGAACCAGCGCAGGCGCACGCGCAGGTCGGAGTAGACATTCCTCTCCGGAGTGGGCGGGAGGAGATCCGGATACCAGGAGAAGGCCCAACGCACGTCTTCGCCGCGCGGCCCCTTGAGCATCAGCGCGAGCGCCGGGTTTCTCGGATCGTCCGGACTCGCATCCACGGGCCGCCGTTCGCTCGTGGTGCCATCGAGTTGCCAGTTGGCATAGAGCGCCTTGCCCACGGCGTGGATGCCGGTGCCGGGGATCTCGACGTCAAAGGGAACGGGACGTGCAGCCATGGCGGCATCCATGGCGCCCGGTTCAAGTGGCACGCGCAAGAGCACCTTGTCTGCGGGGTCGAGGATCTCCAGAGCGCCGAAGCCAGCGCCGCTCTGACGCAGCAGGGTCGCTGCTTCCTCGTCCACGACGCGGCGACAGGCCATGCTGAGGAGCGTTGGATCGCCCGTCTCTCCGCCGTCTTCGGAGAGCGTGAAGGGGCGCGACATGCCGCCACCAGGCATTTCGATGGTGCCGGACACGCCGAACAGGGGCTCCTTCGCATCATCGGAGAGTTCTTCGCTCTTCCGTGCATCCGGGAACCAGCGCAGCACCTTCACTTCGAAGGTCTGGTCGGAAGGCCCTGCAAGGCTCAATTCCTCCTGCGGTTCCATGGCTGCAGGATTGCCGTCGAAGCGGCAGATGGCCTCGTCGAGTTTGCGCCAGCTCAGTCGGCCCGAGACTTCGCGCGCCTCTTCCAACACGATGCGGGTCTGGTTCTCGGCGAGAAAACTCGAAGCAGCCTCGCCTTCGCCCAGGATGAGTTCCCCTTCGCGCTTGGCCCAGAAGCTCATCATCGAACCGACGATGATCATGACGAGTGCGAGATGCACGACGATCCAGCCGGTCTGGTCAACGCGCCAGGGGTATTTGCGCAGTGTGGCGGCGACGAGTGAGACGGTGAACGCGAAGAAGACAAATCCCAGCCAGCCGCTGGTGTAGATCATGGCCATGGCCGCTTTGTGGCCAAAGGCGTTTTCCACCCAGCTGCCCCACCAGATCGCCGCGGCGAGGAGCGCGAGCAGGCTGATACCGAGCCAGATGTTGCCCGCGGCATGAGCGAGGCGAGCGAGGGTGCGAGTGCCGGGGCCCGGTTCCCAGGCTGTGGCTGGCGCCTTCCAGGCGAGAGGCATCAGCGCGCCGAGCGTTCCCGCCATGGCCGGCGCAAGACGCGCCGCGAGCGGCGACGATTCGACGAGTCCGAAGGCCGCGACCAGAGGAGCGACGACGGAGCCCGCATGGCCGAGCAAAGCCCACCAGGGTGAGTTTCCGCGTCTCTCGGCTGTGATGCCGGCAATGGCGCCGAACACGGTGCTGCCAAGCACCGCGAGGGCGAGGTGCGCCAGCCGTTCGCTCTGCACCCAGGCGGAGTCCGTGCCGTGTGCGAGCAACCAAGGCAGCAGCACGAGCAACAGGATTTCCACTGCGCCGATCAGAAGAAGAATTGCGAGCACTGGCGGCATGGCCGCGGGGCCGCCACGCCGGAGGCCTCCCGCGCGCGGGTCGAGCGCCAGAGGGGCCTGAACGTGGTTCATGGGAGTGTCCTCAGTCAGTCAGGCTTCGGCAGCCAGTTCTTTCAGAGCAGGAGCGGGCTCGCCGGTTCCCGCGCCGAGCGTTTGTGAAATGCGCATGGAGCAGAACTTCGGGCCGCACATGGAGCAGAACTCCGCGGACTTGAAGTACTCTTCGGGCAGCGATTCGTCATGCAGAGCTCGCGCGCGTTCTGGATCGAGGGCGAGAGCGAACTGGCGGTTCCAATCGAAGGCAAAGCGTGCGCGGCTCAAGGCGTCGTCGCGGCGTCGTGCGCCCGGGCGATGACGAGCCACGTCGGCCGCGTGGGCCGCGATCTTGTAGGCGATGACACCTTCGCGCACGTCATCCGCATTCGGCAAGCCGAGATGCTCCGTCGGTGTGACGGAGCAGAGCATGGCTGCGCCGGACCAGCCGGCGATGGCCGCGCCGATGGCGGACGTGATGTGGTCGTAGCCAGGCGCAATGTCTGTGACCAACGGGCCCAGCACATAGAACGGCGCTTCCGAGCACACTTCGCGCTGGCGCTCCACATTCATGGTGATCTGGTCCATGGGCACGTGGCCAGGGCCTTCCACCATCACTTGCACGTCACGCGCCCAGGCGCGGCGGGTGAGTTCGCCGAGGGTGTCGAGTTCCGCGAACTGCGCGCGATCGGACGCGTCATGCAAACAGCCGGGTCGCAGCGAATCTCCGAGCGAGAGCGTGACGTCGTAGCGACGGCAGATTTCGAGGAGGTCGTCGTAGCGGTTGTAGAAGGGGTTCTGGCGTCGATGGGCCAGCATCCACTGGGCCATGATGGCGCCGCCACGGGACACGATGCCGGTGATGCGCCCTTCGACCAGCGGCAGGTGCTCAAGGAGGATGCCGCAGTGAATGGTCATGTAGTCCACGCCCTGCCGGGCCTGGTGCTCGACCATGGCGAGGAGTCCTTCTTCGGTGAGGTCCTCGACCTGCTTCACTTCCTGCAGGGCTTGATAGACAGGCACGGTGCCGATGGGCACGGGTGAGGCTCGCATGATGGCAGCACGGATTTCATCGATGCCGCCGCCGGTGGAGAGATCCATCACGGTGTCCGAGCCGAGGTGCACCGCGCGGTGGAGCTTCTCGAGTTCGCCAGCCACATCGGAGGTGACGGCCGAGTTGCCGATGTTGGCGTTGATCTTGCAGCGCGAGGCGATGCCGATGGCCATGGGCTCCAACTCGGGGTGATTCACGTTGGCCGGGATGATCATGCGCCCGCGGGCCACCTCATCGCGCACGCATTCGGCCGTGAGTTCTTCGCGTGCGGCGACGAAGCGCATCTCTTCGGTGATGACACCCTGACGCGCGAAGTGCATCTGGGTGACGCAGGCTTCGTCCTTCCGCTTCTCGATCCACGCGCTGCGCATCGTCCAAACCTCCCGCGCGCCGGCGCCCGCGCGCTTGGCTGCGCAGGCACCGAATCACGGGCCTCAATCTAGCCGCGTGGGGGGTGCGGGCAAGCACTCAGCGGCGCTTGAATGCGCGTTGGTCAAGGCTTGTTTCCACCCGACCTCCCGGCTTCGTCTTGAGCGTGCCCCGCGCGGTGCCGAGCTTCTCGTGCCACGCGACAAAGGAGAGCTCGGGCAGTTCGGCGGGCACTCCCGCGATGGTGCCCAGACCGTCCTTGCCGCTGACCACCACGAACGGATGCCGCGTGGCGATGACGTGGGACTTCATCCAAGGATGCATGTCGCAGAGCACTTGATAGGTGCCCGAGCGCACGAACGGCTTGGTCACCACGGGATCCGTGGTGGTGAGCATGGCGTTCCAGAGCAGGTTCCCTGCGCCATCCGAGAGTCTTGCCGTGTGCGCGAACGGGTCGCTGTTTCTCACGCGCAAGCCGTGGCCGGTTGCGGCGAAGAGCACGCGCGGTTCAAAGCGACAGTCCTTGTTGTCCAGCAGCGGTTCTCTCAGTGCATCCAGCGGGCCAACGAGGCCCAGCAGGCTGATGGCGACGTGGGCGATGCCGCGGCTCTTGTCATCCACCAGCAATGATTCATCCACCAAGCGGCCTTCCTCTGCGCACTTGCCGCAGAGTTTCGCTTCTGCAGGATTGCGTTCCTTCCACGCGGGATCGAGCCGCACGGCCGCCGGTGCTGGCGGGAGTTCTCCTTCCCAGCGCACGCTGAACACCACACTCATCGGCAGGGGATTCGGCGCGGCATCCTGCGCCGGAAGCGCCGCAGCGAGTGCGAGGCCGAGAGCGAGGCCGAGCGTGAGCATGTTCCATGGCAGCGGCCCGCGGAGGTCGTTGCACAGAGCGGCAGAACCAACGTGCGACGCGGAGCGGTTGTCAGCGCAGTCCATAGCGTTTCATCTTGCGTTGCAGGGTGCGGCGGTCGATGCCGAGGAGTTCGCTCACGCGGCTGACGTTGCCGCCCTCACGTTCGAGCATGGCCACGATGTGACGCCGCTCCGTCTCATCGAGGGTCTCACCGTGCGGCACATCTTCGGTGTTGATCCAGCGCTGCGGTTGCAAGCCGAGACTGCCGCGCAGCGTGGCTGCATCGATGGCGCCACCGGTCGTGAGCAGCACAGCGCGCTCGATGGTGTGCAAGAGCTCGCGCACGTTGCCAGGCCATGAAGCTGCAGCGAGGAGCGCCAGAGCGTCCGTCGTGAAACTCGCGTTGCGCGTGCGTGCCTCGGCCGACTCCGCCAGCCAGGCATTCACGATCATCGGGATGTCACTCCTGCGCTCCCGTAGAGGCGGCAACACGAGGCGGAACACATCGAGGCGCCAGAGGAGGTCTTTCCTGAAGCGCCCTGCGGCAGCTTCCGCCACGAGATCCTTGCCGCTGGCTGCAATGAAGCGCACTTTGACGTGGCGATCGTGCGTGGCGCCGAGGGGTCGGAAGGCACCTGATTCGACCACGCGCAGAAAGGCCGTTTGCAGGTCGGGTGCGAGTTCCGAAATCTGGTCGATGAAAAGTGTGCCGCCGTCCGCGTGGTGAAGCAGGCCTTCCGTCGCCGGTTCCCCGAGGGTCTGCACGCCGAACACTTCGGCTTCGAGGCGGTCCGTGTGCGGGCTCGCCGCATCAAGAGTGACGAAGGGACGCTTGGCGCGACTGGACGCATCATGCAGCGTGCGCGCGACGAGATTCTTGCCTGTGCCGCTCTCACCGAGGATGAGCACCGGGCTCCGCGAATCGGCTACGCGGTGCAGCGTGGTGCGCAATTCCTGCAGGGCAGGGGATGAGCCACGCAGGCACTCGACCGGATCCCCGGGGCCGCTCGGGCCGGGACGCGCAGCGCGTTGCAGCGTGCTGGCCACGTCCTCTGCATCACAAGGCTTCTCGAGATAGTCGAAGGCGCCGAGACGGATGGCCTCGATGGCAGAGGCAATGGAACCGTGGCCCGTGAGCATGACCACCGGCAAGCTGGGGTCCAGCGCACGCAGATGCTTCATGAGCGTGAGGCCATCCATGCCCGGCATGCGGAGGTCGAGCAGCGCCACTCCGGGCGGATGTTTCTGGGCGATGTCGAGGGCCAAGGGGCCGCTGCCTGCGGCATGGACGATGAGGCCCCTGCGCGCGAGTGCTCGCGCGAGTGTGCGGCGAAAGACCTCGTCGTCATCGACGAAGAGGACTTCGATCTGGCCAGTCTGCTCCGCTTTCATGGACAGGGGACCTCGAGTCGGAGCCGTGCGCCACGACCCTTCGCGCACAGCGCGATACGACCCCCGAGATTCTGCATGATGGCGAAGGAGACGTAGAGCCCAAGCCCCGTGCCTTCGCCTGCTTTCTTGGTGGTGAAGAAGGGTTCGAAGAGGCGGCCTCCTGCTTCGGTGGCGAGGCCAGTGCCTTCATCATCAATGTGGATCACGAGCGTCGAGCCTTCCATACCTGCATCCACACGGATCGCGCCTGCGTTTGCGCGAGTGGCATCCACGGCGTTGTCGAGACCGTTCAGGAGCACCTGCAGGAGTTGCGTTCGTACCGTGCGCGGGTGGGGCAGCGTGCCGCGCACCGAGACACTGATGCGGCGTTGCAGTTCGGCATCCCTGAGTGCCACGAGTCGCGTGGCTTCATGGAGGAGCTTCTCCACATCCACGTCCTCGCGCTCTGATTCGCCGGGATGGGCGAGATCGAGCAGGCGCCTGACAAGTCCACCAATGCGCGCGGATTCGTTCTTGATGTCGAGAAGACAGGCTCTCGCTTTCTCAAGGTCGGGGTTGGCCGAAGCCAGTTCGTCGTCACATTCGCTGGCGAGAAGACGCACCGAGCCAAGGGGCGTGTTGACCTCATGGGCCATGCCGGCAGCGAGGCGCCCGAGTGCCGAGAGTTTCTCGGCCTTGAACAGTTGTGTCTCCGCTGCCCGGCGCACTCCCTCCAATGCCTCTGCCGCATGTTTGCTCTCGGCGAGGTCGGCCATGAGACGCGCGGCGAACGGTACGGCGATGCAGCCTGTGAGGAGGAGTGCACCGGCGAGACCCCACTGGAATCCGGTGGTGGCGAACTGGCTCTGGAGATGTTCCGCGCCCGGCAACTGGTCCGTGGCTCCGAGCAGCGCCAAGAGCAGCAGGATCAGTCCCGCGAGGCTTCCGAGGGGCAGCATGAGCCCGGGAGCGAGAATGGTGGCGAGCACCACTTGCACCACGAGAAAGATCGCGAAAGGGTTGTGCAGTCCGCCGCAGAAAAACAGCAGTGTGCCGAGGAGCAGGAGATCCAGTGCGCACTGGGCACCGATTGGTTGCGGAGCGAGCAGGCGCCGCGAGCGCGCATGGAGGACGGCGTTCCATGCTGCGAGCAATCCCACCACCGCGAAGGGAGGCCAAGAAACGGGCAGCAATGCGAGCAGCGGGCCCGTGCCGAGGAGCACGAGCAACACTCCTGCGACGGCTACCCAGCGGAGCTGGATGAGACGCTGGCTCGCCGCTTCTGCAGGATGTCCCGCTGCTGCACGCATGGCACGGGTATATCCGCGCGCGCGTCAGCAGTGAAGAGAGTGTCAGTCCTCGCTGGTGTCGTCAGGTCCCGTCGGCATGGCGGTGGGTTCCGCCACGCGTCGATAGCCAAGGGCCTTGGCGATGAGGAGGATCTCGGTCCACGAGGGGAAGGCGCGGCCCTTCTTGTGCTTGTAGGTCTCGATGGCCTGGATGAAATCCAGAGCCTCCTGGTTCACGGCCGTGGAGAAACGTGACTTGCGCTCGGTTGGAATGGCGCGGCGTGCAGGCGACTTCGCTGGCATGGTTCCCTCGTCTGGGGCTCTTGAAGCCCCCTCGCGACCTATCGGCACAGATGTGCTCCGGCTGTGACTCGCCGCCAAAAGAACTTTGGCGCGCGGCTTTGGCGCCGCGGCTCAGCGCGTCGCGAGCAGTGCCGCGAGGCCGGCGGGCGCGACGACTCCGCGCTCGGTGATGAAGGACGTGATCAAGTGCGCCGGTGTGATGTCGAAGGCGGGGTTGATGGCGGCTGCTCCGGACGCAGCGACTGGAAGGCCCTGGAAGTGGAGCACTTCTTCGGCGGCGCGTTCCTCCACCGGGATGCCGCGGCGATCAGGAATGTCCGGGTCGCAAGTGGAAAGTGGCGCCACCACGTGGAAGGGGAGGCCATGCGCCGCAGCTGCGAGGGCGAGCGCATAGGTGCCGATCTTGTTGGCCGTGTCGCCGTTGCGCGCGATGCGATCGGCGCCCACCAGCACGCGCGAGACCAGACCGCGGGCCATGAGTTGCGCTGCCGCGGAGTCCGCGAGAACGGTCACGGGGATACCGGCGCGTGACATCTCGAACGCGGTGAGGCGTGCGCCTTGAAGCAGCGGTCGGGTTTCGCAGGCCCACACGGTTGGTGCCAGTCCGCGTTGCGCAGCCAGCAGCACCACGCCCAGCGCTGATCCGAGCCCGCCCGCTGCGAGGGGACCTGCATTGCAGATGGTGAGAATGCGTTCGCCGTGCGCGAGGAGCGCCGTGCCCGCGGCAGCCATGGCAGCTGAGCGCGCTTGCTGGTCCGTTTCGATCTTGCACGCCGCAGCGTGCATCGCTTCGTGGCACGTGGCGGCGGAACTGCCTTGGGCTGCCTCAGCGACGGTCCTCACGGCCCAGTGGAGATTCACCGCGGTCGGACGCGTACCGACGAGGGCGGCCGCGCACGCGGCGAGCTCCGTGCGGAACGCAGCGAGATCCAGTTGGCGTGCGCTCTGCAGTGCCAGCACGAGCCCGTGCGCTGCGGCCATGCCGATGCTGGGGGCGCCGCGCACACGCAACGCGCGGATCGCCTCGTGCAGTGTGGCTGCATCGGCACAGCTGAGTTCGACCAACTCGTGCGGCAGGCGCGTTTGATCCACGAGCAGAAGTCGCCCTGTGGCGGCGTCGCCCATCCAGCGCAGAGGTTGGAGCGGCAGGTCGTTCACGTGCGCTTCGGGCGCTGGGCGAGTTGCTCTTGCACCTTGGCGTCCGCCGTCGCAACCGCCGTTTCAAGCCCCGCACGCCAGGTCGCGACCCGCGCACGCAAGGCCTGATCGGAGAGCGAGAGAATCGCGAGCGCGAGGTGCGCCGCGTTGCGTGCACCGGCTTTGCCGATGCCGAGGGTGCCCACAGGAATTCCCGGAGGCATCATGACCGTGCTGTAGAGCGCATCCACGCCACCGAGGCCCGGGCCTTCGAGCGGCACACCGAGCACCGGCAGAAGGGTCTTCGAGGCAACGACTCCGGCGAGATGCGCTGCCATACCCGCAGCGCAGATCACGACCTGAGCGCCGTCGCTTTCCGCCTTCTGGAGCAGCTCTTGCACGCGCTTCGGAGAGCGATGAGCGCTGGCCACATGGCAGGCACACTCGACGCCAAACTGGTCGAGCACATCCACGGCTGCGGACATGACGGCAAAGTCCGAATCCGAACCCATGAGGATGAGCACGCGCGTGGGCATCAGTGGACTCCTCCCTCGACGAGGCCCGGCACGGGCCGACCTGCGATGCGTTCGTAGATCTCGATGTAGCGCTGGCGCGCGAGGGCGGCCACTTCTGGCGGCAGCTTCGGCCCCGGCGGGGTCTTGTCCCAACCGCAGGTCTCGAGCCAGTTGCGCACCACCTGCTTGTCGTAGCTCGGCGGATCGCCGGCAGGCAGCAGGCGCTCGGCTTCTTCCTGCTTCCAGAAGCGGCTGCTGTCCGGCGTCAACACTTCATCCACGAGCACGGTGCGGCCGTCGATGGTGCCCCATTCGAATTTGGTGTCGCAAATGATGATGCCGCGGCTGAGGGCGTGGGCGCGTGCCTTCTCGAACACGGCGAGGGTGAGATCGCGGAGTTCGCGCGCTGTGGTCGCGCCGACGAGAGTTGCCAGAGACTCGAAGGAGATGTTCTCGTCGTGCCCGGCGGCCGCCTTGGTCGAAGGTGTGAACAGCGCCGGAGTGAAGCGGTGATTCTTCTTGAGTCCCGCGGGCAGAGGGATGCCACACACCGAGCCGGAGTGCTGGTAGTCCTTCCAGCCGGAGCCGAGCAGGAACCCGCGCGCGATGCACTCCGCAGGGAACACGTTCGCACGGCGCACAAGCACGGCGCGGCCCTGCAGCACGTCCTTGTGTGCGCGCACGGCCGCCGGCATGTCAGCCATGTCGCTGGCCACGAGGTGATTCGCCGTCACGGGCTTGAGGAGGTCGAACCAGAACAGCGCTAGCTGGTTCAGGATGATGCCCTTGCCGGGGATGGGCTCCGGGAGCACCACATCGAAGGCGGAGATGCGGTCTGTCGCAACGAGCAGGAGATGCTCATCGTCCACGGCATAGATGTCACGCACCTTGCCGCGGTTCAAAAGCTTCAGGCCGCTGAGTTCGGTCTTGACCACTGCTTGCATGGATCGCTCCACCGGGACCGAGGGTCCCTGGCGCGAGCGGACCATACCAGCGGGGTTGGGCTCCGGCGAGTCAGGCGCGGGACTTGATGTAGTTGCGGATGCGCTCGATGTCTTCGGCGCCGATTTGAAGGAATTCCACACCCGCTTCGAAGGTGCCGTTCAGAGCCTGTGCCACATGCACCACGCGGCCTGTTGCGCCGACGATCTCTTCGCGCAGCGCAATGCTGAAACGGAAGCGATCTCCCACGGTGAACTTCTGCTGCGACTGCAAGCGCAGGCCGAACTCGTTGAGGTCCAGTGTGACGGCCATGCCGAGGCATTGCTCCTGCCCCGGAACATCCGAGTGGATGACGAGATGGCCGGTCTCGATGCGCGGCGTGCTGCGACGGTCGTGGGGAATCATGCCTCGTGGCGGCGCCTCGGCACCGCTTCCTTCATCGGTTCCTCGACACCCAGGCTGAAGCTGCGCCGCCGGGCGTGACACGCCTGCTAGAGTGCGGCCGCCTCGATCCATCGGCGGAGGCTGCATCATGCCACGACTCGCGCCCTGTTTCCTTCTGCTCGTGTTGATTGGTTCCGCTCTGGCTCAACCAGACCGTCCGGGCGGGCGGGAACTGGAAAACGCGCGCGAAGCGTTCGGAGCTGGTCGGCCTCAAGACAGCGAGGCACTGCAACGGTCCAAGGCACGTTGGAAAGAATGGGAAGGGCTCATCGGCCGCGCGATGGAGATCCACGCGGCGGCGCTCAAGGACGGCGGGGAGCGGCTCGAACTCTGCATTGACACCTATGTGACGAATGCCGAGGCGCGCGGCAGCGCCCTTGACCACTATCTCGCGGGAAGGTTGCTCGGATCAGCCGACCGTCTGGACAAGGCGCGCCAGCATTTCCAGAAGGCCATCGACCTCGACCCATGTTTCTACTGGGCTCACCACGGCCTCGGTGCCTGGTATTCCGCCAAGAAGATGCCCGAGGCGGCCGAGCGTTCGTTTGCCCGCGCCCTCGAACTCAATCCAGCGCACGCCATGTCCGTGCGCGGTCGCGCGCTGGCGCTCCTGCAATTGGGTCGGCTCGAAGCGGCCGAGAATCTGCTGCGCGAACACCTGAATCGCGACCCGTCTGACGGCGTGGCCATGAAGGCGTTGGCGGGAGTGCTCATGGATCGCGCGCAGTATTCCGCGGCGGCCATGGTGCTCGAGGAGTTGGGCAAGAAGGAAGCGCTCAGTCCGGATGAGGAGTTGCGGCTCGCGCTCTGCTACCGGCGCAGTGACCAGATGGAGCGGGCCCTGGCGATCTACACGGCTTCGGTGCGACGCGACGAGCGCAACTGGCGCGCGTGGCAGAACATCGCCGATATCGCGCAGCGGCAAGGCAGGAACCATGACGCAGCAGACGCGCTCGCCACTGCACTGCGCCACGTGCCGCAAGGCGTGGAAATCCAGCGGGATTCCATCGAGGGCGCCATCCTGCGTTTGCGTGCGCTGCCGGCCACCACGGCGCCTGACCCGCATGTGAAAAGCGTGGAGGAGCTCATGGACCTCCTGCTTCAATCTGCCGAGGTGGAGCGACGCCGCGATGCGGCGCGTGTGCTCTGTGAGCAGCCATGGGTGAAGTCCGAGCTAGCCAAGGCCATGCTCAACGCATTGAAGGACAAGGATGAGGTGGTGCGTTCTCTCGCCATGAAGAGCATTGCCCGGGAACACGACCCCGAGCAGTTTCAGAGCCTGCACGCCTTGCTCGAACTCCTGCTGCTCAGGGATACGAGCGCGAAGGTGCGCGGCATGGTGGCGGATCTTCTCGGTCGGGAGGAGCGCCCTTCGTCCGTCCCGGTGCTGATGAAGGCCATCGAAGACTCGGACCCGTACGTGTTCCGGCTGGTTCATCGCTCGCTGAATCGCTGCACCTTCGCTTACATCGAGGTGATCGAGCCTGAAGCCATGGATGCGGCGGCGCGCGCGCGCCTCAAAGCTGCGTGGGCTGCCTGGTATGCGACGGAGCGTGAGCGCTACGCGCGGTTTGAAAAGAAGGCCGGCTGAGGTCGAAACGAACCTGTGGGGATGCAGTGATGGGAACGATCATGGTTGCCGGCGGAGCCGGTTACATCGGCTCGCACACACTTTGGTTGCTTCGTCAGCGCGGGCATGACGCGTTTGCCTTCGACAATCTGTCGGAAGGCCACGCCGCGGCTGTGCTGGATGCCGACCTCGTTCAGGGCGATCTGGCGGACGCGGAGCTCGTCGAGCGCACACTGCGTGAACGAAAGGTCGAAGCCGTCTTCCACTTCGCCGCCCATTGCTATGTGGGCGAGTCAGTGACCGAGCCCGCCAAGTACTACAAGAACAACGTGGTCACCACGCTCTCGTTGTTGGAGAGCATGCGTCGAGCGGGTGTGCCCTTCTTCGTCTTCTCATCCACCTGCGCCACCTATGGTGAGCCCAAGCAGGAGCGCATGGATGAAACGCATCCGCAGTGGCCGGTGAATCCGTACGGCTGGACGAAGTTCATGGTCGAGCGCATGCTCGCGGACTTCGATCGCGCCTACGGGTTGCGCTCGGTGTGCCTGCGCTATTTCAACGCGGCCGGGGCACACCCTGAAGGGCTCATCGGCGAAGATCACGACCCCGAAACGCATCTCATTCCGCTGGTGCTCGGTGCGGCAGCCGGGCGGCGCCCCGCGCTCAAGGTCTTCGGCGACGATTGGCCCACACCGGATGGTTCGTGCATCCGTGATTACATCCACATCCTCGATCTCGCGGATGCGCATCTGCGCGGGCTCGACTATCTCCGCGCGGGGAATCCCTGCGCAGCCTTCAACCTCGGCAACGGAGCTGGTTACAGCGTGCTCGAAGTGATCCGCGCTGCAGAAGAGGTGACCGGCAAGCGCGTGCCCTTCGAGATGGCGCCGCGTCGCGCGGGGGATCCTGCGCGTCTCGTGGGCGATTGTCGCCGTGCAGCAGAAGTGCTGGGCTGGAAGCAGGCCTTCGCAGATCTTCCGAGCATTCTCAGCAGTGCGTGGCGCTGGCATGAGCGCCATCCCGACGGCTTCAAGGACTGAGCGAATCGCTCGCGTCAGAGGGTGAGGATCGTGAATGGGTCGGAGACGCCCCACGGATTCGGCGGCGGTGAGATGCCGACGAACGCGGCCTTCAGCGTGTGAGCGCCGATGGGCAGCGGGATGTTCAGCAGCGCCGTGCCCGTGCCGGTGGCACCCACGATGCCCTGGAAATTGAAGAGCATCATTCCCGATTGGGCCGGATCAAGGCTCCAGAAAAAGAGGGGATCGGGTGTGAGCGGGATCTGCGCGCCGCCAGGAACGAAGAGGCCTCCTGTGGTTCCGAAGGAGAGAGCTGCCACGTAGGGGAAGCCGTTGAATCCGGGAGCGGCGAACTGCAGCACCAGCGTGCCCGGCGTTTGCACGGGATTCAGAGACAGTGCCGTGATCTGCAGGGGATTCGGAGGAGCCGCGTTGGTGGTGCAGCCGCGGATGGCCCAGATGCCGGCGTAATAGAGCGGGCAAAGCGGGAAGCCCATGACTGTGGCGTAGGCACCGTCGCGCCAGCCTTGTCCCGCGATGTCGAGCAGCGTTGTCTGCGGCGGAGTGATGTTCGGGTTGCAAAAGAGACCGCTCGAAACGGTGTTGTCCGTGAAGAGATTGGCCGGGTAGCCCGCGTTGCAGTTGCCATTGGGATTGAAGTCGAGCCGGAATGCGATGGCGAAGCGCCGGTGGGTGGCGTTGTTGCCCACCGTGATGTTGTAGGTCGAGACATCCAGAGTGTTGAGTCCGGTGGAAGTGACTTGCATGGCGCTGCTGGTGGCGTTGCCGAGGTTGAACACCTGCGTGCCCATATTCGGGATCTGACCTGAGAAGCTCACGCCGTCGTAGATCTCCACGTTCAGTTGCGCCACGAACCCGCTCGCGCCGCCCGCGGCACCGAAGGGCGCCACCACCTGCGTGAGTTTCTGAGGCGGCATCCCTGCAGGCAGGTTGAACACCACGGCGGCGGCTTCGCCCTCACAGAGCCCCTGAATCACCGAGAAGCTGAGCGGGGTGCCGCCCGGAATGGCAGGCAGGGTGTCGCGCTTCCAAAAGGTGTCCGAGGCCGACGGGCAGGCCTGCGCCGACAGCGTTGCAGCAAGAGTGCCGAGGATGAGGAAAGTGGCGATGCGCATGGTGGCCTCCAAGGGGCCCGGAAAGCGTCCCATGCTCCAACTCGCGAAGTCAAGCGATCCGATGGAGAAGCGCTTGGGATCTCAAAGTTGTTGCGGTTTCTGGCCAAGCACTGCGCGGCAGGCCCTTCGGCTGTACCTGCGGTATCAGGTCGAACGGTTCGATGGCGGTGCGGCTCTTGATACATGCTGAGAATCCACACTGCGCGGCGAACAGGCGGTGTAGACTTCTTGCAATGATCGCAGCTGGCTGCCAACCACTTCAGTAACAGACGGTGCTGAATGAGGCGCTGAAAGACACGGAAGATTTCATGGTGCGTTCGACCACCCTGAACTCGGGAGTCATGTGCCCGCAACGAGGTGCAGTATTGAGGGGCTGCAGAGGACACACAAGGCGCTGTCAGCTCATCTTGTGCTTGTGGTCGGAATCGCGCTGCTTTCCTCCCGCGGAGCTATCCTCACGGCGCAGGCCCCGGCAGCTTCCGTTCCGCACTACTTCGGCGCTCTGGTGGCACTCCCACCCATTGTCATTGGCCCTGCCACGAGTGCCAACACCCAGTTTTGGACAACAAGGATCGGAGATTTGGACGGTAATGGACTGGAGGACCTCGTTGGGCCCTGGGGCGTGAAACTCGCGTCTGCTCCAGGCAGCTTCTTGCCCGCCGTGCCTCTTGCTGCGAGTCTTGTTGCTGTGCCGCCGGGTTACCATGTCAGCCGTGTCGATGGCTTTCAATTGGCGCAAGTGAATCAGGACGCGGTACCGGATATTGTCATGCGTGTCTGCATCACCAATGATCCGGCTGCTGCACTGGTGCTTTACGCAGAGTACGTGTTCGCCTTGGTAAACGGTGCAGGTGGGCTTGGACAGTTTGCAACCTGCCGGGCCTTTTCAATCACAGCATCGTCAGGCCGAACGGTGAGGCCACGCTGCCCTTGCCCATGCCGATGAATGGAGCGCTTCTGGGGCTGCAGTGGTACGCACAGTGGGGCGTGATCGATCCCACGGTCACTCTCGGCTACGCCCTCAGCCCCGCGCGCAAGTACATCATCACGAACTGAGGGCGATCCGCCCCGGGTGAGATGGTCTGTGCCGCAGCATAGAATGACATCGTGTTCGGGGCCGGGCGGCTCCGGGCGCTGATCTTTGCGGGGAGATTCTGTGCTGCGTGCCCTCATCCTTCTTGTCGTTGGAGGCGTCGCTCTCGGCCAAGGTGTGACCTGGTCGGGAGTTGATGCTGCGCTGACGAAACTCATCACCGGTGCGGGTGAGGGCGGCCTCGAAGTGGGCTGCTGTGTCATCGACCCGACGACCGGTGAACGGCTGTACGCGGTGCAGGCGGAGCGGCTCATGATCCCCGCCAGCAATCAGAAGGTGTTCACCGCCGCGGCGGCACTGCTCGGTCTCGGTCCGGAGCATCGCCTGTGCACCGACCTCGTGGCGCACGGTGCAATCGAGGGCGGTGTGTTGAAGGGCGATCTGCGCCTTCGCGGCGAAGGCGACCCGACGCTCGAGAGTGACCGCGTACTACCGTGGTTGTTCGAGCGCGTCCGCGCGGCCGGCATTCGCCACGTGGAGGGAGCGTTGCTCATCGACGAGCGTTTCTTTGCGCATGAACTCCGTGGGCCCGAGTGGCCGGATGAGGAACCATCCAAGGCCTGGATGGCGGCGGTCTCTCCACTCTCCCTCGATCACGGCACAGTCGCCGTGCGCCTTCTTGCCGGTGCCGGCCCCGGGGCGGCCGCGCGCTGTCGCATTGTTCCCGAGGCCGCGGCGCCTTTCGCGTGCAGTGCCGTGACGGCCCGCTCGAACAGCGAGCACCTGATCGGTGTCTCGCGCGAAGCTGGCTCAGATATGCTCCGCATCAGCGGTCGCGTGGCACCGCTCACGGCGGTGCACGACGTGTCGGTGGCGGTGCTCGATCCGGCGCAGAGCTTCGCGAGCGCCTTGCTGGCTGTTCTTGAAGGCGGCGGAGTGCGCGTGGATGGCGGTACGCGCCGGGCCACGGCGGATGCGCCGAAGGGCGGGCTCTTGCTCGGCCGCTTGCGCACGCGCGTTGCAGATGTGCTGCCTGTGCTCATGAAGTCCAGCCAGAATCACCGTGCAGAAATGCTCGCGCGACACATCGCTGCTGCGCAGGCGTCAGGCGCCGGGTTCGCCGCGGCGGGCCGCGCAATGGCAGTCATCCTCGAGCGCGGAGGTGCGCGACTCGGAGGCAGTGTGCTCGCGGATGGCAGCGGCCTTTCACGCGCCAATCGCACTACGGCCCGGGCCCTCACGGATGTGTTGGGTGTCGTCTGGCGTTCACCCCAACGCGACACGATGCTCGCCGTCATGCCCAGAGCCGGCGAAGACGGCAGCACGCTGGATGGACGCTTGAAAGACCTCGCGGCGCGCGTGCACGCGAAGACCGGAACGCTCCGCGCGGTGTCCACGCTCTCGGGTTACGTGAGTACGGCCACGGGACGCACCCTCGCCTTCAGCATCCTCGTGCATCAAGCGAGGCCGAGCCGCCGCTCCGCCCGGGAAGTGCAGGACGGCATCGTGCGCGCGCTGGCTCGTTTCGGCGGCACCCCATGACGGGAGACCTCTTCGGCAGTCGGCCGCGTGCTCCCTTGGCGGAGCGCATGCGCCCACGCTGCTTCGAGGAGTGCGTGGGGCAGAAGGCCCTCGAGAAGTCGGCGCCGCTCGCGCGCGTACTGGCCTCAGGCCACGTGCCTTCGCTGCTCCTCGTGGGGCCACCGGGTTGCGGCAAGACCAGCGTGGCGCGGCTGCTTGCAGGGCAGGGCGGGCTGGAGTTCGTCTCCTTCTCGGCGGTGCTCTCCGGCGTGAAGGAAGTGCGCGAGCAAGTCGCGGCGGCGCGCGCGCTGCATGCGGCCGAGAGTCGCGGCACGCTGCTCTTCGTGGACGAGATCCATCGCTTCAATCGGGCGCAGCAGGATGCGTTCCTGCCGCATGTGGAGGACGGCACCATCGTGCTGGTGGGTGCGACCACGGAGAACCCGAGTTTTCACGTCAATGCTGCGTTGCTTTCACGCTGCCTCGCAGTGGTGTTGGAGGCACTGCCGCTGAGAGCCCTGGTCGAACTCGGCCGCGGGGCCTGCAACGATCAAGAGCGCGGTCTCGCTGCGGGCTGGAGCTTCACGGACGACGCCCTCGGAATTCTCGCTCACAGCGCGCAAGGCGATGCGCGCAGTCTCTACAACCAGATGGAGACCATGGTGGCGGCCGCCACGGGCGAAGCCCCGCAGCCGCGCTCGCTCGACGACGCGACCGTGAGGCGGCTCCTGACGCGGCGCGTTGTGGCTCACGATCGCGGCGGCGACGAACATCACGGGCAGATCAGTGCTCTGCAAAAGGCGGTGCGCGGCGGCGATCCCGACGGAGCGCTGTACTGGCTCGCGCGCATGCTGCATGCTGGTGAAGACCCGCACTATCTGTTGCGACGACTGACGCGCATGGCAGCCGAGGACATCGGGCTGGCAGACCCCGCGGCGTTGCAGCTCGCCGCCGCTGCTGTGTCCGGCTTTGATCTTGCCGGTCGGCCGGAAGGCGACCTCATCCTCGCGGAACTCACGCTCTATCTTGCGACGGCACCCAAGAGCAATGCGGTTTACATGGCCTTCGCGGCGGTGCAGAAGGAGATCGAAGCGGGTGCCGTGCATCCCGTGCCGCAGCACTTGCGCAATGCCGTCACGCCCTTCATGCGTCAACTCGGGTGGGGCAAGGGCTATGTTTACCCGCACGATTTCGACGAGGCGGTGGCCGAGCAGGATTACCTGCCGCCCGCGTTGAAGGGGCGCCGCTGGTATGCACCTTCACCTTTCGGGCACGAGAAGGAGATCAGCAAGCGCCTCGATTGGTGGCGGCGTGTGGTCGCCGAGCGGCGCGACGGATCGGAGACACCGAACTCATGACGGACCTCGAACTTGCGGAGGACCTCGCGCGTCGCGCGGGAGCGGTGCTGCTCGCACATGCAGGCAGGGTCAACGTCTCGAAGAAGGGCGCACGGGATCTCGTGACCGAAGCGGACCACGCCTCGGAAGCTCTCATCCTCAAGGGGCTCGCGAGTGCGCGGCCGGACGACATGGTGCTCGCGGAGGAGACCCGCTCTTCGACGCCAATGAAGGGCCGCGTGTGGATCGTGGATCCGCTCGACGGCACCACCAACTACATTTACGACATTCCCCATTACGCCGTTTCCATCGCGCTCAGCGTCGACGGCCGCGTCACAGCGGGCTGTGTATTCAACCCCCGGCTCGATGAGTGCTTCACGGCCGCGCTGGGGGAGGGGGCGTGGCTGGGTCCGCGCCGCCTCGCGGTGCGCCAGGAAAGCCGCCTTTCCGAGGCAGTCCTCTGTACCGGCTTTCACTACCGCATGGAGGAGAAAGCTGATTCCAATCTCGGCAACTTTGCCGCCATGGCTGCAAGGACGCGCGGACTCCGGCGCCTCGGATCCGCGGCCCTCGATCTCTCCTACACAGGGCTTGGCCGCTACGACGGGTTCTGGGAACTCCATCTCTCACCGTGGGATGTGGCCGCCGGAGCCCTGGTGGCGTCTGAAGCTGGCGCCTTGGTGACAGATCGTCTTGGAGGTGAAGACTGGCTTTCTGGAGGCAGCATCGTGGCCGCAAATGCGAGTTTGGCGCAGGCCATGCGTGGCGTCTTGGCGCTGCCTGAAAAGACCATGGCATGACATCTTTCCTGGGATGAAGCGTGGGGCGGATCGCCGGGAACTCTGGTATCCTCTCAGACAGCGAAAGTGCCCCTTTCGCATCCCACGGAGTCCCCCATGTTCAAGTTCTTGGCGCCCATTCTGTTGGCCACGGCCACGCTAGTGCCTTGCCAGCAATGGAACAGTTTCACGGCCACCATGTTCGTTGACGGTGCAAGCGGGCCACCGGTGCCGATGGTCTATCCCTGCTCCCGCGGCTTGCCGCACAGTCTGGTCATTCAGGGGCTGCAATACGCGCCGTTCATCCTCTACGGATCTCCGACCCTGCTCACTCAGGGCATCTTCATTGGCGGCCCCGGCATCGTGGACATCAACCCCGTTGGCTACTACACGCTCTTCAACGGAATGACGAACCCACTGTTCAACACGGGTGCGGCTGGCATGTGGATAGCCAACTTCACTCTGACGAGCACGACGCCGCTGAACACGACCCAGAGCTATCAAGGCCTGCTGGCGGACGCGAGTGCGCCGACAGGTGCGCGTTTGACCATGGCCACCAAACTGGTCGTGTCTCCGGGGCTTACGACGCAAGCGATCACGCTTGGCGACAACGATTACGCCACGTACAGCTTCCCGACCGCGGGCATCACCAACTTCCCGTTCTACAACGCGACTTTCACGACCATGTTCGTGAGTGCCAACGGCTACTGCTCATTCAACGGCGCGGATGATGACTTCACGCCCACCATCGCCGAGTTCAACAGCTCCTATCCACGCATGGCACCCAAGTGGGCCGACCTGCACCCCGAACTGGGCGGCTCCATCAACGTCCAGACCAACCTTGCTGACTCGCCACCCACGGTGACGGTGAACTGGGTCGCCCTGCCCGAGTGGGCCAGCAATGGTGCCAACCACACCTTCAGCCTGAAGCTGTACTCGCAGATCGGCGATATCGAGATGATCCACGGGCCCTTGAGCCCTCCGGTCATGAGTTACGAGAGCATGACGGGCATCACGCGCGGAGGCGGGCTCGGGCCGAATCCCAGCACGCAGAAGAACCTCAGCAACATGTACGCAACACCCATCCAGGGTGCGCCGAATGAGAACTTCGTCGAGTGTTACGGCTACACCACCATGGCTTACTACTGTGGCACTGTGAACAATCCGTTCGATCTCACGGGACGCACGTTGACGTTCTACGCCATGGGTGCCGGGGCCACTGGTGGCTACTACGTTGGCACCTGCTCGCAGTAAGCGCACGCGGTCACTTGGATCTTCCAACAACGCGGGGCGTGCTGCTGTGGCAGCCCGCCCCGTGGTGATTCTCAGATGCGGAACGCGGGTCAGCCGCTTACACGCTCCTTGAACTCGAGCGTTTCGGGGTCGAGGCGCACCTTGTCGCCGATATCCGTGAGCAGGTTCACCTTGATCTTCACACCGTTCTCGAGAACGGCATCCTTCAGGCCGCTGCCTGCACCACGCATCGGGGGAGCCGTCTCCTTCACCACAGCGACCACCGACTGAGGCGGCGAGACGGCGACCAAGCGGCCTTCGACCACGAGTCCCTTGTAGCTCTCGCAACTCCAACGTAGAGCTTCCGCGGCGGAATCCGCGTTGCAGTGGTACTCCTCGCCTTCAGCGCTGTAGAACACTTCGTCGTTGCCGTCGCGGTAGGAGTGCGACAAGTCCACCACCTCGTTCTCGAGGAGGTTCCATTTCGCGTCGCCGTGTTCCTTGAACTCCGTGATACGGCCGGTGCTGATGTCGCGGGTCTTCATCTGCACGAACTGGCGGCGGTCATTCTTGAGGATGTTCCAGAAGATGACCTGACAGATGCGGCCCTCGTGTTCCACGAGGTTGCCTTTGCGCAGGTCGAGAGCGTTGACATTCATTGGTGCATTCCTGGTGGCCGGGAGGGGCATTCCGTGCCTGGCCGCATGACGCCGCCGCGAAGGGCGTGCCGATTCGAAGGGCACCATAGCCGCGGCTCCCGCATCCCCAAGCGCGCTATGCTGCAGGGCCATGGTGGAATCTGTGGAGTCTGCGCCGCCCTTCCTCGATCGCCACGGGCGCATGCTCGGGAGTTTGCGGCTGTCCGTGACGGACCGCTGCAATCTGCGTTGTCAGTACTGTATGCCGGCCGCGAGCTACGACTGGCTGCCGCGGGAGGATCTCCTCAGTTTCGAGGAACTGCGACGACTGGCCGCCCTCTTCGTGAGCCTCGGGGCCGATCAGGTGCGACTGACTGGCGGCGAACCGCTGCTGCGCCGCGATCTGCCAGACCTCGTACGCAAGCTCTCCGGCATTCCGGGGCTCCGTGACCTCGCGCTCACGACCAACGGGCTGCTCCTTGCACCCCTCGCAGCGCCTCTGCGCGCGGCGGGGTTGCAGCGCATCACCGTGTCCCTCGACACGCTCAGGCCGGATGTGTTCGAGCGCGTGAGCCGCCGGAAGGGGCACGCGGAGGTGCTCGCGGGCATTGATGCGGCACTGGCCGCCGGATTTCGCGGGCTGAAGTTGGACTGTGTGGTCATGCGCGGCATGAATGACGACGAGATTCCGGCTCTGCTCGACTATGCCCGTGCCCACGGTGCCGAACTGCGCTTCATCGAATACATGGATGTGGGGGGAGCACAGCACTGGAAGCCGGAGCGGGTGGTTCCCGCAGCCGAGATCCTGCAACACATCCAGAGAGCCTTCGGGCCCGTCAGTGGCGGTGGCGCGCAGGGTGCAGCACCGTCGACGCCGTGGCGGCTCCAGGACGGGACCCCCTTCGGCATCATCGCGAGCATGTCGGCGCCGTTCTGTGGTGCGTGTGTGCGTTCGCGTGTGACGGCTGACGGGCACTGGTTCCACTGCCTCTATGCGCGCGAGGGCTTCGACTTGAGAGCGCCACTGCGTGCCGGGCTTTCGGACAAGGAACTGGCGGAGTTCATTGGCGCACGCTGGCGTGAGCGCGACATGCAGGGAGCGCTGGACCGGCTGCGCGCCGGGAGCCACGGTGCCGGTGAGGGCGACGCGCACTACGAGATGCACGTGCGCGGCGGGTGAACTGCACTCCACACGGATCCGCGGACCTGCCGCCTGCTCTGGTCGGGGGTGATCCCGCTTCGCAGAGCCGCTCGGATGCACTCGAAGGCTCTGCTCAGCGGGACCCCATGCGCTACGCGCCGATACGGCGCAGGCGGCGCAGGCGGTCGGGACGGCGCACACGAGGGCCGGAGCAGTGCCGCGTGACGCCGACCCCCTTCAGGCGCAGCGCGCAGGCATCTGCATCAGGCGCGTTCGACATGAAACTGCACCCGCTGCATGAGCTTGGCGTAGCGCCCACGGATGTCGGCGAGTTCTTCGTCGCCGCCGTGGCGGGCATCTGCAAGCCACGCCTGACCGCGGGCGAAGAAAGCCCCGAACTCCTCACCGGACATCTCGCGTGCCACCTGATCCATGCGCGGCACTGCATACATGCGGCAGATCGGCTCACCTGCGGGAATGTGGATCTCGGTTTCGCGCGCATCGAGTTCCAGAACACAGTGCCAGGGATAGGAGACGGCGTACTGGTCTGCATCCACAATCGCTGTGAAGCTTCGCCAGGGCCGCCAGTGATTGGGGATGCCCTTGATGCAGAGGAGTTCGCCAGGATCAGTGTGCACATAGAGCCACGTCGAGATCTTGACCTGGTTGCGCAGCAACGGGAACACGTCGTCCGTGATGCGGTGCGGAAGTTCCTGCCCCTGCGGCCAGAACCACGCATTCACCTGTGACTGCGGCGGTGCAGGCTCGTGGTCCGGCGGCGCAAAAGCCCAGTCGGCCTCGAGGGTCACGGGCTTCTCGAGCTTCCAACCCCCTCCATCGAGCCGCGTGAACGTCATGTCGAAGGAGGTGCACACATCAAAACCGAAACCGTTGGCCGCGCGCAGTGGCGGGCATTCCTCGGGGTGTCCTCGACCCGGCGGAAGTTTGCGCAGCACGTCGCGCGCGGGTTCGGGATCGCGGACGGAAGCGTTGAATTTGAACCAGTGCAGCATGTGGAGCCCATATTGCCATGCGCGCGCGGTGAACTGAAGTGCAGCGCGGCGGGGTGCGGGTCAATGCCCACATTCTCAAGCGCGCATGCTCTCAGCAAGCGGCCCTGCTCAGCGAGCAGCGCAAGGAAGTGCTGGGCAGATTCCGTGCGCGCGACTATGGTTGAGGCTCAGCGGATCCTGCCACTGCAGGAACGTGCCCCCCATGAACATTGACGCTGTCGAGGTACGCGGTGCGCGTGAGCACAACCTGCAGGGGATCGACGTGTCGATCCCCCGCGGGAGATTGACCACGGTCACTGGCGTGTCGGGCTCGGGAAAGTCGTCGCTGGCGTTCAACACCATCCAGGCCGAGGGGCAACGGCGCTATGTCGAATCGCTCTCCGCCTATGCACGCCAGTTTCTGGGGCAGGTGGAGAAGCCGCGGGTGGACGAGATCACGGGGCTCTCGCCGACAGTCGCCATCGATCAGAAGGCGGTCAACCGCAACCCGCGCTCGACGGTGGGCACGATCACGGAGATTCATGACCACCTGCGCCTCCTGTTTGCCCGTCTCGGGACGGCCCACTGCGCGTCCTGCGGCGACGCGGTGGAGCGTTGGACGCCTGAAGCCATCGTGGACCGCATCCTCGGCGCGGAGGAGGGACGACAACTCACCTTGCTCGCGACGGTGGTGCGCGCGCGGAAGGGCGAGTACCGGCGCGAACTCGAAGCTCTGCGGCAGAAGGGCTGGGTGCGCGCTCGCGTGGACGGCACGCTGGTGCGTCTGGACGAACCGCTCGAGCTCGCGCGCTACGAGCGGCACACCATCGAGGTAGTGCTGGACCGCTTGCGCATCGCCGCGGCGCGCCGGGCGCGTCTCGCGGAGGCGGTGGAGCAGGGGCTCGCACTGGAGGGTGCCGAGCTCATCACCCTCGGCGAGGACGGCACGGAGCAGCGCTACTCGACACGCAACGCGTGTGTGCGCTGCGGCACATCCATCCCCGAGCTGGAACCGCGTCTCTTCTCCTTCAATGCTCCGCAGGGTGCCTGCACGGCCTGCAACGGCCTTGGTGAACGCGCGGTGGTGGACGAGACGCTCGTACTCCCGGATGAGGCCCTCTCCATCGACGAAGGTGCGGTGGCTCCGAGCCGCGCCCGCTCGTTCTCCGTGCGCTGGCAACTTGGCGCGCAGATCATCGCGCAGGTTTGCAAGGCACTGAAGATCCGGACGGATGTGCCAGTGGGGAAGCTCCGCGCCAGCGAGAAGAAACTCCTGTTGCATGGTGCGGGCGAGCGCAAGTTGACCGTGAAGCTCCGCTTCAAGAGCGAGCGCATGCAGTGGAGCCGCGACGAGCGGCGCACGTGGCGAGGCCTCCTGCCCATCCTCGAAGACTGGCGCGACAAGGAGGGCGGCAAGGCGATCTCTGACTACACCAGGAAGTCGTGCTGCCCCGAATGCGCGGGAACGAGGCTCAATGCAGCCGCACGCTCCGTGCTGTTCCGCGGCCGCCAGCTGCCGGAACTTGAAGCGCTCTCGTTGCACGACCTGCATGCGTTCATCGCGGCTCTGGAACTGGGCGAGCGCGAGCGCCTCATCGGCACCCGCTTGCTGCAGGAACTCCGCTTGCGCCTGCTCTTTCTCGTGCGCGTCGGCCTCGGCTACCTCACGACGGACCGCTCTGCCGCGACGCTCAGTGGTGGCGAATCCCAGCGCGTCCGCCTCGCGACGCAGGCGGGCTCGGGCTTGCGCGGCGTCCTCTACGTGCTGGACGAGCCGAGCATCGGCCTGCATGCGCGGGACAACGCGCGCCTGATCGAGACCCTGCAGCACCTCCGCGACGCGGGCAACACCGTGCTGGTGGTGGAGCATGACGAAGAGACGATGCTCGCGAGCGATCATCTCATCGACCTTGGCCCGGGTGCGGGGCGACTCGGCGGACGCGTGCTGGCCAGCGGGCCACCGGTGGAGGTGGCGGCCAATCCGGCTTCCATCACCGGCGCATGGTTGCGCGGAGAACGCCGACTCGCGCTGCCGCTGTCGCGCCGCAGTGCAGGCCCGCGCAGGCTTGTGCTCCGCGATGTGCACGCGCACAACCTGCAGCATGTGGACGTGGAGTTTCCCGCCGGTCTTCTCATTGCCGTGACGGGTGTGTCCGGTTCGGGCAAGAGCACGCTCGTGGACGGCGTGCTGCGTCCTGCTCTCGCGCGGGTCTATCACGGCGCGGAGGACGAGCCTCTCGCCCATGGCGCGCTCGAGGGCAGCGAGCATTTCGACAAGGTGGTGGTCATCGATCAAAGCCCCATCGGGCGCACGCCGCGCAGCAATCCGGCGACGTACACGGGGCTTTTTGATGATGTGCGCGCACTGTTCGCCGAGCTTCCCGAGGCGCGTGAGCGCGGCTGGAAGAAGGGACGATTCAGTTTCAACGTGAAGGGCGGGCGTTGCGAGGCTTGCGAGGGCGCGGGCGTGAAGGTGGTGCCCATGCATTTCCTCGCGGACGTGGAAGTCACTTGCTCCGCCTGCGATGGCCGTCGCTTCACGGACGAGACACTCGCCCTCACATGGAAGGGGCAGAGCATCGCGGACGTGCTCGCATTCACCATCGACGAGGCCCTCGAGTTCTTCGCTGCACAACCGAGAATCCGGCGCTCCCTGGAAACACTGGCGCGCACAGGTCTTGGCTACATCCATCTCGGCCAGACCAGCACCACGCTGAGTGGCGGCGAAGCGCAGCGCATCAAACTGGCGACGGAACTGCAGCGTCCTGCGACCGGACGCACGCTCTATCTCCTTGATGAACCCACCACCGGCCTGCATGCCGAGGATGTGTGTCGTCTCGTTGCCGTGCTGCAGAGTCTTGTCGATGCAGGCAACACCGTGGTGGTGGTCGAGCACAACATGGACGTGATCCAGAGTGCCGACTGGATCATCGACCTCGGGCCCGAGGGCGGCTCGGGTGGCGGGCGCGTGGTGCATGCCGGGTCTTTCGAGAGCATGCTGGCGGTGCCGGGAAGCCACACAGGTGCGGCCCTGCGGGCGCACCTCGGTCGTTCACCGGCGACCGCTCAGGCCTCGCGCGCTGCAGAGAGTACGCCGCGGGAGTACGGCGGCGATGTCGTGGTGGAGGGAGCGACGCTGCACAACCTGCAGGTCAAGGAGGCGCGCTTCCCGGAAGGACGCATGAGCGTGGTCACGGGGCTCTCTGGCTCCGGCAAGACAAGTCTCGCATTCAATACATTGTTCGCCGAAGGGCAGCGGCGTTTCGTCGAGTGTCTTTCCACTTACGCGCGGCAGTTTCTCGGGCGTTTGGAGCGGCCGCCGGTGGATGCCATCCGCGGCCTCGCGCCGGCCATCGCCATCGATCAGAAGTCCACAGGGCGGAGTCCGCGTTCCACTGTGGCGACCGTCACCGAGATCCAGGATGGACTGCGTCTGCTCTTTGCGCGCCGCGGCGTTGCGCACTGTCCGCGCTGTGATGCAGAACTTGGACCGCCGGTCGAAGCAGCCGCACTGGCGCGACGCGTGCTTGCCGGGTCGCCGGGCGCGAAGGGGCGCCTGCTTTCGCCGTTGCACGTGGCCACGCGCGGCTGGCATCAGGGCCTCGAAAAACTGAAGGACCTGCCGAGCGCGGTGGAGGGGTTGAAGGCCGCGGGCTGGCGGCGCCTCGTGCTGGATGGTGTCGAGCATGCTCTCGACGACGCACTGCCGCCGCTGAAGGGGCTGAAGGAGGCCTGGCTCGTGCTCGATCGGCTCGTGTTGAAGGAGAGCGCCTTGCCGCGCGTGCTGGAAGCCGTCGAACTCGCGCTGAAGCGTTCGCCGCGCTGCGCGTTTCTCGCCGAGAGCGGCGCACTTCAGGTGTTTTCCGCCGCGACGGAGTGTCTGGTCTGCAACGAAGTGCTTCCGGAGGACCCGACGCCGCGGCACTTCTCGTTCAACTCACACCAAGGCGCGTGTTCCGCGTGCAATGGTCTCGGCGAGAGCCTTGCCTGCGATCCAGAGCGTTTGCTGCCGCGACCCGAGCAGCCGCTCTTCGAAGGCGCCATGGTGGATCGGCCCGGCGATTTTCTCTCGCGCGCGGACAGCTGGTTCCGGCACAGCGTGGAGGCCCTTGCCGCCAAGCGTGGTGTGGATCTCGAACAACCATGGAAGAAGTTGCCTTTGCGCTTCCGGCGTGAGGTCCTCGATGGTTCGCACGAGGATCTGGGTGTGGTCTTCGATGGCAGCAGGGAGGATCGCCGCGAAACGGTTGCCATGACCGTGCGCTGGAAGGGATTCGCGCGTTACATCGAGGAGTGGCACCGCACTTCCGACAAACCCGGCTGGGTGGAACAGCTGGAACCTCTCATGCGCAGGGATTGTTGCCCCGAGTGCGCAGGCGAGCGGCTGAAGCCGTGGTGGCGCGGCTTCCGTGTCGGCGGTGAGCGCCTGGCAGGTGTCGCGGGATTGACCGTCACTCTCGCGCTCGCCTGGGTCGAGCGCGTGCGTGCCGCGATTCCCGTTGAGAGCGCGGAAGCGCGCATCGGACTGCCGATCCTCGCGGAACTCGAGCGTCGTCTCTCGTTCCTGGCCAATGTCGGTCTCGAGTATCTCCATCTCGGACGCAACGCAGCGACACTCTCTGGTGGCGAGGCGCAACGCATCCGTCTCGCGACTCAACTCGGCAATCAACTCTCAGGCGTGCTCTATGTGCTGGACGAGCCCACCATCGGATTGCACCCTTGCGACACGGGGCGCCTGCTCGGCACGCTGCATCGCTTGCGCGATCTCGGCAACACGCTCGTCGTGGTGGAGCACGACCGCGACACCATTGCGGCGGCGGATTGGGCCGTGGACATGGGCCCTGGTGCCGGGCATGAGGGCGGACGCGTGGTCTGGCAGGGGCCGGCCGCACAACTGGCGAGCGCGGACTCCATCACGGGGCGCCACCTGCGGGGCGAGCTCGGCATTGCTCCTGCGGCCACGGCGCCGACACCGCACGGCTGGCTGAAGCTCAGCGGGGCCAAGGTTCACAATCTGAAGCAGCCCGAGTTGGCGTTGCCGCTCGGGGTGCTCACGACCGTTTCAGGAGTATCCGGAGCCGGGAAAAGCAGCCTGGTCATGGATGCGCTGGCCGTCGCACTGAAGGCGCGCGATGGCGACCCCGCGCACTGCGGTCGTGTTGCCGGAGCGCTGCCGGAGCGCGTCGTGTGCGTGGATCAGGCAGCGCTGGCGGCGACAGCTCGCTCGCATCCCGCAAGCCACCTCGGCATCTTCGACCGCATCCGCGCACTCTTTGCCGAGGCACCGCTCGCCCGCGAGCGCGGCTACGGGCCGGGACGATTCTCATTCAACACGCGTGAGGGGCGCTGCGCTGCCTGCGAAGGCCGTGGCAGCACGCTGGTGGAGATGCACTTCCTGCCGGACGTGGAAGTGCCTTGCGAGTCCTGCCACGGGCAACGCTACAACCGCGAGACCCTCGATGTGGAGTGGCGCGGGCAGAGTATCGCTGCCGTGCTGGCCATGGAGGCGGCGCAAGCGGCGGAGTTTTTCGCGGCCCACCCGCGCATCGCGGAGCCACTCCAACTCCTCACGGAAATCGGCCTCGGCTACATGCCCCTCGGCCGCAGTGCTTCCACACTCTCCGGTGGGGAAGCTCAACGCCTGAAGCTCGCGACGGAGTTGTCGACCCGGGGAACCAACCGGCTCTATCTGCTCGACGAGCCCACCACGGGCCTGCATTTCGAGGACGTGCGACGGCTCTTGCTGGTGCTGCGCAAGCTCGTGGCTCAAGGGCACACGGTCGTGCTCATCGAGCACAACATGGATGTGGTGGCCGCCGCAGATCATGTTCTCGAGATGGGGCCAGGCGGCGGAGATGCCGGTGGCGAGATCCTGTTCGCGGGAACACCACGGGAGCTGGCCCGGGAGGGCCGTACGCCGACAGGGCGTGCATTGCGTGCCCTTGCAAACTCGCGTAGTACGGAGTTCTTCCGTGAAACCTGCTGCTGACACTCCTTCGGGCAAGCCGCTCATCGTCCAGCGGGATCGCTCCGTCCTGCTCGACCTGCACGAAGCGGGCGCCGAAGAGGCACGCGGCGAAATCTCGCGATTCTCGGAGCTCATCAAGAGCCCGGAGCACGTTCACACCTACCGCATCACGTCACTGTCGATCTGGAACGGAGCGGCTCGCGGCGTGAATGCGACGGAGGTGGCAGCCACGCTCGCGCGTTGGTCGCGCAATCCCGTGCCGAAGGAAGTGCTGGCCTGGGTGGACGAAGCTCTCGCGCGCAGCGGGCGCATCCGGCTTGTGCGTCGCGACGGCCGCTTCGGGCTGGAGACGGACGCAGAGACACTCGAACGCATCCTCGTCGTGCCGAGTGTCGCGGAATTGGTCGAGCTTCTGCCGGACGGGTTCCTGGTCTTGCGGGACGGGATGCGCGGGATGGTGAAGCGCGCGCTCGTGCGCGTCGGTTATCCGGTGGATGACGTGGCCGGCTTCGAGGAGGGAGATCCGCTCACGGTCGAGTTGCGCGACAGCGACCCCGAAGGGCGGCCATTCAAGGTGCGCGATTATCAGGAACAGGCGGCGCAGTCCTTCTACGCCGGTCGCTCCGAACGCGGAGGCGCCGGCATCGTGGTCCTGCCCTGTGGCGCGGGCAAGACCGTGGTCGGCATCCGCTCCATGGCGCTCTACAACGTGCAGACGCTCGTGCTCACGACCAATCGCAGCGCGGTTGCGCAGTGGAAGCGTGAGTTGCTTGCGCGCACCAAGCTCACGGAGGATCAAGTCGGCGAGTACACCGGCGACACCAAGGAGATCCGCCCCGTCACGGTCTCCACCTATCAGATTCTCACGTGGCGGAAGAGCGCGACCAGCCCCTTCGCGCATCTCGAACTGTTCCGCTCGAACAACTGGGGCCTGGTCATTTACGACGAAGTGCATCTCCTGCCGGCGCCGGTCTTCCGCGTGACCGCGGATCTGCAAGCACGGCGTCGCCTCGGACTCACCGCGACGTTGGTGCGCGAGGACGGGCGTGAGGATGAGGTCTTCAGTCTCATCGGGCCTTGCCGTTACGACCTTCCATGGCGGCAGCTCGAACAGCGCGGCTACATCGCGGAGGCGCGCTGCGTCGAAGTGCGTGTGCCATTCACGCCCGAGGACCGCAACCTCTACGAGGACTCGACGCGGCGTGAACGTGTGCGCCTGGCCGCAGAGAACGCGCGCAAACTCGACGTGTTGCAGGCCCTGTTGCGGAGGCACAAGAACGACCGGGTTCTGGTCATCGGACAGTACATGGACCAGTTGGAAGAGATCAGCCGGGTCATCGGGGCGCCGCTCATCACCGGTGCCTCACCCAACGACAAGCGCGAGGTGCTCTACGGCGCGTTCCGGCGGGGGCTTGTGCCCGTGCTCGTGGTCTCGAAGGTGGCGAACTTCGCCATTGACCTGCCCGATGCCAACGTGGCCATCCAGGTGAGCGGAACCTTTGGTTCCCGTCAAGAAGAGGCTCAGCGCCTCGGGCGCGTGCTGCGCGCCAAGTCGGACGGTTCCGGAGCGATGTTCTATGCGCTGGTCACGGAATCCACGCGGGATCAGGAATTCAGCGCACATCGGCAGTTGTTTCTGGCCGAGCAAGGGTATGCTTACGAGATATTGGATGCCTCCGACGTGGTGTCGGAAGCCTCCAAGATTCCCGACTCCGCGTGAGCCTGCACGACTTCATCAATACCCTCGGCCAGACCGAGGTCTCCGACCTGTGGCGCCACTGGAATGGCGGTACGGAACCTGCGCGCGTTGGGCATGACGCTCTGCGCCGCGAAGTGGTCCGGCTCATGAGCGATGTGGGCCGCGTGCGCCAGCGCGTGCGCGAACTGCCGCCCCGCTGCCGCGAATTCCTCTTCTGGCTGCTGCGCCAGCCGCAACACGCCGTGCCGCTCGAAGCGCTGGAGCAAGGGCATGATGAATGCCCGCTCAATGCCGCCGAGGTCGAATCCGCGCGTACGACCCTGCGACGGCGCGGCTTCGTGATCGAAACCAGGGACCTCGACTGGAAGCAATTTCAGGAGCCGGTGATCCAGGTGCCGGAAGATCTCGCGGCGCTGGTGCAGGGGCACACCAACACCACCGGCACGGGGCTTGAGACCATCTTCACCGTGCGCGGCTTCGTGCGCACCCTGCCGCGCACCGATCTCGAGGCGCGCCTGAAGCCGCTCGGGTTGCCCGAAGCACTCGCTTCGGACGTGTCCCAACTGATGGAGCGCTTCACGGATGGGGAATTGGTGGCGCGGCAACTCGGTGCCATCACGATCCCCGAAGTGCGCGAACTCGCGGAACTGGTCTTGAAGGATCATGGCGGACTCGGAGAACTTCGTCACCTCGAACGCATCGGTGTGCGCAAGTTCGATCCAGAAGTCGTGCGCGAGGAGCTTGAGCGCTGCCTGCTCGGCACGGTGATGCGTGGCGATCTCACGGACATCGGCATCCAGTTCTCGCAGGGGTCCGTGATCCTGTTCCTCGACCTGATCCACCCCGTGCTCGCCGGGCGAGCGGTGGACGCCGGCGGCGACGTCTCCGCGACGGCACCTGATGTCCTTGCCGACATCAATGCCGTGCGCACCTATCTCGACCACCATGCGGTGCGGACCACGCGCGATGGTGCGCTCTACCGGGCAACTCTGCGCAAGATCGAAGACGAGAGTCTCTCGCCCGGAGAACGGCCCTTCGGCAGCGAAGCGGCACTCACGTTCATGCTGCGTTTCCTGGAAGAAGAGGGGCTCATCCGACCGGATGCCGAGGGCCGCATGCGCACGGCCCCTTCCTGGGAAGCCTTCGCCAAGCGCGGGCCCGTCGAGCGCACGGAACTCCTGCTCTCAGCCGTGGCGAACGACCACACGAAGGTCCAGGCGCCAGCGCACGTGGCGAGTCTCCGGAAGTCCCTGGTGGCGCAACTGCAGGACCTCGGGCGCGGCGGCGCCATCGCCATCAAGCCGCTGGCGCTCATCGCGCGCAATGCGTGGCTCGCGGGCATCGACCGTGCCAGCGCGGCGGAGCGGTTCCAGCGTCGTTTCAAGCGCGCGCCGGTGACCACGCTGCCGACTCCCGCGGTGCTCGCGCGCGATCTCATGGATTTCGCCGGCGAGTCGTTGTGGAATTGCGGCATCACGGAGCTGCGCTGCGATGACTTCGGGCCCGAGGCCTTGCGGCTGACGCGCGTCGGGGCTGCGGTGCTGGGCCTTCCCGTGGAGGAGTCCGGCAGTGCTGGCGGCGGGCTCATCGTCACTCCGGACTTCGAGGTTCTGGTCTACCCCGAGCTGGCGAGCATGGAACTGCTCCACGAACTCGGGCGCTTTGCGCGCCGCGAGAAGGCAGACTACATCCTGCACTACAAGATCTCCGAGCGCTCGGTGCATGAAGCGGCTGCGGCCGGCATGAGTGTGGACGAGATGCTCGCGCTGCTCAGCGAGAACGCACGGCACGGGCTGCCGACGAATGTCGAGCAGTCGTTGCGCGGCTGGGCGGATGCGGTGACCGTGCTCTCCGTGCGCCGCGGCGTGCTGGTCCGCGCTCCGAGCGAGGATGCCGTGGATCGCGCGCTGCGCGTGCGCGAACTCAGAGCTGCGGTTCTTGAACGCCTGAACCCGACCACCTTGCTGCTCGGCGAGGACCCGGGCACGCCGCGCATTGCGGAAGCGCTGCGCAGCGCGGGCTTCTTCCTGCGCGGTTGATTCCGTGCATCAGACGAGGCCGTTGCCGACGGCGGCGATGCGCAACTGGCGCTGACCACGCGGGCTCTCGACCACGACGGAGTCGCCGACGCTCTTGCCGATCACGGCACGTCCGAGATCCGACAGATACGAGATGCGGCCGTTGTCGGGGTCGACTTCCCAGGGGCCGAGGATGGTGTAGGTCTCGTTCGCACCGGAGACGTCAGTGACCGTCACCCGGCTGCCGAGGCCAACGTGAAGGCCATCCTGCTGCGTGGCGTCCATGACGCGTGCGCGGGCGAGGTCGGCTCCGAGTTCCTCGGAGTGTCGCGTCAGGCGCGATTGCTTCTCGATGGCGGCCGTCCACTCGGAGTTCTCCGAAAGGTCGCCGTAGCTTGCGGCACGACCGATCTCGGTCGCGTTTTCGGGGATCTGGCGGTTGACGAGATCCTCGAATTCCTTGCGCTTGCGCAGCAGGCCCTCTTCCGTGCAGAAGAGCACTGCATCATCGAAGAGCGGATTGGTCGGTGCTTGTTCCCGGATCACACCGCCGGGCTGCATGCGCCCGAGCTCGGGCCGGGCGCGGAACATGCGCGCGAGCATTTGATCGCGGGTCTCGCCGTAGATGGAGCGGTGGTAGCGGATCATGTTGGCCGCATTGATGCCGGCCTCCGCACTGCAGCTCAGGAATGCGTTGCGGACCATTTCGTAGTCGCGCGATTGCAGCGTCGAGACGATGCTGCGGGCGATGCGCTTTTCCGAGTCGGGCTTGTTGTCGCCCATGGCCAGATGCTCATGGAGCATGAGCGCCTTCTCGAGAAGCGTGATCAAGCCCTCGCGTGCGATTTCCTTGGGGAGCGCGTCTGCGATGCTCGCACGGAGATACCAGAGGAAGGCTGCGGGATGGTCGCGGAAGCGTTCGGTGATGCCGCGCATCACTGTGCGTGCTGCATCCGCGCGTCCGGTGCTGATGAGATCCGAGAGGGCGAGCTCCGCTGACTCCGGCTCTCCATTCCTGAGGAGGGCTTCCGCGAATTGCGGCCACGAATCGCCGAGTCGCGGACGAAGAAGCTGCACGGCCGCCTGACAATGGCCGTTCACCGGAATCTGTTCGAGAGCTCTCAGCAGCGGGCGTGGCTCGCGGCAGAGATCGGCCAAGGCAAACTTGTCCGGGATCGTGAGCTCGGGGACGAAGGTCTTGCAGTCCAGGAGCAGGAATGCGAGGGAGATCATGCAGCCCTGATCGAAGTGGACAGAGATCTCCATCAGCCTGGTGGCAACCGCAGTGACCGCCTCCTTGCCCTCGGGCTGTTTCTTCGCTTCCGGAAGCAGTGCTTTCAAGTACTTCAGGCACTTGTCTTCATCACCCACCAGCAGGGCGAGGTCGCGGAGGCACGTGCTGGCATAGCCACGGTCCGTCGCGGAAAACTCCACCACGGGGTTCGCGCCCGGGGAGAGCGCGAGATCGGGGGCCGCCTTCACCTGCACCTTGGCCTTGTTCCAGAAGCTCGACCAGCGGGCTGTGGGAATCACGGCGGGAGCGATGCGATCGCGAATGTCGCGGAGCGAGGATTTCCCGCCGCGGCTCTTCAGGGCCGCGCGAATGAGCGCCACCGGATCGTTCTCGACGAGGGCGAGCAGTTGATCCTGGCGGTCGAAGCGCATGGCGCGGAGATCATCGGCTTCGATGAACTGCGTCACCTTGGCGGCCATCTCGAGAGCGAGCTTGCGGCCCTTGGTGGTCTCGAAATCCATGACGACCTGCATCTCGCCGAGGTCCACGCTGAGTACACGGCCAGCGCCCCAGCCGGCGGGATGGAACACATACCGGCCGGGCACGAACCCGAGGAAGGTTTCCAGCTTGTCCACGCTGGGTTTGATTTCGCCGCCACTCTCGAGCCCGCTCTTCTCGAGCAGGACGGGCAGACGTTCGTCCGCGGCGTAGAGCGCCTTGTAGGCCGTGAGGAGCCCGGAGCGGAGCCCCTTTTCGCGCGGATTGAGCGCCGCGAGCCGACGCAAGGCTACGATGGCCTCCGCGTAGAGCTGGCGTTCGAGCAGCACGGGCGCCAGCGCACCGAGGAAGGTGCTGGCCTTGTCCATGAGGCCCTTGGCGTGGAGAGCATCGATCCCTGCGATGAAGGTCGAGACCTCTGCGGGGTGATGTTCCATCATCTCCACCCACACATCCTCGAAACCCTTCAAGTCGTTGCGCTCTGCGGACTCACGTAGACGGCGGGCAAGTGTCTGGGTCATGTGGTTCCGGCGGTGCTGCAGCCGCGGTCG